>VTLG01002235.1_pt1 | contig 48282 bp, 55 predicted proteins | sample 4694571 | NCBI WGS metagenome assembly VTLG01 (sample SAMN12604809, study PRJNA352737) | marine metagenome | biome: ENVO:00000447; feature: ENVO:00000209|ENVO:00000569|ENVO:01000036; material: ENVO:00002151; isolation source: viral sequences binned using virsorter ... | reverse complement strand
TCTTCAAATGCAACAATAGTAAAAGCAGATGACAGAGTAGTACATGTTGCAGGCAATAAAAGAGGTGGTAATCAGTAAATTATCACAATAGGTACAAATAAGGTTCTTTTAGGTAATAGGAAACGCACAGTACATTGAGCTATGGTCCAGCAATGGAGAATTAGCAACAGATAGTCAAGTCACGTCCTATAATCCCTAATCAGCTTATTTGATAAATACTAGAATACATAAGGGGGGATACTTATCCTTTCCTCAAAACAGAGATGTGTGATACAATCTCCCCTTATATAAAAAGAGGTAAATAAAAATGCAATATTCATTCGAATTTAATGAAAAGACTGAAACATCTGAATTACCTGAATTGAGTTTAAATCATTTAGATTATAAAGAGTTATCAGGATATGCAGAATTTGCTGAGAAATTAGCGAATTTTAATGAAAGATATGATATGGATTTAGTTGCTACTAAAAGTTCAAGATGGCAACCAGGTACATATGATAAGATAAAAGCTAGTGTAGATAATATATTGTATCCACACTGGAAGAAAAGAAGAGGTGCTAATAGTATTCATAAACTATTAGAAAGGAATCAATGGAATTATAATAACTTTTCAGATAATCTAGAGAAATTAGATAGCATGCTATATAGCTATAGAAAAGAAGGTATAGAGCTATTTAATGATGATGATTTAGATAAATCAAAAGAACTTTTAAATGAAATATTACAAAAGTTTCTAGAAGAATATAATAATGTTGAAGTATCTATTAGTCCAGTACCTTACTTTGGAAGACGTTTAAGAGGTTATCATAATAGTGATTATGCAGGAACATATGGTGGTTGTGTACCAAGATTATATCCTATAATTAATCAAGATAATAAAGTAATAGGCTCTTATAATCGTGAAATGTATAATGATTTAGATGATTATTATAAACAATTAACAACTTCTTCTAAAGAACCTAATCCACGTAGATGGTTTGTTAATATAAGTGTATTACTCAAAGATGTAGTTATTAATTTAACTAATTCAAATATGAATGTAGAATACGCTAAACTTCCTTATGGAGATATTGTGGTTACATTTACAATAGATTTTGTTACTTTATTGACTAATTATCGTAGAATATCAAAAAAGCAACATACAGTAAAAACTGAATTTATTGGAACTGTAGCACAAGGATATCCTTTATATAGAGGAACTCAGCATCCATTTATATACAGAGGACGCAGCACAACAAATGCTCTAAATTATTATAATAGTTATAGTAATGGCAATATATGTCTAGGTGAACTAACTAACGATATATTCAATGCTTTATTATCAGGGAATATAGAGCTATTAAAATCACATCTATATATATGGGCTAATTCATTCTCAGCAGGAACTACATCTCCATTAAATGGACTTAATCAATTATCATTTGGAGTACGTGAAGAATGGGATGATATTACTAGAGCTTTAATATCAGGTAGTAATGAAACATGTACTAAATATATTAAATCATGCGATAATCATGAATCTAAAATAGCATTTACTGAAAAGTTTTGTGCAGGATGTGCTGTTAAAGATAAATGCAAGATTTATGAAAAGCTAAATCTAGATAAAGTATCATGGATGGATGAAGTTGATGAAAATTGGATTCAAGCATATAATAAGCTATGTATACACTTATCCAATGAAGTAGATGCTAAACAAGTATATGAGATATTTGCTGATTTATATTATTTCTATAAATCAAAGAAATTAACAATAGTAAACTTAATGCGTACATTTAATTCAAATACTAGCAGAGTTGATTATACTGATTGTTATGAATATCTTGATAGCTTTATAATGTCTGGTCCAACAGGAGATAATATCATTAAAATATTTGAAGTATGTGAAAGAAATTTTGCATTAGGTAAAATATATAATGATAATGGAGCAATGTTTGATGAGCTAGCTTCAAAAACTAAAGGCTTGAATTATAATCAGGCAATTAAAATATTAACCACAAGAGATATAGAAAATACTCACTATTCTTGGCTATTTGCTAATGGATATATAGGTGAAAGAAGTGAATATTGGACATATATTAACATGCTAAAAGGCAGAAAGGAAGGTATTAGATATGACAGCTAAACCTGAACAAAACAAAAATAAAAAGTTCTGGATATCACGCGAGAACTGGAATAAAGTTATAGCATATGCTGAATCAGCTTATAGACAATATAAGTCTGAAATAGGTGGTCAGCTAGTTGTTTTAGAAGATAAAGATGGGGATTATATATTAGAAGACCCAGTAATTTTAAAACAAGAAATATCATCAGGAAACTGTGAATTAGATGGAGAACAACTAGCTATTCATTATTCTAAGATGATAGGTAAACATGGTAACAATGTAAGGCATTGTTGGTGGCATAGTCATCATACAATGGGAGCATTTTGGTCAGGGACTGATGATGCTACTATATTAAGCCATCCTGCTAATGACTGGACATTATCTTTAGTCGTAAATCTAAAGAAAGAATATAAGTTACGTATTCAATTCTTTAGTCCATTTATGCACGAAGAAAATGTAGAATTAAACTTTCTTCAAGAAGAATACGATGTTGATGATGCAATTGACAAAGAAGTAGAAGAGCTATGTACTAAAGAAACACGTGTTATTACATATGGTGGACGTGGTACAAAAGTTAATCAAGGTACTCTATGGACTCAACCAAGAGTATATAATGGTTATGATAGTTATGGATGGCTCAATGATACTGATGAGCTTGAAATGACAGGAGTACCAATAGACTTCTTTGAAACCTGTGTTGAAGAGATAGATAAATTATCAGATGATTTGACTGATGGTAGTATTAAAATAAAAGCATTTCGTAAAAGTGTTAAATCTTTAAATGAAAAGCTTAAGCAATATAATCTAAAAATCAGCGATAAATTATCCAAAGGTAGTAAAGAATCAATAGAAGATGAATGTTTATATAACAATGCTATTGAGTTCTTTGAAAACATCGAAGGAGGTAGTGTAAATGCGAATTAATGAAAGAAGTTCAGGATTAATAGAAGATTTTGACAATAAAATCTTTCATATTCTAGGTTGCGGAGCTATTGGTAGTTCCGCAGCTACTCAACTTGCTAGAATGGGAGCAAAAGAATTTGTTCTCTATGACTTAGATAAAGTTGAGGTTCAAAATGTAGGCGTAAGCTATTATATCTATCAAGATATACAGAAGCCTAAAGTAGTAGCATTACGTGAACATTTGAATAATATAAACCCAGAAATACGTGCTCATGAACAATTCGGTAGATTTACTGAATTTGTTAAACCCTTAGGAGAAGGTGACATAGTAGTTTTGGGATTTGACAGTATGGATAGTCGCTTAGAAGCAGCAGAAGCGGCCTTAAAGAGACCTAATAAGCCTCATCTATTGATAGATGGTCGTATGGGTGCGGAGGAATATCATCAGTTCACTCTGAAGAATCCAACTCTTAAGCAATATAAAGACACTTGGTATTCAGATGAAAACGCTGAAGATGAACCATGTAATGCTAAAGCGACTTCCTACTGTTCAAATATGAGTGGAGCTTTTATAGCAAATGCTATAAAGAAAACGTTAAATAATGAACCATGTCCAAAGCAATTCTTCTTCACTTTTCCAGGATTAGTACTTGGAAAAACAGAATAATTGTTATAGATTATATAGTCGTTATTTAACAAAATAGAATTATCAAGAGTCAATAGCTGGGTTCGTAAGTCCAGAATCGCCCTGAGCGTGAGGGAGAACATAAGTGCGACTCTTGATATTTCAGAAACGGAGCAAAATGGTACTTAAAGTAGCAAAGAGAAAAGCTGTTTCTCAAAATCCAAGTACGCTATTAATGTATGGCCCTCCAAAAATAGGTAAAACTACAATGTTATCCAGTCTAGACAAATGTCTTATCATTGATACAGAGTCTGGTTCTAATATGATAGAAGGCCATATACTTAATGCTAATAATCGTAAAGAATTAATAGAAATATTAAAACAAGCTCGTGAAGGTCATGAGTTTAAATATATTGCTATTGATACTATCGATAAAGTAGTACAATGGGCAGAAGAAGCAGTTTGCCAAGAAAATAGTGTTCAAGCTTTAGCTGATTTACCTTTCGGAAAAGGATGGGGATTAGCACGTGATAAAGTTATGAATACTATACATGCGTTTAAAGACGTATGCGACCATCTTATTATAGTTGGTCATAGAAAGACAGCTAAAGCAGTGGTAGAGGGACAGGCAACAGTAGAGCCTGAAAGTCTTGATATTACTGGACGCTTAAAGAACATGATAATGTCAGATAGTGATGCAATAGGCTACGTATTTAGAGACGAAGATGAAAAGTTAATGATTTCATTTAAATCGGACGATGCTTTAGAAGCAGGTTCAAGAAGTCCTCATTTACGTGGTAAGATATTACCATTTGATTGGAAAAACATATATAAAAAGGAGATTAAATAATATGGCATTATTTAAACCAGAAGTAAATACATCTACTAATAGTAATTTTAGTGGTATATGTGAATGTAATATAGTAGAAATAAATGATAAATCAGACATGTTTGATTGGGCTGATATTTATTTAGAAGTAGTATTATTACAAAATGGAAGCAAATATACTAGAAGTGCTAATATTGTAGGTGGATTTGACAAAGACCCTAATGGCAATATTACAGGAGGTAGTGTTATCAAAAGAATGTATACATTCTTTAATGCTATTAACTGTCATGCTGGTATTAATATAAAAGGTGAATGGGAAGAAGCTAATGGCGATAAAATAGATAGTATTGTTGAATATCTTAATCAATTTGTAACTAAATGGGACGGAGAGTCTTCAGGTTCAGATGGTAAATATTTAGCATATTTCTATAAAGAGCAACCTAAGAAACCTGGTAAAACAGCATATAATAAAGCTCATTATAAACTATATCCAGTTGGTGGAGACAATGAAAATAAACTCAAAAACGACATAGATTGGATGAAGTCAAAAGGTTATATTAAAGAATATGATGAAGAAGTAAAAGAGGTAGCTCTTGAAGATTTATCATCACTTGCTTTAGATAATCTATAATGAAATATGTTGAGATAGCACAAGGAACACCATTTAATCGTGGCACTTTAGTTCCAATCAATGAATTATTTCAGTATATTGATATGAATAGTACTTTATATCGCTCTGCATATACTTATGACGAACAAGCCGTTATATTCGCTAGAAAAAATGGCAATACGTTAAAGAACTATTATGGAGAACGTAGTATAGATAAAGTATTAATTGATATTGATAAACAAGATAATACAGATGAGCATACTCTCAACTTAGCACGTAGTATTATATTTGATTTAGAAGAGTTAGGCTGTACTCATAAGGGTATACAAGCATACTTTTCAGGCAGTGGATATCATATTGTATTATCAAATGATACATTTGAATTTGCAACTTCTTCCGATTTACCATACATTGTGAAGAATACTATGAAGAAGTTGTTTCCACTTGCTGATTATATGGTATATATTCGTACTGCTCTTTATAGAGTACAGCATACTCTTAATCAAAAAACAGGACTGTATAAAATCCCTCTAACTATAAAAGAGATAATGAATGAAAAAGCAGAATCTATTCTAGAAATGGCTAAAAACCCGAGAATAGATTATCCGTATCAATCTTTGTTAGGAGAAGGGGAATTATCAGAATACGTGCAAACTTCTGTTCCAAAAATAGATAACTTGAATAAAGTTAGAGAACCATTAACAATTGTTCCTTGTGTACAGCAGATGCTCATGCAAGGACCTCAAGATGGTTGTAGAAATACAACAGCAATGAGAATTGTTAGCCATTTAAGAAGAAATGGCGTACCTAGCTATTATGCAAAAGCTGTGTTATCAGAATGGAATCAGAATCAGTTAAATAAAGAAGTCCTAAATGGAATAGTAGAACGTGTTTATAATGCAGGTTATCAATATGGATGTAAAGATGAGATAATGGAAAAACATTGTAAAACAAAGTGTATACATTTCCAACGCAAAGATTACATGATAGAAACAGCATCAGTAGAAACGCTTCAATCTAAATTAAAAGAAAGATTAACTACCGATTTTAGTGGTAGAACAATTAATCTATCTCAAATGCTGGGTATGAATCATATTGATTGTGATATATATCCAGGAGAACTAATTACTGTATTTGGACGAACAGGTTCAAATAAAAGTACATTTGTTCAAAATTTAGCATTAGGAGTAGACTTTGCAAGTGACTCAATTAATCCAGAATGGCAAATTCCAACATTATTCTTATCATTAGAATTAGCAGATTGGTATATGCATAGACGTGGATTACAAATTGTATCAGGATTAAATAAGGATGAAGTAAATAGTAATTTTGAAAGTGTATTTGAGAAACATAAAGATGATTTAGCTCATATCACATTTCAAACAATATCGCCTACAATTGACCAGATACAACAAAAGATAAAAGAGTTACAACCATCACTAGTCATAGTGGATTATATCGATTTAATAGATACACGTGGTAATGGAAGAAGTGAACATGAGAAAATCAAATATATTTCTCATAGCTTGTCCAATATTGCAGTAAACATGGATGTAATCATTATACAAGTATCTCAAGTTGGCAGAGAACATAGTAAATCAGATGAGCTGTCATTATATGCAGCTAAAGGCTCGGGAGCCATAGAGAATGCTAGTAGAAAAGTGATTTCAGTTGATGGACAAGCAGATGTCCCTAAGAAGAAAATAAAAATGCTTAAAAATACAGACGGCGACTCCAATTGGGAGTGCGATGTAGAATGGACAGATAGTTTTAGACTTAGGAGAACATATGACTAGAGGACTAATAGATATATCATTTAATAAAGATGCTTTTGCAATTAGAATATTAAATATATTTAAATTTCAATTTGCCAAAGATAATGAATGGAGCACTGTAACATTTAGAGTTGGAGTATGGAGATTCTTTACTTCAATATCTTTTACATACAGTAGTAACAAATCTTTTGAGCGTCATGGTATATCATAAACAAAAAAGACAGACAAAGGTAATTTCTGAGTGGCAACACAAGTTTCAAAAGAAACTTAAAAAGTTACATGGAAATCATTGGAAGAACGTATTTCATAGACTTATGAAAAAATCATCCACATTAAAAACTACGTTAAAAAGACGTAGTAAGGAATATGAGGTTGAATTTAATATGAGCCTTAAAGAAATACGTGATATCCTACTAAAAGAATATGGTCGCAAATGTAGATATTGTGTCAAACGACTCGATATCAATAATATGGTTTGCGACCATGTTATTCCACTTAGCTTAGGTGGTGATTCTACTAAAGAAAACTTAAAGATGATTTGTGATAGGTGTAATAGGCGTAAAGGTCCATTAACACATAAACAATATTCAAGCTTATTAAAGTTTTTAGGTAAAATTGCTAAACCAGCTCAGGATTACATACTACGTAAACTTTCAAAATCAGATGTGATGGGAGGATAGATGAAAAATAAAATCATCAATTATCTAATAATAATCGTAATGGCTATTGTAGCTAACTACCCTATTTATAAGAACTTACAGGAATCAGTTAAAGCAGCACAAGGTGTCATTACTACAGTTAATGAAACAATAGATGGCATACAAAATGATGTCAATTCTATTCAAACACGTATAAATAAATTGCAGGATGAATTTAATAGCGCGATTAATGATGGACTAGCTCAAGCAGATAGTGTATTAAGCGAAATTAATTCATTAAAAATAGAAACGAATATAATCAATGATAAAATAGAATCTTTTGCATCTAAATCATTAGACAAAGCAGAAGAACAAGTTGAAGAAAAAGTAAAACAAATAATACCAGGAATACCTGGATTTTAATCAATCAAATGAGAGAGTGCTGTAACCGCGAGGGCAGCAAGGCTTTTGCAGACAAAAACTGCATCCTTAGCCTGGTTAAGCTCTCTCATTTATTATAAAGAAAGGAGCATTATGAGTGCTAAAGATGCAATAACAAAAATACATGAGTATTTTCAATCAAAACTAAACGATAAAATGTTTAATAAAACTAATGCATTTGATTTAGATTTAAAGTTTGGAGAAATCTTTGAAAAATCATTAGCATTAATACTTCAAGATAAAAAGTTGGAAGTGAAAACTGAACGAGACCAATGGGTAAAATCAGGTAATATTGCTATTGAATTACATAATCACAATAGTAATAAACCTAGTGGATTATCTGTAACTAAAGCAGATTATTGGGTTACTATATTAGTAGATGACTATAGAGTTAAAAGTATACATATCCTTCCAGTATCTGATTTAAAAGAACGTGTTAAGGAAATAGTTCGTTCAGGAAAAGGAAGACTAGTAATGGGTGGAGACTTTAAAGCTAGCGAGATGGCATTAATACCAATAAAGGAGATATTCGGATATGAATCCAATTCTTAAATACTTAAAGAACAATCAAATTGTTTGTAAAGAAGGTGACACTAGATGGTATTCAATAGCAGGTAGTCATCAATGGGTGCCATCCGTAACATCAATATTATCAGCAGCAGGAAAAGGTAAGTATTTCGATAAATGGTTAGCCAATCAAGGCAGCTGGGAAAATGCTTGCAAAGTTAGAGATGAAGCAGCTACAAGAGGAACGATTGTTCATGAAATATCAGAAGACCTTCTTAATGGAGAAGAGTTAATACTAGATGCAGGACCAGAGATTGTAAAGAGAGTTATGTGTCTAGAGGAGTGGTATAATGAATATAATCCTGAAATAATTGCTCAAGAAATAATGCTAGCATTCCCTGGAGTACGATTTGCAGGTAGATTTGATATCTTAGCACGTATTGACAATAAGAACGTACTTATAGATATAAAAACAGGTGGTTACTATAAAACACATGATTTACAAGCTACTATGTATAAGATACTATGGGATACTATCGCGGAAAATGAAAACGCTGGTAGTGAATTTATGATTGATGAAATGTATGGATTATATCTTAATGATAAATGGAAAAAGAAACCAAATCCAACATTTAAGCAATTAAAATTCTTACCAAATGTAGTAGAAGGAGTTGCAGATTTATGGTACTGGTTAAACAGTGACTATAGAGGAGGCAACCCTAGGCCTAAAGAGAGTGTGAAGTTACCAAATAACTTCAAACTGGGCGTTAAACAAGATGAATTAGAAAAGTTATTATAAGGAGTATTAACAATGATAGACAAATATTACAATAAAGAAAGAAAATACAATAAAGTATCTCCAGAGGCTATTAAAGCGTCAAGAAAAAGCTGTAAAGGAGTTACTAGTTTTAGCAAAGAGTATAGAGGCTTGACACACGCTCAAAGAACTAAAAAAGCAGCTGCAAATGCATCTGACAATGGAAGATGTTGGTGGATATATGAATATATTATCAGAACAACAATGCGCCCAAAGACAACATAGTATGGGCTTACAAGACATAATATTAAACAAAGTACTAAAGATAGTGGACAATACTATAGGTAAAAAGTTTAAAATTGTCGATGACCTAACAGACCTCGTACAGGGGTCTGAAGGTCGTCTTGATAAACTTGAAGAACGTATTACTAAATTAGAAAATAAGAGGAGTATGTAATGATAAAGGAAATTAAAGCTTTATTAAAAGCAATACGTACAGATTGGGAAGTTAACGTATTGGGGAAGAAACCGAGAAACTCAAAAGGCAGATATGTTAAAAGGAGAAAACGTGGAAATTAAACATTATAATGCTATAGCTAAAATAGTTGGCGGAAATCTCCTTGGAGATAGTAAGTTAGACATGTTAGTTAATAGTTTATCTAAATATTTTGAAGGAGAAGATGAAAACTTCAATAAACACGATTTCAGAGCAGCGTGCTTAAATGGGCATAATATGGAAGAAAGTATAGAAATAGATACTACCCCTATAGAAGCGGAGATAATGCCTAGAAAGGTAGAAAAAACGCCTTATACATGAAAGCCTAAAGAAAGCTCAGTTGCAGAGCGAATAAATGAAGATTTTAAACTAGCTATGGGCAATATGTCTAATCTAGTAGGTAAAAACTTTAAGAAAAGGAGTAAATAATGGCAAAGAGAAAACAGCCTAAAATGAGTACTGGAGATGCGGTAAAAGTTCTAGCAAATGAATCTAAAGTTATCACACATCAGTTGATTAATACTCAACATCAAATGAGAGATTACTTTAGTTTATTTGAATTGTATATTTCCTGGAAAGGAGATTCAGAAGAATTCTTAAAGCATGTTCAAGAAACTGTAGAAGCAAAACAAAAGGAAGTAGCAGATGAACAGAAAGACAATGAGTCAGCTGATGAAAAAGATACTGGAGGAAGTGTCAAAAACGAGGAAGTCGGGGCAGAATGAATACGCTCATGATAAGGATAATGTATTTGCAAACTTTGACAGAGTAGCAAAAGCATTAAATACTACCAGAGAAAAGGTATTATTAACTTATCTATTAAAACACGTAGATGGCATTACAGCCTACGTTAATGGGCATCGCTCTCAAAGAGAAGATGTTACAGGACGTATTACCGACATAATAGTATATTTAATGTTATTCTGGGGAATGGTTCAAAACGATAGTAAAATACTAGGCACTATCGAAAGTCCATTTGAAGATTAAAATATACTTTTACCTGGAGAAGGAGAAGGAGTTCTAGTTCCTTCTTCTTTCTCTTTCTTATATTCAGTACCTTTTTTCTGAAGTTGTAGTAAAGGAAATCCAGTAGTCTTCTCTAAAACTCTAATAGGATTCTCAATTAAATTACCAGGACCAACCACATCTCTCGCCATTCTTCCGAATGGGAACATAGTCCATACGTAATATTTACCAACTTTAGACCAATCATCATCTACCATAGCTCGCATAGATGAGGGCAACAGCCGTAAGATGGGAGGAGTTACCATCTGCAACGGAGCAAGTTGTTTCGGCCATTGCCCAAAGAAAGCTCTATCACGTTCTTCTTCATTACCAAATATCCAATCAGCAGTATCTTGTAACCAATTCCATGGAGCGGGTAATGCAGTCTCAAATAATGAATAAGCAAACATATTAGCTAAAGCAAATACAAAAACATCCATTTGCATCATTCTTGCATATCGTTCATAAGCTTCAGTTCCAGGAGTAATTCCATAGATTCTAGCTTGTCTAGCTACATCATTCCTAAAACGTACAGCATTCCAAGACCATAATTGGAAACGTGTCATAACTTTACCAAGTGCAGTACGCGCAAATGCAGGTCTGAATGGAGCATTGTATAAGAATTGAGTAGCTCTAACACCTTTTTTAGCTTGCTCTATTAAAAATGGATGTTCTGGGTTTTTAATAGCGCCACCCCAACGCTCCCATGCCTGTATATAGTGAGACATAAAAGCATCACGACGTATCATACGCTCAGGTACAGTCATAAACTTGGCAGCAAATTGAACCACCCTATCTTTAACACCATATTGTTTAGCAATTTCTTTTAAAGTAGTATCCTTCATCTCAGGGTCTTTAGTTAATCGCTTAGCAACATCTTCAATAAATTCTTTATTACGTGCCTGTTTCATCTCCTTATTTAAACCTGCTTCATATATCATGTATTCAGGATAAACACCGGAACGTACCACAAACTTCATAACATCTTCCATTGAGTTCCATTTAGAGTTAATATTTTGTTTTAACCAATCAATATTACGTGCATTCTTCCAGCTTCTCCAACCCGCAGATTCAACTGTATGCATAGTACCACCAAATATATTAGTAACCATAGACTTAGGATGAGCTAATAATGAAGCCATTTCATATTGAGCTTCAAGATTAGACCAATGTCTCAACTGTTGCATATCAACACCACGTAATTCTTTTGGCAAATCTTTTGAAGATAGTCCAAAATTATCTAATACTGTATTAATTTTCTTTTCTACCCTATTATCAGCCCACCAAGCATAAGGAGTTCCTTGTAACTTCATTTTAGGGTCTTTATAATAATCCTCTGGAATCACAGAAGGATTACCAATAGCATCTTGAATATATAATTTCATAAATTTCTGCCAAGCCTCAACTTGGTCTTTAGTCCATTTGCCTTTTACCTTAACCTTACGTCCAGCTTTATTTTCAACATAATGGTCACCCATTTTATTCATTCTATTGATAATATCACGACCTAAAATTTGAGCCAATTGCCTATGATACGTATTGACTAAAGCACGAGAATAGCCCTCAACAACAGTAGCATCTACAGACCAGCCTGGTATATGACCTTTCCTACTATGCATAGAACCAGCTTTACTTCTATTACTAAACCAATCGACTTTATCACTTTTATTTGCTTTACCTTCAGCAAACTCTTGAATACGTTGGTCAAATACCTTCCATTCTTCAGCATCTTCAAATGTCCAGTCACCTGTTAATGTATGATTTTTCCAAATCAAACCATTCATTTTACGTGTTCTAATTTTTTCAGCTTTCTTTCTATCGGTAGGATGAAATTCTTTCCAGTCCATTTTAGCTAAAGCGTCCCAATGCTTTTTCATACCTTCACCAGCAATCTTCTTGTTGAAGAACATATGAGGAAAATAGTGTTTAAAAGGCATTTTACCAGTTGTATTAATATCATACATTTTTAATTCTTTTTGAAAATCAGGATGTTTGCCTGACATTTCAATCATCATAGAACGAGCCATAGCACGCAATCCATCAATACCGATATCTGTTACTAGCTTTTTACCTTTCCTCCAATCAGCTCTTAAGTCTTCTATAAACTGTTCATGTTTATAAATAGCGCCTTTTTGATTCTTTCTATCACGCCATCCAACCCTATATTGTTCAAGAGCGTGATTAATACCAGCTTCATCTGTCTTTTCACCAACAATAAATCTATGCATTTTTTCAAAGAAAGTTGTATATTCATTATTAATACGCTTAATAAACTCTTTTCCAGTTAATTCTACTCGCTTACCATCTACTTCAATAGTATAAGTTTTATCTAATTTATCAGAATGATGCTTTATTAACTCATCATGACGAGCCTGATATTCACGTAATGCTATTCTCTCATCTACAGTAAGCTTTCTTTGTAATGAAGATGGAATATATTCTGTAAAATAACCTAACTCACGTTCTCTAACAGCAATTTGACGTAATACATCTCCCTCTTTAACAGAATTAACAAATAAAAGACGCTCTTTAATTTCATTAACCCATTTATCACTAACTTCTGACGCTGAGTCTAAGGTACGAGCTATCCAGCTTTGAGCCATATCTACAAAATGAGTAGGACGCATTAATTTACCTGTTAATACCTCCCCTGTGTTAGTAAGATATAAACCCTCTTCTTCCATTAATCTAATTTCGTCGCGCATTAATTCTCTATTAACTGTTTTTGGAAAGAACCAATGATGACGTTTTGATAATTCTGTAACACCCTCTTTGCTAAAGAATCTTTGCAACCAAGTTCCTCTTTTAACTTCTTTAAACCAATTGTTTAAAATAGTATAGTCATTGGCATTTAAAGCATTTAAATCTTTACCAAGAAGACTTCTAATGACCTCGTTAAGATTTTTCTTAAACTTAGGATTTTCGCCTTTAATATTAGTTACTAATTCAATAACACGTGCTCTATATGCCTCTGGAACATCAGTAATCTGTACACCTTCCTTCAAACCTTCATACCCAGTAGTAGTATTGACCCATGGCTCAAATTCATCTTCCATAATTTTATCGCCATTATTATCTCTTTTAATAGTCTCTTTTACATTATCAATCTTTTTATGTGCATTATTTAATTCTTCTTGCTTTGGAGCTTTCCACGATGTATCTAAGTGCTCTAATTGAGAGCGAGTAAAATCAGTAAGTGATTTATCATTAACAGCTTTTGAATTAATACCAAGTCTACCTAAATTAGTTTTAGATGCATCGCGTTTTAAATTACTTAATACATCTGCCAATGCACTTGGAAGCTTTCCTTCAGCTTCTAATGCTGCTTCAAGCTCAACAATCTTATTATATGCTCCTCTTCTAAATGTTCCTAATATTAAATAATCTAAAAACATCTTCTCATTGGTAGTTAAATTTTCTTTCTTCTTTCTAATTGCCCTGTCTACTTTCATTCTATCTGAATAAGCACTAGGTTTTTGTTGTAATATTTTTACACCAGGAGGAAGAAGTCCTAATCTTTGAAAATCCGGGTCTTCTACAGCAGCTTTCATCATTTTTAAATGTTTAGGGCTTAAATCCGACCAATCAAATGCAGCTGTTTGTTTACGCACTTTAGCTGATAAGTAATTATCTTTCTTTAATTTTTCTGCAAATTTATGCAAATCAGCAATTTTTGCATTATCAATAGTTTCACCATCAGTCTCCATTTTACGTACTAATCTTTGTATAACATCAAAAGATGCCATATCACCTACGTTTTGAATAAAATACTCTTCTGCAGTTCGAGCAATTTTAGATAATATCTTAATTCTTGCTTTAACCGAAGTATCTAAAGAATAAAATTTACCTCCCCTTGCTTCTCCTAATAATATTTCATCAATTTTTAAACCATGTTTTTTATTAATACTTTTCCAATCACCATTGATAGTTACTGCCTTTTTAAATGCCCTCATATCATTAGCTATAGAAATAATATGGTCTGGATTTAATAATGTAGCATCACTATCCTTGCCTAAAGGTCGCAAAGTCTTTCTAATACCTACCCACATTGGCGATGATAAACTACTTCTTCCAAGTAATTTCTTGATTCCATCGTATTTCTTAACTATTTCATTATACTGATTATACATATCTGTTACTTTATTATAATCAACACGTGTTAATAGATTATCAGAGAAATTTACAGAACCTAATTTTATTCCAACTTGACTTAAAAAATTGTGTTGCTGATTTTCTGACAATTGATATACTTTTGAAGCTAAGTCCTTAATCTCAGAAGGTAGAAACCCTCGATTAGTTGACCAGTCCTTGCCCCAAAAAGCATTATTCATTTCACGTACAACATTATAAGTACCACGCTTTAATTCATAAGCTTTTAACTTATCATATGTCAGATTCCTAAATTCATATGCTGGTAATTTACGTTTTGGATTGTCCTTATCAATCACCTTAACGACATTAAAATGAGCCCTAAATAATTCTTTAAACCAAAAATCAGTTGATTTCATTCCTAATTCATCCATAGGGTCAGCAGAAAACTCAATTTGAGCTCTACCTATTTGACGAGCCCAATCTCTCCATTTATCACTAGTTCTTGCTTTAACAAGCAATCTGTAATTAATAATTTCAGGCGGTTCTCCAGGTAATTTATTAGGACCCCAAACTGGTCGACTAATATCAATCCATTCATTTTGGTCTTTGTTATTAGATACCATAGAATGAGTTAACATCATTAATTGCTTAGGATTTACAGCAGCTTCACCTAATTGATTTCTACCTCGAATCGCAGCATCTGCTTGACGTATTCGTTCATGTAAAGAATACATTGCTCCACGAGACTTTAAAAGATTCTTTTCTGCTTCTGTAAATTCACCTGATACGGTTAGAAAATCACGCATAGTTTTAATTTCAGGTTTATTCTTTAAGCCTAAAGATTCACGTATTTCTTTAGGAATTTCCGACTCTTTAGCATCGACAAAATATTTACCATCTTCAGTAAAAAATTCTTTACGATTAGCATCAATAGCATCTTGCCATTTCTTTTTAAAACCATGTTTTTCACCACCAAAGAATACCCATGCTTCATCTGCATCTAAATCAGCACCTCCTAAGTTACGCATTACACGACTATGTAAAAGTACTCCATGACCCTCTCTACCACTAAATCCTCCGAAATTTAAAACACGTGCTCCAGACATTGATGACATAGGAACACGTAATACAGTTGCTCTAAGTAGATTATTAATATCTACATTTTTCAGTAGTTCACTTTTTTGTTCTTTTAATTTCCATAATTCGCCTAATGTAATTTCTCCATCCTTACCTAAGTGATTATTGTCTGTTTTAATCTTCATATCTTTATAAGCATTATCTAAAACAAACATAAACTCATCTTTATCAAGACGCTTAAGATTAGGATTAGAGCCATCTAAATCCATTTGTAATGCTTTATCATAAGGACGCATTCTAGCAACAGCTGAATTACTAGTTCTAGGTTTTGTAATTTCTCTTACAACAAAGCTTCTAATTACTTGCTCTCTATATCTTCGTACTGCAGGGTCAAAATATACCCCTAAAGTATTTAAATCAACACCATCTTTTTTAGCTTGTTTTTTAGCTAATTCAGCTGATTTAATCTTTCTATCATAATCTTTCTCAGTAGCTTCTAATCTTGCTTTTTCTAGAGCAAATTCTGATTCAGTTAATTCTCCTCGCTCAAGAGATTCATTTAATTCTTTACGATATCCAAATATCATTCGTTCAAAAGCACGTTCAGCGAACATCTCCATATCAGGATTACGTATTCCTTCTAAAATATCTGGTATAGAGAGTTTATTCCAATTTTTCATCAATTTATCGATACTTTGTTGTTTCTGCGCTAAAGTAGATGTTTTGAACTCAGAAAACAGCTTATTACCATACTCTGTGCCATTAAATCTTCTCCCCATAATAGTTGACAACATATCATCAATAATTTCTTTTGGCACGGGGCTTTTTTGATTATCTAAAAATGCAGACAGCAATTGCTTAGCAATCCTTGCATCGCTTAACATTTCACTGTGATTTTTAACTGAGTAATTGTAGTAAATATCATGTGGGTTAAGATGATACATAGGCGCATCTTTTACCATAAGCTTGTTACGACCTATTGAATAATCCCCTGCTTCACGCATTCCTCTTTGTTTTACTGAAGAACCCATCATAATATAGTGTAAACCTTTTACACCTGTCTTCGGGTCTACATAATCTTCCATATATTTACTTAATCTTTTACCAGCAGGATGCATCATATATTTACCTAAAAGTCCTCCTAAAGGATTTCCATTAGTATCTTTCTCTTTACGAGATGCTATAAATGATTTGTTTTGAGTAAATAACTCAGGCATACCAGCATCCTCATTATTAATACGTATAACATCATCACGTGTTATAATAGCTCCATCTACATGCTCAGGTAATTCAGTAGATTTTCTTATTACCTCTGTAAACCATTTAGGAGATTTACTTCTAATTTCTTCTGGCAAATCATTTACAAGGATATAATTTAACTTACCAACCTTTTTATCTGCAAAAAGGTTTAATTGCTCAGTGGGAGCTGCTGAATCAAAATATAAATCATTAACTCCTTTAGCCATTCTATTAGCTATGAATACGGCATCTCCAGGATAACCGTTTGTATGCCATATTTGAGAACGTTTATTAAAAGCTTTTGATTCGCTAATGATATCATATTCAGGGCTAAAGAATTTTGTAGCATCTTTCATTAGTTGTGCTGTATTCTGAGGTTCAAAGCCATTTAATTGTATATCGTAAATAATACTAGATAAATAAGCTTTATCAAATAATTCACCTGCTTGCTGATTTGTTAAACCTCGTTGTCTCTCTGTATAATCACTAATAAAACGCTTTCGCATCTCTCTATAGCCATCACCTAGCTTACCTAGTTTTAACATTTCATTTAAGAGAGGTTTACGTTCTGAAGATTTCAATCTTTCCATTAAAGGGTTAAATTTAATAAAATACATTCTATCAGACTCGCCACGACCACTGAAATAATGCATGCCTTTTTCTAACATTTTCTTTTGAATACGTGATTTATATTCATACATTTTTATCTGTGCTTTTGCACGAGCTGCTTCATTAGTCTTAGTACTTCCGTCGAATCTATATTTATTATATAAGTGGTCTTCAAATCTAGCAAATTCCATATCAACTTTCTTACCACCAGGTTCAGTCATTGTTATATGGTCTAACACTCCAAAAATTACACCATCTTTCTTAGAAAAGCCTAATTCTTCCCTCATCATTCTTTCGATGATTTTCATTGGCTCTCTTTGTTGCTTACTTTCTCCACCCATACTAAATGGAACAGCGTCATCTTTTATCGGATTAAGTTCTATAATATCAAATCCGCCTTTAATCCATCCTGCTCCAAAATGTGTAACTTGCTTATTCCAATTTTGAGCTGCTATCCATTGTCTTGCTGTACCTCTACTCTCTTGGTCTAATCCAAATCCTTCTTCAATACCTTGCTTAATGGCAAAATCATTAATCCATTCAATAAATTTATCAGATTGATTATCAAACTTGTTTTTACGTGATATAGAGACTTCCATTAACTTTGCTGCAATTTGCTCCGATAAATCTGCTTTCATTTGATTACGTTCAAAAGAAGTAGGAGCAGTTCCCCATATTCCTTTTAATTTAGTATCAACAAATTCTAATATAGGCATAGTCGCTTTAACTTTTGTCCCAACATTGCCTTGACTAACATCTCCAGTTCCCTCTGAAGTCATTTCTTTAGCTATTTCAGGAGTTACAATAATCTCGCCTGTAGCAGCATCTAACATTGGAGATTCGCCTGTTTTATCCATTGTTTCAATCTCACTTAGAATCTCTTTCATACGCCCTCTAATAGCCTCCCCTTCATTTTCTAGACGTATTACAGCATCTTTATGTTGTGCTGAAAGCTCATTAGTTGGGATTGGAATTCCTTTTTCTGGATTAAAGTTAGGATTAACTTCTTTATAAATATCAATTAATTGCTTTCTAACATTCTCCATATTAATATTTAATTCATTTAATTCTACTTCAAGCTCTTCTCGATAAGGTTTAAGTACTTTTTTACCTGTCTTCTCAGCATCTTCTATTTCTTTAAGCTGTTCTTTAGTAGGCTTTAATCTAACTCCTTCTGGGAATTTGGCATCCATAAATTCTCTTATAGCTTGTTTACCTACTTCTGTAGATTGTCTAGAGCCAATACCAGCAAATTGACGAGGAGGTTTAGGAGGTAATCCCTTTAGAGGTTTAAAGAATCCAGCGCCTCTATCATATTTCCACCATTTAGTAGTAGGTTCATCAAATACGTATATAGGAGATTTCTTATTTGAAATAGCCATTTCAACTGTCCATCCAGTGCCACCCTTTACAGCTTTATGTCGCAAAGGTCCTTCAGTTTCTATTGGAGCGACTGCATATATAGCACTACTATGCTTAACTTGATACCAATCACGTAATATATAATTTAATTGTCTTTGTGATAAATTTTGTGTAGGTCTGTCTAAACGTGCACTTGCTCTAGCTAATTTAGGATTAGCTTCATCTAATTCTGTTTGACGTAATGGCCTTTTAAATCCTTTAGCATATTGAGCATCAGCCATATCAGCTCCAAATGTATAATGTATACTAGGCATGCCTTTTTCAAAAGCTATTTCAGCAAACCATCTATCTGGTCCTTCTGCAGCTCCCGATATATGTATATGTTTATACTTATCTAATACACCTTTTTTAATAACTAGTTGGGGTTCACCGCCTTCACCTTTAACTTGCTCAACTTGAAAGCCATCAATCTCAGCAGGAATTTCTTTTAATTTCTCAGGGTTAATTTCTGCGACTACAGAGTTCATAAACTCTCTTACGGCAGGAGGACCATATCCTTTAAATTCAGTTCCAGGAATACCACTTAATGCCCATTTCTTTACTAATGGCTGTACTTCAGGGGGTAAATCCTCCCACTTAGGATGCATCTCTGGGTCCATGGAATTTCTAAATTTAGGGTCAGTTTGTGCACGTTTAGGCATATCTTGCATAACGAACTTATGAGCCTTTGCTTCTCTCCAAGGCTTCTCTCCTTTGCCAAAATACGCACCTAACACGTATTCATAGATTTGCTCTGGAGTTGTAGCACCTCTCATAGTAGAAGGTAGTCCCATAAATAATGAACCTGCCATACCTCTAATAACTTTATTGCCAGTTTCTGTTTCAGCAAATTTTAAGTTACCTACTCCTCTAAAAACTCCACCAGCAACAGCACCTCCCATAAAGGCATGCATCATCTCATCAACACCACCTTGCCATGATGAAATTGCAGAAGCTGCTCCTAAGTGGAAAGCTCCTTCCATCATATGACGTGCTCTATTACCCATTAAGAAGTCAATTGCAACATTAGTTGAGGCGCCTCTATGTAATCCAGCTGCTTTAATAGCTGGTTGCACTATATTCTTAGCCTTACCTGTTAACCATTTAGCTCCAGCCATAGGGACTGATTTATCATTTAACGCGGAAGCTGTTCTTGCCCAACTTTGCAATGCACTGCTTTTAACTCCTAATTTTGTTAATGCTCTAGCTGGAACAGCTAATAGACCTGGAGCAAACCCTGCTAAATGCCCTAAATTACGGAATATTTGCTCGTATTCGTTATCAGCAGGCTCCATAAGGTTAAAGGTTGTAAAGCCTTCGAAAAACCCTGCTCCTGCGTGTTTAAAGGCGTCTAATAAATCAAACTCACCTTCATACATAGGCATATTATAATACGCTGCATGTTGTTTTATAGATTCTTTTAATTCAACAGGATAATGAGTAGGATTCTTTTCGTATTCTTTAATTAATCTACGAAGTGTTTTTTCATCCCACTGAGGTTGAAACTGTTGTTGTTGTGCCTGCTGTTGCTCCTCAGGCTGCCCCACTGTAGGCGAGGTAAACAATGACATACTTTACTCCTTAATAGCTTTGATTAGCTTTTCGCCATTCTTGTATCGCGTTATATATTTCGTATCCACCTGTACCAAGACCCCATGCTGCACCTAAAACATCTCCAACCGGAAGAGCTGCATCAGCCATTGCCATTGTACCTGCACCAGCTGCTTTTTTACTTACAATACCAGGAATACGCTTCATTAACCATTTAGCTAAAGACATTCCTTTAGCAGCACCATATGCAGTCTGTACTCCTCCACCAACACCTCTACCAAAAGCTTCACCTTTATCTCCTGCTATCATTTGACCTCCTGCACCAAGTACTGATGGGGCGAATGCCGCTACTGGCATATTGAGCATTTTATTTTTTGGCAACCTATCCATAGCGCGACGCCATCTAGTATTTTTAGATAAATCTTTTGTCCTGATATCTCTAGCCTTTTCAACGATTCTTTTAATCTTTTCTTTTTCTTTATTGATAGTATTTCTTGCATTATCCATATCATCTGCACGATTATTCCACCCCTTAGGTGTTCTTGGATTTCTATTCGTAGCTTCTTTTAATTTTGTTTGAGCCTTAGTTAGCTTCTCTGTTGTTCTAGCTGTAGGGTCAACACCACGTCTAGTTAACTTACCTTCAAATTTCTTTGTAGCTTCATCTATATATTTCTGTGGAGTTTTTTGCATCCAATTGTAGCCAGCTCCACCTAACATAGCAGTAGTTCCAATACCAGGTGCTAAATCAGACATTCGTTCCATAAAATCAACGGGTTTTTGAGGTAAATAACTTGCGAGTTTTGCATTCATTTCAGGAGCATTTTGCGCAATAAAGGGCATTACAATGCTCATATCACTTTTTAATCCTGGATTATTATACAAAATTGTTTGCATATCTCCTGAGTCATAACCAGCTTGTTCTAATTTATTAATTTCACTTATTACTAACCCTGCACGTTTTTGTAATAATGCAGGCCATAATTGATTGACAAAATATTTAGAATCTGCTTCAGTTATATTAGCAGGTCCTACAATGGCTTGATATTGAGCCCATGCTTCTGCCTCTGTAGGTAGAGCTTGGTCTGGAGCCATTGACCATTCAAAATTACCATCTGCATTGGTAGCTAATATGCCAGGAGCCATCAGTAGTCCTGTAAAATACGCATCTAATTGCGCATTACCATAACCACCTCTATCCATACCCATAGCAGTTTTCTGTTGAGCTAATTGCATTTGAGCCTGTTGCATTTGCTGCATATTCATCATCATTTGCTGTTGATTCATTTGTCGCTGTTGTCTAGCACCCATTGCATCGCTAATAGCGCCAGGAACGCTACTTAAAACAGACCCTAATGCACTTTCTTCATAAATTGCCATAATCGTTACCTTTTATTAAATATAAGCTTCCTATGCTTAAATAATGTTTTTAAATACTTCACCTCTAATCTTCAGCGTTTTCCTTTTCTATCCTATCTTCATACGCGATTAATCTTTCTCCAAATTTTTGTTGAAATTCTTCTTGATAATCATATATATCCTGACTCATACCCCATTCAGATTGACTTGTTGCTTGCGCCATATCTGTCATTAAATCCTGTCGCTGTTTATCTATCATTGGGTTGCCTGTAGATGCAAATCCACTTCTACTTTGTTGACCGTATTTATTTTGAGCCACTTCTAGCAACTCAGCCTGCCCACTACGAGCTTCAGCTTGTCTATCAAAAGCACGTGATTGACGTATATTAAATTCACCACGTTCATCGTATTTAGGCATATATTTAGCAAAATCATCAGAACTTATAGTCATACCAGATAAGCGTTCAGCCATTTGCTTCATATTAGCTTCATCGCCATGTACAAGAACAGAGGGGTCTAAATCTGTATAATCACCCCAGTCTTTAACCTCGCGTAAATCTCCATGTCCCCCCCATCCAGCATACTTACCCCAAAACTCTTTTTGAGCAGCCCGTCCAATACCACCCATACTGTAAAAGTCGGGATAATATTCTTTCAACCCAGTTTCAGGATTAATAGTTCCAGAACCACCTAAAGCTTTAAGAAGCATAGCTTCTCCAGGTGTTACATGAGCCAACTCAGTATCGCCATACCTACCTTTGCTTTTTAACTCTTCTAATATATCATCATATGCCATAATTATACCTTAATCTTGACTTAATAATGTCCACAAAAGACCTGCACCACCTAAACCAGCCATCCATGGATTATTCTTTGCCCATTGTAAAGGATTCATGCTTTGATTTGGTGCTGGAGTTGATGTGAATTGCTGAGTAACAGGGTCAAAACCTACAACATCAGGTTGTGGTTCGAAATGAAATCCAAAATCATCGAAGAAATTATCCATTCCTGATTCATCCCAACCTAAAACGCTCCAATCTTGCAATTTTTTCCCAAATGTTTCTGGACCCAAATCAGCTGGGTCATCAACTAAAAAATTACCTTCAGCATCCATACCTCTTAATGCTGCTTGTTTTTGAAAATCTAATCTATTTATATCCTTATAAGAATCTTGATAATATGATATTAAATCTTCTTGATGTAAGTTTGCTAAAGAATCTTGTAGTGTTATCGGATTACCACTAACAGGGTCAATTCCTACTTGCTCCATAGGGTCTAGTCCTATACCCTCTATATCTGATTTACGTAAGAATGACTGTACACTTCCTGGGCTACCTGACATAGTCTCTTCTAAGTGAGCATCCCAAAGACCTTTACCAAATTTAAAATCATAAATATTATCATCTATTCTTGTTTGAAATTCATAACCTTCCCACGGAGTTCCTGTTAAGTCTTTTTTGCCTATGTCATGAAATATCTCGTCGTAGTCATTAATTGTTTGAACCGTACCATCAGGTGCTATCGCCTCAAACTGAGTTCGAACATTTTGAGCCTTTAGATTCCCCATACCTATAGCTTCTGTGTCAGCTAAAGTACCAAATTCCTTTAACGTAGTTTCTTGTATCGTATTTTTAGCAGATTCTTCAAGAGCGAGTTCAATAGCTTCCTCACTAACCTTACCTGCTGCGTCTGCACCAGCACCTAAACCTGCTTTATAGCTACTAGCGCCTCCTGCAATACCACTTGTTATTGCACTTGTTAGCAAGGAATCATCAAGAGCTGTGCCTAATTCTCCAATAGTTTCTTGTCCAAATTTAGCATCATAATCACCATATCCCGCGCCTCCAAGATATCCACCTGCATATGTACCTAGAGTATTAGCAAGGCCACCAGCTATAGCCATAGCCGGAACACTCAAGCCTCCAGATAATAAAGCACTAGCTAGTGCCTGAGCTCCATAACCTCCTATTTGTCCCCATAAACCTTGAGCTTTGCCCTTTTTACGATAATGTTCTGTAGCATCTCTTAATTCTTGATTATAATCTTTTTGTAATAGTGCTTGACCTAAATCTATTGCCATATCTTAATCCTTTATTCTTCCTTCTATAATTCCAGCTACTCTTAATTTAGCTAGTATACCATCTACTTTATCAGAAATTGCTTGTACTTCTGCTTGTGTATAGCTTCCACTAATCGTTTGATTTAAATCAACTTCAGCAGATTGCTTGCTTTCTGGAACAAATCCATACCATTGGCCTGAATACTTTGCATATAATTTAACACCATTCTGGGTTTTACGCAAGACAAAATCTCCTTCACGGCCATCATTTATACTTGGAGTTCCAGTACCTGTTATAGTACGTGTTCCTTTTAATCTTTGTAATTGCCTTAATAAGCTACTAGTACTTCTCATTACTTAACCTGCTTACTACGATATACAATAGATATATCATTAATTTCAAAATCTGTTGCAGCCGTACCAGCAAATTTTAATTGAAAACTATATATATTATTTGCATCAGCAGATGTAGTTGGTTTTAATTCAGCTAGATGCCAAGATTCTTTATTTTCAGTACTACTTTTATCTTCTAATGGAGTATTATCGCTATTAAATTGAAATAAATCATTATCATCTGTCTCTCCATTAACACCATATTTTACAGTTACAGCCGATGCATCGCCTTTATAACTTACATATACCTTATACACCTTTTTACGTACTGCTGGTTGACCAAAATCAAAATCTTTTGTTAATATCTCTATTGCCTTACTGCTTATTGGCGTATCAGACCATTTATACATTGTTTCTTGCGCATAATCATAATATATTAAATCATTATTATAATCAGTAATCATATTACTTTTAATCGCATCAACATCTGGAACTACATTAGTAGCACCTTTAGACCATGAACGAGTTAAAGCATGGAATATAAATACATTACCTGTCCCAGTAGCATCACTACTGTCAATGAAAATAATTTGCTTTTTATCACGTATATACCCGACTAATGGTACACCTGTAAAAGATTGCCATGTTGATGGGTTAATAATATCTGTTCCTTGTGACTCCAATAAATTAGAGACTCTTTGCCCATCATAAAAATATGCTCCATCCTCATTAGCCCATGCTACTCCTTCATCAGTAACACATACTGAGCCAGGATTTGTAACACCTTTAAATGGATGAGAGCTTTCTAAGTATTCTGAATCTTCAGCGATATTAATAATATATAAAACTCTTTCTTTAAATTGTAATAATCTATCTCCAAATGTAGCTAAATGTATAATTTGACTACCATCATTAATTGCAACGTCTATATAATTTGAAGCAGGAAATTTATCAAATTGTCCAACAGGTGATTTTAACATTCTATCAGAGAATTGTACAGCATTACCATCTACATTTTGATTAACATTACCTATATAAGCACGTCTATTAGCTACTACAGCTGTTTTAAATGAATTAACATTAATCTCTTCATCATGACTATGAAAATTATTAGTAAAATAGTTAACAAGAGTAGGGGGATGACTAAATTTATTTCCTGAATCCCAATCTGGTACTGCGTAATGACCACTAGTTGTAACAGTCGTATAATCACTGCTAGGGAATAAACTTATAGATTGCCAAGGAGCATATCCGGTATCTCCGCCAGTCGCAGTCATACCAAAAGCTTTAGTGCCTTTAAGAAAATTACAATCAAATAATTGCCATAAATCAGAATGTCCATCTGCAGTAGAAGAATAATATATTCGCACTCCAGTAATACGTGGATTACCACCACTAGTGTCAGCTGCAGCACTACTGCCAAAAGCATTTGATGTTGAGTTAGTATCAGTATGCCACTCAGCTCCATTCATCTTAATTACTGGCTTTAAGTGCACAGCCACATCTTCTCCAGGCGTGCCATATGTCGTATCATTACAAAAATATACCTCTGATGTTGCTTTTGCTCCTGTGAAATTTTGCGCACTTCCAGTTAATCCGTCAGGACCATACATGGCCATTAATATAGGTTTACTTTCTTGAGTATGATTATCATACATTGTAGTGATATAAAACTTATACCTAGTACCTGTAGTGGGCATCCATGTTCCCGAGCCATTAGCGCCACTAGCCATATATAAACCAACACCCCAGCGCATATTACTTTCTCCCCCAATTCCAGCTCCAACACCGTCATGTGTACTGCCAATATCGATATATTCATCTGCAAACCCAAAGCCACCAAGTTCTTTAGAATTTTGACAATTAGTTCTTACAAAGGTAAATTCTCTCGCACCAGAACCTGAAGCAGTTAAATCACCTGCTAAAGCACCAGCAGCAAAAGTAAGTCTTGTAGAAGTTACAGCAGTAACTGTTTTATTAGTAGCCACTATTACAGATGCGGTATCATGTTCATATATAGTTAACACATCATTTACAGCAATCCCCCAATCATCAAAAAGAGGCGAAGAAGTCTTCTCAATATAATCACCACTACCACTATCTACTTGGTCAAAACCGGTACCATGAAAAACCTCACCAAATAAACTGCCTGTATGTACAGCAATAGCATTAAGAGCTACTCTATCACCGTCTCCATTAGCAACAGGAGTCCAAGGTCCAGTACTATACTTATCAAGCCCTAAATTTGTATTTTCAAAACCCCAATTATTATAAGCGCTACCAGTATTATATACTTCACTAATTCCGGTTGTTTCTTTAACAGCGCCATCAGGATTACCTGCATAGTCCCTAGTACTTTGTGTATCTTTTAACATATGCTTTTTAGCAACAAGCCCAAGCCATTTATTTGAATTATTAGAACCATCTATTCCACCTGCACTAACACGTAATGCACCATCTGATATAAAATAAGATAAATTACCACCAGTACCGCCTAAAGCTCTTTCAGAGGCATTGGCAGTCCAATCCAAAGCACTTGCATTTTTTTGAAATATTGTAAATTCAGCTGCACCAGAATCATCATCATGATACAATGCAAAGAAATTGCATGGAGTCTCTGTTATAGCAGAAGCAGCTTGCAAAGCTCCTGCAGTTCCATCTAACATAGTATAATCATGGTCAAAACTAAATAAACCATAACCAGCTTTTCCTGTACCTCTATCGGATTTATGAGTAGTTGCATCATCAGGAGTTGATTCGTGTAGAGTAAATTCACCTAATACAGTTAATTTACCTTGATTGCTAAAAGTCATATTGGTTAAACTAGCAAACTCTGTTAATTGAATATCACGTGCATCAGAATTATCATTAATTCCACCTGAGAATTGTTCAAGTTTTAATATCTGTTTAGGCATCTTTACTACCTTTAAATAAACGTGTTATAATATCAATCAATGTTTGGTATGATTTAACTATACCACGTTGTTCTATCTGCATCTTCTTTTGCTGGTCTATCAATTTTATTATTATTCCTTCTAACCTATTGAACTTCTGATGTATATCTTTAGTTAAGTCATCTTGTATATACTTATTTTGCTTGTAAATAAACCACGCTAAGCCTAAACAAAACGCTATTGGGACACCAAACTTTTCTAATATTTGGATTGGGTCCATGCTTAATATTGCGACATATCTAAGTCAGCCGCTTTAATTAATATGTCAATATTCTTTTGCGTATTCATTATATCAGGAAGATTGTTCATTTTGTAATAATCACGCCACATAGCATTCTGCGTATCTTGAGGCATACCTTCTGCACTATACATCATATCATGGAACGCATTAGGCTGTAATTGCCATGGGTGAGTAACATTTTGATTCTGCATCCATCTCCATTGAGCATTATTCATTCCATGTCCTTGAGAAGGGTCAAGTACTCCATACATATTTTCAGCAGCATTAGCATGCGCTAATGTAGGAAATGTTTGTTCTACTTCTCTTTGGAACGCCTCTTGATTAGCCTTTTTCTCGCTATTCTTCCTTTTAATCATATTAACTATATCTTTAAACATATCTACCCTTTTAATAGTTCTCCCCATAATGAGGCTTTACCATCTATTATTTGTATTATATGGACAGTGAAATTACCGCCTGTATAATAATCTACTACAGCAAATGCATGCGCCCATTTATGCTGTCTTCCACCTAACCATTTATTCTTCTCAGAACTCATATCTTTTAAACAACCCAAACTCCATGCAGACTTCGGACCATCCATATGTGTCACTGTATCTTGCTGTAAAGCGTGATGATGACCATATATTATATTACATCCTAGTTTACGAAGATGATTAGAAGCGTGATATTGCCCTCCAAAGTGATGTCCATGATAGTAATATAACTTACCTATCTTAAGATATTCACCTGGTGCATGATATTTATAACCACGCTCTTTAAACTTGCCAGCTTTCTCGAATGATAAATCTAAATAAGGATGTTCTGCATTAAAGAAATCTAACCATTCATCATGATTACCAGCACATATATGCTTCGTCTTTACATTTGCCTTATCTAACGATTCATCAATATCATCAAGCAGTTCATTCACTCCTTTTATATCTTCCTCTACTTGAGGTAATATAAACTCTAATGGCGGTTTTTTCTTTCTTTTCCATTGCCAATGTGAACATCCTGCAAACTCACCTAAATCACCTAAATCAACGTATATATCAGGTTTAACTATCTCAATCGCTTGCTTTACTACGCTGATTGCTTTTCTATCGTGTATAGGTGCGTGTTTATCAGGCGTGACAATTGCACGCTTGACGACACCTTTGTCGCTACTAGCCATATCAAAAAACTCCTAACTGAAAAGGTCTCTTTCTTTAAATCCCCAATCAAGTGGAGACGTCCAGAGTCCTTTTGCACTTGCAAGCAAAACTTCAGTTTCGCTTCGTGAGAACTTCAAAAATAAAGCATCGCATTCTAAACATGCCCATAATATCGGTTCATCTATTGCTCCCAATACCTCTATTGCTTCCATATCACGTGATTTACAATGCAAACATCTCTCTGGCTTCTTTGAAAACGATTCTTCATTTTCTACGCCAATAGAGTCAATCACGCTATCTGCTTGATTATCAACAATAAGGTCCTCTAATAATATCATATTCTTCCTCAAATATTAAGGCTTTTCTTAACACTACTCCATAATTTATCATCTAATTTATTCTTAGAAGAAGATACTAAATAGTCACCTAAAACACCAACTATATTTTTAACTAACTTCTCAGTCATAACATTCTTCATTATAAAACCTACTATCTTACTCATCATACTCCTTTATTTTAACTCGTTTTTTATTTTAATAATTAAATGTAAAGCTGTTAAAATCCCTACTACTACAGCAACAGTATCAGGTAGCCAACCCGTTAAAATTACTCCTGCTGAACTACTACCTATTAATGTTGTTTTTAATGTATCATTTATCATTTAATTCCCTTTTATTCTGTGTCATTAGTTTCGACAGTCCAAATACCACCAACAGCACTCCATGTATTAGTTGCTGTAGCATCAAATACAATGTCTGTATTGTTCCAAGTATCTCGTGATATTTGCTCTTTAGTCCAAGCCATTAGAAATGCGTCTGCCTTATAAAGCCTGTTTGATTATAATTTGAACGAGCATATTTCCTACCTTCTTTAACCATATCTATATATTTAGTATAGAATATTTTATGAGCATCTATATTCACTGTAGGAGGTGTTAAATACCCATCTGAAATCACTTTATGTGATAACGCTTCATGAAATTGTGTAGGTAGTTCTGATTCTTGAGTTAAGGTAGATGTAAAATCAGTACCCTGGCTAATTGCAAAAATTCTCATTTCTTTTGCTTCAGATATAGATTGATAGTTACTAATCTTATCATCACGTGTTACTGCATTTAGTACTTTCTCAACAACTCCTAGTCTACCACTATCTACATACCAAAATCTTTCATTGCTAGAAGTAGAACCTGAAGACAATCCATCTGCATTATCAAATTCATCATCATCTATAATAGGACTTCCAATTAAACGTGGTATTTCAACATCATTAATTTGAACACGTGAAATCTTTAATATATCTGAACTAAGTTCATAATATCTTTGTCCAGCAACAGACGTTTGAATATATGTTTTTTTCAATAATTCTGTACGAGCACAATAGTCATTCTGAGCTCGATTAAGAGCTAGACGTATTTCTTTATATCCCATTTGACTGTGATGTTGTTGGACAATCTCTATTAATTCACGCTGAGTCATTATATCTCCTTAGAGCCCTCTGCTTCTAATTGTTCTAATACTTCAATAGCACCTTGTGCCTTTATCATCATTACTTTATGATGTTCAAATTGATTCTTTAAAGTTTCTAAAGCTTCACTCTTTGTAAGCTTTGACTTATCTTTGCTCTCTTTTGCTTTGACTGCTTTCATTAAGCTCTCCTTCTTATTGATAATTATGCGTTTTCTAACGCTGTTACTTTTACTGATAATTCTTGAACCGCTTTTATTAGCACAGGGACTAATCTATCGCGTGAAACTCCCATAGGCTTTATTTCTGTCCTAGTAACTGCTGGCTTAGCAGCTTCTATTACATTTCCTTCAGTATCATATTGTGCATCTACTGCCGCTGAAACTACATGTTCATATGTAGCATCTGCAGTCCCAGTTACTGCTGGTGCAAATACATCTTGTAATTCATTTGCTACAAATCCTGCTATACACGCTTCTCCACTTTTCTTCCATTTAAAATCACGTACTTTCATTGCATTAACTAAATTTAAACCATTAATAGATGTATCTACTACATCATCCTTCAATCTGATATCAGACGAATCTGCAGCACTAAATGTGCCACTTGCATTCTGTAAATAACCTACTGTTGAACCGTCTCCATCAGTAGCATGTATATAATAAGTTGTACCACTACCATCATTTGCACCTATTTGCTGATATATACCATGACGAGAGGCATTATTATCACCTCCGCTTCCTCCAGTATTACTCATTTTCATAGCATAATCAGTTCCCTCTGTTTCATATACCTGTAATCTAGCACTAGGATTTGACAAACCTATCCCAACATATGCAGTATGGTCTATACTCATAGCCTCTACTAAAGTTTTAGTAGTACCAGGAGTTGTTGTAGCCGTACTTGCTCCATTCCAAAATGATATACGTCCATCTAAGCCATCTACTACGATTGCAGACCCTTTAGCAGTTGCCACATCTTGACTTGATTCCCATCCCTCTGCATGATTATAAATAGCTGCTGTATCATTCTTCACTCTACTTGCTAGATAAGCAGCTCCACCACTATAAGTTATTCCTAAAGTCATTAATGATTCATCTGTTACATAATTATCTGCTAACATTATAAATCCATTAGTTGAACTACCATCTACACTTATAACTGGTTGACTAGCAGTTGTACCTTTAATTTCAAGAATGCCATTCGTACCAGTAGTTCCTATACCAATTCTATCATTTCCTCCATCAACAAAAAACATATTTGCTTGACCGTTAGACTCTATTCTAAAGTCTCTATCTTCACTGTCTTGATTGAAAGTTATTAATCCAGAAGAACATTGGAATACTTCTGAGCCACCCACAAATAGGTCTAATACATTAGCACTTGATTCTCGGATGTAAGTGTCACCACCTCCATCAAAATGTAGTTTATCAGTAGCATCTATTGCTATTGCATCGGTAGATATTGACAATGCTGAATCTGTTGCATCACCATCTTCTACCTTCCTTAAAGTTCCATCTACACCATTACTATCTATTTTTAATAATAATGGATATGTTGATGCTATTGATTGGTTTTCTAATGTAGCCACTATCTATCTCCTTTGGGACTTGCTGGTTGTGGGAATTTGCTTAAATATTCTTGTTGCAATTTATCTCTTCTCTCTTGAATCCATTGATAAGATTGCAAATCACGCTCCATACGTAATTTAACCTCAGCTGACGATGCTTGACCAGTTGATAGCTCTGCACTTACAGCAGACATTACCGTACTAGCCATTTCTCCATCTTCATCATTTAACCATGCTACAACATTAGTATTAGTTGCACCAGAGCTATCCATATATTCACCAGATTTTGTAATAGCATCTTTAGCCGCTGTAATTGCCGCTGTAATATCAGTATTAGTTAGTAAATCTAATAATTGCCTATCTAATGTTTTTGCCGCTGCATAAAGCAATATATATTCATAAAATTCCTTAGGGAATCCATCTATTGACGATGTACTTGTATCAAAGCTGGTAATACTATATTCAGGTATATAGGTATAATACGCTGCTTGACTAACAGTTGGAGTAGGTACTACCGTTACTTGACCATTATGAATATAATAAACAGGGTCATCTGCAGTAACTTCATATATTGAATCTCCAGATGTGTATAAATGCCTTTTATTATAAGGCACAGGATTGCATTCAATATTATTACGTTCAACACTAATAAACTCTCGAATCGTATCTAACTCTACAACAACCGATGTTGTCATAGCTCCAGACTTAGATGCAAATATCATTGGACTAGTCACACCTTTTAGTCTGCTAATAGTATCATAACAACCATCTAGTACCCATTGCTCAATAGCATTATCATCAGCGCTTCCTAGGGAACCTGCTAAATCAGTAATTCTATCTTTAAAATTAGTAACTGTAGCCACTATTTTTTACCTTTTTTCTTAGTATTAAATTTACGACGCGTATTATCTGCCTTAGCTTTACTATGCCAAGGATTTCCTATAGAGCCACTATATACTACCTTTTTCTCAGGCATTATCGTTTACTCCTCTTAGCTTTACGACGCTTAGGAGACCCATTCTTATTCTTCTTTTTAGGCCTACCTCTTTTTTTACCGTATGTACCTTTGCCGTAAGGCACTATCTGCCTCTACGTGTTATACGTCGTTTTGGTGAACGTTTCGATGCAACACTTGATTTTCTAGACCTTGATTTTACTGCTTTTCTTCTTCTTCTTGTAATTGCCATTTCTGACTCCTTTATTTAAAATGGCGTAATTGCCATTTTTATCCAATTATGTCCTTGCATATCTGAAGTACTACTAACACCACCTTCAGTATGTGTAATTTTTAATCTTTTATGTGGCATCGACTCATTTAAAGCATTTTTATCATACACTACATTCAAATGTATACCATCATTCTTCCAGTCCCAACCAGCACTTATATCTAATACTGACTTAGTCCCTACATAATTATTATTATCGATGCTTTCCTCTAATTGAGCACTTATTGCACAATTCTCTGTAGTAGAGGTTTCTTGTATTTTAGGAAAATCAGGAGCAAAGTGAAGCATAAAATTTAATGACTGATTACTTAAAAATGTTGGCAAATTATGTGTGTAAATTATATCTCCGTCTGTTAAAGGCATTTTGCAATAAGCAGTATAAGTATTATCCATAACTTTTGGAATGCCAGCTAATGCGCTTCCTTTTAATGTAAATGCAAACTCATCATTAGTGCTATATGCAGTAGCGCTAGTTCCAATAAATCCAATATATAATCCAGGTGCTATCATATAAAGACTTTGATTATTACCTTCTGAACTCTGAGTAGCTCTTGTACTATTTTGTACATCTAGCTTATGTATAGAATCTTCATTGCCAAGTTTAAACCATGGCTCTGAATTTAAACCAGTTGCAGCACTTGCATCACACATACCAGATGTACCGTCTACAAAGTAATTTGGACGATATATTGTATTACATTCATCTGGAAGCCCACCAGTCATTATCACGCGATAAGAGCCTAATACATCGGCTTCTAATGCATAATCATGTTCAATCCAAACATCTAAGCCATTAGTTGCAAAATGACCACTTGCAGTATCAATAGTGTATCCAACACCTGCTTCTAAACGTGTTAGAGGATATCGATAATTTTTCCATTTAGTACTATATGGAAATCCAGAATTAGTTGAAGGCATTAGTGAGGTATTATATGTATTAAAATGTTTTCAGCAGTAGATGCGCTACCTGCAGTTAACTCTAGTCTCATATAAGGCATTCTGCCTTTTGCATCATAGTCATATACAGCTGCTACAACCGTATTATCTATTACAACACCATCTATTAAATCTGTATGTAAATCTACATAATTAGTGTCAACACCATCTATAGACCCTTGAACACTTACATCCATAGTAGTTGACGCTGATAAATCTTCACCGCTACCATTAATAGCTATAGTAAAATCTCCCATTATAGGAAAATTAAATGGTTCTGTCCAATCTGCTTCTGTACCACCATCATGTCGGAACACGCAAAAATAACCCATAGTACCTGTAACACCGCCATTTGCTATTTTCCCACCAGGTGTAATTCTTCCTCCTGCACCAGCATCTAAAGTTAAACTACTATATACTGGCGTTGTGCTTAAATCAGCTATTCGCCCCCAATTCGTGGACTTTCCTTCAGCTGCCATATTTACCTTCCTTAAATTTGTAGCAATAGGGAGCCGAAGCTCCCCATTACATTATTAATCAACTAACCTATTATGATGGGTCTTTACCTAAACCACCAAAATCACCAGATGCCATACTTACATTATCTTCATCAACAATGCAAGTTAAAGTAATAGTGTTTGCACTCTCATCCGCATCTGCTGTCCATCCTATATAATAATAAGGCATTGGATATGCATTTAAGTCAAGAATATCAACATTATTACCCGTTGCTGTAATATCTGCAACTAAAGTATCTGATACTAAAGTAACTTTAGAACCGCCCGCTTCCCAAGTTCCATGTAAAGATACGTCTAAATTAGTACCACTTACAGCACTAGCATTTAGAACGACTGTTACATTTTTATTGGCAATTTTAGGGTCGAAACTAAAAAAGTCGATTTCAGTACTATAACCTATTGTTGCACTTGCTGGTAAAGTATATGTTTCTTGATATACTGTTTTACCATTAGCACTAGTTTTAGTAAACGCCATTTATCTATCCCCCTTAACTGAATTTAATCAAAGCATGAGTTTCAGGAAGACTTATTTCAAGTCCAGCTTCAGTGATGATTTGGTCTTGTCTACCATCAATACCTGGATTTTGAACATTAGTCTCAATGAAGGTGTCACGACTAACACCATTACCCACTAGTGGACGATAAGCGACATTGCTTAGGTCAACGCAAACACAATAGTCTTCCCAAGGACCTCTTAATAGAGGCTCAGCAACAAAGTGTAAATTACCAAATATAGTATTTACAACAGTTACTGTATGCCCGAAAGCACCAGGGACACTATTTACGTCTAATCTATACTGAGAAGAACCAACAGAGTTATTCATGAAAGAACCCGCACCTAATTTATTTAAATACGTGATAACTTTCCTTGAAGCCAATACTAGTTTTTCTCCTGAATTTCCACCTTCAGGTGCAAAGAAATCTTCCATTGCATCTAAGAAAGCATCATATCCAGATGAACTATAAGACATATTATATACTTTACCATATGTACTTGTATAAGGTACCATACCCCAAGAAGTTCTTGTAGGTGCACTTGATGACTGGTCATTCTCAGTCGTACCGTATCCAAATAACATAGCTTGTTCTATGTCCATTTTATGTTCCATTAATTTATCTTGCCAAATACGTTGATATTCATTTTTAATACCTCTGTATTCTGTAGCCATTGCAGTACCTGAGAAGATACTCATTCCAGTTTTGAAGATTTGACAGTATCCCTCTCTGTCATATAATTTATCTTCCCAACCTTCAGGACTATCAGTTCCCTCTGCCCATGCACTACCAACTACAGTACCAGCATTACCAGCACTGAAAGTCAATGTACCAGATGTAGGTGTATCTAAAGGTACAATCTCATCACCACCACCTGTTACAGTAACAGTTGTAATACCATTAGTACCATCAGTACCTGAATGTGCAATAGTAGCTCCAGAAGTAATTCTGAATCTATATACACTTCCATTGTCAGCTTTCATTGCTATTACTGAACCAGGAACCAAGAAATGACATCCTGAATTTGCTAATATTTTACCGTAATTATCATAACCACAGTCTATTACTAGATTATCAGAATCTGCATTTGCTATTGTAGGACCTGCTTCAAAAGTCCATGTTAAAGCCGTGTTAACCGCGAAATCGCGTCTTTGCCATTGATGCCTTTGCTCTAAAAACTTAAACACAGGGTCATTAGTTGCTTTCTTTGCTACTTTATTCAAGTATACAAAAAATGGACTTTGTTGCGGAGCTAACTCTGCAACTCTGTCTCCAAAATTAAAGACTCTACGTGTATCGTCAATAGAAATACCACCAGGGGTAGCAGCACCAGCTTGACCACTATAAAATGTGCTCATTTTCTATTCTCCAATCTTATCCTCTATCAACTGCTTTTGCCTTCAAGTAGGATATTATTATTTTGTTTTAAACGGATTTCGTGCATCGAAATCTGTTATCATTTTATCCATAATCTGGTCTTCCGTGGAGCCTTGAGCTTGATTGCCACTAGTTGGCATTACACCCATAGGAGAAGGTATTTGCTGTGCTCTCTTCGTTTGTTGAAACGTTGGAGACGGATTCGTTGGAGCAGGGTTTCCAGACGGAACTCCTTGCCCTTGCTTCATCCTCCACAATTGCACCAAATTATCCATAGTTAATGACTTCTCTGATGACATTTCAGTTATAAATTGTCTTGATTCATCAGCTGTTAAGCCGTATTTTTGTTGAACTACTTGATTCACAGCATTTAACTGACTTCTTTTTTGAGCAGCAAATTGTTGTCTCTTTACATCTTCAACACGTGCACGCTCTGCTTGAATCATTCTATCTTCAACTACAGCTATATCATACTGATGCTTCAAATCTTTATACTCATCCATGTTATCTCGCCATTCTTCAACCTCGTCTAAATAACGAGCACTTTCACTATTTGGGTCTGAATATGCTTCTTCCCTAGAATAGTGTCGTGGCTTATTAGGTTTTTCTGGAGCATCAGGAAATTGTTCTTGCGCAGGTTGAGCTTGAGCTTGCTGTTGCTGCATCATCATTGCTTGTTGTTGCTGCATAGCCATAGCTTGTTGCTGCTGAGCTTTCAATTGATTCAACTCATTCTCTTTTTTCGAAGCTTGAGATTGCCAATACTCATAACGAGTATCATCATTCTTAGCTTCTACTGGAGGAGCTGGTTGTTCCTGTATTGTTGTTTCGGGTTGTCCAAAAGCTGGAGCCGTATCATCCACATTGCCTAATATAATATCATCAACGGACAATTCGCTTGAGGAGTCCTGTGGCGCATCAAACGATTGACCTTCAAAAGCATTTGAAGTATCGTTTGGATTCGCATTTTGAGGAGTGTCCTGTACATTTGCGTTTTCCATTATTTCTTACCTTTTTTCTTTGGAGCCTCTTTACTACCTTCAGAGGGTGTCCCTTGTTCTTTGATAGACCGACGTATATCGGTCTTAACGGTAGATAAGCTGTCATCAAGTCGTTTTTCAAAAAGAGTACCAGCAGCCTCTGCGCGATTAGCCACTTTATCCATATCTCCCTTAAACTTCTCAACTTCAACTCTTTTACGAAGATTGACCGCTTCTCTATCTCGAGTTTGGATATCTCCACGTAATTGTTTTATTTGGTCTTGAGATTGCTGTAAAGCCTGTTGTAATTTAGCAATTACATCAGTTCGTTCCATTACACCCTCAATATCGAATACTTCTGTTTTCTTAAGAACTTCTTCTCTATCAATAAGTCCTTTTTGATAAGCATCCATATAGAACTCAAGTTCGGCAAATCTATTTGTAGGTAAGGTTGAACCTGCTACAACGACTACGTCATATTTGCCTATAGTTATATTATTAATTACTTTAACTTCACCACTCTTATCATCATACAATTGCTTATTTACTGCATACTCTGACATTGAGTTATTTGGTTGTATAATCCTAAATGTCTTTTGAATTGTATATAATTGCTGCATTAAAGGTATAGCTACTTGACCAACTCTGGTAAGACTAGCTTCAATATCAGCTAATTTTGATTTAATTTTTCTTTGCCCAAATTCATCTAATGATATAGTTGCTTTATATGTTTGAGGAGCAACTGAAGAATTACCCATCATCATTTCATATAATCCCAATTGATGGTCTATATCATTCTTCGCATCCATTTCATTTTTATATAGTTCATTTGGAAGAGCCATTGGTTGCACTGGCATTGGAGCACCAGCGTCCATATCAACGGGTATTGCTACTCCTGGCTGTGACCATTTCTCTTCAAATTCTTTCATATCCACACTGCCTTCTGGAACTAATATCTTAGTATTAGTACTTGTTGTAGCATGTGCGATAATCAATGAACGTGTTTTATTAATATACTCTTGCATATTCTTAACCATGCGTACATCAGATACGGGATAAGGTGTTCTAGTGTGAATATTACAAAATGGAACAATAGGATATTGGTCCGTAGGAAGAGTCCTGCTATATAATTTCTTATCACCTATTACAACACATTGATGTATTCTAGATACCTGTACTTGTGCAACCTCTATTAATTTTTGCTGTATGAACCCTTCATACGTTGTTTCTTGTATATTAGGTTCTGGAGGCTGAGGCATATCTTCAAGAGCAATGCCAGCTTGACCATATTCAGCAACCATTTTCTCGTATTGCTGAGCTATTTGCTGTTGCATTTGCATAATAATCTTTTTTGCTTGTTCAGGGTCTGTTACAGGCTGACCCTCGATTATCCATGCTGGTCTTTGTATATATTCCTTAAATTGGTCTTCATCTAATAAGTCTTCTTTACCATTAAATGTTTCAAATATTCTAAACCTATTGACTAATTCTTTTGAATACCATTCATAACCACGTACATATTCATCACTCTCACCAAATGTACCATATTGAGTTTTTGTCTCAGTATCTTCTGGGAATATAGTCTCACCATCATCTGCTCTATCTGTTATAGGCCTATCAGACCATTGCTCTGATTCAGCATTGTTAATAGCTGATTCATACATTGGATATAATTTTTTGGCTTGGTCACGTGTAAAAAACCGAGAAATTATTATATTTTCGGCATCATCAAAAAATCGACTTCTAGAGTTAGGGTCGACATATACATCAAGAGGGTCAACACTATGCATGCATACCTCTCCTTTGCCCATATCCATCATTGGGTCTTGATACACATGAATATATCCCAAGCCAGTTACATAATAATCATCCACTACTTCTCTTATAACAGAGCGTCCATCTGAGATATCATACATATATGACAATAAATGACTTAATACTTGTGCAACTTTATTATCAGAATCTTCTCTAGCAGCACATCTAAAAGATGGTCTATTAGCTGTAATCATTGCTTTAGCAGCTTCAACTGCTGGGTGTATACGATTAACTACAATAGGAGCTTGTCCTCTGGATTCAAGTACTTGTTTTTGTTCGTTAGTCCATTGCTTACCTAATCTAAATTCTTTATCTTCCTGAGCATGCATAGCCCAAGTTTCTCTATTTTTAGAGTAAGTACGCCATAAATCATGTACTTTATTGACAGCTTCTTTATCAGTTAATTGATTATATGGTTTATTATCTTCTGGCATATTAGTTAATATACATCCTACATTAGCTTCCAGTCAAGGAATTTTTTAATTAATTTTGATTTATCGTCTTTTGCTATATATTCTTTCACCCTACAAGGTTTATGACCATCTAAAGCCGTCCATACAGCATCCATAATATCATCATGTTTTCCCTTAGGATATGATAAAAACTCTTTCTGTGCTGAAATATCTTCTGGTCGAAAGTAAAAATCACCTTTAGCAAATATCGGAACTAGCGAAAGTAAACGTTCTGATTTCGCATTTCTAGGTTTAACGCCTTTCTCTAGCCCCGGTATATACAAATTCTCTTCTTGCATTAACTGCTTTGTAGCAGTCCGTAAAGCTTCTTGATATCCTACGGTCTCTATCTTCATTCGTTTAGGTCTAAATTTTTTATATATATGTATAATTTCAGCAGGTTGTTCTGCAGGTGATATACGCTTTTGTACACAATCGATGAGATACTTCCTATTATCCCCATCAACAGCAATGGTAGCGATGACAAAAAAGTCAGCACGCCTTGATAGGGAACTAGCAGGGTCAACCCCGCAATACACATCAACTGGTATAACTTTTTCTTCATCTCCTACACTCCTTACTAAGCATCCTTGCCCTCCTCTACGTTCAAATTGATAATGATGCATTTTTATCCATTGTGGTTGAAACGGTGCATTATCAGGGGATTGAGCAATATTCATGTACTCTTGATAAAATCCGTTTAAGTTTCCTACAGATGCAAATTCATCCTTTATCCCTAAAATACGTTCTTTTGGAAATCGTTCTGGCCATATAGACTTTTGATTATCATCCCATATAGCATACCATAAAGTTTTCCATGCACTAGAATCTTTAGCCCAATATAAAAAGCAATCTTCCGATATAACCGTTCCAATCATACATATCTTACCATCATCTGATAAAGAAGGTATTACAGCCTCTGTCATCCACTTTCTATTCTTAGCACGTGCTTCTGGAGTATAGGCATTAAGTTCTGACTCAAAGTCATCAACTATAATTAAATTAGGCCTTGTATCTCCTTCAATAAAACCCCTTACTCTCTGCCCTGTACCCACTGCTATTATCCTAGTACCATTAGCAAGTAATACATCTGTATTCGTCCATCTAGATGCAGTATTAGGCCCAAGGTCTCCAAATACACTTCTGAACTTATCTGAATGTATTAAGTGATATTTAATACGTGATAAGAAGTTAATAGACTGAGCTTGTGACTCAGACACTATAACAATAAATAAATCCTCTTTAGATGACTTAAATGCTGTTCTCCAAAGCGGATAAATAAGAGTGGTAACAGTACTCTTCGCCGTTCCCCTAGGAGCAGCTATTAGCACTCTTTTAGTGTCGTCATCTTTTAAAGAAGCATACACCTCGTGATGGAACGGTGGTGTTTGTTTGCGGAGGGCTGTAGGGAAGCAGTATCTTCCAAATAGGGCCATATTATTCCGCATCTTCTTTAATGCTTCTAATTGAGCATATTGTTCTTCAAAATCCATTTATTTAATACTTTGTATCCTTGCTAATTGCATTAATATAATCCATTAATGCGCTGCCACCCCTAGAACCTGGCGACCTATTGAGATTACCCCATGGTATACCTGGGAGAGGCGAAGGATTAGGCATTGGATTACCCCACGGTGGCAGAATACCTGGCATGTCTGGTATTGCTCTTGGAGTAGGCATTGGCTGTATTTGATGTGGAGGCATCGGCAGACCCCATGGTATAGGTATATTTGGCATACTTGGTACTGCTGGAGTAGGTATTGGCGTTAGCTCGTTAAGCGGTGTGCCTGGCGCCCATGGAGGCATTGGTCCAGAAGGTAGCGGAACAGGTCTTTTCAACAGTTTTCGTCCATCATTTTGTTTGCCTAGTTCTGAAACTAATGCACCTATTCCTGCAGCTCCTGCTCCAAGACCTGGAACTGGCAACATTCCTGCTCCATATCCGAGAGTAGAGCCTGTTACAGGAGGAGCTCCCATAGCCTCAATTCCCATGCCTAAAAGCCCAAACAATCCGCTTCCTAGGCCCGGCATTAAACCCATCATTGCAGCCCTTTGTAATTCTTTATTCATTATCATCCCCTTGTTCAATTTCTTGTGTTGTTGTTTTTTGCGCAATAAAGCTCTTTTCTTCTTCCTTAAGCTCATCAATAAGCTTTACACTGGAAAAAGCTTCAATTTTATCAGTAGTTTTAAGCAAATGCTTCTCTTTCATTCCGTGCATATCCTGCAAGTTATCTACTGCTTTTAAAAGATTTGATATATCTTTTTTGTTTTGAGCTAACTCAATAGCTTCTTTTAATAAATCTAACGTATAGTCTTCATCTAGACCGTGCTCCGTTAATCTTTTTGCTAGTTCATCTCTTACCATACCTTGAAATATCTCCGTTTTCATTGTTCGTTTCCACCTGCGTCGTTGAGAGTCGTTAACCTCTCCTAATGCCCATTCTATAGCCTGGTCATAATCAGGCTTTAACGCAAACATCATTGCAAGTGCTTTCATCTTCTTTTGCTTGGATTGAACCTCCAAGTATGATTTCCCGCTCATTGTAACATTGGTTTTACGTCCTTTAGCAAATAAAGGCTTTGTTTTATGCTTTGGGCTAAAAAACGTATATCCAAAAGGAAATCTTATATAAATATTCTTTCTACCTGTATTATCAGTATATTCGCGACGGGATAATACTGTGGCAACATATTTGTCATCAGTAAGTGCATTATCTCCAATATCAGCATCTTTCCACGGTTTAAAGCCAATTCCACGTTCTTTTGCCTCCTTCTCCTTATAAATCGGATAATGCGTAGTATCCTTATCTCCCTTATGTTTAATTTTAATTATATACATATTATTACTCTTCAGATACGTAATCTAAGAGATTAACCCCTCTCATAGCTCCTAGTCCTAATCCTATTGGAGCCATGCCATACATCTTATCGAGTAATCCATCTTTAAAGAAATTAGGATTATAATCTAGTATATCTTGACCAGCTGGACCCCATTCATGGCCAAACCTTTCCATTGACGCCTTTTTTGCCGAGTCAGTCATTAAACGTATTTCATGTGCACGTGCTGACACTTCATTTGGGTTATATAAATAATTAAATCTTGTTCTCCACTCATTATTCAGGGTTTCTATATTCTTACCCATGTTTAAAGCCTCTTCACTTCCTACTGGAAATATACCTGAATAGAGCGATTCCTTCTCAATCAAATCACCTGTACCGCGAGGGTATCCAGTTATTGGAGGCCAATCCACAATAGCAGCTCTCTCCGTTTGGTCTAGTAATTGTTTCTCACTACTTGGGCCAATAGCTGTACTTTTTCTATAATTCTTATCAATAAAATTCTCCCTTACTCGAGCTAAATAAGGCTCTGCAAATTCTTGAGGCATAGTTTCAACTGCCTTAATGTAGTCTGCGTATTCCTTGCTTTTTAAAAATTCTTGATATTGAGTACCTAATTTAAAGTTGTCTTTCCATATTTTAGAACTTAATGCATGATGCAGTTCATGTCCTGTTGTAGAATATACTTGATAAGGAGTCCTGCCTCCACCCGCTGCTACACTAATATAGCTATCAGAACTTCTAAAAGGTAAAGGCATTGAATGTATATCTGGATTATACGTCTCTAGCCATTCTTTACCTACGTTTTGTATTCTACCGCCTTTTGGGACAGAAGTTTGCCAAATATCATTTAATCCTGATGAAAAATGAGTACCAGCATCACGCTGTGGCCCCCAAGGCTCGTACCTTGTATATGGAGTATCATAATATTGTACTCTACCTGACTGAGATACATCATCTAGACCACTTTTTATATAAGCATCAAATTCATCTACGTTTTTAAATTGTGATGCTAACTCAGGATATGTATGCTTAAAACGCATAAATGCGTCTGCCCCAGTTTTAGTTGTCAATGTCCTAGCTAAAGCTTTAGTATATGCTAAATTCAAATCAGGAGATAAATTACTCATATCAAACGTTTTAATGTTAGGATTACCAATGAAATATGGGTCTAGCTCTCCTTCATACCTCGGCATTGAGAACTCATCGCCTTGCTTTAGCATATCATCTGCAGAAATCTTTGATGTTGTACTCATATCATCTATTAAAGGCTTACCTCCTCTTAATACGTTCATACCTTTTTGATAAGTATTACTCATTACATCCCCTGCTGCATATAGTGGGCGCTTCATTTGTGCACCAAAATACTTGCTAGCGCCTGGCATACCTGTAGCCATATCTACACCTGCACCAAACCATCGTTTACCTCCGGCTAAAGCAACTGGTAAAAACATACTTCCATATGCTAATCCCGCCATTTCATTCTGGCCTTGCAATTGATATAAACCACCATCTATTAGGTCAAACAATGCTCCTGCTCCAGGAAAAACATAATCTGCTCCCATACCTAATGCTGGAAGAATATTATGAGGCTGTGCAGCCCATTTTGCCCCACTCCAAGCCCTCCTCGCAAAAGCTTCCTCTGGACTCATGAATCCAGCCATTTCAGGCATTTTAGAAGTAAAGTCTCCGAATTCTGTTGCACCATAATGAATATCGCCTGTAGTCATAGGTAGCATAAAATGGTCATCACCTCTAGCTAATGCATGAGTATAGTTACTACCATGATATCCGGGAGTTATACCTGATAAATCAGGTCTATATTCAAAGCTTGAAGCCTCGTCTAATAAATTATTATTATAATGTCTACCAGCCATTAAAAATCAAAAGGAACCGAAGTCCCTATCTCCCAATCGTTGTTGTAACCTAATCCTGAAGGAACATTGTATCCTAAGCTCATTCTAGAATCACCTGGTCCAGGAAACTCTGCTTTTGCAGAAAAATCGTCTAAATAGCCTCCAATTGTATTTTCTGTAACAATATCACCTAATACCTGACTTAATAAGCTTATTGCATTCGTATTAATGCTATACGGCCTAGGTTCTTGCTGAAATCTAGGTACATTAGCTAATTCAAGAGGACCCCTGGTTACAGGAGGAAGACTCATATAAGGAGCTTCATCAGGGTTTAGTATATTAAATAATTCATTTTGCGCCATTTTAATCCCAATCTGTGTCTACAAATAAATAAAACAATACTGTAGATATTATTGCTACTCCTACCAATACAATTGTTCCGCTGCCTATTGTTACTAGTAAATCTGTCATTATTATTTCGTGAAAGCCTTTTGAATATTAGCATTATTCTGCATTGTAGCATCTACTGCACGAAAATCATTATATTTATCTGCAAATTCAGTTATATTGCCTGCTCCTGATAAAGTATTCCACATACTCTTCCATAATCCTGCTTGTCCTACTATATCTTGCGGAATAGGATTAGGGTCTTTCATTAAGAGCATACGTGTTAACATCATACTAGACAAAGGGTCACTAGCGTATTTAGACATATCAGAGTACTTACCATCGGTTATAGTAGCTAATTTAGTCATATCCCAATCTTCATAACCCTCTTTGCTTTGCATATATTCATTTACTTTATTAATTCTATCTTTATATACATCAGAGGAAGCATAATCATTCAATAAATCCTGATACCGAACAGGGTCTACTTGAGTCAATCCCATTGAATACGTATTAGCAGGGTCGTATCCAGATACAGGTGAGCCGTAATGAGTCTCTTGCCCCATGATATTGGTTATAAAATCACCTGCAGGACCTGATTTAAACAATGAGTGATAGACTGAGTCCATTTCAGATGCAAGAGGAGCTAAATTAGCAGCTCTTAACTGTATATCTTGAAAACTTTCATTTGCCATATTTCTCCAATTCTGGCCAATTACCATGCTTATCAGGGCTAATATTGCGCTTATACGCAGTAATATAGTCATATTCACTCTTATCATACGGATTAGCCACTTTATTTATCCTAGCCCACTCTTCTAATGTCATTAATTGTATACCGTTACTCATTATCTATTAAAATGGTAAATCATCTTCTGTAAATCCACCCTTACCAGGTCCTCTGTAGGGCTGCATATACATTTGTTCTTGCCTCATATAATCACGATATGCAGCTTCTTGCTCTCTATCGTACATCCTATTGGCTTTTCTATCCCTCCAAGTCTCTCTTGTTTGTTTAAAACCCTTCGGCTTCTTAGTAACACCTTTAGTTAGCTTTGATACAGCACTCTGTATCTCTTTATTCTTAAATCCAAGACCTTGAGCCATTTTAACACCTCTCGCTAAGCCGTGTTTACCGATTAAATTAGCTAAGACTCTTACTATTGCGCCTGCTGCCATAATTATTCCTTATCTATCAATTCTGGGTGTATATACGTGTTTTCTTCTATAATATCCCTAATAGCTACTTCTTTTGCTGTGATTAACAGTGGGTCATCAACATTGCTGTATTCGTTATTAAGGACTATAATAGGCGTTTTAAGGACGTTTCTCTTAAAAATCGACCAATGACCCCTATTTACAGTTATATCGCCATAAAATACCATTTATAAATATATAACACGCTCTATACTTAAAACAAGTAAAAAAATAAAAATAAAAAAATACTTGACTTTTAACGCTATTTATACTATTTTACTACGTAGTAGTTATACTATAGTAGTATATACGCTTAATATTTACGTATTATTATGGTATATAACTATAACCTACGCTATATAAAGCCCCCTTTAACAACAGCTATATAAGCAAAAACACGTTGAAAAAAAGCATTTTCAAAAAATTGCTGTAGAATGCGTGCACGAGATATATACGCTACCGCCCCCGTGAACATTAACTGCTGTGGGGTCGGCTTTTCGTTGAAATTTTCTCTGCTGCCGACCCTCAAGCAACAGCAGTTAATACGGTTGCGGTAACGTTTACCACTATTCGCCTTCGGCTATAAAAAGCCAACATAATAATTTAATTAATCATTAACCAAATAGAAAGGAAAAACAAATGAAATTATTATTAGCAAAATGCAAAGAGGTAGCAACGAGTTTTGGAGTTTCTAAGAATTCCAATTGGTATTTTATACTTCGCAATCAGCAATCTACCAATTCTGACTTGCAAGAAATCCAAAACTTAGCCTCTGAAAATGGATTAGTTTGTAAACTTTTTCCCGCTGAGACATCTTTTGATAGTGTTACCGGGAAACAAGTTAGTAACGATGCACATTTCATCATAATGCCTCCTCGTGAGACTTCTGATGATGAAATGCTTGGAGCGTTTGGTACAAACTAACCATTCTTTGCATTTAAGCATATTAGCCTTACTTACCTTGTTTCAATCAGCAGGGTAAGTAAGGCTTTTTTTATTTATACCACACACATAACTGCGTGTGAAACAGATTTTATTTAAATAAAAAGGAGTTAAAAATGATAAAATATTACTTAGCAAGGTTAATATTATGGGCAGTAAATGTAGTACAAACAAGAAGAAATAGTGATAGTAAATTAGTAACTAATGTAATGACTAATTATAGTACTATTCTTAATACTTCAAAGTTTGAAAAGAAAGTAGATGAATCTATGAAAGGTATTAATTTCATCTATAAATCATCTGATGAAGATGATGAATTGATTTGGTGATAATATGTATTGTCCTTATCGATATAAATATGAGCTTGTCAATTGGGCAAGCTCTAGGTTTAATAGAAGTAAAAGTTTTTTTAATGCAAAGAGTAAAAAGCAACTTTATGCTATTTACTATAATACTAAATAAACACGCTAAATAAAGGAGATAATGCTAATGAAGTGAAGTCATTTCATAAGATAATAGGGCGCTATAGTCCGCCTTCCTGAGTAAGAAGTAAAACTAGCTCAAATACTCTTCCTTGATATCGTTTGTCATCTTGACTTCTGACAGACGGATAGTCCTAGACATGACTTTAAACTGTCTAAAATTTAGATTTAAATGATACCATTAAAGGACTTTTGGTAACATGAGGTGATAGTCCTATTCCTCAAAAACTCGTTACGAAGAACAATTTCGAGTATAAAGTGTATTGAAAGCACAGTTCTTCAAAATAAAACTACCTAAAAGAGACTGTCCAACATGGATATATGTAAATCCCACGAGGTGTTATATTTGTGAGGTCATAGAGGCAGAGTGGCCACAATAACTGCTGTAGACACTTTTAGGTAGTTTTAATTTTTTTAATAATAAACACGTAAAATAAAGAAAAGAGGTAGTAAGATGAATACAAAATGTCCTAAATGTAAAGATGGTCATCAAACAATAATTTATGGTGATGTATCTCAAAGATTAAAATGTAAATGTGAAATACCTAATTATGGTAGTTGGAGAGTTGGTGAAATACCACGCTATGATAATGATAGTATAAAGCATAATGATAGTATAAATAAAGAAAGCGAGGTAGTAAGATGAAGATAAACTTAGAAGATACTAATTGGAGATATTATCAATTCTTTGATAATGGCTATGGAGTAAGTGTAGTTAATATAGAATCTGATATAATAGGCAATAATTTAGAGTTAGCTGTATTAAAAGGGAATAAATATACCTGGGAAATATGTTATGATACTCCTATAACAGGTGATGTTGTAAAGAACTTAACAGAAAAAGAGTTAATAAAAACGATAAATGATGTAAAATCATTGCCAAAAGAAAGCGAGGCGTAAGATGTGGTATCATTATAAAGATAGTAAATTAATAAGCATTATGAACTGGGATAGTCTTCCTGAGATTTGTCATAAATGGTGGGAAGATACTATAAATGATTACAAT
>VTLG01014508.1_pt1 | contig 48311 bp, 55 predicted proteins | sample 4694571 | NCBI WGS metagenome assembly VTLG01 (sample SAMN12604809, study PRJNA352737) | marine metagenome | biome: ENVO:00000447; feature: ENVO:00000209|ENVO:00000569|ENVO:01000036; material: ENVO:00002151; isolation source: viral sequences binned using virsorter ... | reverse complement strand
CTGCATCTTCAATAGTTTGAGTTGCTTCTTCTATTTCTTCTTTTTCTGGTTCAACAAATTCCTCAACAGAAGGTAATTCTTCCGTGCTTTCTTCTGTTAAAAAATTATCAACCGATGGTAATTCGTTAGAATTATCCAAATCATCTATTGACGGCAACTTATCGTCAGGCATTGTATGAGTAACTTAGATACTTTAGGATTTCTCTCCTAAAGTTATTTATCCTCTTTAGGTACTCCAGTTTTTAGAAGTTTAGCAAGCTCTGTAGTTGATCCCACAAATAATGCATTATTTACTGTGGATGGACCTTTTACCTTAGTTTCTTCTTCTACATCCTTTAACTTCTTCTGAAGATCCATTAACTTATCAGTTGCGTCAGAGACACTCTTAATTAACTGTCCAGCAACCTCATATGCTCTGGGCATTTCACTCTCTTGAGCAAGTTCAAGAATTCCATTAATTGCTTCTTGTCCTTTCTCAATGATAGAGTATAAATTTCCTCTTGTATATTCATAATCTTTGGTTATATCATCTTTCGTTAGTCTATCAGGTTTCTGTTCGGGTGTAATCCCAACAGTCTCTTTTACTTCTTCAACTACTTCTGCAGTAATATTAAAGGTATCGTCGAGATTATCATACTTTGACATTTTCATTCTTATCCATTCCAAGTAGATGTTCCACTAAATCCAAAGTCATCTCCTTCCTCTACTAATGCGTTATCATCAGATGTAATGGATTTAACTGCAGTACCTCTTACATGAGCAAGTTTAGTGGTTCCATCTTGACCTCTCTTAACTGTAATCTTATTACCATCTACAGCCTTAACAAAGAGTTCTTCTCCACCAACATCAATATAAACACTGGTTTCTCCAGATGCTGTAATGTTAGATCCATCATCAACTTCAAATGTAGTTGCACTCTTAGTTATATCTTGAGCAAGGTTGGTAAGAACAGTTCCATCGTAGTTCTGAATTGCTCTTGGAACAACAGAATAAGTAAGATTGCGTTGTGCGTTGGAAGTATCTGTTCCTGTAAGATAATTGACAGTAGACCTTGTAATAATATCTTTGGAAGCGTCGGTAACAGGACCAAATAGATATGTCTTGGCAGTAAACCTTAAAGTATAAAGAAGAACTCTTCTTTGCTCAAAATCTCCTTCATAATCATCTTGCATTGTAATATTTTCAAGTATTACTGGAATATCTCTTTTCTCATTTATTGTTGAAACTAAATTTACCGTAAGGTTATATGATGGTTGAAAATAAGGTACTATTTGTTCTACAATCTGCAATGCATCATCATTCAATTTACACATAATAGCAAGTTCAAATTGCATATTATAAGGAACAGGCATATATTGTTTCTTCTCATCAGGTGTAGTAGAGTCAGGATTTTGTACTACAATTTGCTGAGTTGTTGTGACCTTTCTTGAAGGGTCATATGTCAATCCAGTAAATTCAAAAGACATCCTTGGTAAAGATAAGGATGTTGCCTTATTTAAATCAGGCATTTGTTGAAGTCTTGCTAAAAACTTCTGAGTAGGACCATAAGCTAAAGGAACTCTTACAACGCTATCATCATCACCACCAGTATGTTTAATACTGATGCTATTAAATAGAGTACCAAAAGATATAATGGTTCTCCTCAAAATTTCGTTATAAAAATATTCAAACATTGTTACAGTCCTTGTATCTTATATTTATGGAATACCAAATGGGTTTTGTTCACTGAAGTCTAAAATATCATCCGCAGCAGACTCTATATTAACATTATCAGCAAATCCATCCTCTGGTGGATCTTCACTACGCACTCTTAAAGCATGAACAGCACCTGTGCTACTACCAGTTAGATATTCTCCAATACTAAACATTCCAGAAACATTTGCTACTTCTAAAACATTTGTTGTTGCATTCCAAGTTCTTACTCTTCCAGTCACACCAGTTATAGAACCAGTAACGATTTCATTAAATTTATAATTGCCACTATTATTGAGTGAAGGATTACCAATCGTAATCGTAGGACTAGATGTATAAGCAGAACCAGCATTGGTGATATTAATAGCAGTAAGAGTACCTGCAGTACTTACAACAGCTTCAGCAGTTGCTGTAGTACCACCTGCACCTGGTCCAGTAATAGTCACAGTAGGTGCTGTAGTATATCCAGAACCTTCTGAAGTTATCGTAACGATTCCAACTGTACCATCACCAATAAAGACCGTTCCTGCTGCTCCAGATCCTCCTCCACCAGTAATCTGTAAAGTTGGTGCAAGAGTATAACCAGCACCAGGATTTGTAATAACAACTTGTTGAACTGACTTTAAGTTATCACTAATATTCAAATTACATACATTGATTCCAGAAATCATTGTGGCAGTTAGAATACCAGTTACCTTACCTGATGGAGCCGAACTAACTCCAATCGTTGGAATCGCACTATATCCACCACCTCTATTACTGAGATTAATTAATCTAATCGAACCTTCAGTGTTGAACCCAACTACAGCAGTAGCAGTAGCACCAGTTCCTACAACAGTGAGGGTTTGGGAAGAACCAAGAACTGTAGAAAGACCTTCTTCTGATGTTCCATCAGCTTCATCACCAACTAATGTATCATCAATTTCAGAAACTCCAGTATCAATAATTTCATCCTCATAACGGAATAGTTCACACTTTAATTCATAAACATAAGTCTTTTGAAGTTGATAAAATGGCTTCTCATGTTCAACATATTTAATTTCAAATAAACGATCTCCTAGTGGGAAATAAATCAAATCTCCCTCTTTAGGTCTAGTTGTTAATTTAACATTAGATTCGTTTTTAAGTAAAGGTTGAATATAAGTTTCCCATCTTTCTCTTGAAATAACAAGATTTACTTCATTTGTTTGTTCAATACCAAATTTTGAAAGAAGAGTGGGATTATCTCCATATCCATCAAAATTATCTACATATGCTTCTAAGGGATAAGAATCATCAAATACAGATTGTACAACTTCTCTTAATACTGTTTTTTCATTAACATACTTACGAGGAAGATAGTGTACTTCAATACCATACATCCTCAACTGTTCGTTGATTAAATCCTGAACTAAATTCTGTTCAGATCTAGCACCTTGTTGAAAAAACGGATTAAGTGCCATTATCTTAACCCACCATATCTAATGGTGGTATTTCGTAAGTATTGGACATTTGCTCTCTGATGACTTCTAAATCTTTTTCTGCATCATCGTAGATTTGCCGTCCATTTAATTCTACTCCACCTGGTAATTTAACTCCTTGGAATTTAAGTAAATTTTGTCCCCACTGTCTCTTGAGAAGAGCAGTTGTATATCTCTTTAAAAATGAATCATTCCATACTCTACTATAATCATTTGGATTCATTAACCTAAAACATTCCAGAACTATCCACTCATCTTTATTCACCGCTCCCCAATCAATATCAAGATATAATCTATCTTGTCTTTGATTAAATCTTATCTGTTTATCAGTAGTTAATAAGAAATCAATATCAGACAAATATGTCTGTGTCATGGCATAACTTAATAGTCCATTATATCCAAGATTAAAAGCAATATCATTCAAAAATAATTGATATTTGATACTAAACATATTGTTTGATATCGAATTGCTTCCACCAAAACGGAATATTTTATCTACTCCAATAACTGATGGTGGAACTTGTATATAATTACTATTTTCATACCAAGAAAAAGTAGTTTCTGTTCCTGCAATAGTTGAAGATGCAGTCTCTGTTGTTATTCCTGTAGCATCTTTACCAGTTGCCATCGAGGCTTTGCCTCTCTTAATATCAGCATCAGTAAATTTATATTTTAAATATGTCTTAACTACCCCATCAAAATGCCTTTCTTGAAAATATTGAATCGCATCATCTACAAGATCTTCTACTTGTTCATCAGCGACATTAATTTCCAGTACCGGAGCACCTAACTGCCTCTTGCAGTAACTTATAAATTCGGATCTACTTCCTGGTTGAGCCATTTATACAGTACCTCTACAATATTTAGGGTGCGGAAGCAATTCCAGTATATACTAAAATATTTCCATTTACTATATTGTAAATTGTTGCTCCAGAACTTACTAAAACATTATAATCATATCTACCATTAGACAAATTCGAGGTATCAGTTGATCCCATAGATATCTGAAATATCCCACCACCTGCACTAGTAAACCCTACAGTAAAAGTTCCAGCAGGTGTATCAGTGGCACCAATACCAGCACCTTTCTGCATTTGAGCAGATCCGGTCCAAACTGAAGTAGTGGTTAACCCTTGAAAATCAAAAGCAACATCAGAAGTATCAACTACAGTAAAAGTAGTCTTAAAATCAGCACCAGTATACATTACCAAATTAGCAGCATAAGCAACCCCTGCTGATGGATCAAATGTTAAGGTTTTACTTGCCATTAACTAACTCCTTTAATAGAGATTTTATCTCACCAATCTCACCTTTTAAAGTGGCAAGATCCTCTTCCATAGATTCAACTTTTTCATGATTTGCTTTTTTTGCATCACGTCCTGAAACATAATGCTGATAATCTATAGAATTCACGTTGACTATTGATCCTGTTCTAGGATCTCTTGCGAGATCGTTATGTCCTTCGATAGTATAATGGTCCATATTATGCTAATGCCATTACTCTCAAATCTCTCACCCTAGGAACATAGACTTGACTTGTAGAGGTTAACAGAAGTTTAATTCTATAATACCTAAAGGATGGCAATCTATCAGCAGTGAATGAATATTCACTAAAGACTGCATCCTCACCAAAACCATATTGATTGGTCTTAGGAACAAGAATATCAGATTGTCCGTCACTATCTTGTTTAGCAATTACTTCTCCTCTACTATTAAGATTGCTATATCCAGGGAAAGGTGTATAAATTGGATCAAATCCCATATCATTACCAATTGCATAGAATGCTCTTACCCCTGCATTTTGATGAACATGAGCACTTAGCAATATCTTAATAGAAGTAGCAGCACTTTCTAACTGAATTTCTTTAGTTAGATAAGAACAAGCAGTTGGATCATCAATAGCTGATTTTACTCTATTATCTGTAGCATAGTTGCTAACTACACTGTTCACTCTATTATTAGTAAGAATAGTACTTACTCGTTGGGCATCAATTACTGGACTTACTTTAGTATTTGTAGTTCCTAAAGTTAATCTCAACTCCATAGATTTATTACCTTCAAGAAGATCAAGACTTTCATCTTCGTTAATCTTAGAATAAATTGCCCTCGGACTATCTAAGTAATTAGTCTCACCTACGGTTACAGATTCAAATCCCTGATCAATATAAGGAATTTCACTACCACTAATACTTGGTGCGGATACAGTTCTTATTTCTGCACCTAATGAAGTTCCTTCAGTAGTTACATTTTGAACAATTGGAGTAACTATTTCAAAAGGCATATTTTGAGTTGCCTTTATGTTATATCCACCAGCATTTTGAGATCTACCCAAATACAATTTAGGATATCCAACATCATTACTTCTATCATCATTAACTGTACCAATTCCTGTCATATTAAGTTTAATATTATAGGAATCAAAAGTAATGGAACCAGAAGGTGAGGTAGCAGTAGAAGTGGATAATCCATGAGTCTTATTAATCCTCTTCAAGCTAACACCACCAAGTTCATACTTATAAACAGGTGTTCCTACAGAGTAAGTTACTTGATTATCACCTCTTGCAGAAATTGTAACAACATTTCCAGTTACGTTATTATATTCAATAATTTCCTTCCCAACTTTAACATAACCCCTATTAGTAGTTCCTACTCCCACATTTTCAAAATTCTCATAAGAAGATCCATCATCTACACTAAAGGAAGCTTCATTACCAGGTTCTAAAGCAATACTGAGTTTAGAAGGTTTAATATCGGTTTGTACATCAGATATCTTAACTAAATTATTGGTACTATACATTCCATGATTTTGATGATTCACCTGTACATGTAATCCATCAGATTCAACATCAATTGAATCGATTTGAACATCTCCACCAGTACCATTTCTCCAATTTAATTCAGTTCTAATTCCAGCACTACTTGTAAAGAAGAGAGTATTTGCAGCACCAACAACAAACTCACCTTGGACCTGATCCAAAATAAGTTCATTTGTCATGCCAATGCCAGCAACAGTAAATCTGGCATCTCTACCTACAGTTCCACTACCACCAGTAGAAAGTCCAATAGTAGTAATTCCCAAAACATCACCAACAGAATATCCACTTCCACCAGAAGAAATAGTTGCAGCAGCTGCTACACCATTAGCAACATAAACATTAGCAGTTGCTCCTCTTCCGTTGCCAGTAACAGTAACTAAATTAACACCAGAGAAAGTTAGATTTCCATCTAAAGGAGTGTATCCAATACCTGCATTTGAGATAGTTAGATTTCCAGTTACAGATCCAGCAGAACCTACAATATTTCCTGATGCAAGAGTTCCTAACTGATCAAATCTATTACCCATCTCATAACTATCACCTACAGTAGTTCCCAATCCAACTCTAATCTTTCTAGATTTCAATATTAAAGAATCTGGTTTAAGAGTTGGGATTTGATCATTTCCTTCAGTCAATTCTGGATTGTAGAAATCAACAGTTCCTGTTGTTTCAAATTCTGCTCTATAAAGAGTAAATTTAAGATCTTCCCATTGACTTGGTTCCCATGTAGAAGCATTTTGTGATTTAAAGAGTGATCCTAGATAAGGTTGATTAGAAATAAACGTATCTGTAAGAATATCATTCTCACCTATTCTAGAGATATAAACACTATATTTGGTGGAGTTAGATGCCAATGCTATAGCATATTCAGTGTTTCCACCTTCTAGGTAAACAGGTGCCTTAAATTCTATAGTTGTAGCAACCGATCCATCTGCAGAAGTAACAACATCATCAGGATCTAATACAATTTCAGAGAATGGAAGAACATGTTGTGTTGGGAATCCATTCTTCATAGATCTAATTTGGAATACCACGGGGATATCCATGTCATCTTTTGTTCTAAAGAAGACATCACATTTAGTTACAAATACACCACCTGCATCTTCAACAGCAAAGGATTGTGCTAAAGGATCATACCATCCTACAATTTGCTCATTATTAGTTCGTCCAACAACTTGAGATCCTACAACTTCGGTCCCTAAAGTTCTATTAACATTTCTACTCTGGAATTCTTGTCGTTGCTCAACTCTTGCATTCCTTACAGAAATAATATTCTCCTGAACCGTTTCTATAGTTCCAGATGCAGTAAATGTTTCATCTGTAAGAGTAGTTGCATTATCTGGATTATTGTCAGGATCATTAGTAAGAGTTAGAACTTTGCTTCCTGTTTCAAATCTTGGGAAATTAAAGTTATTGGGATTAGGAATAAAGAAAGATCCAATACAATTTGCACCAATATCTGATAATAGTTTTACTTCACTAATTGTTGCTCTTGCTCCACTAGATCCTCCTACAAGTAACATTCCTTCTTCAACCCAACCAAAATAAGAACCTTGAGGTTCATTAGATAAAGAGAATGTATCTACATTAAGAATAGTTGAAGTAGATGAATAAGAGGCTCCTAAAGCTCCATTATTATAAGGATTTTGTGAATATGTTTTTGAAGGAACATCATATGGCCCTTCTCTATGATTCTGTTGTGCCACCCTAAACGTGATACGAGGTAAAGTATCAGCAGTTACTTGACTCAAACCAGTAGGATTAACCATTCCAGTGACAGTTTCTCCTACTTCAAATGTTCCAGAAGTCATTGATACTTCAATAAGTTTAGGAACACAATATTTGGTAACATCTTGACCATCAAAGAATGCATAAAGTTTGGTCAAAGGCTTAACTTTCTTAGCCACAAATTCAATATTTCTAGATCTCATGAAAGAAACAAGATCTCTACTTACAACTCTATCTCCAACTGAAGTATTATCGAATTGTTCAGTAACAACCGTTCTTAAACCATTTCTAGACTCAACTCCAGTTTGACGTGTCTCACGTAAATTTTCTCTGGTTGTTGTAGTTGTTCTTCTTCTAATCCAACGAGCGGGGTTTCCGAATCCCCCACTAAAATTATTGATCCAACCACCCATACCAAACCTAGTGTCTGAAGTACGAGTTCTATTTCTAGTGGTGTCTACAACCTCAGTTCCAGTCCAATTAGTTTGCCAAGAATCCCAAACAATAGGACCAAATCCAGTTTGAGGATTTATCTCACCAGAATTAGCCATTTGATCAAATGTGGATTGATAATTACCCTCCATACTAATAACTTTGGCTTCTAATCTAGTTGTATCTACCCAAGTATCAGATGCAGGACTCAATTCCATAGTTCCCTGCCAGAAACTTATTAAGAATGGAGTAACACTTTCAGATCTAGTTGCAAATTGTTGTTTAATATATTCAACTTCAGCATAATCTAATGTTATAACATCATTCTTCTTTCTTACATTAATACCTTCAATAGTAGCAAATTTAAGATCATCTTGAGGATCATTTCCTACTACTGGACCAAAAATAAGATCAACAGAATTGGTATAATGCTTAGGTCTTAATTGCTTATTCTTTCTGTCTATAGAATTATTAATAACACTCAAACCATCTTCTTGTGGCTTAAATGTATCAAAATTATCTACAATAAATCCAGCTTTGAATCTATTCAGACCATCTTGATCAGGAACAAAGAAATTAGCTGTATTAGTTTCTAATAAAGAAAGAGTTGTATAATATTCAAGATTCTTGATTCTATTCTCAAGATTCTTGATATCTACCATTCTATATCTCTTATAATTCAAAAATTCAAGAGATGCCTGAGAAACATCATAAAGATATGGAGGAAGAGTTACAGTTGCTATTTCTATTGCATTATCAACTGGAACTGGTTTTACAGGATTCTCTGCAGGATCTCCATACTTAACTTGGAACTTCCCTTCTTTAGTAAGGAAAATTCTATCAATCCTTCCAAGGTAGAAGGAGAAATCCATCAATATTGTTTCGTCAGATGCTAAAATATTAGGTGCAGAATCTCCAGCAGCATTAAAGTTTCTACCCATGAATTCTAAAGGAGATCTATCACCTTCTTCAACAGCAGTGATTGCAGTAGTTCTAGGTCTAATATCAATCATATCAGTGTTAGATATTCCATTAACTCTAGGAATATCTTCACCATAATTATATTGATCATATGAATTAACAGTTATAATATCACCATTATCATTAGAATCAAAAGATCCATTCTCATAGTAAATTTTTATTTTTCTAGCAGGTGCAGAAGCATCTGATTTTCTCTTAATTACTCCATAATTATAGAAAGTAGATTCCTGCCCATCTCTAAATGTATAATTTGGAGATATATTAAAACTAGGAGAATTGAGAGTTGATATAACTGCTGAAGCTCCACTTTCTTGGAATGATACAGTTTCTCCTTCTTTAAATAAATTTTCGTTTTGATAAAGGAAGCTAATTGTACTACCATCTACTTTTTCTGCTACAAGTGCAATAGCATCACTAGATTGTCCAATTAATTGTTCTCCAATAATCAACTCAGTAGTTGTAGTTGTATTAGTAACTATAGAACTAAGAGTTGCTTTTGGTGCTGATGGATCACTAGTATCAGCAGATTCATAAATTCCATGAATATCTACAAGATCAGGAGCATTAACTGATATAAGTTCATCTTGAACTCTAGTTCCAAATGGATAACTTCCATATGTTAATCCATCATTTAACGTTGTTGTTCCTATCCCAGATCCAACTTGATCAGAATAATTAACTACTATAGATTTAACTCTATTCCTTATTTTCTGTTTTGCAGTTGGTTTTGTTTTCTTAATTGTAGCAATAAGAGTTGCTCCTTTATTACCTGCAGGAGGACTCTCTAAACCACGAATTTGACAAGTATTACCAGATCCAAAATCAAATTGATCTGTTGTTAATTCATGAGTCTTACCATCAGCACCAATGAGAGAATATCTCTTTGGAGTAAATGGTTGGAAAGATTCCGTTGCAGCAGGAATTGTAGGTAATGGAGTATCTATTTGTCCATTAGTAATGGTAACATCAAAAGTTTTTCTTATGATAATAGAAGCACCTGTTAAATCAACATTAGATATATTTGGTTTAGGAAGTGGAGTATATAAAGTATTATCAGAAGATTTTTGTAACTGTGTATGAAGGACCTTAAGATCAGATACATTCAAATAAGGTGTAACACTCGTAATACCAGATGCTGTAGTAGGTAGTCCACCATTACAAATTCCAGATACAGTTGCAACTCCCACAACAGTTACATGATCACTTGCAACACTAATAACTCTAGATAAGATTGGATCCTCAGATATAGCAAGATCACTATATTGAATAAGATTACCAATAGTAGTAATTCCTGGGAAATTAGGATTAGAACTCTGAATCTTAGTTCCAGCAGCTCCTTTATTTACTCCAACAGTAGCAACTCCAACATTATATAAAACATCTGGAACACAGTTACCACTAAAAGTATTAATACCAACAAGTCCATCATCTGTGCCATATACAGACTTTACATCTGATATAGAATGTTCTGTAACTCCTAATGCAATTCTTCCATTATTGACACCATTAATTATAAGTTGCTCATTCTTAATAAAGTTACCAGTTTTTTCATAAACAGTTAATCCCAATCCAGCAGTAACATTACTATAAAGGAACGCAGTAGCACCACTATTTTTTCCTTTAATATACGTAGGAACAGTTGCTGTAAGAGCAGAATTTAATTGAATTTCTGTAAAAGTTTGTACATCAAAAAGAGAAATATCCCATTGGTTCTTAACTTTATCTGCAGCATTAACTTCATAAGATCCTGATTCGAGTCTAAAATCATAAACCCTAGCAACACCAATACATCCACCAGGAGCAGTTTCAGAATTTACACCAACTCTTTCGTTACGCAAACTAAGTATATATGTACTACCAATTCCAACAGTAGGAGTTCTATATACATTATTCAATCTTAGAGTAGGACCGGTATTATAAATTAATGCTTCATCTTCAATAGTCTTTACAGTCCTAGGTTTGGGAGAATCTATAAATGTAGGAGTATCAGTTTCTATTTCATATCCTTTAACATATGCCTTTCCTGGAGAAAGACGATATAAAGCTAAATCATCATTTACTGTTTCACCACCAGGAGTAAACTGTCCAGCTTGAAAAACTCCTCTATTTCCAATGTTATCATTTAAAGAATTTAAAACAGTAACATCAAAAGGTTTTATATCATAATGACCACTTTCATCAAAAGTTCTTCTAGCAAGAGTATCAGTTAAGTCATAAGTAAATTGTCCTCCTGCACCAACAGCTGATCTTAAATTATTAGAATTAATAACCTTCTTTAAAACACCCTCTTCTACTGATGCTAATTCAGTAAAGGTAGAATATGCGTCGATCCCAGGACCACTAGAAGTATCTTGAAAATCATCTAAAGGTTTCTTAAATAGACTACATGAAATCTTTAATCTATCTGCACCTGGAGCTGAATAATTATTAAATCCTTGTGAATTATCATTTAAACTTTCATCTATATCCGAATTAACTATTTCCTCATTAACCTGCAATCCAACCCTATAGTTAGAATTAGGTTCATATTGACTTAAAATAAGAGTTTCTTGCTCTACATTAACAAAATTACCACGAATAAAATAAACACCATTTTGAATTTGATATGACGACCCTGTTACTGCAGCATTATTTGATATAGTAACTGCAAATGGAGCTCCTGCTGCAATCGCTGTATTGCCTAACAATCCAGATGTGACAATAGTATTAGCAGTTAAAGGTTCACCATCAGAAAAAACTTGAGTAGCATTATTGCTAGTACTGGAACCAAGATAGTTAATATAAAGAGTAAGTTGATCTCTTTCAGATTCTTCAGGTAATAAGACTTTATCTACAACAGCCGTTACACCTGATCTTTGGCCTGTAATTTTTGCACCAACTAATTGATCAGCATAAGCTGATACAGGTACACCTTGATAATTATTATTAATCTGAACACCATAATAAAGTCTATTATATCCAGTATTTCCGGGAATAACCTTATCACCTTCCTTAAAGAAATGTTGGCCAAACTTTTCAATCTGATGTTGTAGGATAGATTGAAGAGTTGTTAATTCTCTAGCCTGTACAGGATATCCTGGTTTAAATAAAACCTTATGGTAATCATTAGCAGCATCAAAATCATCAAAATATGGAGCTACGTTTAAATTCGTTTGCTGTGGCATGATTTCTTAGAACTGCAAAATAATTTTAATATCTTCTTTTTGGCTTGATGATCTAGTTATAGATGGTCTATTGTCAACAAAAATAATATTGCCCGCGTATTTTTTAACTTCGGGATTTGCAATACCACTACTAAACGTTTGGCCAAGGTAATATGTCTTATTATTTATTGAAGTAGATAGACCTGAAAACCCTGTATCAATCTGTAAAGTAGATCCAGTAGTTGGAGCAATATTTACAGTACCATCTCCTGTTGGAGAAGCAGTAAATGCATTTAAATTAAATCCATAAGTAGGTTCTGTTTGAGCAGTTCCTACAGTATTAAAACCAGCAAGAGATCTATCCTGCCAATACTTTAAAACACCTGTAGTTTGATCATAATTAATTACTCTTGCAACAGCAGTAGATCCAGTAGCAATAGTTTGGGTAAACTCAGTATCTGCTGTAAAAGTAGCAGAACTATATCCTGCTCCAGCTAATCTTAAAGCTCCTACTGCACTTGCTTTATCTGCACTTAAAAGAGAAGTTGATCCATATTGCTGAGGATCTTCAATAACACCAACTCTAGCAATCTGATTTCCAGTTATGAAATCAGGATTCTCATTATCATTTTCTATTCGTGAATAAAGAAGCACATTCATAGCTCCTAATTCTCTATAGATATCAGCACCATGTCCTCCTTGAGGAGAAACAATAACATCAAAAGTAGGTCGTGTAGTTCCAGTGGGAACTCCACCAGCTACTAAATCTACATTACCATAAGTGTATCCAGATCCTTGGCTAGAAATAACTACAGTATCAACTTGTTGATCATTTGTTGTAGTAATAGTACACTCTGCACCTGAACCATCTCCCTTAATAGGAACATTAACATACTGTGTTCCACCTGTAGGTCCCACTCCTTCACCACGATTAGTGACAGTTACAATTTTAATAGAACCATCAACTGCATTATCCCTCACTGTAGCATTATCTGTACTTGTAGACCAATCAGTAGGAACTGGCATAAAGTCAGTAGAATCAAATTTTACAATGTCTGATGGTTTAATAGTATAGAGATATTTCCAAATATATCCATCTCCACTACTTCCAGCAGATCTAGGTTCTAAATCAGTAAAAGTTGGTTCATCCAAAGATGGTCTTCCATTAGGGTTATCCGGATCTGTTCCATTTTGAAGACAAACATAAACCCTATAATCAGTATTAACAATATAATAAGTGGAAGAATAAAGATTAGTTGCACCAGAAACAGGAGCAGTATTGGACCTACTATAATCTGCCCTATACATGTCGTAGGTAGTTCCTGAAGACCAAGTTCTTTTAGTAATAACTTGTCTAACATCCGCAGAATTAATCTTTTTCAATGCAATCATTGTGTCCCAATAGTCATTCTCCTCAGAAAAATTATCTTTAGGAGATGGTGGGGTAGTATTCCAATCAGATTGATAGTCAGTAGGATTTGGCAATCCAATAAAAGAATAATAAGAATTTGAACTAGAACTTACTCCAGACACAAAATTCTTAGCATTTAATATTCTTATCTGATCAGTTATAATGGCAGCCATTTGGACAGAGATTTTTCTTTATTTATTAAGGATTTAACTATAAAGTTTTATAGTTCTTATATTTAAGGGAAGCAGATCTTCTTACAACCATAGAAGTTGTAATTCCACCTACTCCTCCGTCAGTATATGCATCATAAGAATTGCTTTCGGATCTTGAAGGAAGAACAATCTTACCCCAACTATATGATCCAAAATAATTACCAGTTTGGATTCCAACTCCACTAAAGGAAGGCCATTGACCACTCCAGTCGAGATGTTCACCTATTTTAACGAATACTCTCTTCAGATGCGTAGTACCAATTCCTACTCCATTAGTATGAACACCAGTAGGAGCTTGAACTATTTCAAAAGTACTGGCTTCATAAACATTATCCACGAATGCAGTACCAATTCCAATAGTAGCACCATCTGCAGCAAGAGAATCTATAGTTGTTGTTGCAATACCAACTGTAGAATCATTAACAACAAAGTAATCACCAGTGCTAATTCCACTAATAGTAACTGCAGTTCCTGCAATAGTAGAATTTCTCAAATCTGAAGTAAGTGGTATATGCAAATCAAAGACTAATTGATACCCTGTGGCAACCCCAACAGTAGTAGTACCAAATCCAACAATAATTCCATCATCTCCAGTATAACTACTTATCTTATTCTCTTCCTCAGACCATGTTGGAGGACTAATAAGAACCATTGGTGGATTGGAAGATGTATATCCTGCACCAACACTTGTTATAGCAATACCAGTAATAGTTCCTGCAGCACCAATTATTGGAGTACCATAAGCATTTGTAGAAGTAGTTCCAACACCAACTTCTACTCCATCAATAGATGTGGTTCCAAAACTAACTGTTGCAGTGCTATATCCAACACCACCATCAGAAATAAGAACAGAAGAAATTGTTCCAAGACCTGAGACGATAGCAGTTCCAGCAGCACCACTCTTATTTTCTTGAGAAATAAACTTAACTTTATTTTGGAAAGTAAAGTCATTAGCAGCACTTCCTAATACCTCATCTTGTGCATCAAAGAATGGTCTTAAACTTTCAACATATACAATTGTTGAACCAATACCAACAGACTTAATGATACAAGAACGAGGATTAATAACTGGTTCATAGATTTCTCTATCTTTACCAACACCCTTTTCATTAATAATCTTATCTTCAGTCTGTCTGCACCAGATTACAGGTCTTTCTAAATCCGAATCTCCAGTATTTCCTGGACCATAATAAGAAGGTGTTTTAACAACATCTGTAGAATTTACACTGAGTGGAACTCTTGCAGTTTCTTGCAACCAAGTATCTTGAGAATTCAAACGACCTATAGTCAAATTATCACCTGGCTTAACAGTTTCTAAAACTAACCTTTCAACAACATCTTGTGATCCTGTTCCCTTATAGAACATGACATCTATATTATCTCCAACCTTAGGTGCTTCTGTAAATGTGATTACACTTCCACCTGGGAACTTATATCCCTTACCAGGAACTTGAGGAATATTATTTACAAATACTAAGAGACATTCTTGAACATCAATTTTAGATCCTTTCTTAGCTACAATAGAAAGAGTATCTCCACCAACAGTCATTGGGAAATCAACTCTACCTCCATCAATATATCTCTCCATATTATCTAAGGTTTGAAGCTGACCAACAGACCATCCACTAAATGCATCACTGAATACTTTCTGAATGTCAATCTGGAATTCTGAGAATGTTTTACTTGGATCAGTTGGAATACCAGCAATTCCACCAATAGGAACAGTTAAAATCTCACCATTACCATAACCACTTCCTGTATTGGAGACTGTAAATGTGATTACACTAGATCCTTGACCCACAACAATATCAATTTCTGCTCCTGTTCCTACTCCACTGGTAGAAGAAGAACTATAACTTAAACCAATTCCAGAGTAAGAAAGTGGAGAATCAAAGACAACCTCAGAATATCCGTTAACAACCCCACCTCTAGCATAGATATGATTTCTAGAAGATACTCCACTATTAATTTCAAATGTCTTAGAATCAACAATACGTACCACTTCACTGCTGGTTCTAGCAGGATCTGCTTCCACTAAACCACGACCACTTGCTCTAGGAGCAACAATAGCAGCTTGACATGAACCATATCCAACATAATAAGTAGGAACTGTGGATACTCCTATGTTACATTCAAATGTTGTAGTTCCTACACCAACAGCAGTAACTTCTGTTCCACTATAATAAGGATCTGGCTTTCTAGGATACTTATGAACACTTGCATAACTGTCTCTAGAGCATCTGAATGATAGTGATTCAGTTTTTATACCAATGCTCTGTCCTGTCAATAAACTGTGACCAGCACCAATACTAACAGTTAAAATACCAACAGAAGCATTATAAGTAGCAGTTGAAATACTATAATTAGCAGTTTGAGATGTGCCAACATTTAAAGTAATGGTATTGGACGTGGTAGTAGTAATTCCTAAAGCAGTACTAAATCCTGGATCAGTATACCTTGGATAGGTGTGAATGGATGAATAATTATCCATTGCACATCTGAATGACAAACTATCTTGCTTTAACCTTACGCTGGTGGAAGTTGATAATCCATGTGAAGGAATTGTAAGAACTAACAATCCGTTACTAGCATTATAAGTTGCATCAGTAACATTATGATTTACTAAAGTGGAAATACCAACATTAACTGTAATTGTATTAGTATCTACAGCAGTAATTGCAGTTGGATATCCTACAGGATCTGTTGAACGTGGATATGACTTATTAGTAGTATAAGTATCCATTCCACAAGTGAATACTATAGAACCAGTCTCGATTCCAACAGTATCATTAACTGAATAACTATGTCCTGGAATAGTTAAAACCAACTTACCAGTAGATGCATCATACGTAGCATCTGTAGCAGTTGTTGTACCTACACCAACAACATTAAGACTTCCAATACCTGCACTTACAAATGTATGACTATAATTACCACCACTAATTACTGCACCATTTACCGAACTTACATACCGATGAGGATAAGCACCACCTGCAACAATAGCACCTGAAGTTGCAGAAACAAATTGATGAGTAAATTGATCCCCTACATTGGCATATCCAACATCAATTGCAATATCTCCATCATTATGTGTTAATCCATCAGTAGCAGCTCTAACAAATGTATGAACACCAGTATTTGTAGAAGGTGCAACTGGTAGAACATTAACTCTAAATGTATTTGTAGTTACATTAGAAACTGTTATCCATTGACCAGCAATAGTATCGGTTTCTCTAGGATAAGTGTGTTCACTACCATGATTATCTTTATCACAAGTAAAGGTTAAAGAATTTAGACCAAATTTAACCTTGTCCCCATTAGTGAATCCATGGGATGCAACTGTACATGTCATTATGCCAGTTGTTGGATTATATATTGCATCACTTACTGTATAATCAGCTCCATCTTTTGTAATTGAAACTGCATTATCATATGCTCTATCTTCACCTCTTGGATAATAATGAATATTTGCTCCAGCATCTAATCCACAAGTAAATCCTAATCCAGTAAAGATAACAACACTCTTCTGACCCGTTGTAGATAAACCATGACCCACTGCAGTTGTAACAGTCATAATACCAGAGGTATTATCATAAACAGCAGTGTAAATTCCTACCCTACCAGCATAATCACAAGTGAAAGCAATACCAGAAACTGTGACCTCATCACCACCAGATAATCCATGATTAGTCTGTGTAGTAATAGTAGAAATACCAGTTACAGAACTATAACCAACATTAGCAACCTTTCTAGGTGAATAGAAAAGATGATTCATATTGGTAACAGCAACCCCAGTAATATTACCAGTAGTAACTTGTGCTGTTCCAATTCCAATTACATTTGTCCCAACACGACTTAGAGTCTTAATACCAACATTAACAGTTTGAATACCGGCTCTATATCCAGATCCTGTATTACCAATACTAATAGACTTAATAGTACCACCAGTAGAGACTGTAACAGTTCCTCCTGCTGCTACAAGGGGTTGATAACCAAATCCATCTGTAGATCCAACGGAAACGATTATTCCACCTATAGGAAGGGTTCCTACATTAGGTGCACCTGGGACTGAAGATCCTGTTCCAGTGAAAGTAATTGTAGTAACTCCTGCTGTTCCTTCTTCTAAGGTATATTCATTAGTGGATCCAGGAGTCTGGAAGATATCATTAACAAGAATGATAGCATTATCAGTGGTAAGTCCAGATACGTTAGATTCCTCAGATAGTAAAGTGAATTCAGATTCTTGTCCGGTAAATTGAGCAGAAACACTATCAAAAATATAATTTCTATAATAAGCCTCATTAGCAGTATCTGGAACCCCAGAACGCATAAACATTCTTCCTTGGAAGCTAGATCCAGTCGCAATACCTACCCAATCCCTATCATCAGGTTGATTAGTAGCTGTACTAATAGGAACTAAACCATAAGGAGCCTCAACAAAGTTTATAGTGTTATCAACAATATTATAATTACCATCAACTTTAGTAACTAAGGTTGCTGTTCCATATCCTGCTAAAGCAGTTCCAGCCCAAGGTCTCTTAACTCTAACCTGGTTAGCACTTGTACCAATACCAACTGCATCAAGGCGCATTACCTCACTGCCAATTTGAATTAAATCTGCACCATAGAAAGAAGTAATTCCTGCTAAATTAATCGTATCATCAGTTGTAAGTACACTATCAGTTAAATGAGTAGTAACGGACGTTGATACAATAGGAGATTGTATAATATTGTCCAATGCAACCATAACTTTTGCGTTTTGATTAATTGCATTGAATCTATGAGAAGTACCAATACCAACACTAGTGATATCTACTACTTCTGGAACACTCTTTAATGCTTTCTCAGCAGTCTCTGCAATTTTAATAGTATCATCATCAATCTTAACAACCCAGAGATCCCCAGGAAGTTTATTGGTTGTACCTACCCCAACAAATCCACTTGTAGTCGCAATACCGACTGCCATTGTTTTACCAGTGCCAGCATGGTTATAACTAATCTTCTCTCCAGTTACAAAGAAGTGATTTGGTAGAACAACAGTATTATTATCAGCACTAACTATTGCACTATCACTACCATCAAATGATTTTTCAAAAATAGTATCAGATTCATGCTTCAATTCAAAAGATCTCTTAATATCACTCTCTGTCCCTTTATAATCTCCAAATCCAGATTGAATATATCCATTTCCAAGATCAACTACACTAACAACATCATCAGCAATCTTTAATGCATTCATATACACATTGACCTGTGTATCAATACTTGCATTAGGTGTAAAGAGAATTGAAACAGTTCCCGATGAATCACACTTAGAACCAAGAGTTCCAAGACCAGCATTACCAGAATAAACATTAGCCCATTCAGTATCAAAGGTTTCTGTTGTTTCACCACTTTCAAAGTCAGTTACAACAACAAATTCAGAGAATTGATATGCTTGATTAGTGGCATCAGTAACCTGAACAAAGCAATAAGCACATTCATAATCAGAACTAAACTGAGCAACTGTATTAATTCCAGGAGATCCAGCTGCAGCAATTCCTGTAGTATTGGATTGAATTTTAGCATGATTAAGATCAACTGTTCCTATACCAGTAGATGTAGAATCTCCCATGGCCACAACAGTAGTATTAATTACTCCAGTTGTACCAATACCAACATCCGAATTAGGAATAAAATCAATTTTTAAGTTTGATCCATCAATATAACCACGGAATGTTCCCATTCCAGAAGTAGCCCAACTATCTGGGGTAGTAATCATCCTTCCCCATTCCATCAACTCAACTTCCTCTCCATTATGAACAATATTCAGTTGAGTATATTCATATTCAGTATATTCTTGATCTGGGTTAATGGAGACCATTACCTTAGCAGATCTGTAAGTACTAGCAATTCCTACAATTGTAGTAGTACCTATTCCAGACAATGTAACACTTTCATTGTCAATTAAAGAAGGTCCAATAACAGTACTTCCTGCACTTAGTAAATTATCATCTAAATTGTAAGAAAGATTAGCAACCCAATAATCATTAACTGAATATCTCTCAGGATAGAAGACTAATTGACCCTCATCACCATTAATAGAGAAATCAAATGATCCTTGATCATATACAGTTTCAACTCTTCCATATTGGTTAATATATGCTAAACCACCATCATGAAGGATATCAACAATCATCAATTGCCTTTGGGCAGTAAACCTCTTATCTCTTACATAAGTAATATACTTTAATGCTCTTCTATCTGATAGAGTAAAGGTATCAACTACACTAAATCGAGTTGCTCTTGGTAAATGATTAAATGTTCCACTAAAATCATTAATTGAAACGACCCTATTACCTACCGATTCTTGATAATCTTGTAAAATACGATTGGAGAATGTTATTTCATTTGATAAAGTATTAGAACCAACTGTTAAAGCATTTTCTTTTACTAAATCAAAATCATAAACACAATTTGTATCACCAATACTATACAAATCATTGACAGCAGTAAAATCAGACAATTCAGTTGATAATCCAACTACCATGGATTGTTTATTATCAGGAACTGCTTCTAACTGATAATCAGAGAATTTCTTAAATCCTAAAGTGTGGTTAAGAGTGGAAACAGGGTCATCCCATGTATCCATATCTACTCTAGATCTTATAGAATAAGAAAGATTTTGATAATAATCACTATCTTGTATACGTTGCAAATTCTTATTAAAGAATCCAGAATCTGTTTCCCATCCACTTTCTACCCTAGAAGATGCGTCAGTAATAAGATAAGAATCAAATGATTTAATAGAAGATGCAACTCCTTGAGTTTTAGAAGATAATCCTTCAATAACATCGTTAATAACAAAATCATCATCAGAAGAAATTCTTAAAATTCCAGTATTTGGGAACCATTTCTCAACAGTTCCTCTTGTACTACTAATAGAACCAACAGCAGTTTCACCCTCTACAAAATTATTTGGTTTTAATTGAACATCAAATAATGGGAAATACTTCTCTGGAACTATTCTTCCAACTGAATTAATTGAATCAAATTGTCCTGGTGTAAGTTCAGGAGCCATCTCACTAGTAAAGTAATCAGAAAGGTTATATGTAACCGTTCCAATTCCACCATAATTCTGATCGACTGCAGTTAAAGTGAATAATGTATAAGCATAATCTTCAGAATTATATCCTCTTGCAGTTGTCCCTACTCCAACACTAATACCCTCAATATAAACATTATCACCGACTCCAAATGGGAAGGAATCAGCAGTACTAAATCCAACAGATAAAGTAACAGTTACATTCTTAGAAATTGTATTAAATCCAACGGTACTAATTCCTACACCATTAGAGTTTCTATCAGGAATAATCTTAGGTGGTGTATTGGTAATACCATAAGTATTCTTTAAAATTTCTACTTCAGGATTTCCAAGAGTATACTTAAGATCAATCTCAGAAATTACTTTATTAGTCTTTCCATCCAATACTATCAATTCGGGTGCAGAAACATATCCCCTTCCAAAAGAAGATACTCCAACTGATTCTAAAGAAGTAAGAGCATCAATTTTAATGATCTGAGGTAAAGAAACACTTGGTTTTAATGTAGTATCAGATGGGAAATTATATCCAATATCATTAATTTTTACTTTCTTAATCTTACCAATAGAAGTACTTTGTGCTTCAAGAACTGCACCACTTCCAACTGCAGTTGTAACAGTAGTAATTCCAGGAAGATTGAAATAATTTGATCCAGGATTATCTATTGTTAATTTTGATATTGATCCATATGCATTTACACTATCGGTAACATAAGATAAATTGGATGTTGATCCATATGAAAGTCTTTCAGGAATTTGATTTAAAGTATAAGTAAACTGATTAGTAGCAGCTACAGTAATCCTTTGTTTACCATCATACTTACTATCTACTAATTGAAGTTCATTTCCTGCAACAACATCTGCATCTACATCAATTTGTGCTTTTAAAGTAGGAAGAGTACTTTCTTGAATTGGATCAAATTTATAGAATAATATTTCTGGAACATTTTCCGTAATAGATACAGTTACATTAGCATTTGTTGATACACCCGTTGTTCCAGTTCTAGTAACATTAAACCTACTATCTCTTTGAGAAGTATCCCAAATCTTAGTAAAGTTTTCATCTTTATAGAAATTTAATCTAAACGCAGGATAATCAGTAGATTGATGACTATATCCTAAAGAAGAGTGTGAAAGATCAAAAATAGCATCTTGATTCTTATATGCTTTTACTTGAGGATTAATTGGATTAATGGTTCCAGTAGAAGTACTTCCAACACCAACAACATTTGGTTTTGGTTGTGTTGATTCATGATAAGTGTCAGCTAATTTAAATGTATTACTATCAACTTTTATTACATAATAAATTGCATTATCTGTAAGACCCTCACAAGGAGAAGAGGAGGTATGAATAATCTTATCTCCAGTTGCAAATCCATGATCACTTATAGTAAATGAATTGGCAGTAGTGTTAACTCCAGATGCTGCAAATGATTTGGGATCTATTACAATTCTTCTATTATAATCATTATACTGAACTACGAAAGTAGTAGACACTCCTGGACTTACATCCATATAAACATTATCATTATTCAACAATCCATGAGTCTGTCCTGTGGCAACCGTAGCAGTAATTCTACTGGCTTCCCCTGTAATGGGACTGTAATCAGTTTTAAAGCTGTGATAGACTCCAGTACCAATTCCAGAGAAGAAGACGGTTGTAGAGTCTCTCTGGGTGCTTGCAATGCCCACAAACGTACCGGTAGTACCCATACCTACCTTACATGTGGATATACCCACTAGATCTGCATTAATAACAGCAGCAAAAACTGTCTGACCATCTACTAAAGTGGTTATTCCAGATGCAGCTCCTGCTTTACCAGATTCCCATATAGTAATACCAGATCCATTATTTGGAGAATATGTTAATTTATCCCCTGTCTTTAATTGGTGTTTTGGAAGATAAATTGCTTTACTCTGTATAAAGAGTTCTGTTATTCCTACTCCAGGATTTGTAAAGACAATTGTTGATCCAATACCAACTCCAGATAAAGTAGATACACCAACAGAATCAACTGGATTGAAATAATATTGTGTGTTTATTCTATAATCATAAGTTGAATTAAATCCAGCATTTACTGTAATCTTTCTTGGATCTTCAAGAAGTTCTGTAGTTACTGTATGAGAAACTCCAGTAACTCCATTAACAGCTCTAAGAACTCTAATTCTTGATAAAAGAGGTTCTACATTTAATACTTTTACTGTTTCCGTTCCAATACCAAGAATATCATTTTCCCTTATCTTAGTATCGACTAAATCACCTTCAACATCAAAATGAGTAACGATTCCAGTAGCACCATCAGTTCCAATTGCAACAGATGTAGTTCCAACTCCAGTTAAAGTAAGACGATTAGAACTAATACCCGCAACATAACTGCCTTCAATTTTAGATGATGTTGTAGATAATCCACTAATAGTGATTATATCTTGATTAATCCAATTATGAGGTTCATCAGAAATAATTTGATATTTTCCTTTTTGCTCTGAAGGATAAATTTCAACATTAGATACTGTACTAGTAGCAGCACTTACACTACTTACATGCTTACCCAAAATTCTTGAAACTTTAGCATTAGCAAATGCTCCCCCAGTGCCTTCATTATTGAAAACCAATGGGTCATGAACTTTATAGTTCGTTCCACCAGTGACAATTCCAATACTTTGAATATTACCAGATTCTACTCCTTTAACATCTACAGTCTGAGATAATTTATTAGGAATAGGCATATAAGGATAATTCAAATCCCCTTCTATCAAATTATAAGGAGTAGTAATTCTACACCAATCAGATTTTTCTAATTCATATTGATCTTGATTAGAATTGGAATTGAAATTAAATTCAAGTGGAGTTGATTGGTAATTATTACCGATTAAATATGGGAATACTGGTAATTTAAATGAATTAAACTTACCACCCTGTTCAGCACCACCATCATTAATAGTTGCAAAATATGCATATGTTCCACTAGGAAATTCTGGTGTTACACAGAACCTTCCATTATTTTTATCAAGAACAGTTTCATCATTTACATGCTTATAAGTAAAGTCTTCAATAAAGAATCCTGCGGGGAATACACTCAAAGCAGGTCTATTTTCTTTAATAGATGCTTCCTGAATATATCCAGATTTCATCTGTCCTACAGTACCACCGGCTTGCTTAATATAACCGTAAGGACCATATATGGGATTACCATCATATGCCCATCCAATAATAGGAGAATGATTACTAGAAGGAGACTCTATCCCATTAACTTTTATTAGATCTGGTTCACCAAATAAAGACTGTCCTTCTTGATTGGTAGCATATACTGCTTGTCTAAGTTTTCTAGGAGCATATAGATGTGAATATTGAAGTTGATAATTAGTATTCAATCCTTTTTTAATAAATCCATCATCATCAACTATCTGTTCAGTTTGATAATATTTTTCAAAAAGGTTAACATTCCATTTTTGAATATATGGACGAAGATTTACTCCACTTCCAGCAGCAATAACATCAATACTTGTATTAGCTGCACTATATCCACCACCTTCTTCAATTACTTTAACTTTGTCTATAACATACTGTGCTGTAGTCCCCACTCCAACTGTCTTCATGATGGGTGTAAGAACAGCACCAGACCCATCTCCATTAATCACTATATCTGGTGGAGAAATATATTTCTCACCACCATTTACAACATAAGCAGCAATAATTTTTCCTTGATTGACAGTAATTGCAACCTGACCATTAATTCCGGAAGATAGAGTTACTTCAGGTTCTTTAATGAAATTAACAACCTCAGATGAACCATATCCAACACCATTATCCTCCATATGGATTGATGTTATTTCACCACGGAATATTGGTTGAATTTCTGCTTCAAAAGTATGTACTCCTATAGAATCTATTCCTACTTTACCAACTAAAGTTACTTCAATATCTTGATAATTGAAAATATGAGTTCCTACACCAACTGATTCTAAATTACGATACTGTTTTGTATTATAATAGAAATCTTTAGAGGTTGTTCCCACACCAACACTGGATAATCTAAAATTATCATCATCAACTCGTGTAACATAAAAATCAGTGGAAGTAGTAAGACCGGTAACAAAAGTTCCATTACATGTATAATTAACAATCTCTCCAGATTGATAATCATGATTCTTAATATTGACTTGATTTAAAGATGTGTTAATTCCTGCAGGAGTAGTGGTTCTTTTCTTATTTTGATATCCACTTCCACCAGATACTACATTGATAGATTCAATAATAGATTTTTTATTAATAGATTTTAAATATTGCTTACCTGAACCAAACGAAGTTAATTGAACCGTATTAATACCTGCTCTAGCACCAGCCTCAGTTGAATGAAGTCTTACTGTAGAAGGTCCTACTTGAGAAACAAAATAATGTGCCTCTGTTGTTAGTCCACCAATAACAAGTTGACCATCTGTAACATATACAACCTCCTCAGCATTTCTAAATTTATGATAAGTACTAAATCCAATGGTAGAAGGAAGACTTTCAGAATAAGAAGATCCTACAGTAGTTCCTAATCCAACTTTTGTGTTTATTGCCGCATCAAATGCAACTGAATGCTCAATCAATTGCATGTTAACAGAAGCTCTAGCATCTGATCCATTACCACCAGTAATTTTTATTGTAGGTGGTGCTTCATAATCAAATCCAGGATCAATAATCCTTAATTCTTCTAATTCTCCAGAAACTGCAACATATCCCGTAGCACCAACTCCGATAGAATCACTAATATTCAATAAAGGAGGATTAATTATATCATAACCATCTCCAGGAGCAAGAACATCAATACTTTCTAATTTTCCATAATGAACTTGATCAAATGATTTGTAATTTAAAATTTCTACTCCATTAATTAATATACCAGTTGTTCCAGGAGTAGTCTCATCTACGGTTCCTGTATCAATCGATGGAGTAATTTGCCTTAAAAGTTTTTGTGACTGTAAGGTTTTATTATTAAAATCATATGGTCCTATTTTATTCTCTGTTACAATGCCAGTATTAGAATTGGTATTAACAGAAACAAACTTACCATCAGCAAGGTTAGTTCTACTCTTAGCAAATTTTAATGTAGTGGCATTTACTCTTTGAACAAAATATAAACCTTCATCATCTTTAGTTCCATCAAACAATCCAGATTTTACTTCAAAATTGTCTATAGAAGTTCCACTGGTAGGATCAACAAAAGGATTATTAACTATTTGAGGAGTATAGTATATTGCATCTCCTGTATAGAATCCATGATCAGCAACAGGAACACCTGTAGGAGTTGTAGTTGAATTTGTAATAACTTTAAATTCATCACCACTAAAAGTTCCATCAAATACAAATTCTCCACCAGCAAGACCTAAAGACTGAGATCCATATGTTGGGATAGAAGAAGAAGAAACTAAAAGATCTGGTGACCCTTTCTTTTGATATACATTTTGAACATTAGTAGCATATATCGCAGCACCAGGATAGTTGATGGCATGGGATTTTAAAATCTGTCTTTCAACAGTATATGTCTGATCTGTATTAATTTCTCCTTGCCCTTTAATGATAAAAGAAGTATCAGAAGTTATTTGAGTAATACTAGAAATAGGTAATGCTATACCATCTGTTCCTGTAAATACTGCAACTGATTTATCTCCAACTTTAAAGTCATGTTTTACATTTAATTTGACTTCATAGGTCCAATCAGAAGAGTCTTTAAGAACTATACTTTTTACTTTATAAGTGGGTGAAATATTATAAAACCATTGAGTTGCTTTAAAGCTTGTATTACCAACACCCAAAGTTTTAATCTTAGCAGTATCACCCGATCCATAAAGACAGTTATTTCCAGAAAATTCAAGACTATTAAGAACAGATGTAATTCTTACTTCAATTGTTTCATCAGGATCTACAGAAGATTTACCATATGCAAAAGTATTGATACCAATGGTAGTTTCATCTAGAATTGTTTTTCCAATACCACTCAATCCAAAGAATTGAGTTAAGTTTTTAGAAGTATAAGAACTTACTCCTATTGTATTATCGACATAATTAAAATACAGTTCTCCAGTTGTACCAAATCCTACTGTTGAATCAACATCAATAACTGTAGTTCCTGATCCTACTTCACCAATTATTCTAGTTCTTGGATGGACATGAAATGTTCCATAAGTAACACCCTGAACTCCACTATCTCTATTATATCCAGCATCTATACTAAACTTATAAAATGTAGTTCCAGCACCAACATGAATCTTTTCTATATTGGTAATAGGAGCATATGCTTTATTAAAAGTATCATCAGTATCCTGATATAAAGTAGAAAACTCTAAATTTGCAGGATCTCCACTAATAGGTTCTACTACAAAATCATTTGTAATTTTATAGTTAGCATTAGATGGTGTAAAAAGAAATTCTGATGGTCTTACAATTTTTACATTTTCATTATATAAGGATTTAAATAAAATTTCAAAACCTCTATCTGTTCCTTTGCTAAGATAGAAATCTTTTGCTTGTTTTATAAAAATATTTTGATTTAAATTGGATGTAAGAGTTCTACCCTCAAAACCTGGTGTAAGTTGATGTTTTGTCTTAACTAAAAATTCTTTAAGGAAAAGAGAACTTAAATTTTGTACAATATCTCCTTTATCGTGCTCTTCTGCATCTGTAGATTCAAAAACTAATTCCTCTGGATTGGTAGGACTCTTATACGAAGTAATGCCACTAAATCCCCTTACACATCCAGTAAAGGCAAAAGTAGTTATTCCAGTATATGTAATAATCTCATCATTAATTTTCAATAATCCATAGGAATCTGGGAATCCCAAAGTTCCTGTAGGATAGTTCTTCATATCAACTTCAATGGTTTCACTGGTAATACCAACAGATGCACCCAACCCAACATGAAGAGTTAAATCAGTAGTATTATCAACCTTTACATAATCGTCAATATTTTGAATTAGGTCAATAGGACCACCTTGATACTCTTGTCCTTGATAGTATGTCTTTAAAAAATCTGAAACTAAAGGATAATCAGATCTCACATACTGTGGGAGCTGATTTTGAACTATGTTGTTAAATTGGACTCTTTTAGTTGCCATTTTATAATTATTCTATCTTAGTAGTTAAGAGCAATAGTTGAAGGAGCAGCGGCAGTTGCCTCTACACCAGGAGTGGTATTACGACCACCAGAACGAACTAAGTTACCATTAGGATAACTTGCAGATGTGATATAATTAGATCCCGATGGGTCCAATCCGGAAGCAATTTCATCAACTACAGTTTCAAAGGTACTATTACTAATATCTAGTTGCAAATAAAGATCCTGTAATCCAATAACGTCATTTGAAGAAGGAGATGCTGATATTTCAATAACTGTCTGACCATCTTTCTGCATGCCAGATTGAATATTAATAGGATTGAGAGTTATAACTCCATTCCTGTAATTAATAAATCCAACATTCCTTCTAATGATAGTTGGGGTCTGTGACCCTATTGAAGGTAAAGTAAAGAAGAATAATGTTCCATTTATTCTGTTAGTATTAGGAAGATCAGAAACATATACATCTTCTTGTATTCCCGCAACTCTAAATGCGGAAGATTTGATATTATATCCACTCATGCTCTTAATATGAAAAGCATTACCAAAACCAATTGAATATTCAGCAAAAGCATTCAATACAACTCTTAAATCTCTTCTAATATCAATTTGAGTGATATTAGAAGTAATTGCTTCATTACTATTATCAATTAATGACCCAAATTTACTATATTTGAATCTAGCACCATACTTATTCATCTCAGCAGACTCTGCATACTTAATTGAGTTGTTTTGAACTAAACTAGAGACGTATGCTGCAGATTGAGCAAGATTTGAGTTATAATAGATCTTAGAATTGACTTCAATATAAAGATATTTCAAATCAAGGATTTCTGGGACAATTCCAGCAACAGCATATTTCTTTAATTTGAGTTTTATCTCTTCTTTAAGTAAATTTGGGATAAAATCACCATTTTTGGGTTTTATACTAATAAAAACCTTTCCAAATTGAGGAGGAACTAAATCTTCCCCTCCAAAAACTGAAATTGACTCTGTTTCTGGGTAAATTTTTGCTGGAATTAGTGATTCATAGTCATTTGCAGTTATTGCTCGGTTTTGAGATGCATAAATTCGAGGAGCAAACTTTCTAACTGAATCTACAGACTCAATTTCTTCACCTCCTGATGAAGTTACACCAGTTGTAAGCAAAGAAATGCCTGAAGTGATATTATAGGTCGAAGCATTACGAGTATATTGGATTTTACCTGCAAAATTGAATTGACTGATGCCATTTGCAGAATCTCCACTTGAAATTATATAATCTACACTAATAAAATTACCATCTTCGAGTGCTTTTCCAAAAATTCCGTCTCCGAAGAAAATTTGGTATCTTTCATCTTCAACTTCTTGTAAATAATAAACTTTTGAGTCAGATTTTACGTCAAAAAGATTACTTTGAGAAGTATGTATAACTTCAATCGATGATGATTCAGTTGGTTTAACAATAACGTTAATTAAATCAGTATCAATGCCAATATTTGGTAAAATAAACTTTTCATTTGGAGTTCTTGTGCTATAAGTGAAAGTTTCAGTCAATAATGTACCTTCATAAACTGAAACATCAGTAAATGAAGCAATTCCATCATAAACTGGAACGGTAATATCACTTAAAATCGAAAAAACGAAGGATTGATTGCCAAATCCAGTTGCAGAAGCTGCCACAGGACCCTTTTTAAGGGTGATAGAAGCAGGTGCAGGACTAATATTGGATGTATCTACGAAAAACGATACTGTTGCCCTTGCTGCTTGTCTGGGACGAGGTGTATAACCAATGTTTCTTGCTAATGAAACGATGTTTTCCCTTAAAGTTGCTGTATCAATGAAGACCTCATTGGTCACCATGTTGGCATTATAAGATGTGATGTAAGTATTGTATGCCAAAACGTCCAAAATGGATGAAAGATTAGACCCATCGAAGTCATAATCGGTAAAATTAGAGTTCGATTTAAGATAATCTTTAAGGGTTGTCTTAACCTCTGCAAAATCGAGGTTAGAAAAATTGGCTAATGGCATTTTTATCTACTTGATTGCAAAACAAATTGTAATTCTTGATTAGGAACATCTGCTCCTATAATCTCATATGTAATATTTACATCAAAAGTATTGTTATCATAGTCCGGAAATGCCTCTACATTGATTAAAGACACTCTTGGTTCGTAATTTATGATGGATTGACGAATTTCATCAATAATAATAGTAGCTGTAATCTCATCAATATTCTCAAAAAGAGATTCTGTTATCCTAGATCCGAAATTTTCATCAAAAAACTTCTCTCCAGGAAGAGTAAATACAATATTTCTTAGTGAACGAGCAATTGCGTTTGCATTTTTTAAGCCAATAAGGTCATCATTCAGGGGATTTGCCTGAAATGTCATGCTAATATCCTTAAATCCTTGACTTACCCGTTGTAGCGGCACTCTAATACAGCGATTATTGTTTATTTATTAAGGATTTATAACTAAAACTCAGCCAAAGGAATTACATCAGTATCATAGTCTAAACCATCCTCTTCAAAATCCCCTTCAAAGTCCCCAAAAATCTCACTTTGGACCATTTCATCACGTTTTTTGGGGGTAAGACGATCGTGTGATACTTCCCTAAGCATTTTTCTTTCGGAATTTTCCATTGTCATCACTATTTTCTACTATTTAACATAAAAAAAGAGGGTCGAAACCCTCTTTAAGTTATTTACCTTGGCCTCGGTACTTTTTCTTAGGTCCATTACGAGACGTTGCGGATAAGAGGGTGCGAGCTGACTTCCCTTGACGAGTTTTTTTGGGTCTCGGCTCCATATAACCGTCTTTACTTTGACTGAACATCATTGCCATGAACTTAAATACCTCCGTGTTGTACTAAATGTGCTACAAATACTATAAAAATACCTTGAACGAGAAAAAGGGTGAACTTCATTAAATCACCCTGGTCTTTTCGTGCCCTACACGAATGCGAGGATCACACCAGATCTTGTATCCCTTCTCAATAGCATCAAGACAGAAGGAAACATCTTCCCCACACATATCCTGAACTGCTCCGGATTCAAAAACTTGCATCTTAGGAGCAAACCATGGATACTCAAGTTCTTCAAATACTCCGTGCTTAATAAGAACCCAACCAAAACCAGTGTAATCAACTGTGAAAGGCTTGTTACGTTTGCCCATTGATTCAACGGTTTCGTGATTCATCACTCCACCATTCTTACGGAAATCATCTTCTTCTAACCAGTGAGCAACTGATGTAGTATGACCGTCTTCTGTTGCATACCATCCACCAGTAATTGCACGTTCTCTTAATAATTCCTCATTATTAGTGCCATCTTCATTAATTGCTTCTGCAGGACATGCTAAATCACATAATTGCCAAAACTTACTTGTATCAAATACAATGTCAGAGTCAATCCACAATTGGTAGTCATACTTAAGTTTTCCATCCCAAGGAATTTGGTTTGGTCCACGCAATACATTAGCACCTAAACATTTACAACGTGCAAAATTAACCATTGATGAGTAATCTTGACTTATCTGAATACTCATTCCTGCTTGAACCATGTCAAAGCATAATTGCACAAAATTCTTTAAAAAGACAAATGAACAACCCCTCCCAGGAAGACAGAATACAATTGTCTTACCTTTCATTCTTTTTTTAATTGTATCAATATCCCACTCTGGTGGTTTCTTCGTAGGAGTCTTTGCTTTAACAGTAAATCCTTTTGCCATAATACCTAGATTACCTTCATTTCAATTATACAGTGTTATTATATAGATGTCAATATATTGCCTGTAAGTTAAATGTTATTGTTATTCTTGGTGTATTACCCGTATAAGGTTCTACATGATGTGGAATATATGCAGGAAAAACTATTATATCTCCTTCCTTTCCATCAAGTTTATATGTAGAATACTCATATTCTTTTAACCAATTTACTAATGTATTTCTTGAATAATCATTAGGATCTTCTAATACTAATGAATTATCACTATCTGTAATATGCCATACAATTGATAATTCACTACCTGGATGTATATGTGTTATATTATAATTTCCTTTGTTGTTAATATTAATCCACCAACTCTGTAAATTAAATCTAGGTAAAAAATTAAGTTGTTTAATTATATAATCAGTATATGGAAATGAATTAAAATTATTTGATACTAAACTCTGATACCCTCCTCGATTAGATCTTTCTCTTTCTATCGAAGAATTGTTTTCTTTATATTCTAAACACCAGTCATATATCCCAGTGGGCAATTTTTTATTCTTAAGATGCCAAACAGGAACTTTGAAAAGATGATATATTAATTGATCATTAGATATAGGTTGTGAAGATGTTTTAAAATACTCACTCAAAATGAAGGATCTCCTGCGGGGTCATCCCAAGTAACTGAACCACCACCTTTCCCAATTTCTGATTCACACTTAGTATAACTTAAATCGGCCTCTGTGTAATCCGTCTTCATGAGACCAACCATTGCTTTTAATTCTGCCCACTTCTCTTTAAATTCTGATTCGTTTAAACAAGGATATAAACATACGTCCTTTGCATAAATGTGATATACTTCAGAGTCTCCAGTAATATTAACTGTATATCCAGACATTTTTTATTGGGGTATTTTTTTATATATGAAACCTGAGGAGGTCAAAAAATTTTTTCGGGATTTTTTTATATACACCTCGATCTGTCACCTCTGTAGGTTAGGAAGGACCCTTTTTTTAAGCGGGCAACGCGGCACACGCACGATAACAACGAAGGGCAATAAACTGTCATATCTGTCTATAAAGAATGATAGCATATAGGGGTGCTATTTGTCAACAACACCCCTACACAGTTTGTTATACTTATAAGACTGTATATCTGACCTCTACGATATCATCGAGCACTGCCAAGATATCGTTGCCATTGTTTGCATTTTCTAGAAGGAAGATTGCAAAGGTTTTAGACATAATAAATGACCTAATTAGGTAGACTAAGTGTTAAAAACTGTGAGGCACTGACTGTCTCACATAGTAGGGACACTTTAGAGGTCTCAGTAAGAATAACTCAAATCCTCTATGTATGATTCAACATGTTCATCTTCATGTAAATCTAATACTTTGGTCCAATCAATATCTCTAGGGTTATAGTCATCGTGCACATCAACTTCCAGTGTTATTCTATACTTATCTCGTGTACAGTAGTTGTTAGAAACTGGCATGGGATTAACTCCTAGAGAGTGTTACTTAGTATTATAGAATCACTGTGTTAAAATGTCAAGTATTTGTAGTATATTTATACAGAAAACTTGATATTTTAAAAATTGTAATATCCTCACAAAATGTAAACGAGGGTATTGCAATTTATCCGTGCTAGTGTTATACTACGCACGGTAAGATCACAAGGAAAATGACACAAATAACACCCTAATTTCCACACATTGTTTATACTTTTCAACAGACTTGTGGAAAAGGTGTTAAAAACGCATCCCTATTTATTTGACCATTTATAAACCATTTTAAAACAATTTAACCTCTATTTGTTATAGTTTTCCACAGAAATACCCCTTAATTGTGGAAAACTAAGGGGTTGTAATCTGTCTGTAGTTAGTGTTACTTAGTGACCTTATTAAGTATGTTTAATCATATCCTATCTCTTCAATTTCATCATTCCAATTATCATTATTTTTCCCCTTATCGTCTTCTAATATTGTATCTAATTGACTGATAATCTTACTGAGTAAAGTATCAATTTTAAACCCTAATTGATAGATGGATTCTGTTAAATTATCGGTATCAATCTTCTCTTTTTCATTATTAACCAACTCCTTGTAATTACGGTATGCAGGTGTATCAAATTGTGGGTCTGATTGTGGTTTCATTGTTGTTACTAAATGGTCTACAAGTTCGTTATACTTAGTCATCATATATGTCCTCTTCTAATTGTTCAAAATCAAGTGGAAATTCTTTGAGTTTACAGTCAACTAGTGCCTTCATCATTACATAAAATTGTTCACCACTGACTTGATTTTCATCACAAAAATGTTCACTTGCGTCTTCAATTAGTTCAAGCAAATCAATACTTTGTCTTTGTAATCTTTTGAGTTCGTTGTTGTTCATGACGGTGTAAATTAGTTAGGGTTGGATAAGGAATAGTTTGAAACTTTGGGAACCTATAATGATAATCTTTGAGTATCTCTTGATATAAATTAGGATACTCAGATTGTGGATAATTGTTCATACTTTCACCTCTGCTTTTACATCGATTTGTTTGAATAATTCAATGATTTTTAATGCTTGTTCATATGTCTCAAATGACATATATTTGCATTTGGGAGTATCATTAAACCAATAACGAATTGTGGTGTTCATTGTAATTTAGTGGAAGAAGAGTTTGTAATAAAAAAGAAGTGGAATACTACGTGAGTAGCATACCACTTCTGAAGTCAATTACCTCACTATCTGAACATCTGAAATACCAATCATGCTTCTTTGAAAATACTTTCTCACCTAACTTTCCGCATTGATCAAGTAGTGCATTGAGTCTACTTTTGGTAGTAACTGATTGCCAACCTCCATCAAATAGTTGAATTGAGTGATAAGTAATCCGTGCAATTAGATTGTTGTGAAGATAAACATGGCATGTTTTTTCCAGATCATCTTTACAAACAACCTCAGTATTTCCAGACTTCCAGTTAGTGCGGTTCACGATTGCTGCATTCATTTGCATTTCGATTTTACGCATGTTTAGGAAGTTTGACTGATTACATCATGGGGACACTTTACAGGTCTCAGTTGCTATAACAAATCCATGTCTTTACCAACTCTCTGTTTAACATTCTGATCCTTATTCTTCCAGGGATTATGTTTATCTACCCAGTATTGTGAATCTTTATATAAATCTGGTTCATATGGGTCTTGTTGATAAAAATCGTCGTCGCCCCTCGTATCACTTAGTCCGGCAAGTTTCTCATATAATGTATCATAATCTTTCCAATCTTGTGAACTAGTTAACAACTGAGTATCATACAGTTTTAGACATTCTTTGAGAAATCTTGCCTGGGATTGTGTTAGTTTTATATTCATATTGGTAGTAACTTAGTAAATGAAATAACCATTAAGAATGATAACATTATGACCACATCATGTGCTTTGGTTCTTATAAAGAATGGTAGACTAATTACATTGGCAATTAAGTGCATTAGTGCTCCTATGGTTGCTGATACATGGAGAACAATAAAATAGGCAGTAACTATTAGGAATGACCCAATAATTCTGCCTTGTGTGTCAAGTTGCATTAATCATTTTCTCCTAATATCTTATCAACTTCCCTTTGATATCCCCTTACTTCATTATCAGTTAGTCTGTAAACATAATCATCAATAATATGACTTAATAGGGTCTTATCTTCCAAGACACAATATTCTAAATCATCGCATAATAGTCTGCGTTGTTGTAAATCAGTCATTGGTCTTGATGTTAAATTAGTCATCATACTTTCTCCCTTGTTGTAGGATTAACACCGATAACTCTTGCCTTTGGATTTCTATTTTTGGCAGTATCTATTGCATCGTTTCTGTTAACAGCATGAACAGATTCGGTGAATACTTTACCACCAACATACAATTTTACGTCCCAGATCATTAGTTTTCTCCTTGAAGTTTACAGGTGCAGGCATCATATATGCCTTGTAGTTTTTCTTTTAATTGGTCATCTTCTAGACTTGAAATGATAGTTTTGAGTTCCTCCTTTGTGAGATTTACTAACATTAATTACCCCCGTAAGTATAGATAACTACCTGCCCAATCTGCGTTAGCAAAGCATCTTTGACGTTCTTTAATCCTTCTAAGATCATATCTAACTCCTTTAGCAGGTGATTTATAACTTGCAGGTTTAAATACCTCACCAGTTTCTCTATTTACAAAGGCATGAATACCCCCTGCTTCACCATTATGAATCTTGTGATATTTACGACCAGTTTGTATATTAAACTTATAACGACCTGATGTAGAATTAGTGTCGTAATCCTCTTGCAATCTTGTTACTAACTCTTTCGTCCAATCTAATACCATTTCAGGAATAGATCTCCGATAAAGTTCTTCAATAGGATGCAAGATTTCTTCAACTGTTATTTCCTTTGATGGTTGAGTTACTGTCACTTTGATGCCTCCATTAGTTTAACATATAAATCATAAGTTGTATAGTTCTTGATATTACTTTCATATTCATCTAAATTAGCAGTACATCTCTTTAAATCTAATTCAAGTTTATGAAATCGTTCATCAACCATTGCCTTAAGTACATCAAACTCGTGTTTCTCAAGTGTTAACTTAGTCATGGTAAATCTCCAAGAAAAATGGGATCAAAGTTTTACAACTTTGTCCCATAGTTTGTCAAATACGTCAGGAGATGAGTCCTGTTCGTTCTCTTCATAACCTTCAAATAATCCAAGGTCAGATATACAAGAGAACATATCGTTTAGAAGTCTTACTTCATCGTGTGAAAGTTTCAAAGTAGGCATAATCAAATAGTGTGAAAAACTTAGTGAGGGAGCAGTGCATTGCTGCATCTAACTTGGTGGGACAACCCGTTTCGGGAATTTCCCTCCCTCACTATAAGGACACTTTAGGGGTCTCAGTTCCTAAACCTTGAACCCGCAAAGTTATGATGACTGAATATCTCACGATGTACGATCTTAAATGTACCAAACTCATTTGCTAATACATAACCTTCATGATCACATTCTTCCTCATCAATATAACAAGTAATATCATCATCTCTCTCAATAAATGCAAACATATCTAACTTAATTGATTCAACTAATTTCCACAATCTAATGAGGTTAGGATCACAATCAAAACCATCATCTTCAATATCACTTAATTCCCGAATATGTGCATTAAGTTGTTTCTTTATGTTTGCTGCTTGTTTATCATTAACAAACTCAACTAATGTTGACATTTGACGAGCAAACTTACAGTGATCAATAATATCATCAAGATGCTCACTAATTGTTACTTTAGGTCGTATCCATCTTACATCATTGTTACTTTCATATGTAAAGTATTTTAACGGATATGCAACAGCATTACGCAAATCACCCTCAGCAATGTAATATGTATGAGGTGCAATTATAATATTTGATGTTACTTCTTCGTCAAAATAATAGGTAATTGTATTAGGTGTGTATTGATCATCACCACCAAAACCGATGAAATCACCTTGATAGATGTTATCAGTTTCAGGAAGATAATCAAAACAAAAATGTAATATATCTGCTACATTTCCCTCATGGTTCTTATCAATATCCTCGTGCGATTCATTGATCTTAATCTTAACTTTATTGAAGACAGATTTAGTGCCTACAAAGAAGTTTCCAGTTGCAGGATTGCGTCCCCAAACTATTGCTGGAGCACCATCAATCTTTGCTGAAATGTTACCACCTGAACCAAACCAATCTAACACGGTTAAATCACCTGTTAAAATAGAATCTTCAGGGTGTTCAATGTGTTTGTTTTGCATGATTTTCATAATGTAGTATTGCATAAAAAACCCCCTAGTAGGGGGTTTTGGGGTCAGTTTGCCTTCTGTCCTTCAACTTCGTTAAATGCTCTATTGTAAGAATCCACGCAATAAGTAACAACTTTCTGGACAATTGGTTTGATTTGTTGATAACTCCAAACGCAATCTTTCCAGAGTTCTTGTGTTTCCCACTGATGGATTTCCCAACGAACTTTAACATCTGCCCTGTAATCTTCCAAAGAAAGATTTGGTTTTTCAGGACGAACCCTTGTGGGAGTTGAAGTTTCAGTCACTTTCTTTACATTCGGTTGAGTGTATTTAGTGACCGTAATTTCAGGAGACTTTTTAACAGTTTGGTTTGCAGATTTGGTTGCTGATGAACGTCTGCGAGTTGCCATAAAGTCAAAAAAGTAAAGTGAACGGGTGTGAGGGGTGAGGTGTCGGTGGGTCCGTCCCCTCACTATAAGGACACTTTAGAGGTCTCAGTTAGCATAAATTCATCAAAAAACTGTTCTTCTAATCTATATGCCTGATCTTCCCTCTCTTCATTGTTACTTAATCCTTTAATATCTTGGATACAATGTACTAATTCATGAAATATGGTCATAATATATTCATCTTCATCCAAATTTGCATCAATATGTAACAAAAACTCATCACCATTCTTCTCTTGATAACCTTTAACGTTATCCTCAGATAAGTCACAATGATATATTTCTACCACATAATCACTGATGCTTGGATAACATTTAGTCTCGAAGAATTTATATACTCTTCTTGCTAATTGTGAATCAGTATATGCACCAGAGAAACAAACAGTCATTATAACTTTGCCTCCACAATAAAATCCTCTTTGTTTACATCTTCCCCACAATATATGCAAGTTAATGCACTCCAACCAAAGTGGTAAACTGTTGACCATTCTCTACACTCAGGGCAGAGGATTTGCTTGCCATTCTTTCCTGCTCTAGTATAACGATTAACGTTCTTAAACATCATTAAAACTCCAGATAGTTTTGATCTGCTTGGTTATACAATACAGAGAGATTTGTAGGTGGTTCGATAACATTTATCTCAGGTAATTCACACTCATGATAATCACCATCATTTAATGCAATCATTGCACCATCTGCACCCTCTTGATATAAACTTCTTGCATGTTCATCTTCAACAACTACAACACGTCTTGCAGTTAAATCTATAACAAGTAAGAAATTAAATGTACTTACTTTCTTAAAATCTTCAACAGTTTTAGTTTCACTAAGAAATGATTTAACTTTAAACTTTTTAGTTGCTTTGGTATCTTTCCTCTTATAGAATAGATTCTTGCCCATCTTTAATTCTATCTTATCACTTTCATACACGAAATCATATCCATTCTTATCAACTCTTTCCAAATTAGAGAACTTATCTAATGCTTTCTCAACCATAGTTGCTCTAGCAAAGTTATCAGCATTGGATGTAAATCCTGGGTCATTATATAAAGAATCAACAACCCCAAATACCTTGTTCCAATTGACATCTTGCTCCAAATGGTCAAGAAATCTCTTCAATTTGAGTGAAATTTCCATGAATTTGGTGTCATAGGACAAATTAAGGACAATTTAGAGGTTTCAGTTAGTAATACTGGAAGATCCAAAAGTATTACTAACAACTGCATTAACACTTTTAGCAGTACTAATTCCTACTTTATCATATACAGGTACACAAACTAAACCAAATTGTTTCTGTTCATTACCTTTACGGATTACACGACCAATAGTTTGACTAATGGTGATAAAGTTCATATTTCGTAGAAACAATGCTGCCTCTAATCCTGGTACATTGATACCTTCACTCAAAATACTATGGTGAATAACAACAAATCTTTTACCTTCTTCTTTACCATATTGTGTTAATGTATCAAAGAATGTTTCACGATCTACTTTCTTTCCATTGATAACTGCACCAGTTTTAGATGTAATATACATCCATTCAAATCCACGATACTTTAACTGAGTACAAAAATCAGTTTCTGATATTATTCCAGTAATTTGTGAAGTTCTTCTTGCACAAATAAGAATTTTATCCACGTTCGCATCATCAATAGTTTCAACTAAATTTTCACACTCTAACTCATGAGTATTCTGATTACCTTTCACCATTTCTAGTTGTTTAATTACAACTTTAGGTGGAAGAATAAAACCATTTTCAACTAACTCAGGAGCAGGAACTTGCTCTAATACTTTACCATAAACCTCTTCATCATTCATTCTAGGATCTTGAACATTAGTGCTATGCTTAGGAGTAGCAGTAAAGAAATAGCACCTACCATGATCTCTAGTTGCAAAAAATTCAGTAGCAGGGTAAAAATGTCGTTGTACACTGTTATGTGCTTCATCAAAATAGACAGTATCTACATTTATACCCGATTCTTGAATACGATGTAAAGAATGATAAGTGGTAAAAATTAATTTATTATATTTGTAGTTATTATCGTTCCATTCACGAATCAAGTTAGAATTTGTAGTAGAATAGTGTTCAGTTTCACCACTATGTACATGCAAAATCTTACGTTGAAGCAGTGGATTTAATCCCAAAAACTCTTCAAAATCATCAGAATGTTGTTGTGTTAATAATATGCGTGGTGATACAACTACAATAGTTTTTCTATCAGGTTCTTTAAGAAGAAATCCCCATTTATTACCACTATTAAACTCTCTTTGTGCATCTTTAATCATGCACAAAGTTTTACCACCACCTGTAGGAACAATAACTTGTCCTTTAGAATTAGTGGACATACTATCAACAATACGTTCCTGATGAGGACGTAATTGAATCATTTTAATGCACCATACATAAAATCAATTACAAACAGGTTGTAGACCCTCCTAGGGGTCATACAACAAGGACAATTTAGTGGTCTCAGTTACATATACGAACTGCCTGGTTTATCTGTACCCTTTCTAATATCTTTAATCATTCTATCACCTGCTCTTTGCATCTTCTGTCTTTCAGTTCTAGTATATCCTGATGCTTTTTGTGCTTTATACTTAGGATCTACTTTCTGTTTTTTCTTCTTAGTCAACAACTCAGATGCAGTCTGGGTTTTTTCACCCCTTTCTCTTGCCTTACGTTCTCTATATGCTTTCTTTTGTGCTTCTCTAGCAGATAGTGCAGCACTACCTCTTTCTTTCTCTGGTTGTTGTTCTCTCCTAGATCTTGGTTTGTTAGTACCAATATCTTTACGTGGTTTATAATCTTTAGCAGGTGCAGTTTTACCTCCACCTATTGCTTTAACTCTCTTCTTTTCAGGTTCAGTCTTTTTACGTGATGCACGAATACGACCACCTTCACCAGGTTTTCGTGTTGCCTGATACTCTAGATCTTTATCGTATGCTTCAGTAATAAACTGTTGAAAAGTTTTCATCATTCAGTTACTACAGTTGAGTTCTCGAACCATTTAGGTGCATAAGTTACACCATTCTTAGTGACCTTAGTATTCTTCACTGCATTTGCATCTGCCTGAGCAGAAAATTGCAATCTATCAGCATAAGTTTCTGTCCAAGTGTTATTACCCTTCCAGTACACATCACCAGAATTTATAGCACTTGGAGTTTTAACGTGATATGGCATTTTTTTATGCTTTTTAGATATTTATGGATTAGATTCTTTATCTTCCTTATCTTTTCTAAGTCCTCCTTTAGATACTAGATCATTTGCAGTGAAATAAGCAACTCTTTTGCGTCGCAATTTAAGCAAACGATTATATTCTTCTTGTTGTTCTTTAGTATAAGAAAATCCTTGCTTTCTCCATTCTTCACGCAATTCTTTCATTTGTTTAAGGACTTCAGATGGTTTCATAATTAAAAATCAGTGTCAGAATTAAGGAATTGGTTGAAAGTTTGTTCTTCATCTTTAGAAGGTGGTTCATCACCAACTTCCCAAAGAAAGTCCATATAGGACTCAATTTCAAGTGATAAATCGTTTTCCATAAGTTTAATCTTACACTATCAGGACAATTTAGAGGTTTCAGTTAATAATAACATCATTAATCATCACATTGAGAATAATGTTCAATCTGTTCATGAGGAGTACGTGTTTTAACATACTGCAAATCCTTCCAAAATTGACTATGACACAATAATAATGTATGAATCATTTTGTGCATAGGATTCTTCTGATAGTCATCCTTAGGTTTAGGTTTAACACTAGTCTCTATAGTAATATATTCCTCACTATAAAAATAAACCCAACCTTCATCTTTTCCATACTCACCTTTATCCCATATAACATAATCATTCACCTTTGGAATATAAGGATCAGACATTATAATGCTGCCAGAAATTTGGGTTCATCAGGAATATATATTGATTCATAATCAGGATACATTACTGATACAATATAATATGCTAATTCACGATTAGGTGCAATAATATCAACCAATACTTCTATTGTAGACTCTGGTGTATCGTGAGGAGTACCACCCAATGGTAAAGATACTTCAACACCCCAAACATTCCCATGTTTGAGGTGTTCACTGAAGGATACATGCATATCTGGTTTCATTAGCAGTAAAACTCCTCTAGGTAATAATCTACAGTTATCTCAAGTTTTGCTGCCTTCTCCTCAATTTCATCCCAAAAGTCTTCTGCTGCTTGTTTCAATTCTTCCTCAGTTTGATTGGAATTGTTCATGCTGCTAACTCCTTTGGATAATTTTCAGGAATTTTAACAGTTTGAGGTTCACTATAATGTAGATCATAACATACCCACTCATTATTTTCAAATAAGTAAGCATATTCTTCACCTTCTGCAAGATAATCTTCAACTGTTGAATCAAATCTTGGTTCGGTATCTTCACCACGATCATTATAATATTGAACGTGATTGTCAACCTTTTCAAGACTCCAATTAGTATCAGAATCTATACACGAAATATCACCACCATCAAGAAGTTCTTCAATCTTCTCTCTAGTAGTATAATTCTGACGAAGATGAACACCTAAGAATTGAGGATAACCATCCCAATGATGATAAACTGAAACAACAGATTCATCACCAATTAACAGTCCAATGCGTGATCTTGTTGCCATAAGTGAAAAGAAATAGTTTGGTGAGCAAGGTCTTATCCACAACACTTAGGTTTGCTACATTGCCTTGCTCGGTGGTTCTCACCATCGGATTGCTCCGTACATCATAAGGACACTTTAGAGGTCTCAGTTAAAGTAATAAATCTGTTAATGGGGTAGAAATAGACTCCATTACCTCTTTAGGGGGAAGAGGTGAAACTGTAGGCACATTCAATTCCTTCATGATAATCTGTTTAGGTAAAAAGTTCCAACAATAGTAACTACTAGAAAATGTAATCTTATCCTCTGTGACCCCATCAGGATACATAAACTTCATTCTTTTATCAAACATTAAGAGTTGCAAGTCTCTATCTTTAAACAACATCTTAGGTGCAGTATCATTTAACCACGTATTAGTCATAATCAGAGCAAATGGTTTATTAAAATACAATGCCCTTTCAAATATCTTCTTTTTACCTGTAAAAGGTGGATTAGAAATAAGAAGATCCCATTTATCAGGTTGATAATGAAAGAAATTCCTTCCCTGATGTATATGAGAATAAACTACTTCATTAGTCTTTGATATTTGTTTAACAAACTCACTCTCACTAGTGTCAAATGGACACCATACAATCTTATCCTCTGGAATATATTCCAAGATAGGTGAAACTGCATAACCAGGGGTGTAACATTCATCGTTACGACCCCCAGAATATAGTACTTTACTACTATCAATATCATTCATTAACGTTTAACTGAACTAATATATCTTGTTGTTCTTTATTAGGTCCATCCTTAATTTGTGGGAAAGCAGTCTCTATCTCAAAAGGAAGTTGCCAGTCATTTGCAATCATATACAATGCAACTGATTTACAGATCTTACGAAACTCTTCCCATTTTTGTACCTGATTTATTCTACCAGCAAGAACTACCTCATCAGAATCACCTTTATTATCAAACCACTGAGTAACTTTTATGACTCTCTTTAGTTCATGATACAGTTTCATAGTAGCATAAACACGTTCTCCAAAGTATCTGTAAGGGAAACAATAGTCCACATCATAATCACTTAAGCACTTATTTTGTAACCAATCCTCACACTCAGCATAGGTCCAACCAATAGTTGATGTAGGAACATCTTTATCTTTAACTATCTGCTTAACTGCTTTATTTTTATCTTGAGTTAGCATATTTGGTGCTGCATCATATACAAAACGTTCTACAGAAGCAAGATCTAACTTTAAATCCCCAGAAGCAATTAAATCAGTGGCAGTTTTAACTATATCTGCAATAGAATTAGAATCTTGAGGAAGTTCATCATTTCTTCTATGAAGATAAACTATTCTATTATATTCTTTAGTACGTCCCTTAGTTCCAATAAATTCAACTATATCCATCCACGCACCTTCATTCCAACCATTTAACCTATCTGATTTAAACCTAGTCATTCCATTTTCACCATCATATATTTTAGATGGTTCATTAGATAATGAAACACAAGGTAATTCAGCAAAAGGATCAATACCTTGTCTGCGAGAATCTGCTATTTGTGTAACTTTAGTACCAGAAGAACCCTTTACTCTTATTGGGTTATCTTCAGTCACTCCATAATTAACATTTTTATACTCAATATACTTTCTACCTTTGTGAATAACTCCTTCACCTTCTCTAAAAGGTGCGAAGTCTGCTCCTGTTGCATTTTTTAGGTCTTGATAGGCAATACGACCTGGAAGAATTTCTGATAATGGGTTCATAATAATAACAATGCTCCAAATAGCACTTGCTTTTTAATAGTGTAGAATAAAATGGATAGGAAGTCAACCCCCATCCACGGCACAACCTAACATTGCACCACCAATAATTCCAGAAGGAATTGCCCACCAACGATCTTTTCCACGAGATCCAAACCCTGCAAGACCACCACCAAGTAATGCACCTGCAACTGTTCCATCAGAACAATCATTGGTATCTACATTTTCATACACGGTTACATGTCTCTTATATACCCTACCTTCTGCCACTTCACCACCACAAGGAACTTCTAAGGTTTCATTCCACGACTTTACATAACCAGGGTCATTGGCAGTACCAGGTACATATTCTTCTCTATATTCTGTCTTAAAACATGTACGACTTGCAGAATACCCTGGTTGATATTCATTAGCAATAGCAGGAGTACAAGCACTAAGTGCAACAAGAGTAGCAAGTGCAATTTTCATAAAACTTTTTGACTATAAGGGTATCATACACGAAACAAGATGCTTATGCAACTTTAGTGGACACTTCTGCAAGTGCCTCCATCCTAAGAAACTGCTCATCCCTATTATAGTAAAGAGTATAGTTATCAGTAATTAAATAATACCCATCAATATCCTTACCATCATCAGTATATCCATATCCCCTAACCCTTTCCTGAATACCATCAATACGTAGTTTCTTATTGCCGTTTCTCACGTAAGATTCGTACTTCTGGTCTAGGTTAATCATAGTTCTGGTGGTAATTTATGGATATCCTAACATTAGTTAGGTAATGTATCTATAAACTTAAGGATGTCTTTATAGTGTAGCAACACTTTTTAATATCTTGCAGGAATTGAAGTATATTCATAACCATATTTCTTCAATGCAGCATCAAATGCTTCTCCCTCAAGTTCACCCCTCCAATAAGCACTTTCTTCATTAGTTACTGCAACACCAGGCATTGCTTCATAGGTATCTAGAGGAATCCATGCAGGATCTTCCTCTTTAAATTGAACTAATACCTCGGTAACGTGTTTCTGATACCATTTAGAATATGTTTGTCTTTTGTCTTTAATCATGCAAATTGCCTCAAATGCTGTAATATGTATTTGTATGCTTCTACTATATCACCTTCATCCTTCCTAAACAAGTCCTTATCAAATCTTTCTTTCGTTCCTCTCTTCCAAAGTCTCATATTATCAGGGGACATTTCATCAGCAAGATAGAGATCTCCATGAACATCATATCCAAACTCTAATTTAAAATCAACCAAATCCATACCCATAAGAGTGAATAAAGATTGTAATTGATAATTAATCTCTAATGCCTGCACTTTCATAGGTTCAGGATCAATACCCATCAATCTTACTCTATCATACGTCAGTAAAGGATCATCCTTTGCATCATCCTTCAAAAAATACTCCACTATAGGTGGTTGAATAAGTGTTCCCTCATTAAGAGTTGTAGTCTTAACAATACTACCAGCAGCAATATTTCTAACAATAACTTCTACTGGTACGATAGTAAGTTTTCTACACAATAAAGTATCAAGTCCCTTAGTACCCAGATAATGAGTCTTAACACCCAACTTCTCTAACTTCTCAAACAATAAAGCAGAGATAAGACAACATATCTTACCTTTCTCTGGTGGATATTCTACTTGCTTTCCATTCCATGCAGTGACCTTATCATGAAATTGAATGGTTACTTTATCTGCTTCCCCAGGTACATCAAATACTGACTTAACTTTTCCTTGTAAAATTGGTTGTTCAATCATCCTTGCCAAATCAAATCAGGCATCTGTTGGGGTGCCTGTCTTCCCACTGTAAACATTAAAATGAAATATGCTATAAACCATATTACATTAAAAATCCATGCTTGTCTATAGAGATATTTTCTTACTCCCATAGAAAGAATTACATTTCTAACATCCTTAGGATTATCTTCATCTCCTCTTGCTCTGAAGATCTGTTCTATTATAACCGCAATGATTGTACCTATCACCAATGGATAGAATACAAAGTTTGCGAATGACATTATTGAAATTAGAAAAAGCATCTTAGTGACAGAAGAATGGACCTAAAAACATCATCTGTTGGTGAAGAGATATTCCCACTCCTATAGACATAACTACAGGAAGTAATAGTAATTTAATCATAGTTTTACTCTCCTAACATCCTTCTGAATCGTGGGTCATTTCCTCATCTGGATCTCTTGGTTTATGATCTTTAAACTTATCATGATTACCATCACCAGGCATCTTACCATAAGCAAGATATTCAACTGCCTGAATAGATCCTTTTAATCTATCTAGGTCTCTATCTAATTGCATATACTCTTGATAATATACTTCAAGTTCGGTTTGCCGATCTTTAAGTTGAGTAGTTCTCTTATAAAACCTCTCTAATAACTCTTCATAGTTTTCAGTCTTCTTCATTTTCAAACCCTCTACGTTTTTTCCAATCAGAATACATTCCACCAAATAGCATACCCTCATTAGATTTGAGTTCTGCACCATCAAGGATTTCCACTTGTCTCTTAGACAATTTACCTTGCATCATTTCTTTATATTCTTGAGGAAATTTAGGAATTTCCTCTGCCCAATCAACCTTAGTCATTACATATTATTTTTCTTATCTTGGATTTCTGCACGTCTGGTCTTAGCAAGTTTACCCAACTCACCTAATGCTTTACGTGCTCTAGTACCAGCAACCTTAACACCTTTATCAAAGTTTTCTGATTCTGCAACATAAGATTCAAATGCTTCTACAATTTGTTCATGTTGTGTACTCATAGATCAATCCTCATTGTTTTTAGATTTTCTTAAAGTATGTAAGTATTTTAAAACTTCCTCACGTACTTCCATTAACTCATTATAACACTTTTGATTGTGAGCACAACCCCTTAATGCACTATCAGGTTTTTGAACGGATTCAATGAATATATCTAACCCACGATTATATTTCTCCTGATGAGTCTCGTTTTCAAGAATTGAGTTCTGATCCTTCATAACATTCAGGTTGTGTGTTCAATTTAATAGTTTCAATGAGCTCTTGGCGATATACGTCTGCTGTAGCATACTGATTGATACTATCAATCAATTCTCTTGCTTCAGCACAAGTAAAAGCAGTGGCAAGTAAAAGTTCAATCATAACATCCTCCGTGTTATTTAATCAAGTAATTATTTCCCAATTATCGTCACTCCCTTCAAACATTTCAAATGTATATCGATTAGAAATAGATTCCACCACCAATTTACCAAACTCACGTTTTATTACTCGACATGAATGTAATCTATCCATACAATTATCAAATCTATCTTTTGCTAATGCTGATCGTGGTTTAACACAAACGAATTCAGTTTTGAGTGCAGTTTTCATAATATCAAAAAAAGACAGTATTAAAAATAGAAGTAAATACACGAACGCCCCAATTCATAAACCATATGAATGAGGCGATAAAAATCAATTTTTCTGAGGATGTTAAATTCACGAATCATTCACGAACCCATACAATATAACAGATTTAATTCACCATATAAATTTTATGTGACAGTTCTTAATCAGGCACTACTGACTAGGATCTAAGTATCTAAATGCACACCATCCAGGTTGTCCTGAGCTACCTGGGTTACCACCACCACCTCCATCTCCTACCGTAGTTGGAGTCATGGCAGCCCATAATGGATTAGCAGGTCTGAATGTTGGTTCTGTTCCCTGTGGACCTCCTTGAATCATTTCTCCTTCAATAAATCCTGGGAAACTTGGGTTTAGATAGTTAGCTCCACCATTGTTAGATTGGCTTGGATATCCACCGCCACCACCATCTCCATCATATCCACCACCGCAGCCACCCCAGCCACCACCATCACCAGGATAAGGTTGTCCTGGGTGACCAGTAGTTGAATCAGGTCTTATTATGTTTGTGGGATCTCCACCACCAGCAGATCGAGTATTGTCAGCACCACCTTCGTTGGCAC
>VTLG01010441.1_pt1 | contig 48334 bp, 65 predicted proteins | sample 4694571 | NCBI WGS metagenome assembly VTLG01 (sample SAMN12604809, study PRJNA352737) | marine metagenome | biome: ENVO:00000447; feature: ENVO:00000209|ENVO:00000569|ENVO:01000036; material: ENVO:00002151; isolation source: viral sequences binned using virsorter ... | reverse complement strand
AACTAACTGCAACTGATGGCACAGACCAATCATTTGGGCTATTTAGTGCAACTGGTAATAACAGTAATGGTGCAGGTTTTTATATTCAAGACAAAACAGCTAATGCTATAAGACTTAAAGTAGATTCTTCAGGCAAAGTAGGTATAAACACTTCTGACCCTGATGGACAAGGTTATAGTTTTGCTGAAGATTTAGTTGTTTTAGGTGGTAACTCAGCAGATGATGGTGTGGGTATTACACTAAGAGGTAATGGCAAACGCTACGGAGTATTAGCTTTTGGTGATAATGCTGACCCTAATAGTGGTGAGATATTTTATGACCATACTGCTAACAGCATGTCATTCAGAACCAACGACCAAATCGCTGCAACTATAGACAGCTCAGGCAACGTTGGTATAGGCACAACCAGTCCAGCAACTAAGTTAGAAGTTGCAGGAAATATAACCCTACCTTCTGATGGTCAAATAAAATTTAGAGGAACAAATCATTACCCAAGAATCTTTGCATCAAGTAACGACCTTTTAATAAATTTAGATAATGGTTCAGGCTCTAATTTTACAGCATTCAAAATAGATAATGCTACAGGTAATATAGGGATTGGCACAACAGGTCCTTCTGATAAACTAGATATTGTTGGTGGCGGTTTAGAGATTACACAAGAAGAAACTACTGATGCTATAGCCTTACTGGATTCTAGTAACTCAAACACTAAGTATCTTAGTATTCAAGGTGATAATGGTGATTGTAATATTAATGCTCCAGCAGGTGCGTTAGTTTTACAAAGAGCAGGAACTCAAAGAGTGTCAGTTGGGACAAGTGGAGTTGCTATTAATGGCTCATTATCAAAAACATCAGGTTCATTTAAGATTGACCATCCACTTAAACCAGACACCCATCATCTTGTACACTCATTTGTTGAAGGACCACAAGCTGATAACCTTTATAGAGGTGTTATTAAACTAAACAATGGTAAAGCCACTATAGACCTAGATGACTGGTTTGGTATGACAGCTGGAACATTCCTAGCTCTCAACAGAGACATTCAAGCTTTTGTTAATAATTCAGAAACTTGGGATGCAGTTAGAGCAAATGTACAAGGTTCTCAACTAGTTATCGAGTGCCAGAACCCAGACTCAAATGCAGAAGTATCTTGGTTAGTTATAGGTGAAAGACAAGATAAAGAAATACATGATTCAATTCTAACAGATGATAATGGTAAAATAATTATTGAACCAAAAAAAACATGAAAGTAGAAGAACAAATAAAACAACTTCAAGTAGAAGTAACAGAACTAAAGAAACATTCTCATAGTCCAAAGGGCCTTGAGAATATGGAAGGCTACGAGAGTTTAGTAGAAACTATTGAGACTCTTAAAGCTGAGATTAAGCTATTGCAAGGAGGAAACTAAAATGGCTATATCATATACTTGGGATGTATCAAATGTTGATACTTACCCTTCACATACAGATAGCAGTTCAAACACTGAGTCTGATGTAATTTATAATGTGCATTGGCGACTTAAAGGGTCTGACGATGCTAACAACGATGCTGATGGTAACCCACAAACTGGAGAAGTTTATGGTAGTCAATCATTAGATGTTTCAGATTTATCAAGCTTCACAGCTTTTGCAAGTGTCAGCTTATCAGATGTCCAAGGCTGGGTCGAAACAGCTATGGGGTCTGATGAAGTTACAGCTCTCAAAGCCGGTATTGATGCTCAGATAACTGAGAAAGTTACCCCAACATCAGTAAGCAAAACTATTAGCTAATATGGAAATATCCAGCTTAATGTTTTGGAATATCTTTATAACTCTGGTCTTAGCTCCAGTGCTGTATAGCATTAGACAAAACGGGTCAGAGTTAAAAAGATTAGATATATTACTAAATAAAACTAGAGAAGAGATAGCAGTTAATTATGTTACTAAGTTAGATAACAAAGATATTATGAAGTCTGTCATGGAAAGGTTTGACAAATTGGAAGAAAAGATTGACAAATTGATGGAAAAATAGTAAAATATAGATGAAAAGTAAGAAAACTAAAAAGACTAAGAAACTTCCTGTTTCAACCTTAGTTATCTCTATAGCTACTATACCTTCAAAGATTTTAACAACTCTAAAAAGTAGGAAAAAGAACAATGGCAAAAAATAAAAAGAAAAGAACAAGAACAGTTTCTGTACGACAAGATTACAGAAAAGGTGGTAACGTCAAAAGAGAACAAAAGTTTACAGGTGGTTTTAACACTGTAGCTTTAGGAGCTATGAATCGTATAGCACAACAAGGTCAAGCTCAAATAGATGAGCTTAATCAATCAGCTCAAACAGGACCTACTTTTGGTGCGGTGCCTAAAGGAACTAAAACAGGTAGACCTGATGTTGGTATGACACCTAGCCCTGCTCCTAGTGAAAAAACAGAACCACCATCACCTGATGCCGGAGAACCTACAGCACCACCTGTTAGTGTAACCCCTACAATTCCTACAACACCAACACCAGCACCTACCCCAGACTTTACAGGAAACTATGGTGATTTTGGTTCGACAAATCCTATCATTGACCCTTCTGACCCAGAGCCTGAACCTGACCCGGGAGGACCAACACCAACACCTAGTCCAGCACCGACACCGGCACCAAGTCCAGCTCCTACACCGGCACCAAGTCCAACACCTGCACCAGCACCATCTGAGCCTACTTCAGAAGAAGCATTAAGAAAACAAATAGAAGCTCAAGCTCAAGGAGAAATGCCAGAGTCTGTTAAAATTCCTGATGCTATTCAGATACCTGACGATATAACTCAAAATGTTACAGTTATGCCTTTACCAACTTCAGTGGACTTTGAAGAAACTGAAGGAGTACCAGCAGAGACTGTTAATATTATTAATCAAATAGCACAGGCTCAAGGCCCAGAACAAGCTAAAGTTTCTACTATCCAAGAGATTTTAAAAGTTCCTGAAGATGTGGCAGTTAAAATAGCTCAAGGTCAGATTAGACCAGAGAATTTATCAGAGGCTATTAAGGTTGCTAGAGTTTCAGCTATAGAAGCAGCTACTGTTGAAGTACAAGAAGGTGCTTTAATGGAAGCAGCTCAAGGAGAACTAAGTCCTGAAGCTAAAGCTGAAGCAGCTAAAAATGCTGGACTAACTTTAGCTAGAGTTACTAGAGCTAAGAAACAATTAAGAAATGCTGGTTTATCCGAAGAAGATATAACAGAGCTTGGTAATGACCCAGAAGCTCTTGAAGATAGATTAATGGATTTAACTGAAGACCAAAGAGGTCTTATCGGAGGATTACCTGAAGAAGCTTTAGTTTCTAATCAAATTGATAGTTTATTAGCTGGAATAGAATCAGGAGAAATACCGATGTGGGCTAGACCGGCTGTAACAAGTGTTGAAAGAATGTTAGCTGCTAGAGGCATGTCAGCTTCAACAGTTGGTCGAGATACTTTAATTAATACGATTATTCAATCAGCTTTACCAATAGCTCAGTCTAATGCTCAAGCTATTCAACAATCAGTAGCTCAACAAAGAGGTATAGAAGCTCAAGCAGCTGAAGCAGATGCTCAAAGACAACAACAAGCAGCTTTATTTAATGCTGGTAATGTTTTTAAAATGGATTTAGCTAATCTTAGTAATGAACAACAAGCTAATTTAAGTAATAGTAGATTTTTACAGACCGTTAGTTTAACTGAAGCTAAGAATAGACAACAAGTAGCAATCCAAAATGCTATATTAACTTCACAAGCTAACTTAGCAGAAGCTAACTTTGCTCAACAATCACAAATTCAAAATGCTAAAAACTTTTTAGCTATGGATATGGCTAATTTAAATGCTGAACAACAAAGTTATATGATAGAAGCTCAGCAAGAACAACAAAGAATATTATCTAATCAAGCAGCAGAAAATGCTAGAAGACAATTTAATGCTACTTCAGAAATGCAAGTAGAACAATTTAATAATAGTTTAGCAGTGCAAGTTGACCAGTTTAATACTCAACAGACTAATGCAGTTAATCAATTTAATACTACACAACAGAACGCAGCAGCAGCTCGAGATGCTCAAAGACAAGCTGATGTAAACAAATTTAATACTCAACTAAAAACTCAAATAGCTGAGTTTAATGCTAATCAAGACTTTGCTAGAAATCAATGGAACTCACAGAATGCAGCAGTTGTTGAGGCTTCTAACGTGCAATGGCGAAGACAAGCTAATACTGCAAATACAGCAGCACAGAATGCTATCAATATGCAGAATGCTATGAATGCTTTTAATATGTCACAAACTGCTTTATCTTTTATGTGGCAAGAGTTACGAGATAATGCTGATTATGATTTTAGAGCTGGAGAAAATGAAAAAAATAGAATAGCACAATTAGTTTCTACAGCATTAGCATCTGACCCAAGTAGATATGGTAGTGGCTTAGCAGCAATAGAAAACTTAATAGGAATAATAACAGAGGATATATAAAATGGGATTTTTAAGAAAAGTAGGTAGAAAAATTAAAAAAGGTATCAAAAAGGTATTTAAAGGAATTAAAAAAGTTGTTAACAAAGTTAGTAAAAGTAAACTCTTTAAAACTATTGCTTTAGTTGGTGCAGCTTTAGTCACGGGAGGTGCATCAGTTGGAGCCTTTGGCGGAACACTAGCTAAATCTAAAATTGGACAAGCATTAATAGGTGCTAAAAACTTTATTACTAGTTTACCAGTTGTAGGTACAGTAGCTAAACCTTTTGAGTTTTTAGGTACAACTTTAGGCACAGGAGCTGGTAAAGTTACAGACTTTTTAGGTTTTACAAGTGAAGCCGGAAGATTAAATTTAGATAAAATAGCTTTTGACCCTGTTAATAATTCATATTTAAATATTGAAACAGGAAAACCTTTAACTGCAGCTGAAATATCTAATTTACCTGATTATTTTAAAAATGCAGCACAGGTATCTGGGTCTTATTTAGATTCTAGTGGTAAAATTGTTAGAGCAGGAGAACAAGTTGAAATACCACAACAAACAGGATTTTTTGATACTGGAGTAGGTCAAGTTGTTAGAGATGCAGGTCTAAGTTATGTTGAGTCTCAGTTACAACCAGACCCAGAAATATCGGGTACATATGTAGGTTACGGAGGAGATGAACAAAGTATGTTAGACCCCTTACAAGTATCTTTTGCTCAACCAGCTGTTAATATAGGCGATGCTTATAGCACTTTACAATTTGGCACAGCTGACCCGGGTTATTTAGCTACTGATTTATATAGGCAAGAAACTGTAGGAGGTATAGCATAATGGCTCAAGAAAGACAATTAAAACCTATACTATCTAATAATTTATCAGATGCTGTTGAACAAGTTATTTTAGATGCTCATGCTGCTGGTGTTGATTTAAATGATATTGAAGATAAACCAAAAGTTAAAGGTCAACTTAGAGATAGTCAAGAAAGTTTAGATAAACTAGTAGCTTTAAAATCTCAAGGAGCTGCTATACCCGGACAATCTTTAACCAACAGTCCTGACCAACCTTATCCATGGGAACAACCAGCAGAGTTTGCTAATCCTAGAGATGCTATTGATAGTATTTTAACTCAACTACTACAACCAGAAGCAACTAAAGAAATTATTAATGGTTTAGCTAGTGGAGCTAGTGTTGGTGATTTAGCTATGGCAATTACTTATGCTAAGTTTACTGAAGGTAAAATTAATCCAGATACTATGTTATTAGTTATGGAGCCTATTATGTATTTAATTATGAGTATAGGCGAGGAAGCAAACATACAGTACAACATTGATAACGATGATATTGATGAAGAAGATGAAGAAGAAATAACTCAAAAAATGCAAGAAGTTGAAAATATCTTTCAACAGATTAAAACAGGTACTACGGACAAAAAAATAAAACCAGAAAATTTAGCTGAAGGAGTAGTAGATAAATCATTACTCGACAGAGTTAAAGAAGCTGGTCCAGAAATTAGACAAAGTTTATTAGCGAGGGAAGAAGATGAGTGATTATTTAAAAGATTCTAGATTTGGCCAAGTAGCAACTAGTTTATTAGGTCAAGGAAGAAAAGCAAAACGTAGAGAAATTCTTTATAGTTTACTCGGTGGGTTGTTAAAAGGGCAACAAAGAAGATTAAAACAAGGTTTAACTGATACTTACAATAATTTACAAACAGAATATAGTAATGTTTTTGAAAACTATCAAGCTAAGTACGATAAAAATGAACAAAACAGAATAGACCTTGCTAGTTTTGATTCTGAAAGGGAGCAGTTTTTAAATAAAAAAGCGGATGAACTTTATAATAATTCAGATTTAAGAAAAACTCTTGATTTTAGCTCTACTGATATTATGAGTAAAGGTAATTCTAGAGAAAAACAATCTTATTTAAATTTTATACAGGAACAAAAAAAACTTTTAACTAATAAATACGAAGATATGAGAAAAAATCCTTTTGTATCGGCTCCTACATTTACTTCTCTTACAGCTCCTGTAACAAAAGAATTTGTTGCTAAGTTAAATCAACTAAAAGGTGACCCTGCTCGACAAGGATTATTAGTTAACGCAATAGATAAAATCTTTGGTGACAGTTCTCCTTTTGCGGGAGAACAAGTTAAGTTAGCAGCAGCAGTCGAAGAAGCTTCATTAATGAGAAAACAACAAGAAGAAAAATTTTTAGCTTTTGATAATGCTTTTAGAGAAAAATATGTTAATACTTATCAACCGGGAGTTTTATTAACTTCTCAGCCTGAATTAGATATTGTGTTTGATAGAAAGATTGTTAACGATAATGTTAATTATTTAAGCAAAGACAATAATTTAATTAATCTTTTTAAAAAGAAAGAATTTATGTTAAAAGATAAAAATGGTAAAGAATATACTTCAACTCCTTTTGATGATGTTGGTAACATTAAAGTCTTTACTCGTAATCAAAACGGTGTTTATGAATATGATGAAAATAAAAATGCAGAAAGTGAAATAATAGATGTCGTGGCTAGGTTAATGGATTATGAAAAACAAAGAGAAGATACTTTAATACAAGAAGATTTATTAGCTGAAGGTTCATCTCAAGAGGCTTTAGTTGAAAGAGCATTAAATAGATTGGTTCAATATGGTAGTTTTAGTAAAGAAGGTGGCATACTTAGCGGTGGTAAAGTTATATTTAAAGTTCCTTCCGATGTTACTAAATTAGTTATGACTCCTAATTATAGTCCTGATATGGTGACTCCTCTTGATGCTGTTTACACTGAAAGTGTGTTATCCATGAATAATCAAGTAGAAACTATAGATAGTCTTATTAAAAATAGATTGACTGCTAAATTACAACAACAAAATAATATTTTACAACAAAATCCAGATAATCCAGATGCTCAATTAAAAGCTGATAATTTATCAGAAATATTATCTGGTGATAATGAAATAGGGATTCAAACAGAAATTGCTAAATTGTTAATTGCACCACCAGAAGATTTACAAGGTCAAATATTTATGTATGGTAATAGAGAAGTTAGATTAGGTGGTTTTAGTCCAGAAGAAAAAATAGCAATTTATAATAGGTACAAAGATGCTTATGGACCTAATTCAGAACTAGAAAGTTTAATTTCTGATGTTAATGTTGATAGTCCTGATAAAGAACCATTTAGATTGGCTACTAATATTGAAATAAATGAGATGTCTCCTCAACAAAAAAACACATATAGAAATCAAGTAGCTTTAAGAGAAAATTTACTAACAACAATTAACAATCCTGATTTTGAATCACAATCAAAAAATTTTAAAACTAGAGCTAAAGAAAAATTAGAAGAATATGAATCAAATATTGTTTCTATTATCTCTAATAGAAATAACCCCGGTACTTTAGTAGAACGAATACAAACAGCTAGTACAACTTCTAAAATAAATACATTAAAAAGTCGTATAAAAAATTTAGAAGAAATACTAGAGCTTAGAAAAGATAATTTATCTCAAGCAAATATTACTAGACGTGTCGATGCTATAGAAGAACTAAAAAAACAATTAGCTGAATTAGGAGTCTAAATGGCTATTGATTTATTAGCAGGATTAGGACAAAAAGAAGAAGAGGAACAATTCAAAAGTTCTGTTAACCTAGTGTCCGATTTAAAACCGGCACAACAAGTTACCCCAAGTAGTCTTCCTTCATATATTGCCAATATTAAATCTGAGCCTGTTGATTTATTAGCAGGGATATCACAACCTTCTACTTTTATTCCTACCAGAAAACAAACAGTTGCAGAATTTAGAAAAGACCCTCAAGTTCAAAAAGATGCAAGTATTTTTTTATCTGCTTTAGGTAAGGATAAAAATGCAGATTTTGTAGAAATATTAAGAGATGAAGATTTTAGTTTAACAACTGCTATAAACCGTTCATTTAATGTCGGTAGCTGGAGTAATGAAGAAAAACAAGCTTATCTTAGATTAAGAAATAAATTTGATAATGCTGAATTAAAATCATTTGGTGAAAAAATACAGTTTGCTAAAGATGCTGCTGTTGATATTGTTGCTGACCCATTTAATATTGCTGCTGCTCTTTTTGCGATTCCTACTTTAGGACAATCATTTACTACTAGAGCTGCATTAGGAACAGTAGCACAAGAAGGTTTAAAAAAATTAACTGCTTCTGAAGCAAGAAAAGAAGGTGCTAAAAGATTAGGTATTTATGGAGCAGCAGAAGGAGCTGCATGGGGAGGAGCTTATGATTATTTTTCCCAGTCTACAGATATAGGTTTAGACTTACAGGATGAGATTGATTGGGGAACTGTAGCTACTACAGCTAGTATGACAGGTGTTTTAGGTGGTGGTATAGGAGGAATAGCAGGAGCTATTTCTGGACCTATGTACCTAAAAAAATTATATAAACATTCTAATGAAGACGATATTATTAAACAAGCACAAAAAAGTACGAGAGCAGATATTGTTGAAGATGAAGTTTTAGATATTAAAACTAAAGATTTAAAGGTTGGCAGAAATCCAGCAGAATTGTTTTTAGATACTTTTGTTAGTAAGCCTACTAGAGAGTTAAGAAAATTTATTAAAGGGTCAAATACTTTATTAGAACTATTACCTAAATTTAGATATGATTGGGACTTTAGTATTAGTGGTCAAGCACCTACAGGTATTAGAGGAACATCTTATGGAGAAGCTGTAGGGAGAAGACAAGGTCAATATATATTTAGACTACAAAAAGGTTTAAATATGTTAGAAAGAGTTGGTTTTTCTGCCCGTTTATCAAGTAAAGAAAATAAACAATTAGTTGAAAAGTTAGCTAACCCACAAATTACTAAAGATTCTGATGGTCTTGTTATTTCAGATTATGTAACTGAAGCCGCAAAAAATATGCGTATTTTACTTAATGATATTTTTAAAGAAGGTAATAAAATTGGTATTTTTTCTGATTATCAAAAAATTGAAAATTATTTTCCAAGAAAGTTTGAATATTCTAAAGTTGAAAAAGGTAGAGATGGGTTAGAAAGATTATTAATTAAGTATGGGTTAGCAGACCCTATTGACGTTGACCAAAAAAGTTTTTCAAATGCTTTACAAATTAAAGACAGACAAGGCAATGTTATAGAAAATTTTGATAGCTTCAGAGCAAAAGCAAAAGCAAGTTTAAGTCCTCAAGCAACAGAACAACAAGTAGAAAACTTAGCTAAAGAACTAAAAGCAGAAGCTATTGTTGACCAAATGCTTGAATATAAATTTACTCCTTTTGAGTATAAAGATAGAGTACAAGTAGGACATGGTTTTGGTTTTATGAAACATAGAGTTTTTAATAAAATACCTGAAACTGAAATACTGCCTTATATTAATGATAATGCTCAAGAAGTATTACAAGAGTATGTTATTGCAGCTGCTCAGGCTATTGAAAGAACTAGATTTTTTGGTAAAACAGTTGCTGAATTTGAAACTAATTATGTGCAAAAAATAAAACAAGAGTTAAGAGATTCAGGGATGCCTAAAGCAGATGTTGAAATTGTTTTAGACAAAATAAGAAGATTACATCAAAAAGTTACTGGTATTGATAAAAATTCTGACGTGCTACAAAATCCAACATTAAGAAATTTATCAGAGTGGGGAAGATTGTCTCAACAAATGGCTCACCTTCCTCTTGCTACTTTGTCTAGTATTACAGAGCCTTTTATTTTATTATCAAGGGTTGGAGTTCAAGATGTTCCTAAAACAGTAGCTACTATCGGAAATTCAATAGTAAGTGAAGCTAAAAAAGTATTAGACAAAACTGTTGCTGGGATTCAAAGAGGTATATTTAAAAAATCTACTAGAGGTTTAAAAGGTTTAGATGATGAAGCTTGGAATGAGGTATATCAAACAGGACTGGCTTTAGAACAAGCTGTTTTAGATAGGATTGAAGGATTAACAGGTGAATCTTTAAAAAATAAAGTTGCTAAAAACATACAAAATGCTTTTTTTAAAGTTAATTTATTAACTCCTTGGACTTCTTCTGTACAACTAGCTTCTTTTACTACAGCTAAAAGAATTATTAGACAAAATGCAGAAAAATTATTTAAAGATGTTGAAGGTATTTCTAAAATAAGAGCAAAGAAAAAAAAATATTATGTTGGTCAATTAAATGAATTAGGAATTGATGAAAAAGAAGCTATTGCTTGGTATCGTTCATCCTTAAAAAACGGTAAATTTAGACAAGACATTGCAAGTAATTCTAATTTTTATAATAAAAAAATGTTACCTGCTGCTAATAGATTTGTTAAAGAAATTATTTTAAATCCAAGCACAGCTGAAGCTAATAGACCATTATGGTATTCTTCTCCAGCCGGACAATTATTAGCTCAATTTGCAGGTTATCCAACAGTATTTAATAATACAATTTTGCGTAGATTTATAAATGAATCTAAAAACTATCCATTAATAGCAGGAGGGAAAGTGCTAGGTACAAGTTTATTAATGACTTCTGTTGCAGTTTTAGGTAATGCTATTAGAAGTGAAGGTAAAAGTTTGGAGGGAGAAACAGGAGATATTATTGTAGATGGTGTAAGAAGATGGGGTGGTTTGGGAGCAATGGATTATGCTTCTAGATTTCAAGATAACTTAGAAACAGGAGGCGGTCAATTAGGCACTGTAGTTAAAACATTTACCGGACCATTAGGAGCTGATGTTGTTGATAGTATTTTATATAGAAAAGGAATTGCTCAAACTGCTGCAACTAATATTCCATTTTATTCTTTATTGCCTAAAGAAGTTAGAGATGAATTAAAACAAAGTAGTAGAGAAATAGATAATCAAATTGTAGATTCACTATTAGGAGAAGAAGAAAAAAATGTAATACCAAGATTTGCAACAGGTGGTTTAGTCTCAGGACCAGAAGTACCTTTTACTCAAGAGAACCCAGCAGACCGTATCAATCCTTTGACTGGTGAGCCTTATCAAGAACAGATGAATAGATTAGGTTTTGCTGAGGGCAGTAAAGGTGTTGTAAAAGAGGCTTTAAAAGTTGAACCGTTTGAGCCGACTTTATCAGACCTTGAGTATGTAAATATACCTACTGTTAAAAATGAACGTATAAATTTTGGAATGGAAAATAATTATATTAATGAAGCAATCCTAACAGGAATCATAACTGAAACAAATATAATAAGAAAATATCGTGATAAAGAAAAATATAGTAATCCTGAAAAACTAGAAGCTCATTTAAATAATTATATAAATATGGTAGATAAAAACACTAAACAATCACCCGGACTTTTAAATAAAGATTTAATGAAAGAAGTAATGTATAAATATTTATATTTAGAAAAATAATGCTTTTATATACAGAACAACAACTAGAAGAAGCTTGGCAGGACAACTGCAAGGCTAGAACAAGTCTTGGTTTACCTTGGTTTACTATTGAAGACTATAGAATTTTATACGAAGAAGAAATGGAAAAGTTTATGTTAGGGGAATTTGAATAATGGGTTTCCCGTTTGAAATAATAACTATGTTGGCCTCCACAGTCCTTGGTGGTTTGATGAGTGTCTGGGCTGAGAGTCGAAAGGCTAAAGCAGAGCAACAAAAACTTTTAATAACCCGTGGTGAGTTTGGTATGAAAGAAAGACAACAATCTTTAGACCATGGTTTAAAAGATAAAGGCTTTGCTTGGACTAGAAGAATCATAGCTTTAACTTCAGTCTTTGCGATTGTGTTATTACCTAAACTAGTAGCAGTCTACTATCCAGATGTTTCTGTGACTGTTGGCTATACTAACTGGAATCCGGGCTTTTGGTTTATTAAAGAAGGTCGAGAAGTTTTTGAATGGATTACTTTTCAGGGCTTGGTAATTACACAACTAGATACTAACTTAGTCTCAGCTATTATAGGCATGTATTTTGGTGGGAGTTTAGTTAAAGGTAGATAATGAATACTAGTCAATGGATGGACATTTTAGAAACTGTAGGGATTCCTGCAGCCTTTGCTGTAGCTGCTGGTTGGATGGTGTATAAACTATTTAATGCTTTGATAGCTGATATCCATAAAAAACTAGATACCCAACATGGCATGATAGTAGCTTTAATAGATAGGATAAGACAAATAGACAACGATATTATAAGAATAGACACAATGTGTCGGACAGCTATGGGTGTACCTGTAGATGTTGATAGATTAGCAAGGGCAGATGGAAAGAAAGACCAAAGAAAAGATTGAGGAGATAATAGAAATGAAAATATTAAGCACGTTATTTATAGTTTTGTTGCTTGGTGTTAGTAACACTTTAGCTGGAGATGAATTAGTACATAAATTTAAATCACCATCTTTTAGTGGGCTAAATACCTCAGCTCATTACTTAACTATTGAAAATCAAGAGTTCAATAGAAAAGAAGCTATCAGAGCTGAAATCAAAGCCTATCAAGAGGAACTTGAAAGAGAGGCAGAAAATACAACTTTAGCAAGATTTATTAGAAACTTAGAGTCTAGAATATATGCCCAACTATCTAGACAGTTAGTAGATGCTTTGTTTGGGGAAGACCCAAGCACATTCGGTGTTTTAGAATTAATGGGCAACACCATAGAATATAGTGTCAGTGCTGATGGTACTATGATTACACTTAAGGTTACAGATGCAGAGGGGAATGTTACAGAGATTACTGTTCCTATCGGTTCTTTTACTTTCTAGTTGTTCAAGTCTTAGACACAGTTCTCTTTTAGATGAGAATGTCATAGGAGCTTATTCCAAGAAAAGACCAAGTACCGTATTAGAGTTACAGTCAGAAGAATTAAAAAATTTAAGACCGGCTAGAATTAAGCCGACTATTGCTATTTATCCTAATAGTTTTACAGACCTGACAGGACAAAGAAAAAGTAATAGTAGTTTTGCTTTGTTTAGTTCTGCTATTACACAGTCACCTGATGCTTTACTTATCAGGGCTTTTAAACATGCTGCAGATGGTCAATTCTTTACTGTGGTCGAAAGAGTAGGACTAGATAATTTAACAAAAGAACGACAAATAATTAGAACAACTCGTAAAGATTTTGAGGATGAGACTGAACTTAATCCCCTAATCTTTGCCGGACTACTGGTTCAAGGCGGAGTCATCTCGTATGACACAAACCTAAAAAGTGGTGGTAATGGTGCTAGATATTTAGGTATCGGCATGAGTCGTCAATATCGTGAGGACACTGTCACAGTTTCTTTACGATTAGTTTCTGTTAATACCGGTGAGATATTAATGGAAGTGCTAACATCAAAGACTATCCTGTCTGTAGGGGTTTCTAATGATGTCTTTAAGTTTATTGAAGCGGGGACAGAATTAGTAGAAATAGAATCTGGTGTTACACAAAATGAAAGTGTTTCTATTGCTCTCCAAAAAGCGATAGAAGCAAGTGTACTAGCAATAGTACAACAAGGAATAGAGAGGAGATATTGGAGTTATGAATAGAATAATTATATTATTAGCTTTCTTAGGCTTTATAGTTAAAGCCGATAATGAAATATACATCAATCAAGTTGGTTCAGACTTAAACCTAGATGTTGAACAACTAGGCGGTTCTAATCTTATTGGTGGTCTTGATGCTGTCTCAGGTCAAATGACTGCACTAGAATTAGCTGGTGGTTCTATGACTTTAGATATTAATCAACTTGGGGATTCCAACAAATTTATCGGGGACATTGTCCTAGATTCACTAGTAGGCTTTTTTGAATTTGATGGTGATAGTAATACTTTTGAAATTCAAGTAGACCCCACAGATACTTATAGTGCTGATGGTGGTAATTACTACGTTGATGTTACAGGCTCAAGTAATGACTTTGAGTTAAATGTAGCAACAAATGCTTTAGCAGAATACTTAGACCTCGACTGGGTCGTCAATGGGGATGAAAATACCATAGACTACACAGTGGATATTGATGGAGCTACATCTTATATAGATATAGATGGTGACTCAAACAATGTGGTCTATAATGGTAGCGGCTATGCTGATGGCTATTTTTATTTAGACCAAACAGGAAGCAGCCGAGCATTTAATATTACACAGAGTTCAACTTTAGCAAGTGATTGGCTTAAGATTATTTCTACTGGCAATAATGGCACTGTCTGTATCATACAATCAGATTCAGGCAGCACAAGTTGCTAGTATAGGAAGCATAACAGAATTAAAAGGTATAGGGAGAGTAGTAAGGGAGCAAGACCCCTTTACTGCTGCTCTCGCCTTTACTATTAATAGTTTTGATAATGTCGAAACCTCTAATGGTCGACTAGGCATTACTTTTCTAGACGAATCTCAAGTTCGTTTAACTGAACATTCACAATTAGTTATAGATGAATTTATCTATGACCCTGACCCATCTAAATCTAAGATGGCTCTACAGTTTGCTAGTGGTACTGCTAGATTTATTACTGGTAAATTAGCTTCTATCAATAGAGAAAACATTTCTATTGAAACTCCTAGTGCTACTATTGGTATTAGAGGCACAGACTTTACTGTTACTGTCGATGAACTCGGCAGGTCTTTGATAATTCTACTACCTGATGAGCAGGGTATCGCTTCTGGTGAAATAGTAGTTTCTACTTTAGTAGGACAAGTAGTTCTCAACAAGCCCTACCAAGCTACTACAGTTGAGTTGTTTGAGTCGGCACCTAGTAGTCCTGTTATCTTAGACTTGACTCTAGACATTATTGATAACATGTTGATTGTCAATCCACCCAAACAAGACCCAAACTTTGTTAGCGAAGAAGCCCAAGCAGAAGGTTCAGATAATATTTTAGATATAGACTATTTAGAGTTTGACGAACTAGAACAAGACTACTTAGCAGAAGATAACTTAGAGTTCACCGAACTTGATATCAACTATTTAGATGTAAATTTCTTAGAAGACCTTTTAAGTATTATAGAAGAAGTAGATGAACTAGAGCAAAATGTTTTGAACACTGGAGATATTAATGTTCAAGGTACAGCTTTTGGTTTTGACCCCAACACCCAAGTAAATACTTTTGTAACCGACACTGTTTTAACTTTTTTAAGACAAGTAGAAGACACAGTAAGATTAGATTTAGATACCAACAACAGCTACAAGGTTTTAATCATACAAGATGGCAAAGCAATTACTATTACTCTTAATGGTGGTAGTAACTCTTCTATTACTATCAAACAATCTTCCGGATGAAGTGGGCTAGTCTTTTACTTTTTTTATTGACACTTCCCTTAGTGTTCAATGCTCCACCGTTAGAAATACTAAGACTCAAGACTTTTGATGCTCTTGTCGAGACTCCAGAGCCTACTGGTTACTTTACTATCCTTAACATTGATGAAGAGTTTATAGACCAACAAGGCGGTTATCCTTTACCTCGGCAAACCTTAGCAGATATTCATCTTAAATTACTACAACAAGGAGCATTAGGAGTTGGCTGGACAATACTTTTTCCTCATCCTGATAGACTAGGAGGCGATGAAGCCTTTGCTGAGATGCTTGGTTTAGCTCCTAGTGTAATAGCAATGCCCGAAGTAAACAATAATAAATATCCACAGACACACGGGACAGTTATCTTAGGACCTGATGTTAGTTTGACTCAGGCTCAAGGATTCTTAGAAAATATTCCTATTTTAAAACAAGCTTCTGCTCAAGGAGCTGTGTCAGTGCCGGTTGATATAGATAACCTAGTTAGACAAATACCTCTTATCCAACAAACTCCGGATGGTTGGGTAGCTTCTTTCGGTACAGAAGTTCTCAAGATACTAGGCGGTGGTAATACTTATCAAATAAAAACCAACGAGAACGGTATAGAAATGATAAGAGTAAAAGGCATACCACCTATCTCGACAGACTCGACAGGTAAGAAATGGATTAGTTGGGTCGAAACACCAGAGACCAACCTAACTGAAATGGATGTGCAAGGTAAGTTTGTTTTTGTGGGTTTTACTGCAGCAGGAATACAGAGACAATTAGCAACCCCTGTGGGTTTGTTAGAGCCACACAAAATTCAAGCAGCTCTAGCTGAGTCTATTTTATTAGAGACACCCAACATACCAGACTATCGTTTGTTTGCCGAGCTAAGTATCTTAGTAGTGGCTGGTTTACTTGTTGCTATCTTAACTGGTTTCTTGGGCATCACTACAGGTTTAGTCTCAGCCTTAACTATTTTTGGTGGAGTAGCTTATCTCGGTTGGTCTTTTATACAACAGAATCTTTTAATAGATGTGACATGGACTCTGATAAGTTTATTTTTAATTGCTGCTCAACAGTTCTATTTAAACTTTAGAACTCAGTTTAAACTTAGACAGCAAATTAAGAAACAGTTTTCTACTTATCTTGACCCACGACAGGTAGCTAGACTACAAAAGAATCCAGAGTTATTAAGATTAGGTGGTGAGAGAAGAAGATGTACTATTATGTTTACCGATGTTAGAGGCTTTACAAGTCTATCAGAAAAACTAGCACCAGAAGAGGTTGTGGAGATAATGAATAAAGCTTTAACTATCCAAGCAGATGCGGTCAAGGCTAATGAAGGGATGGTAGATAAATATATTGGTGATGCTATGATGGCTGTTTGGAATGCACCAGTAGATGTTGAAGACCATGAACAAAAAGCTATTGAGACAGCCCTTCAGATACGACACGCAATGCAAGAAGCACAGTTAGGTATTGATATTGGTATTGGCATAAATTCTGGAGAAGTTGTAGCAGGAAATATCGGAAGCCAGTCCCGTTTTGAATATAGTGTATTGGGCGATGCTTGTAATCTAGCAGCTCGTTTAGAGTCCTCATGTAAGTCTGTTGGTAAAGATTTAGTTATAGGTGAAGCAACTATAAGCAAATATCAAGGAACAGCAACAGAGTTAGAGCCAATTTTTGTCAAAGGTAAAGAAAAAGCAGTAAAAATCTACACAATTTAAGCTAAATGCTGTCAGAGCCACTCAGAGGGCTTGTAAGCAATTTTGTTAAATTTTGGACATATAGTATTACTTGAATCGTTTCCGTTCAATACAGAAGATTCTGTGAGGTCATTTTTTCAACAGAATCAATTTTTCAAGGCATTTACTTCTTTTTCGAGATATTTATGTAAAGGTTCAAGTTTTACTCTACCATTCCTAACAATGCTTTTGATTATCTCTCTTTCATGGTTAGGAAATACAGTATCAACTTTATCTTCTGGCAACATACTAAGCTCTGTTACTATTTTATTCTCTCTAGTTAGTAATACTTTAAAGCTAATTAAGTTTGCTTCTTTATTATTCATTTATATTTTCTAAGTTACTAAAGGTAACTTTATCTTGTCTACCTCTTAAACCAGCTTTCATATAAGAAGTGGCTCGGCCTTCAAAGAAGTTTTGATGTTCGACACCCATAACTTCATCTAACCAAGTAAGAGGATTTTCTTTTTGATTGTAATTAGTTTTAAGACCTAATTGCAAAAGTCTTCTATCAGCAATATAACGGTTGTACTTATACATATCTTCTTTAGTTAGTCCTTGAATGTTACCCATCTCAAAAACTAAGTCTAAGAATTTATCTTCTAGTTCAACCATCTGTCTGCAAATATCGTATATTTCTTTTTTAAATTCATCTGTCCAGATGTCTATGTTCTCTTGAATGAATTGTCTAAACAGTTTAGTCATAGCTTCAACATGCATAGACTCATCACGAATAGAATAAGTTACTATCTGTCCCATGCCTTTCATCTTACCGAACCTTGGAAAGTTTAATAAGATTGCAAAGCTGGAGAACAGTTGTAGTCCCTCAGTAAAGGCTGAGTAAACTGCTAAAGTTTTAGCTATACTTTTTTTATCTTGTCTGGTGGTTTTAATATCATTAATGTATTCATGTTTGTCTGACATCTCTTCATATTCAGCAAAAGCTTTGTACTCAAGGTCAGGCATACCGACTGTATCAAGTAATAAACTGTAAGCATGTTGATGAATAGATTCCATGTTTGCAAAAGAACCCATCATCATACGAGCTTCTGGTTTTCTAAAGATACGCATGTATCTATCAATATAACCTGCACCGACATCAACATCTGATTGAGTAAATAATCTAAATATTTGTGTTAGTAAATTCTTTTCTACCTCAGTGAGGTCTTGCCAATCTTTGACATCTGTATGTAGTGGTACAGACTCTGGCATCCAGTGCATTTGATTCTGTAAGACATAGTAGTCAAACATCCAAGCATCATCAAATGGTTTATAATATTCTCTAGTGCCTAGCAAACTCATAATCTAACTCCTTTAATATTTCTATATATTCAACTGCTTCTGCATATTCTCTAAATAACTTATCAATAGTTTCGACCACATCAGGATGTTCGGCTACTGCGACTGAATTGCTAAGATACAAACTTAAGTTAGTCTTAGCTATCATTTTTTGTGCTTTGTATTTTTCTTTCAAAGCTTCTAACATTTTATCATTCATTTTTTTCTACCTCTTCTTTTAATTTTTCAATAACAAAATCTTTAAACATATTTTTAAACATTTCCATATCCCAACCTCTTCTGGTGTGATAGATAAATTCATATATTAAAGAATCTCTTACTGCAAATTCTTGATTAATCTCTGTCATTCTTTGACGAATACAGTCTGTTGTTACTGCCCAAATAACTAAAGACTGATTATCATCTTCCCATTTAGATAAACTTTCCCAGTTAGGTTTAATTCTTCGTTTATCAAATCTTGTCATCCTTGTCCTCTATATTTTTTATAGCTTCTACGAAAATGTTTGTTCATAGTTGAGGTGGCTAAATTACCTCGACCTTGTGAAGTTTTTTTACCGTTTGCTCCTGCTACTGGTTTATGGGCGGTAGCAAATTGATTCTTTGATTTCTTCGGCACTATCCCTCACAAGCTATACAACCCTCATCAAGTTTGATACGAGGTATTTTAACATTAACATTCTCGGCATTTCTGGCAGCATTAGACCTAAAATAATATAAAGACTTAAGTTTATTAGCTCCATACCAATGAACATCATTGACATACTGCATATAATCATCATGCACTGCTTGAGGCTCAGTAGCTTTAGGTAAGATAAAAAATAAGTTTACCGATTGCGACTGACAAATAAAATCTTGTCTTTTGTAAGCATGTTCTACTATCCAAATCTGATTTATTTCATTGGCGGTTTTAAATATTTCTTTTTCCTCTGCAGTTAAAATATCAAGCTGTTGTACTGAACCATCATAACCAGCTATGTCTTTCCATAATTGTGTTAGTTTTTTACCTTTAATACCTTTAGACCTAAAAAGCTTTTCTAAGTATTTGTTTTTTACTTGGTAACTTCCTGAGAGAGTTTTGTGCGTATAAACATTAGCCCTGTACGGCTCAATCGAAGGAGATGTCCCACCACAAATAATACTAGAAGAGGCATTAGGAGCAACAGCGATAAGATGAGCATTCCTAAGCCCACTACCAGAGATATCAGGAGCCTCTCCCCGTGACTCAGCAAGTCCTTGAGAAGCCTCCACAGCTTTTGTCTTGATGTGTTTAAATGCTTTATGGTTGAAGCCAGAAGCATAGATACTTTCAAAAGGTATTTGTTTAGATTGAAGGTAAGCATGGAAACCCATTGCTCCCAAACCAATCGACCTTTCTCGATAAGCGGAGTAAGTTGCTTTTGTAAAGCCTTCTTTCCCTGCTCGAATGTGTTTTGTAAATCTTTTAAAATTGGCATTGTATTCTCCTAATTGCGTAGTATCAACAGCATTGTCAATAAAATGCTGAAGCACATTATCTAGCATAGTAACTAAATCGTTGATAAAGTTTTTATCCTTAGACCATTTATCAAAGTGTTCTAAATTTACCGAAGACAAACAACAGACCGCTGTTCTCTCTTCATCAGTTGGTAAAGTAATCTCAGAACATAGATTGCTCTGTTTGATTGCTAAGCCTAAGTCTTTTTGTTTTTGTGGTAAAGCTTCATTACAAGTATCTAAATTAACTATATAAGGCTCTCCTGTTTCTGCTCTCGCATTTAATACTTGCCACCATAACTCTCTAGCATTAATTGTTTTAATAGCTTCGTTAGATTTAGGGTCAATCAGTCGCCACTCTTCATCATTTTCAACAGCCTGTAAAAACTCATTATTAATATTGACTCCATTGTGTAAGTTTAAACATTTTCTGTTTATGTCACCACCAGACTCTTTTCTCATATTGATAAACTCTTCAATCTCTGGATGCCAAATGTTCATGTAAGCTGCGTAACTACCTCGTCTTGTTACACCTTGATTGAAGGCCAACATTTGAGAGTCTACGACATGCATAAAGGGGATTGAACCAGTAGACTTACTACCGTGAGCAGTAGATACCCCGTTACTACGCACATCTCCCCAATATCCACCAATACCTCCACCCGAACTAGCCAACCATATATTCTCGTCATAATGAGATGACAAACCAGTTCGACTGTCAGGAACATAATTAAGGAAACAACTAATAGGTAGCCCACGACTTGTTCCCCCGTTACTAAGTATAGGAGTGCTAAACATAAACCAACAGCGGGAACTGTAGTTGTAAAGTCTCTGAGCCAGTTCAAAATCTGTAACTCCTTTGAATGTTGCTCCGAAAACGGAGGCTCTTGCGAATGCTTCTTGGGCATGAGTTTCTTCTCCTGTAAAATATCTATCTTTTAAAGTATCAAGACTAAACTTATCTAAAAGTTTTTCATTATTATAATTAATTTTAATACCTAAGTATTCTTTGTCCCCTACCTTATCTTCCATTACTATCCTCTACATATAACCCTATTATACCGTAATGAATTATTTTCATTAGTTCTTTTCTTTTCTCATCTTTTTTACCACATCTCATGGCATACTTCATAATATTACCAATGCTAAAACCTTCACCATGTCCTGCATCTATAATCATATCAGTAGCTTGGTACTTCCCCTGAGAGTAATGTTGGTCATAAGTAGAATCAATATACTCTTTAATATCTGCTAAAATTTTATCTTCGTTAAATTTGTATCTAATTGTCATAATATTAAGTCCTGTAAAGTTATGTTAGGGTTTTGTTTTACTTTTTTATAAAACCATCGTAAAGAATAAGCACTCAACATCAACCTATTATTAGCATAGATATGAGTTTGAGTTGGTAAAAATTCTTGTAAGTTTTTAGTAGATATTCTAGAGGTGTCTTCTCCTTCCGGCACCATAGTCCTCAACCACTCTACTAGTAGTTGTTCGCTTTTTCTTCTTAGTTGTTTAGCTTTCTTGCCTCTCATAATAACTCTTCTACATTAGGTTCTTTGACTATCTTAGTAAAATAAACAGGACCTTTAGCATAATTAAAAACACGAAGCCCCTCTCCATTATTGGAGTCAGACCTACATTTAAATTTATAAGGACAGAAAGTACATTCTTTTGGTAACTTCATATTACCAGCTTTACCTTCCGGTATCTCAGCAAAACAATAATCAGGTGGAGAATCTGATTTAATAATTTGTTTTACCTTATTTATTTTATCCTTTATATTGGGTTTGTCAAGGTCTTGAGGCCTAAAAAGAGCTAATTCTCCTGTCTCTTTGTTAAAAGCTAAGAAACCTCCCTCAGATGTCTGCTCTGCTGCTTCATAACCAGCCAGTTGAGCTAAGTAACCAAAGGTATCTTGTTCAGCTAAAGTGCCTTCTCTAAATTTACGAAAGGCATAACCAGAAGCAGTTTTAATATCTACTACTTCACCATCAATCTTACAGTCCATGTGTCCTTTGATACCCTTAACTGAGACTTGTTTTTGTTGAGCAGTAACTTTGTGTCCAGCTAATTTAACAAAGAAAATTAATAAGGCCTCTAAAATATGACCATACAAAAACTTAATAAAAGTTGAAGGCTCTATTGAGCTTGAAGTATCTCTTTCTTCATGCATGTCATACCAAAGTTGCCTTTCAGGTCTACCAATGTTGGACATGCGTAAAGTTTGACTAGTAGCTTTATTCCTTTTAACCGGAGTTGCCCACTCTTTAACAGCAGATACAATGTCAATACCTAATTCTTCTAGAAGTTTATTTGAGATTTTAATTTTATTACCATCAGCTAGGACTCCGATAGTGTTGTAGATGTCTTCTACTAAAGTATCTAAAGATTTATTTTTCTTGCTCATCTTCTAATTCCTTAAAAGCTTTAATAACATCAGAGGAAAAAAGTTTTTGTAAGTTTACTAAATACATTCTACTAGCATTATGGTCGCCACCACAGACAGTTTTAAAAGTATCTAACTTTTTCACTATGGTTTTTAAAACATCAGTATGAAAAACTAAAGTGCAGTATTCTTTATCGCCTACACAAAGATGATGAAACCAGTAATCAGATTCAGTAGCTTCAATACCAGAGGGCTTACCATAACTTTGATATTCGATAGCTATGTTACCAGTCTGCATCCACATATCTCGTTCAGCTTTAACTTCAATCTTTTTATTGAAGAGCATCTCTGCAACTTTTTCTTCCCTGATACTGCCATACTCTAGGTCAATATCAAACTTCTTGCGGTCTTGTTTAGTGGGTTTCACTCCAATTATCTCCGACTTTAAATTCGCCATCAAGGGGACAACGCATGTTATAGTATTCACCGGCATCACGAATACTTTCTACTGCTAACTGTCCCACCTGATTTGCTTGACCTTCTTTCACTTCAATTTGCCATTCATCGTGAATGTTGGCAACAAATTTAAAATCAAGATTACAAGTTTTAAGTTTGTCGTATAATATTGTTAAAGCTTTTTTCATAACTATTGCTCCACCACCTTGTAGTAAAGTATTAAGAGCAGCATGTTTGTGTCTTAAAAATATTTTTCTACCATCTAATCCTTTGAGGAATCCTCTTTGAGCCGCTGTGTCAACTCTTGTTTTAAGAGATTGAAGTGCTGGTAAACTAGTAAGAAACTGTTCTCGCAGTTGTTTACCATCTGCTCTATTTCCTGCAATGATTTTTCCAATTTTTTCATCTCCGGCTCCGTATATAAGTGCATAGATGAAAGTTTTAGCCTCATCTCTTGATTTAAGTCCAGCAAACTGCTGATTAGTTGTGTGAATGTCTCCATTGATAATTTCATTTATGTATTCCTCGTTTGACATATAGTGGGCTAACATCCTTAATTCTAACCCTGAAGCATCTATACCTACTAGTTTATATCCTTCAGCCACAATCCAACAAGCTCGACACTCCTTACCATAAGGACTATGAACTGCTGGTACTTGAGCCATATTAGGATTTCTATGTGTCATTCTACCAGTTATTGCTCCAGTAGAAATAACAGCTCCATGAACTCTGTTATCATCTTTGATATTATCAATCCATGATTCAATTTGACCAACTCTTTTCTGTATTAATAAATACTCAGCTATCAGTTGAGCTTCTTTGATATGTGCTATTTTGCTGAGAGTACCTTCATCAACAATCGGTTGACCTGTGGGGGTAAATCTTTGTGGTTGCCAACCAAAATCAATTAAATATTCTCCTATCTGCTGACGAGAGCCGAGATTAAATTCCTTAAGTTCTTTCCTCGTAAAAGGAGTAGTGTCATTAGTTGCAACTCTCTCTTGGTACTCAACGGAGGTAAGTCCAGATTTAGACAAAGTACCATCCTTTTTAAGCTTAGGTGTAACCTCTTTTACAGGTACCCACTTAGGCTTGAAAGTAGCATGAACTTCATCTTCTACTTCTTTTTTTCTTTGGTTTAAAGAGCTTAATAAATCTATGGCTCTCCTCTCATCAAACAGAAAACCATTTAGTTCTTGTTCTAGTAGTATTTTTGTAGTTTCGTGTTCTAGTTTTACTGATTCTTTAGAAAAACCTACACTATCTTTTCTTAATTTTTCTAAAACTTTTTTATTTAATTTAACATCTTGAATACAATAGTCAAGCATCTCATCGCTGTACTCTGTAAATATTGGAGCAGTTGACTTGGGGCAGTTGAGCTTCCAGCCCCACTTCTCTAGGCTATGTCCTCCTTCCCTAGTAGGATGTAATAATCTTGATAAGGTCAAGGTATCAATAATATTAGCATAAGCAGATAAGTTTATCTGTTTAATCCTATGTATAGCTGGAATATCAAAGCCTAAAATATTATGCCCAACTAAATTAGTAGCAGATTGTAAAAACTCAATGCCCTCGTCAATGCTTTCAGGTTTAAAAGTATGTACTGTATTATTATCATCAATAGCTACGATACACCAAATAACAGAAGCTGGTGGTAGATTAGTGACTTCACCAGTCTCATTATTTTTTATTGAAGATTCCCAAAGTAATCCATTCGTTTCTATATCAAATACTAATTCCATTAAAATGCAATAGATGTCTGATTCTCTGATACAGTAAATTCAGTATCGTAATTTTCAGACAGTCTTCCTGTTTCTTTGTCGTAGATTAAAGCTGTGGCCATACCAACATCTCCGGTATATCTAGACTTTAAGATTCTAAGTCTAGTTGTCCGAGCCTCTTCAGGGTCATCGGACTGTTGATTTCTTTCTAATGCTATCACACAATCACTTAATTGTCCAATACTATTAGAACCTCTTAAATGCGACAAAGAGACTTCAATACCATTTTCATGTCCTCTATTACCATCTACTCTTCTCAAGTGTGAGACTAAAATTAAACCGGCTCCAGTTTCTTCTACTAAACTTCTAAGCCTAGTCATAATATTATCTATGGCTCGTCTTTCATCACCTTCACCTAAAGCACTCACCAACATGTGGAGATGGTCTACTACCACCCACTTACAATCACAACCAACGATTAAGTATCTTAGTTTAGCAAAGATATCATCTATCTGATTAGTACCAAAATGAGCATGAATAAAAACCTTGTCATCTTTGAACACTCTATCAAACATATCCATCAAAGTTGACTCGTCAAACTTTTCTCGTTCTTGGTCGACATACAATCGAGCATTAGCCTCAATAGATAAAATACCATCTACTGTTCTTCGCCAGTCCTCTTCAAGTGCTATGATACCAACATTATCATTAGTTTGTTTGACCAACCAATGTTCTAATTCTCTTGTAATACTAGACTTACCTAGACCTGTACCACCGGTTAAAGTTACTAACTCACCTTGTCTAAGACCATAAAGTTTTTGATTTAAACCAGCCCAAGGATAAGGTACAGACTCTTTCTTCTCTCTATCTAAAAAAGCATTTTTCTTTTCTGATACTCTAATAATCCCACTAGGGGTATAAAGTTTAGCATCCCACCAAGAGCTAACAAACTCTTTATACTTGCCCTTGAGCAACATATCATTCGCATCTTTGTAACCATTAGGTAAGGTAATTATCTTAGCCTTGCCGGGCTTAAGAATACTAGCGACTTTCTTAGCTGACTCAATGCCTTGTCTATCTTTATCAAAACAAATGACAATGTTGTCAAAACTTTCAATGTACTCTAAGTTTTCTTTAACATCCTTAACTGCTCCAGAAGCTCCTCTAATAATAGAGACTACTGCCCACTTACTGCCTAGTAATTCGTAAGCGGCCATGGCATCACACTCACCCTCAGTAATGGTTAAATATTTGCCACCCTCTTTGAATAGTTGTTGACCAAATAAACCAACTCCTTGTGGACTAACATCATAACTAAATTTTTTATCTCTAACATATCTAATCTTGTTAGAGGTTAGTTCGTTGTTAATATACAAAGGATAAATGTGTTGGGCTATTTGTCCGGCACTATCGTAAACAGTTTTAACTCCATACTTTTCTGCAGTTTCTCTTGAGATATTTCTGTCTGCTAACTTAGCAAAAGTACCACCATGGGCATTTAATTCTCTAACTGTTTCTGTCATCTTAGTTTCACTATCTACTATATTAGCTTGATTGTCCACCCCTTTAGGAAAAAAAGTATCGCAACTAAAACACTTAGCTGAACCATTTTCGTTGATTGATAGGGCATCACTACTACCACAAGCCGGACAAGGCAAGTGATACTTCTTAAATTTTAATGTGTTTTCCATCTTTGACCTCAAAAAAATAGGGCATCCGAAGACACCCTATCTATATATATGCTAAAAAGTGTGGTTAGGTTTCCTCAGAATCTTCAGTAGATTCTTCAGTACTTTCTTCCACTTGCGACTCAGGACAGCCTTTTAACAGCTCTTCTAAGTTTGCTCTGTGTGTACGACTAGCAAAGTCTAAAGCTTCGATAACAACAGAAAGATTACCAACCTTATTTACCATAACATTGGCATCGTTTCTTTTCTGTTCATCAGCGATTGCACTAACATCAAAGTTAGTAACTTCACCTTCTTCGTTTTTAATACTAATAATCATTAGAACTCTTCTCCTCCTTCGATAGCATCAAACTCTGAGCCATCGCTAGATTTATATTGCACTAAGTCAATAACTTGCATAGCTTGAAAGTCCAAACCTTTGAACTCTCCATACTTATTAGATGTTTCCCACTCAGCATATTGGACTTTGACTTTGGAGCCATTACCAACTAATTCATCCATGGGTACTTTATTTGCATCTAAGAGTTTAGGAGCTTGTCTAACCATGCCGTTAGGGCCATTCACCTTTCTCTTAAAAGTTATTGCTTTTCCAACTACTTCGTCATTCATGGTTATCTCTTTTACTTTAAAACCACGACCTTCAAAGTCTTTGGCGACTTCGTCACTCACTACTAAGTCTACTGTGTAGACAGGTTCAAACTTAGTATTTGGAGTCGTAACACTAGCCCAGTAGGCTATTCCTTCTTGTATTGCCATAAAATTTCTCCGTTTTTGGCATAATTGCATAAACTATTATAGTCTTGTAGCAAAGTCTGTCAAGAGCTATCAGTTAATCTCCTCAACTATTTCAGCTAAGGAGATGGTTTGGTTATTATGAAAAGTAATTTTAAAGTTATCGTCTGCTAAACATTCAACTTCATAAACTACTCCACCTTGACTAAAAATATTTTCATAATTAGTAATAACAAAATTATCAAATTTTCTAAATAATTCTTTATTTAATATAATACTTTCTGTCATAGTTAAACATTTATTCTGAAAGGTATTGAGCAATTTTCGGCATTAGCTTGACCAAAATCTAAACTATTTAAATATCGCAGACTAGCTCTTCTAATACTAGTAGGTGGGTTAGACTCAAACTCAACATTAAAAGGTTGACCTGCTTCTAAGTCATACACAATTCTAAAAGCTATGGAGTTTTTTAAACTAATATTTCTAATATAATAGGAAAAACTTTTATTTTTTAGCGGTTTAGGACAAGCCAAAGGCTCACTAACTACTTTATCCACCGCATTAGAGACAGTATAAGGCTTTGCTTTTTCCGGCTCTGGTGTGGCCTCTGAGGGCTTTGCTTGTAATAAGGCTAAATTCATCATTAGTTCATCTAAACTACTGTTTGTACTGTTTTTTAAAACAACAACCTCTTGTTGGGTTGCTATTAAGTCAGCTTGTAATAATAAAAACTCATCTTGCAGACTAAGATAATCTGCTTCGACTTGTCTACTAAAGTTGCCTAAAGTTTTTAAACTTCGTTCTGTTACCAACACAGTTTGAAAGATACCATCATTTTCTAGTCTAAGCTCGGCATTTTCTGCTTCTAAACTATCCAGTCTAGCTAATAAAACTTGTGTGGTCTCATTAAATTCTTCGACATAATCTGGTGTGTTACCCATAGTTTGCTTGACATAATTACCAAGTAGAATATAAGTAGCAGTTACCAGCACTAAAGTTATTAAAGTTGATATTACTAAATTTTTCATTTCTTTCTCCAGTTAAAATTAATTAGTCTCTCCAAGTTCTACCCTCATGCCATCTTGCCCATCTTCTTTGTTTCACATAAAGTTTAATAAGAAAACTTTTATTAGTCTCGACATACTCAGCAAAGTCTTTTTGCTCTGCTATAGTATTGTAATGTAATTGTTCATCACAATAAGCATTAAACTTTTGCATAAGAAAGATATCTATTCTTCTAGTCTTCATCTTTCCCAACATTTATAGCCGGAACATTTATCGACAGGTTCACCACAGTCTTCGCAATACTCAACCTCTTCTTTGGTTGGTAGGTCTGTTGTTAATTCTTTAACTATATCATCATAAAGTCTTAAAAATATCTCCATCATTTTCTCCTGTTTTTATCATCAACCAACTTAGTTGCTTCCCACACAAAAAAGCCTAACACAAAAAAGAACATAAGGGCAAGTAGTAATTGTAGTAAATTACTCATCAAAGACCTCCCCAACATGATGATACTGCCATGCTCCGTGTTCAAGGAGTTTCCAGTCACTGCCTTTAGTTTTCTCAGCAACTTTTAAGGCCTCTGTAATAGACTTAGCTTGTACTTCTAGTTTGTAGTGTGTTGGTTGCATAGCATGAACGACATAAGTTTTCATAAGTCACCTCAGTTTAAAATTCTTTGTACCCAATTCTCAGCGACATCTTCAGCATAGCTTTCAGAGTGCTTAAAACACTCAACCACTCTGATAAGCACAGTCTCACGATAAAGCTCGACAAAAAAGCCATGTCTGTTTTTAAAAATAAAAGCCTCTCGACTATGAGGGCTACCGAATTGAGATATTAAATTACCTGTCATAAAGCTTATACTTCTCCAAGTCCTCTAAGATATCTGATACTTCATTATTGATAGTTTCTAGATAGTCTAGGTCAATAGCACAACTAGCAACATAAGAATAATCTTCATCACCCTCTGGTCGTGCTAATTCACTATCAATACAATGTCTATTAAAACTTCTAAGCTTCTCAGTTAGTAGTCCTAATGCTCCAGTCTGTAAATCCGTAAGTTTAATATATATTTCCGTCTTAGTCATAATTACCTCCGTTTAACTAAGTGGTAGTTTTGATGAAGCAGACTACCAACTGCATTAGCAAATTGTGGTTTTGTTGTTTTAAGTCTGTACAAACCTCCACGCAAATGTGGGAAAATCAGACTATTAAATTACGACTAGGGTAACTTAGGAGTATATGAAAAAATATATAAATATTTGCTTCCTGTTACACCCCAGTCGTAAACTTTTAAACAAAAACTACCCTTATAGTATCGAATGAGTTAGTTAATTTAAAGGGTAGTCTTCGCTTGTTCTGCCATTTCCTCTAACTGTGCTTCTGAGACAGCATTAGCACAGTGAGTTTCCATAAATCCTAGCACAGACCGCACAATGCGATATTCTGTTACAGGCACAGGGTTCTCTAACATCTCTGCTTCCACATGGTTAAACAAATCAGTTAGTAAATCCTCTCGGTCACGAAACACATTCAGTCCTGTTATCACAAAACTAATATGTTCTAGTATTTTAGTATTTTCTTCATCACTCATTATTATCCTCCTCATTATCAGGACACACAAAAGTATAATCAATAGAATCTTGTTTAACTGTTCCTCTGACCCAAATCACAGGACAGTCTTGTAGCCAATCGTAAAACTCGTCTGTCATCTTTTCATCTGCAAACATTAGACACCTCCTCATATTCAATATCGGTTATGTCTCTATCCTCTAGTTCAATATTATGTTCTTCTTTAAAAGACTGTTTAACCCATTCTTTATATTCTTCTTCTGTTTCACACTCTCTACCCATGTCGAATACAGAATATGTTATTGTGCTAGTCCAACTTTTCATCATGCACTCTCCTTTTGTTTAGTCAAGTCATATTCTTCTTCAGTCAAATAAGAATAAGAAGATAAAAACTCTGTTTTAGACAAGAGCTTAAAATCTATCATCTTTTCTTTATCGTCTGTAAAGTCTTTATAATTAATCATTAACCCACTCCTCATATTCTGTTTCTGCTTCTAGTTCGTCTAAATGCGATTCAATTCTTTTTTCTATATGGTAAGGGATATCTACAATATCTTCCGTAGCTCCGTCTTCATAATAGATTACCAATTTATAGCCAGTTATTTTCATACAGTCTCCTCTTGTGTATTACCATTCATATCAACAGTCGAAAATAATTCTATAAATGGTTCGTCATAATCCAAACCCTCAGCAATAATTACAAATTCACTTGAGCTTAAATCTTCAGGGTGGTCTTGCTCTATATCGTAGGGAAAATATAAACGGATATCGGCATTTGGATTTATATCCTCTAGCTCTTTAATTAACTGTTTAACTTTCATCATGCACTCTCCTCAAATTTATCTTCATAAAAATAAACAGTAGCCACGACACCTTTAGTCGCACATTCTCGCACACTAAAGTCTACATCTGCAAACTCGTTATCAAGTCTTTTTAGTAATTCGTATTCAGTTAGTTTTTCCATCTTTAGTTACTCCTTAAAATAATTAACTCTTACAACTTAAGTCATACTACCGAGCATGTCAAGCAATATTTTTAGTTTTTTTGGGCGAAAAAAAAAGGCTACCGAAGTAGCCCTTTACACATAGCTTATTAAACCATAGTCGAATACTCTTGTGCATATTCATCTATAATTTTAATAAAATCATTTTCAAAAAAATTATCTGTATTAAAAATATTTAAAGTAAGAGGAGTTACTTTTATATCTTTAACCTCATAATATTTTTTTAAACTTTTAATATACTTGTGAGCTTCTTTTTCACTTTTAAAAACTCTACAAACAGTTTCATCTTTAGTTTCAATTACAGTTTTAATATACTTAATTGATATCATAATATACTCCTTAAATTAATTTAAAAAAACAACTAGCTCTATCGGCTAGAACCTATATTATAACACACTCTTAGAGGAATTGCAACCCCTTTGTTTTGGGCAGAAATAAAAAAGGCTACCGAAGTAGCCCTTAAAAGTTTAAAATCTAGAATTAAGTAATTTCCAATTAAGGCACTTCTTCTTACCCGTCAAAGAGCAAGAAAAATTATTACTCATAAACTTTATAATTATATAGCTTATATAGTTTTATAGACTTGTCAAGTATCTATTTAACTTTTTATCTTATTATCTTGATATTCTTTACTATGTTTTACTGTTTAACTCTATAAAGATAATTAAAATAATTCTTGCAAAGTTTAAAAAGTCTGTTTAGACTGTGTAGTAATTTAACTATTTAGGAGTAAATAATGAAAATAATAACTAAAAAATATAAAGTTTTTAATATTGCTGACCTTAAAAAAGATGATGAATTGTGCGACAACATTTATCAAAAGTTTTGGTTAGAAAGTGAAGATAATATAAATCCTTGGGTAGATGAAAACTTAGATAGTTTTAAACTATTTGCCGATACGTTAAACATGAAAATAGATTATTCATTATCTAATGCTGAATATCCAGATAGGGGTTGTTATGTAAAACTTACACCAGATTATGATTTACATAACAAAGATTATAAAGAGCTGTTACAGGACTATAAGGGTAATGGCTATTATCTTTGCGAGTATTTAAAAACATTCACTTTAAAACTCTTAGCTAAAAAAGAATATAAAGTTTTATGTGAAAATAATATTAATGATTTTGTAGAAGAAATACAAAATAAAATGTTTGATTTTTGGTTTAAAGATAACCAAGATTATTTTTCTAAAGAATCATTTTTAGAATATGTTGAATTAAATGATTATGAATTTACAGCAAACGGAACATTGATGTAATTAAAACTTTCTTTTTAGTAAAAGATATGTTTATAATAGTTTATTAATTATTAACGGAGTAAATAAATATGATTAATTCCAATACTAAACTAAACTACTGGGTTAAAAACTTTGGTTATAACTCAGCTCTTATGCCTAGGGATTTTCAGGACTTAGGATTTATTCAATTTGTCAATAACTTGTTTATGAGTAACGACAAAAAAACCCTTAGCACTCAAGGCTATAACATCAATAACAGGGTGACCAATGCCGTTGAGTTTTACTATGCGAATCAAAAAAGCTTAGTAAGTGCATATATTTATTCAGGGGGTAAATAATGCAGATTAAAAAAATATCAAACATGATAGGACATAGCGGTAGACCTGTTGTGAATCAGTTTATTATTTCGACTGCTGAAGCGATATATTTTAAAAGCTATAATTCAATTATAGTTAAACAATGTTTTACTGATGGGGTTTTCTTAGATGAAAACTATTGGGAGTATTCCAACACCACCAGCAAATACAGAAATTTATTTTTGAATGAGACTAAGAAAGAAACTCAAGCCAAAATAGACTCAGGAGAATATAAACTCGCTGATTTAAATTAAGTCTAACTAATCCCCAAAGTAGCCCTCTTAATTGAGGGCTTTTTTTTATTTGCTTTATTTCGGCTTTGCTTTTAAACTTGTTTACAAGTTAGGCAATTAAGCCTAATCACAACAAGGAAAATATGAAAAATTTTGAGATAAGAATACCAATTACGTTTGACTTAAAAGTTGAAGCAGAAAGCAGAGCAGAAGCTGAAACAATAGTGAAAAAGAAATTGGGTCGTAATGGATACCACTTTAATATGATGCAAGTAAATTTAGCTGGTTGGCTTAATTTCCATAATGAAGCAATAACTGATGCTGAAGTATGGTTGAATTCCAGTCATCTTGAAGATTCAGAATGGGAGGAGTTTTAAACTAATATATTAATCCCCTTGAAGACCCCTCTTAACTGAGGGGTTTTTTTCGCCCTCCAAAAGCCTTAACACCCTCGAAAGCCTTAAGGTGTTAAACCCTCTCAAGATATCTAGCCCTGTGAAGCCCTGAAAGGCTCTGTAAGGCTCTGAAATGTTTTGAGCCTAGGGTTACCCCTTACTAATTCTGTTGAGTTTGTGGAGTTCTGTTTAGTTCTTTTAGGTTCTAAAAGGTTAATTTACAGGCTCAAAAGTGCCTCTGTAGGCTTGTTAATGCTTACTTCATGGCACTTTGTAGGCCTCTAAAGTCTAAAAAGTCTGTAAAGTGGTGGCTTTTGAGGTCTTTGGAGTTCTTTGTAGAGGGCGGGGCAGGAGTCACAGGGTAGGGTACCCCTATATATACTAGTGCTTCTACATTTTTACAGGTTTTTCAGTGTTAAGACAGGAGCTTTGTTCGGCTTCCGTGGAACTCTAACAACTTTATAGACCCTAGAGCTAGTCTCCACAGGCTTTATAGTCCTCTAAAGTCTATTAAGTCTTGTTCTTGGTTCCTTACTATTCAAACCCGGCGACCTACAATGTCATTATACACCCAGATTAGCACTTTGTCAAGTCTTTAACTATTTTATCACAAAACTTGACAAAAGCAAAACAAACTTTATAATAAGATGTATGAGTAATTTAACTACTTCAAGAAAATTAACCGATAAACAGCAATTATTTTTAGATAATATCCTTGAAACCCAAGGAGATTTAAAACTATCTGCCGAACTTGCCGGATATTCAGGAAATCACTACCAAGTTATAAAGAGTTTAAAAGAAGAAATAGTCGAATTAGCCTCTAATGTCCTCGCAAGGGAAGCACCTAAAGCAGCTTTTAAGCTCGTTGAAGTCATGTCAGCTGCTGATGCGATACCACAGGCCAGTGTTAAACTACAGGCTGCTCAAACAGTCTTAGATAGAGTTGGTTTAGGTAAAACTGAACGAGTCGATGTCAACCATAATGTGCAAGGTGGGATTTTTATCTTGCCAGAAAAACAAACTATAGATGTAGAGTATGTCAACCAAGAAACGTAAATCAACCGTTAATAAAGCTGGTAACTATACCAAGCCAACCATGCGTAAAAGATTATTTAATAAGATTAAAGCTGGTTCTAAAGGTGGTAAGCCGGGCCAATGGTCAGCTCGAAAGGCTCAGATGTTAGCCAAAGAGTATAAAGCCAAAGGTGGCGGTTATAAATAATGCCAAAAAAAAGAGACCCGAAGGTTGGCACGGGTAAAAAACCTAAAGGAAGTAGTAGGAGATTATATACTGATGAAAACCCCAAAGACACTGTTAGCATTGCTTTCAAAACCCCAGCAGATGCTCGAAGAACTGTGGCAAAAGTTAAAAGAATTAATAAACCCTTCGCAAGGAAAATCCAAATCCTCACGGTCCTCGAGCAAAGGGCGAAAGTCGCCGGTAAAACGCAACAGGCGAACATCGCCAAGCAAGGCAAAGTAGCAATAAGGAAAAAGCATGGCACTAAAAAAGTCACAAAGAAGTCTTAGAGATTGGACTAAACAGAAGTGGCGAACTAAATCAGGTAAAAAGTCTAGTGAAACAGGTGAACGTTATTTACCCTCAGCTGCTATTGCAGCCTTAACTCCAGCAGAGTATGCTGCTAGTTCTAGAAAAAAACGTAAAGATACTAAGAAAGGTAAACAGTTTTCTAAACAACCTAAGAAAATAGCTCGAAAGACTAGAAGATATCGCAGAACATCATAATGAGTAAGAAAGACCCAAGATTAGCCCGAGCTGGAGTTAGTGGTTATAATAAACCTAAAAGAACTCCCAATCACCCTACTAAATCTCATATCGTTGTGGCTAAAGAAGGGACTAAAATTAAAACAATTCGTTTTGGCCAACAAGGTGCTAAAACTGCTGGTAAACCTAAAAAAGGTGAATCAGCTCGAATGACAGCTAAACGTAAATCTTTTAAAGCTCGTCATAGAAGAAATATTAACAAAGGAAAAATGTCCGCAGCCTATTGGGCTAACAAAGTAAAATGGTAAAGTTATGCCTTTATTAGGTAAAGAAGACAAGCCTCTTAAAATTAAAACTAAAACTTTAGTAGGTAAAGGTTCTAAACCCAGACCTATTAAAGATAAAGCACAATTTGATAAAAATTGGGATGCTATTTTTGGTCAAGGCACGAAGACTGTTAAGTCTGAGTCAGCATAAGAGGCTTTCCAGATGTTTTTCCATCTTAACGTCTGGAGAGTCCAGCTTTAATTATGACTAAGATACCAAAAGATTATTTACCAAAAAAAAGTCACACTATTCCTTTTGGTTATGAACTTAGTGATATCGAGGGTTATCTCAAACCCATTCCCCGAGAACTAGAAGCTTTACAGAAATACCTGCAAGGTGTTACTGAACAAAAGTATTCTCTCCGAGAAGCAGCTAAACTTATTACGCAAGAAGCAGGTCGTAGTATTTCTCATGTTACTCTAAAAAACTATTTAGACTCTGACCCTTCCCTAGCCGAACAACATAAAAAAAAGATAGCTGCTAAGAAACGTAAACTAGCTCGACAAAAGAAAGCTCTTTATAAAAAAGAACAAGCAGTAAAAGCTCAAGAGCAAGTAATGAAAAAAGCTACTGAGCAAACTACTTCGCATGTTGTTACTGAGACAGAACTAGCAGAAGTGCCAGTAGATGTCCAAGCACAACTTAAAGATGCTAACGTAGTCTTTTCAGCCAACGAAGGTCCTCAAACAGATTTTTTAGCTGCAGATGAAAAAGATGTACTTTATGGTGGTGCAGCAGGTGGTGGTAAATCTTATGCCATGCTTGTTGACCCCTTAAGGTATGCTCATAAAAAAGCCCATAGAGCTTTGATACTTAGAAGGTCTATGCCGGAACTACGAGAAATGATAGACAAGTCTCGGGAGTTATATCCCCAAGCTTTTCCGGGTGCTAAGTTTAGAGAAGTAGAAAAGTTGTGGAATTTTCCTAGTGGTGCTAAAATAGAATTTGGTTTCTTAGAACGAGATGCTGATGTGTATCGATACCAAGGTCAAGCTTATTCTTGGATTGGCTTTGATGAAATCACACATCTACCCACGGAGTTTAGTTGGAATTACCTTGCATCTCGTTTGAGAACCACTGACCCAGAAATTAAAACTTACTTAAGATGTACAGCTAACCCCGGTGGTGCTGGAGCTAATTGGGTAAAAAAACGTTACATTGAACCTAATGCAGCTAATAAATCTTTTTTAGGAGCAGATGGTTTAACTCGTAAGTTTATTCCAGCTAAGTTACAAGATAATCCATATTTAGCTAAAGATGGTGTTTATGAACAAATGCTAAAATCTTTACCACCTATCCAAAGAAGACAACTACTAGAGGGTAATTGGGAAGTAGCCGAGGGTGCAGCTTTTGTCGAATTTGATAATACTAAACATATTGTTACTCCTTTTCAATTACCTGTGCATTGGGAACGAGTTAAAGGGGTTGACTATGGGTATGCAGCTGAATCCTGCTGCCTGTGGGGAGCTATAGACATCAATGATGGCACCCTCATAATATACCGTGAATTATATCGAAAAGGCTTGACAGGAGAGGAATTAGGAGCTATAATAGGAGATATGGAACTCGAGGACCCATTTTCAGTCCCGGGTGTATTAGATACTGCAGCATGGGCTAGAACTGGTACTACTGGTCCCACTGTTGGCGAAGCCTTACTCAAAGCTGGTCATAAATTAAGACGAGCAGATAAAAACAGGATTCAAGGTAAAATACAAGTACATGAGTTCCTGAAAATAAGAGAAAACGGCAGACCAAGGTTGCAGATTTTTAATACTTGCCCAAATCTAATACGAGAATTACAATCCATACCTTTGTCTAAAACTAATCCAGAAGATGTTGATACACATGCTTCTGACCATGCTTATGATGCTCTGCGTTATTTAATAATGAGCAGACCTAGAGTAGATAGTCCGTTAGAAAGAATTAGAGGGTTGAAGAGAGAAATGCATCAACCAGCTGATTCAACATTTGGATATTAAGGTAGATGCAAGACAACGAAAATACATTTTTATCAGCAAACAACATTTATGAAGATGTTGAAGGTGAGGCTGGTAAAAATTTAAATTTAGAAATAAATCAAAAACAAAATTTAGTTGGTATTATTCAAGGTCGTTTCTATCAAGCCGAAGAAGCTCGAAACTCAGACGAAAGAAGATGGTTAAAAGCTTACGAAAATTATAGAGGTCTTTATAATAAAACAGTTAAGTTTAGAGAATCAGAAAAGTCTAGAATTTTTGTTAAAATTACTAAGACAAAAGTTTTAGCAGCTTATGGTCAACTAGTCGATGTTATCTTTGGTACAGGTAAATTTCCTATCGGCATTCAAGAAACTAAGATACCAGAAGGTGAATTAGGTCAAGCTAATCTAGATATTAATAATCCTTTAGCCGGATTAGAAAGTCCACAAACTAATTTAGAACTACCAGATGATATTGGTAACAGAATAGATAACCCTTATGATGTAGGTTATGAAGGTGATGGTCGAACTCTAAAACCCGGAGCTACTTTTGGTCTAGGAGTTTTTAGTGAACCTATTGAAGACCAAGTTGCAGAAAATTTAGTAGAAGGTTTTAGTCCAAACCCTCAAGCTTTAGAAATCTCTCCAGCTCAAAAAGCTGCGAGAAGAATGGAAAAACTTATCCATGACCAAATAGATGAATCTAAAGGTTCATCAGAAATTAGAAATGCTTTACTTGAAGCTTCGTTATTAGGCACAGGTATAATTAAAGGACCATTTAATTTTAATAAAAAGTTAAATAAATGGGAAGTAGGTGAAGACGGTGAAAGAAACTACAGCCCACTTGAAGTTAGAGTACCAAGAATAGAATTTGTTAGTTGTTGGGATTTTTATCCAGACCCTTCAGCTACTAGTATAGAAGAGTGTGAATATGTTGTGCATAGACACAAAATGAATAAATCACAACTTAGACAGTTGCGTAACATGCCTTACTTTAATGAGGATGCTATTAGAAACTGTTTAATGGAAGGACCTAACTATCAAGAAAAAGATTTTGAAAGTCAATTAAAAGATGATGCTAGACAAGATGAGTATCAATCTAACTTTGAAGTCATAGAATACTGGGGTATCATGGATGCTGAGTATGCTAGAGAAGTTGGTATTGAACTTGATGATAGCATAGATGATTTAGATGAGGTACAAATTAATGCTTGGATTTGTGGTAGTCAACTCTTAAGAGCTGTAATAAATCCATTTACTCCTTACAGATTACCTTATCATGCTTTTCCTTATGAAAGAAATCCATATAATTTCTTTGGTATTGGGGTAGCAGAAAACATGGATGATTCTCAACAGATTATGAATGGTCATGCTCGAATGGCTGTTGATAATCTAGCGATGGCTGGTTCTCTCGTCTTTGATGTCGATGAATCAGCTTTAGTTGGTGGGCAGTCTATGGAAATATATCCGGGTAAAATATTTAGGCGACAAGCTGGAATGCCGGGTCAAGCCATACATGGTGTCAAGTTTCCTAATACTGCTCCAGAGAATATGATGATGTTCGACAAGTTTAGACAACTTGCTGACGAACAAACCGGCATACCATCATATTCACATGGTCAAACTGGTGTACAAAGTATGACAAGGACTGCTTCTGGTATGTCTATGTTACTAGGTGCTGCTAGTTTAAATATAAAAACTGTTGTCAAAAATCTTGATGACTTTTTATTAAGACCACTAGGTGAGTCTTTCTTTCAATGGAACATGCAGTTCTTTGAAGGCTCTCTAGATGTGGAAGGTGATTTAGAAGTTAGAGCAACAGGTACTAATAGCTTGATGCAGAAAGAAGTTAGAAGTCAAAGACTTACTATGTTCTTACAAACTGCTCAAAGTCCAGCTATTGCACCTTTTGTTAAAATTTCTAAATTAGTTAGTGAACTTGCCTATAGCTTAGATTTAGACCCAGATGAAATTCTGAATGACCCTGAAGAAGCAGCTATGATGGCACAAATAATAGGAATGCAAAATGCTGGACAAAACGTTGGCTCGGAAGCTGAACTTGCTGGTGAACAACAAGGACCTATGGGAAGCCTTGCTGGAACACCTGCACAACCTCAAGACCTTGGACCTACAGGGACTGGTGGTGGCAACATCGGAATCGGAAATGTACCGGTTGCAGGGGAAAGTGAGTTCTCTGGTACGAATAGAGCAGCTCCCCTTGCAAGTTAAGGAAGCTTTAAATAGAAAAGAAGAGGATAATTAAATGTTAGATTTATTAGATACAATATTAAAAATAGTAGGGGTAGTACCTTGGATAGTGTCAATCTGTTCAATGATTGCTGCTTTAACACCTACACCACATGATGATAATTTAGTAAGCAAAGCTTATAAAGTTATTGATTGGTTTGCCCTTAATATAGGCAGAGCAAAGGAGAAGTAAGATGAAAAAAGAAAAATTTCCAGATTTAACAGGTGATGGTAAAGTCACCCAAGCTGATATTTTAAAAGGCCGAGGAGTTTTTCAAGAGGGTGGTGATGTAGATATGCAAATGTCTACTTTAATGGAACCACAACAAGAAATGGTCTCTGATGAAGAAATGGAAGAAGACTATTTAGATTTTATTTTAGATGAAGCATTGACCGAAGAAGAAGAAGATATGCTTCAAAGTAGATTAGAACAAGATGAGCAACTAGCTTTATTATTTGATAAAGTTATAGATGTTGCTCAAGAATTTGCCGGAGCAGGACTCGTAGAGGGTCCGGGTAATGGCTTATCCGACAGCATACCCGCAAGGTTATCTGACGGAGAATTTGTTTTTACTGCTAAAGCTACTAAAGAAATAGGAGCTGATGAGTTAATGCGGATGATGAAAGATGCTGAAGCTCAAGCAGATAAAAGACAAAACTTAGTTTATGGGGGAGAAGTGTTAGAAGAAGGTGAAACTTTTGTAGTAGAACCAACTGAACCAGAACCTGTCAAACAAGAGATTCGTGTGCAACGAGAAACTTTAGGACCTCAAGCTTCACAGCAAGAGGAAGAAGAGTTGGTCGAAGAAATACGAACTCGTAAAATGATGACAGGTAAACCCTCACCTGTAAGCTAATCATAGGAGATAGGGCTACCTTACGTCATAAGCACCCTATCATTTAGATAAACCGAAAGGCGACCTTTTACAAGACAAGCCCTGCAAGTCGACATCGCAGCTACCTTGTTAAACGAAGCCCTGATTAGGATTAAAGAAAATGACTAAAAAAATTTTAGAAAAGGATGAGCCAAATCCTTATAACGCAAAAAAAGATTGGCACGAAGTTGAAGATAAACCTTTTGTTTCATCAAATAGTCTTTATTTTGAAGAACCTTCTGAAAAAAATAAACTTTTTGATAGTGATGATATCAATGATATTAAAGCTGAAGGAAGTGTAAATGTAGAAGAACTGGAAGTCAAAGAGGATAAACCTTATAAACGACCAGATTACAAAAAAAGATATGATGATTTAAAAAAACATTATGATACTAAACTTAATGAATTTAAGTCTAGAGAACAAGAGTTAATAGAAGAGGCTACTAAAAATAGACAAAACTATAAAGCTCCTAAATCTGAAGAAGAACTTGAAGAATTTAAAAAACAATATCCTGATGTGTATGAAGTAGTAGAAACTGTTGCTCATTTACAAAGTGAGTCCAAGGCAAAAGTTCTAGAAGAACGTCTTGGTAAACTCCAAGCAAGAGAACAAGAGTTACTACGAAAAGATGCAGAAAAAAGGTTAAATGAAAGACACCCTGATTTTGAAGATATTAGAAACAGTGATGACTTTCACGATTGGGCAAAAGAGCAACCTGAGTCAATTCAATCATGGATTTACTCTAATGCTGATGATGCTGATTTAGCTTCTCGTGCTATTGATTTGTTTAAAAAAGATAAAGGCATAGACTTACCTAAAACGAAAAAGTCATCTTCTAGGGCTAAAACTAATGCTGCTGATATGATATCTACCAAAACAACAAGTGTAGAACCTAAGCAACAAAAAGTTTGGTCCGAAAGGGAGATTGCTGCTTTAAGTATGGCAGAATTTGATAAGTACGAAAAAGACATATCAGATGCTATGCAAGAAGGCAGAATCATTAGATAAATTATTAACTAACTTATAATAGGAGAAGTATTATGGCTCAATTTTTTGAACCAAGTCCCGATACTAATGCTAACTTTGGGAACTCCGTAAGTGGACAGGCTAATAGTTTCTTCCTACCTTCAGTTTATTCTAAAAAGGTTTTAAACTTCTTTAGGAAAGCCTCGGTAGTAGAAGCTATTACAAACACCGACTATGCTGGTGAAATTTCTGCTTTCGGAGATTCAGTAAAGATTATAAAAGAACCAGTTATCTCTGTGTCTGATTACACAAGAGGTAGCGACACAAGTGCAACTAAATTAACAGACCAAGAACTAACTCTTGTTGTTGATAGTGCTAAAGCTTTCAAATTCATCGTAGATGATATTGAGACAAATATGTCACACGTCAACTTTAAAGAAGTAGCTTCTTCAAGTGCTGCGTATGCTCTTAAAGATTCATACGATGCTGCTGTTATTGCTAGTATGTTTTCTGGCTTATCTGCTAGTTCACCTGACCATATTATCGGTTCAGATAGTGCAACTGCAGATGCTACAATGGCACACGCAACTAACTCTGTCGACCTTTTAGGTTCAGACGGAACTGGTGTTGATGCCTTAGACTTAATGGCTAGAATGGCAAGATTACTTGATGACCAAAATGTTCCAGAAGAAGGAAGATGGTTCGTTGCTGGACCAGATTTCTATGAGGAACTAGGAAAATCAGGCTCTAAATTATTGTCAGTAGACTTTAACGCAGGTCAAGGTTCTATTAGAAATGGCTTAGTATCTAGTGGTAAACTAAGAGGATTCGATATGTACAAATCTAACAATATCGCTGACACATCAAATGCAAGTGGTAAAGTTTTAGCTGGACATATCAGTTCAACTGCAACTGCAAATACAATTCTTTCAACAGAAGTTATCAGAGACCCAAGTTCTTTTGGTGACATCGTGAGAGGTCTTCATGTCTATGGAGCAAAAGTTCTAAGACCTGAAGCACTTGTAGGTGCATTCTATGTTATCGACTAATGTATAACTCGGAGGGGTCTTCGGACCCTTCCACTTTTTAAATTAAAATAAACACAGGAGATAAAATGTATCATAAAAGAAAAAAAATGAAACATGGTGGTTCACATGATGGCAATGCAATGGCTAGACGTGAAACTAAAATGGGTGGCGGAAAGATGAGAGAAAAAATGGGTCACGGTGGTATGTACGGTGACGACATGATGAAAAGAAAGAAAAAAGGTATGGGTGGTCGTGCTATGTATAAATATGGTGGAGATGTTTCTGGAAAGGGAACTCAACCAGAATATGCATCAGGAGACATGCCTAAGGCTATGCCTAACTAATGAAAGTTAAAGCACCTAAAGGTTATCATTGGATGAAAGCTGGTAAATCTTTCAAGCTTATGAAACATACCGGTAAATTTGTACCTCACAAAGGAGCAAGTTTAATGGCTAACTTTGAAATACAAAAAAAACATAAAAAATAATGGCAACTACATATCTAGAAATTACTAACGAAGTATTACGAGAACTTAATGAAGTACCACTCACTTCATCAAATTTTGCAAATGCTAAAGGTTTACAAGCTTTTGTTAAAGATACAGTCAATAAAGCAATCTTTGACATTGCTAATGAAGAACCTCAGTTGCCTTTTTTTAGTGCTGGTTTAAGTGGAGCTACTGACCCTTTTTATGGGAATGTTACAGTAGCTACCACAGCTGGTACTAGATGGTACTTACTAAAAAGTGGTAGTTCTAGTATTACGACAGACTATGCCTCAATAGATTGGGATGATTTTTATCTAACAACTATTAATGTTTCAGGCGAAGCAGCACCTTTTGTTTCTCAAGGTTTAAAATTTTTAAATTTAGCGGATTGGAAAAGATACTATCGAGATAGTGAAAATTCTGATGATGCTAGTACACAGGCCTATGGAGAGCCTAAATATGTTATTAAATCTCCAGATAATAGAAAATTTGGACTAAGTCCTATACCTGATAAAGTTTACAATGTGCATTTTTATGCTTTTGAAAAACCAACAGCTTTATCAGCACATGGGGACACAGTAGTCCTACCCGAACAATATACAAATGTTATTACCTCTAGGGTTAGATATTATGTTTGGCAGTTTAAAGAGTCACCTCAACAAGCTGCTTTTGCTTTAGATGATTATCGTAGAGCAATGAAAAGTATGAAATCTAATTTATTAAATCCAACTCCTAGAACAATGACAGATGATAGAACATATTTTTAATTAATGGCACGTTCTCAACCTTATACAGTAGCATGTGATGGTGGTTTACTAACCTCCTCTAATGCTATTGATTTATTAAAGACTCCCGGAGTAGCAACTAAATTACAAAACTTTGAAGTCTCTATAGAAGGCGGTTATCGTAGAGTAAATGGTTATGCTAAATATAAAGTAGGCGATGTAACTGCTGCTCAACCAGCCGGAAGTACTGCTACTATTTTAGGAGTCTTTCCTTATGCTGATGGAGTTATTGCTTGTGTTAGTGATGATATTTATTTTACTAACGATGGAGCTACTTGGTTACAAATAAATCGAAGTTCAGTTTCAGGCAGTGGTGATAACTACTCAACCTTTACAGGTCGAAGTGTTTTAAATAGAACTAATCAAGGACAATGCACTTTTGCTTTAGCTGAAGGTGCAACTTTTGATTATGGTGAAGTTTTTATAGCTGATGGAGCTAATAAAATTTATAGCTTTCGTATGGAAGGCACAGGTAATCTAAATACTAGAACATTCTTTGCTGCTGAAATAACTGTTAGTGGTACTAATGGAGTTAAATTTATTACTATTCACGATAATCATTTAATAGCAGCAGGAGTAGTAGGTAATTTAAATACAGTTTTTCATAGCCAAGTAAATGATTATGATAACTTTGCAGCTGGTGGTAGTTTTACTTTATCTGACCAAGTTGTAGGTATTAAAGGTTTCCGAGAAGATTTAATTATATTTTGTGAAAATAGTATTCATAAACTTATTAATCTTCATAACTCTGATACAGTTAGAATAGACCCAATTACTGATAACGTAGGTTGTCTAAGTGGTTATAGTATTCAAGAGATTGGCGGTGACTTATTATTTTTAGCAGCTGATGGTTTTAGAACAGTTGCTGGTACTGCAAGAATTGGTGACGTTGAGTTAGGTACAGTCTCAAAACAAATTCAACCAGTTGTCAGTGAATTAGCCAGAAACATAGATGACTTTGTTATTAATAGTTTAGTTATTAGAGAAAAGTCACAGTATAGATTGTATTACACTAATGTAGTTTTAGCTAACTCAGCTCAAAAAGGCATAGTAGGTACCTTAAGACCAAATGGTTTTCAATGGTCAGAACTATTAGGTTTAGAAGTTACTAGTGTAAATTCTAATTTTGATAACAATGGTATTGAAGTTTACTATCACGGAGATACTAATGGTTTTGTTTATACGCATGATGTTGGTTACACTTTTGATGGTACTAACATAAATGCTATTTATGAAACTCCAGACTATGACTATGGCGATTTTGGTACCCTAAAAACTTTGCATTACATTAAAATATCTATTACACCAGAAAGTAATATTCAACCAACACTTAGAGTTAGATATGACTATAGTAGTTCTGATATACCACAGCCAGACGATATAGTTTTAGACTCAGTACCTGCTCCTTCACTTTTTGGTCAGTCAGTTTTTGGACAATCAATATTTGGAGCAGCAGAGCAACCACTAGTCAGAGAGTCACTAGTAGGTAGCGGACATAGTAACAATTTTAGATTCTCAAGCAATGATGCAAATTCACCCTACATTATAAATGGTTTTTATGTAGATTATATACCTTCAGGCAGGAGATAAGACATGGCAGGATATACCAGACAAAGTACATTTACTGATGGCGATACCATCACCGCAGCATTATTTAATAATGAGTTTGACCATTTATTAGCAGTTTTTAGTAATGCAACTGGTCACAAACACGATGGCACAGCTAGTGAAGGTCCAGTTATAGGCCTAATAGGTGATGCTGGAGAAACAACACCAAACAATAAAGTCTTAATAGATAGTGCTAATAATCACATTGAATTTTACATAGAAGTTAGCAGTAACCCTGTCCAACAACTTTATATAGCTGATGGAGCTATTTTACCAGTTACAGACAACGACATTGATTTAGGCTCAAGCTCTTTAGAGTTTAAAGATTTATTTATAGATGGCACAGCTAACATCGATAGCTTAGTAGCTGACACTGCAGATATTAATGGTGGCACACTAGATAATGTAACTATTGGTGCAACCACCGCAGCAGCTGGTACTTTTACGACAGTAACTACGACAAGTAATGTTATTGTTGGTGGTAATCTAACTGTGTCTGGCACTACAACCACAGTCAACAGTAATGAAGTTAATATTGGTGATAACATTATTGTGCTTAATTCAGATGAGACAGGAACACCATCACAGAACGGTGGGATTGAAATAGAACGAGGTACCTCAACTAATGTCTCACTAGTTTGGAATGAAACTAATGATTATTGGACCTTTGGTAGTAATCACTTAAACTTCCCAGACAACTCCAAAGCCTACTTTGGTGACTCTAATGACTTACAGATTTACCACGATGGTTCTAATAGTTATATTGAGGATGCTAATGGTCTTGGTAATCTTATTTTAAGAGGTAGTGCTAATGTACAAATTGAAGGTGCTAATGGTGAAAATTGTGCAATATTTAACGAAAACAGTTCAGTCCGTCTTTTTTTCGATAATGCAGAAAAACTAGCCACAGCTAGTGGTGGAGTTACTATCACAGGCACAGCAACAGCAACAGCTTTCTCAGGACCTTTAACAGGTAATGTCACAGGCGATGTGACTGGTAACGTCACAGGAAATCTAACAGGCTCTGTTTTAACTGCAGCTCAAACAAATATTACAAGTCTTGGTACCTTATCAAGCTTAGCAGTCTCTGGTGATTTAACTGTAGATACTTCAACACTTAAAGTAGATTCTAGTAATAATAGAGTTGGTATTGGAACTGCTTCGCCAAGTTCATTACTACATCTTAATTCAGGTAATAGAGATTTGAACTTTATACTAGCTGATAGCCCAGCTTCAGGTAATGCAGGAGTACAAATAACAGCAGGTGCTAGTGATTTCTTAGGTTTATATGGTGGGTCAAGTAATGGTGAATTATTACTTGGTTCTAACAATACTGAACGTATGAGAATAGACTCTTCAGGCAACCTAGGTATCGGTACAAGTTCTCCGGGAGCTAGATTACAAATAAATGGTTCATCAACAGATAGTTCTGCTCATGCTTTAATTGCTAGAAACTCTGGAGGAACTTCATTATTTAGTATTAGAAATGATGGTAGAATTGATATCCCAACAGGTAATTTAAATGTTACTAACGATGTTGCAGTCTCAGGTAATCTAACAGTCACCGGTAATGCAACTATTAATGGTAATCTAACCTTTGGTGATGCTAATACCGATACAGTTTCTTTCGGAGCTGATATAGATTCAAACATTATTCCAGACGATGACAATACTTATGACCTCGGCAGTTCTTCACAGGAATGGAAAGACTTATACATAGATGGTGTGGTATATGCCGACCAAATAGACCTAGGCGACAACGAAAAGATTAGACTAGGTGCTAGTCAAGATTTAGAAATCTTTCACAATGGCTCTAATAGTGTTATTAAAGATGGCGGTACTGGAAATTTATACTTACAAGGTACTAATTTATTATTAACTGATTCTGCTGGTTACACTTTTATTGAATGTATAGATAGTGGTAATGCTGGTACAGTTAAACTTTATCATAGTGCTTCTGAAAAACTAGCCACAACCTCAACAGGGATAGATGTTACAGGTGGAATTTCTGCATCTAGTACAGTAAATGCTTTTGGTAATGGTAGTGTAGCCCTACAATGGGGTGATACAACAGCACTTGGAGCTTTATCTTTTGATGGCTCTGCAAACCCTCTGATTCGTTCATACTCATCTAAACCTCTAGTATTTCAAACTAATGGTGCTAATGAACGCATGAGAATAGACTCATCAGGCAACGTAGGTATCGGAACTACTTCGCCAAACTACTTGCTTGATGTAGAAGGTACAGGTAGCACATTATTTAGACTTAACTCAACTTCAGGTGCAGCAGTTTTACAAATAAGTGTACCAGATACATCTAGCATTTGTGACCTTAATTTTGGTGATACAGGTGATACTACTTCTGGTCAAATAAGATACAGACATAATGGCGATTCAATGGCATTTGATACAGCTGGTTCTGAAAGACTTAGAATAGACAGTTCAGGTAAATTACTTGTCGGTAAAACTTCAGGAGATACTACAAATACAGTAGGACATGAACTAAAAGCTAATGGTATTGCTGTACATACTACAGATGGTACAGGCACTTTATTCCTCAACAGAAAAACATCAGATGGCACAATTATAGAGCTTAGAAAAGATAATTCTGCTGTTGGTAGTATTAATGCTCAAGGTGGTAGACTAACTATTGGCTCAGATGATACACATATATTTTTCGATAGTGGAGATACCCCGTCAATAAGACCACATAATGGCTCTGCTGCTACAGACGGTGTAATAGATATTGGTGAGTCAGGAACAAGATTTAAAGACCTTCACCTTTCTGGTAATGCTAATATAGGCGGCAACCTCACAGTCTCTGGCACCACGACAACACTCAACACAGCAACCCTAGATGTCGAAGACAAAAACATAACCCTTAACAAAGGCTCAGGAGATACTTCAAGTACAGCCGATGGAGCTGGTATTACTATCCAAGATGCAGTCGATGCTTCTAATGATGCGACTATCTTGTGGAATGCTTTTGCTGACAGGTTTGATTTCAGTCATGGTCTAAGAATAAATGCAGATGACCAGAGTTTAACTGTGGGTGCCGGTGGTGATTTTGCTCTCTCCCATAATGGTACAGATACCTTTATGGCCAACAATACAGGTCATTTTTACATCACAACTACCTCAGATGACAAAGACATAATATTTAGAAGTGATGACGGAAGTGGTGGTGTGACAGAATATTTCAAAATAGACGGTAGTTTAGCAGATGGCACATCAACTTTTGTAAGATTACCTGATAATGGTAATTTAGGTTTTGGTGCAAGTAATGATTTAAGAATATACCATGATACCTCTCATAGTTATATTAATAACTTTACTGGTAACTTAGAAATAAGAAATGATGCTGATGATGGAGATATTAATTTTAGAACTGATAATGGTTCAGGTGGTTTAA
>VTLG01008743.1_pt1 | contig 48345 bp, 58 predicted proteins | sample 4694571 | NCBI WGS metagenome assembly VTLG01 (sample SAMN12604809, study PRJNA352737) | marine metagenome | biome: ENVO:00000447; feature: ENVO:00000209|ENVO:00000569|ENVO:01000036; material: ENVO:00002151; isolation source: viral sequences binned using virsorter ... | reverse complement strand
CCCCCGCCACCACCGCCGCCACCGCCCGTCCCGCCACCAATGATGACGCCAGCGGATCTCAGGGAAGCGGCTGTACCTATGGCTATGCCAGTGCCGGATATAGTTAGAGCTGCTGCTACACCTATAACTCAACCAATAGGCTTTGACGTAGCTCCACCCCCTGTAGCGCCTTTACCGCCACCAATGTTGCCTGTCGCGCCAGCGCCAGTAAGTGCAGGATCTATGGCAGGATCTAAGGGCGGAGCAGAGCCACAGCTTGCGGATGCATCGTTTGTTGGGATTACTCCCCCTGCGAACATCCCAGCTTTGCCGCCAGTAGCCCCCGTTCTTTTGCCTAAGACACCTAGAAGACGCATAGAGGCTGTTGCAGATCCAAGGTTGCCCAGGTTTATTCCGCCGCCAGGCATATAGTATGACGTTAACTAAAGTTAGTTTTGCCCCAGGAGTTAACAAAGAAGGCACAGAGTACACCGCTGATGCAGGATGGTTTGACTCGGACAAGATAAGATTTAGGAAAGGTCGCGTAGAAAAGATTGGTGGATGGCAGAAGTATACAGATCAAAGCTTTTTGGGCGTGTGTAGATCTTTGCACAATTGGTCATCTTTGGAGTCAATAAACTATTTAGGCGTTGGCACTAATCTCAAGTTTTATGTTGCAGAAGGTGCTGGTTACAACGACGTTACCCCTCTTCGTCTGACAACTGGAGCAGGAGATGCCACTTTTGCAGCGACAAACGGCTCGTCAACTATAACAGTCACAGAGAATGGTCATGGCGCAGTTGTTAATGATTTTGTTACTTTTAGTAGCGCTGCTTCTTTGGGCGGCTTAATTACAGCAGCCGTTTTAAATCAGGAGTATCAGATTACTTCTGTTCCAACGACAAATACCTTCACCATAACTGCAAAAGACACAAACGGCACTGAAGTAATTGCAAACTCTAGCGACACTGGCAACGGTGGAAGCTCAACCGTTGCGGCTTATCAAATCAACACTGGTTTAAACACCTTTGTTCAAGGCACTGGTTGGGGCGCTGGCACCTGGAGTTCTGGCACTTGGGGTAGCTCAAGTAGTATAGCCGCTGCCGGTCAGCTAAGACTTTTTAGCCAAGATAACTTTGGTGAGGACTTAGTATTTAACGTCAGGGGTGGGGGTGTTTATTACTGGGATGAAAGTTCTGGGACAGGCACTAGAGCTATAGAGATCGGGTCTCTTGCAGGGGCTTCAAACACCCCCGTGGTTGCTTTAAAAATTTTAGTCTCTGATGTGGATCAGCACGTTATCGCCTTTGGCTCTAATCCAATTGGCTCTTCGACTATTGATCCATTGCTCGTTAGATTTTCTGATCAGGAGAATGCAGCAGATTGGACGCCAACTGCGACCAATACAGCCGGTGGGGTAAGAATAAACTCTGGCTCAGAAATAATTGGTGCGATCCAGACTAGGCAAGAAATACTTGTTTTTACAGATGTAAGCTTGCATTCAATGAGATTTACGGGCGCTCCTTTTACGTTTCAGTTTTCTACGTTAAGCACCGATATCTCTATGATCTCGCCAAACGCAGCGGTTAACGCTAGAGGCTCCGTGTACTTTATGGATTCTGGTGGTTTCTATGTTTATAACGGCTCAGTGCAGCCTTTGCCATGCAGCGTAAAAGAACATGTGTTTTCTAATCTAAACAAAGGCCAGGCGTTCAAGGTTTTTGCCGCAGAGAACAATGACTTTTCTGAGGTAATTTGGTTTTACCCTGTAGGCACCGATGACACAGAAATAACCAACTATGTTTCTTACAACTACGCAGAAAATCTTTGGGCTGTAGGGACATTGAATCGTGGTGCATGGATTGGTTATTCAAAGAACTCTAACCCAATAGCATCTAGCGTGAACACTGGTGTCACTGACGCGAACTATTTATACAACCATGAAACGGGCTTTGATGATGACGGATCGGCAATGACTGCATTTGTGGAGTCAGGCGATCTAGAAATAGGCGAAGGTGATCGCTTTATGATGATAAGTCGTATTGTTCCAGACTTTAAATTTAGCGGCCTTGCTTCAGATGCATCAGTTGATTTCACTATTAAGGGTAGTAACTTCCCACTGGAAACACCAACAAGCCAAGCTACGGCAACAGTAACATCTAGCACCACCCAATCAAATATAAGAACAAGAGCAAGACACGCAGTTGTCCGCATTGAGAGCAGTGGAAGCGGTTATGGTTGGAGACTCGGTGATCTTAGATTTGATATGCGACAGGATGGTAGGCGCTAATGGCTACAAGACAAAATCCGCTACCTGTTCCGACGCCAGATTATGACGTTAACAACGAAGCGACTACCCGTAGAACCATAGAACAAGCCTTAGATCAGATAGAAAACGATGTAAATTTAGCGAAGACTCAAGGTGATAAACCAGGATCTTTGGCAATGCGTAGGTTCCAGTTTTTGCTTATGGGTGCATCGTGACAGACGTTATCAAGGTGCTTGGTCAGGTTGATGTCAGCGCGACTACCACAACAACCTTGTATACAGCCCCTGATTTAACACAGACCACTGTCAGCTCTTTGGTCATATGCAACAGAGGCGGCTCTGCAATTACGTTTAGGGTCAGCATTCATGTCGGAGGTGCAACAGCCGATGACAAGCAATTTATATTTTTTGATGAAGATCTCGCAGCAACAACCACCAGAACGGTTGTGATAGGGATATGTTTATCTCAAGCAGATGTGGTGAAGGTTTATGCCAGTGCCGCCAATGTAAGTTTTAACCTGTTCGGGGTGGAGACAAGCTAATGAATTATGTGAAAGGACAAATGCAGCAGGCACCATTACAGCCTATGGCTGATCAAATGGCGCAATACGGGCGATTTGGTGACAGCATGATGGTTCACATGAACCCTGTTGAAGTTGCTGGGATTGCTGCATTGTCGCCAACTGGCAACTTAACAACCAACCCTGTAACAGGTCAGCCAGAAGCGTTTTTACCTTTTCTAGCGCCAATGCTGGGTAGCTTGGCTGGGAAAGCTTTACTCGGTAAGACTTTAGGCGGTGCGATAGCGGGGGCTATCGGTTCAGGATTAACAACTGCTGCGATAACAGGCGATCTCAAAAAGGGCCTAGTATCAGGGTTGACAGGTTACGGTGTTGGTCAAGCTTTAGGTGCGGCAAGTGATGCTCTAAATCCAGAGATAGGTGCAACTCAAGAGTTGTTATCTAAGGCAGGAGAAGATGCAGCTCAAGCAGGGTTGGATGTTGCTACAGCTCAAGTTGGAGCGGCGGCACCAATAGATCAAGCGGTGCAGGGTGCTTTAGATCCAGTTACAGGACAAGCCGTCAATCAGGCGTTTTCTCCTGTGGCGGTTACTGATCCTATAACGGGCGCTGTTTCTAACCCAGCTCTAAGCCCATTACAACAAGCGGCCAGCGCTCCTCTTTCACAGCTTGATGCAGCCAATGCTGCAAAGTTGGCGGCTGATCAGAGAGTCGCTGGTCTTACCAAGAGAGTTGCAGATTTGAGAGCAGAGCAATCTGGTTTTGATGTAGCAACAGCCCCATTCCGAGAGCCTGGTGCTTTTTTAAAATCACTCACAAGCGCTCAGTCCATGATTCCAATTGCTGTTGGCGAAGGTCAGCTAGCGGAGATGGAGAGACAAGAGGAGATGGATCGATTGTACGGGGCCGCTTCCGAAAAGCGTAAAGAAGAGGAACGCAGAGCTAAAAACTTGTTAAGTAGCAGCCGGTTTGGTGCCGTTGAGGGAACTGGATATGATCGATTCAAACAAACCTCTCCATACGGATTTGTCACTGGTGGCATAACCTCTGTCGATCCAAATTACTTCGTAGAGAAGTACGAGGACTCTAAAAACTTAGGCACGGAAGATATGTTTAGAGGGGGCCGTACAAGCACTACAACTACTCGCGAAAGAGATAGGGATGAAGGAACAGAGGGAGGCCCTTTGTTTGATCCAATAAATGATCCGGTAAAAAAATTCATGGCGGCTTCTGTGCAAAGATCACTGAGAGGCCCAGAGGTTATATCTCCAGATGAGCTACGAGGCTACAGACCAGGATTTGATCCTGAGATCATGTACTTTAGAGATCCAGCGACAGAAGATGCAGATACGACCACAGATACAGACGTTGCCTCTTCAGGAATTGCAGCTTTGTCTCCTGAAGCTGGAGCTGCTTTGCAGGGATTAGTCGGTAGCATTGCCCTTGGCAGAGGTCGAGGTATAGACCCCCTGATGATGAATCAGATCGAAAGCGTATCACCCGATGTTATGGGAAACATAGTCACCGCAACGAGAGACACACGGGCGGTTAATCAACCAATAGTCCCTGATCTTGCTTTGCGATCCAGGGACATCTTGAACTACGCAGATATGATGCCAGAGGCAATAATGCAAGAGGGCAAACAAGTTCCTAATGTAAGAAGTCCAATTAGGTCGGTTGATCTTGGAGATGGCATATACGACGAGCAGCGCATAGAAGGCGATGGGTTCAGGGGTATATATCGTAATAGGCCCTTGAGAGAAGATGAGGGTGGCTTTACCAAAGAGCAAATGGCTGAATACAACGAAAGGGTGCGATTGTTTGACACACTCGCTGAGCCTTATGTCAGATCTGGCATGCCTATACCTAAAGAGATAAACGATTTAATTAGCCGCGATTTACCGCCGTCTAAAGTAGAAGCTTTTGAATCAGACATGATGATCGAAAGAAAAGCCGAGGGCGGGGCCGTGGCGCAAACAGAAGCTAAAGAAAGATCTTTAATAGAAAGAACGACTATGGCTCTCTTAGGCAGACTGCCAGAAAAAGAAGCTGATGTTGTCATAAAAAGGTTTATTGACGAGTTTGGCACAGAGGCGTTCCAGATGCTCCGCAACAGGGTGCTAGAAGATGTGGTGCCAGGATCAGTCAAAGAAGGTCTGATACCTGGGACTAGTGGCGGGATGGATGATGAAATTAAAGGAATGATTGGCGACTCACAAAGAGTTGCTGTGTCTCCTGGTGAGTTTATCGTGCCAGGCGATGTTGTTTCTGGGCTAGGCGATGGTAACTCTGATGCAGGCGCCAAGGAGCTAGAAGACATGATGAATAGGGTTCGCATGCAGCGCACTGGGACAACCCAGCAACCGGCACCGCTAAACAACGTCCGCAGTGAGGTAATGCCTGCATGAGCGCACTATTAGACTTTGACGCAAGCAAGATAAAAGACATCTCACGCGAGCATAAAGTGCGCAGAAAGATAGATGCTAAAGAGTGCACTCACACCATAACGCTGGTTCCGCCTACATTTTTAAATAGTATTTGGCCTGATGTAAGAGAGCAGTTGGCGAGAGCTGTATACAGATCCTATGGGCGCTGGAATTTAGAGTTCTTGTATGCGTCGATTCAAAACGGAAAGCAGCAACTATGGTTGGCTTTTGATGAAGACAACAACATCAACGGGGTAGGCACTACAGAAATTGTTCAGTATCCACAGAAAAAAATGTTAGCCGTGCAGTTTTTGGGCGGAGACAAATTTAACGAGTGGGTTTGGTCAATGCTTGAGCGTCTTAAAGACTGGGGCAGAGACAATCAGTGTAGCGGGATAGAGGCCACCGCAAGAATGGGTTTCTGGAAATGGTTAGAGCAAGACGATTTTACAAGATCTTTCGTTGTGTACGAGAGGAGTTTAGAAGATGAGTAAGAAAGGCGGCGGAGGCGGAGGCGGCGTTCAAGAAAGCGTTGTCACACAGACAAATTTACCAGAGTACGCTCAGCCTTTTTATGAAGAGCTTTTAGGCCGTACAGTTTATGAATCTACAAGGCCTTACGAAGCCTTTCCTGGGCAAAGACTGGCAGACTTTACTGAGTTTGAGCAGCTTGGTATGGAGGGCATGGCGGACATCGCCGCTAGGGGTGCGCCTGAACAAATAGGTTTTGCCTCTGATATAGCCGCACAAGTTGGATATCAGCCCGTTGGTGCTGGAGCTGATATAGCTGCTGGCTTTACACCACCAATGCAGTTCTCTGGATACACTGCTGGTGATATAGGGTCTGGATATACCGCTGGCGGTCTTGGGCAAGGATATCAGGCAGGTCAAAGAGGCTCTGGATTTCAAGCCACAACATTTGATCCGTCCTATCAGGCCGGTACTTTAGATCAAGGATTCCAAGCTCAAGCCTTATCTCCAACTTATCAGGCTGGGCAATTTGACCCAGGCTATGTGGCGCAAGCGAGGCAGTCTGGCTTCAATGTAGCGCCGCTTACAAGTCAGTATCAAGCCGGTGTGTTTGATCCAAGTTATCAAGCTGGAAAAGTTGATCAGGGTTTTCAAGCAAGAGAGCTAGGCGTCGATTATCAGGCAGGCGACTTTGATCCTGGTTATGTTGCTAGAGAGTTAGGGCAAGACTACACGGCCAGAGATTTGCAGTCTCAGTACACAGGAGATATAGATCTTGGTGCTGGCTTTCAAGCAGGAACGATAGCAGATCCTGCGATTCTTGAATCCTACATGAATCCGTACCAGCAGTTGGTGACGGACATAGAAAAGCGAGAGGCACAGCGTCAGTCTGATATACAGGCTGCTGATATATCTCAGCAAGCAGCGCAGGCTGGCGGACTTGGTGGATACCGAGAGGCGATCCTTCAGGCTGAACGAGAGCGCAATTTGGGTCAGCAATTAGCGGACATACAGGCTCGCGGCGGTCAAGCAGGATTTGAACAAGCTATGCAGGCCTTTGAAGCAGATCGGGCTGCTAGATTACAAGAAGCACAATTTGGCTTAACCGCTGGTCAGGCGCGTGATGCTGCCGCAAGGGAAGCAGAACAGTTACGGCAGAGTGCTTTCCAAGCGACAGAGCAAGCGCGTCAAGCACAACAAAAAATGGCTGTAGATTCTTTCCAAGCGGGAGAATCTGCAAGGCAGCAAGCTGCTCAATTAGGGTTAACTGCTCAACAGCAAGAAGACGCAGCGCGTCAGGCTCAAGAACAGTTCTCGCAAAGAGCATTTGAGCAGACAGAGGCTGGTCGCAGAGCACAACAAGAACTTGATGTTCAAGCGTTCCAAGCAGGCGAGCAGGCTAAACAAAGAGCTGCCGAGTTGGGCCTGACTGCTCAGCAACAGCAAGAAGCAGCTAAGCAAGCGCAAGAACAATTCAGACAATCAGCTTTTGCTCAAACGGCAGATGTTGCGGCTCAACAAGAACAGTTTGCTCAGCAAGCTTTCCAAGCTGGAGAACAGGCTCGACAACAAGCTGCACAACTTGGCCTCACTGCACAGCAACAAGAAGAAGCTGCAAGGCAAGCGCAAGAGCAGTTCTCACAAGCTGCGTTTAGTATCACTCAAGAAGGGCGGATACAGCAGCAGCAGTTAGAACAACAAACATTTCAGATCGGAGAGCAAGCAAGGCAGAGAGCAGCAGAACTTGGGCTTACGGCACAACAGCAAGAGGACGCATCTCGGCAAGCACAAGAGAGTTTCAGACAACAAGCCTTTGCTCAAAACGAGCAACTTAGAATCGCCCAGCAACAGGAAGATCGTGCTGCATTCCAAGCGAGTGAAGCTGCAAGACAAGAAGCAGCAAGGCTTGGGCTAAGCGCTCAAGAACTACAAGAGCGTGTTAATCAGGCTGAAAACCAAGCTCGTATGGCAGCAAGGCAGCAACAGGCTGCACTAGAGGAGACCAGGGCTAGACTTGGTCTTGCTGGATTAGATGCTGACAGAGCAACTCAAGCTCAGCGACTTGATGCCGCAAGGATACTGGGCGCCCTTGGTGGCGACGAGCAAAGACTTGCTTTTGAAAGATTAAGAAACTTGCAAGCCGCTGGCGAGATACAAAGGAATCTAACGCAGCGCGGGTTGGACATTGGATATCAAGATTTCTTGAGGCAACAAGCTTTCCCAAGAGAACAGTTGGCATTCTTTAGCCAGCTATTGCAAGGATTGCCTGTTACTCCAGGCTCTCAAACCACAACGTTTGGTGGCCCAAGTCAGGCTCAGCAGCTTCTTGGTGCAGGTATTGGCGGTGTTGGCCTGTATAACGCGCTTGCTGGAGTAAGCTAATGAACATATTAGAAGTTGAAGACATGATCAAAGGGTTGCCTGACATGGCTTTAAGAAAGGAAGCCACTCAACCCACAGGTAGGGTGCCTCAGTTCCTTGTTATTTCTGAGATCAAACGCAGAAGCGACATGCGCAAGAGGTTCCAAGAGCGACAACCACAAGGCACCATCAAGGATCAGATCGTCAATGAAGGCATTGCTGCAATGGCACCACCTCAACCAGCGATGCAATCTGCTATGGGTGTTGCCCCGACAATAGCAATGAACGTAGGGGGCAAGACTCCGTACTCTGATGATCCCAGGATTGCGTATCTCCAAAGAATGCGCGACCAGGGAGTGACAATGGAGGATGTGATCAATCGATTGCAGGGCCTTTATGTAGACACGGCAGGTGAAACCAGCGCACCGTTCCAAATAACTGACCAGAGTCAATCAACAGTGAGACCGCCTAATGTTATGGATGTCGGAAGTGCTGTTAAAAACATACCAATGACTGATTTGTTGAGGCCAGGTAATCCTGCCTATGAAGCTTTATCGACTGTCTACAACGAGGGTATGGTTTCTCCTCAGCCAACACCGTCACCTCAAGAGATGTACGATAAGAATATGGGTGGATTTAGAAATGTTGTTGAGGATCAACCAGAGCTGTACCCATTTGTACAACGCAGCGGTCAAACTGGTGATGTAATAAAAGCTGTGTCTAGCCCCAGCGTTGATCCATCTGCCCTTGTGACTACAGATGGTGAACCAAATAACGCATTAACTGAAGATGCAAGAACGTATTCTGATATTCAAAGCGAGCTGCGCAGCAAAGGCTTGCCATCAACCACACAAGCCGATTATTCAGACAGTGAAACGGTGCGCAGAGACGCTTTGAAGTATGCTGAAAGCTTAAAACCCTACGACTATGAACAATTCAGAACAGACATAACGTCTGATTTTGCAAGCCTAGCTCCTGATTACTCTAGATTGATTGCGAAATCAGAAGCGAGAGCTGGACAGATTCGCGATGATGCTAAAAGAGAGGCTGCTTCTCAGGCTTTGATTCAACTTGGAGCAGGTATAGCAGCGGGTAATCTAGCCTCTGGGTTGAGCAAGGCTGGGCAAACAGCAGCGGATATAAGAAAAGAAGCCAGAAAAGACATTACTGCTGAAGAAAGATTGCAGCAAGAAACAGAAATGTCGCAAATGCAAACAGCGAGGCAGCTTGGCATTCTTGATAAGCAGCAAGCGATTAAGAACGAAGAGCAAAACAGAGAGCTTCAAACAAAGCAGTATGTGGCTAATAAAACTCTGGAATATCAAGCCGCAGGGTTGAGTCAAACAGCAGCAGAAAATTTGGCTAAAGGCTTAGAGTCTGCTGCATTAGCAGGACAAGCTTATACAACAGAGCAAAGAAAGTTTGCTATAGACCGACTATTTAAAGAAGCCCAGATACTACGATTCCAAGATTTAAGAAGCGAAGAAGAGCAAGCGACTGTTAGATCGCAACTGAACTTTATAGAAGATACCTTTAATGATGCTATGGAAGAATGGCTGAGGGGTGAAGGTGCTGGCGCAGAACCAGAAGAAATTAAGAAGTACGCAAATAGTCTAGTTGACAGCTTGGTAGGATCAGTTGGTCGAGCCACAGATGAGCTTTTGGGCAATGATCCTAAAGATCCTCTTGGCGGTGTAAGGGATGCGCTGAAAACGTAAATGAACGCCCAAGCCAAAACTAGACTGCAAGTTTTTAGGGAAAAGTATCCTGCATACAACGACCTAAGCGATGAAGAGCTTGCCCGTGGCTTATATAAAAGATTTTATTCAGACCTGCCAGAAGCCGATGTGTACAGAGAGTTTGGTTTAACGGTTGATGATCCCTCTTTCGGCACACAAAACTTAGCAGAAGCAAGCATTGCAGAAAACGCAGCGAAGATGACGCCAGAGGTGCTGGCATTAGATCCTGACCTTGAGCCTACTGTGCCAGGATATATCGGTGAAACAGGCAAGGCTATAGTGCGTGGGTTTGGCTCTGGTGTTTTATCGGCTGGCGCAGGACTTGCTGAGCTTGCAGATGCAGGTACGGATTTTTTTGGCTTTGAAGATCTAATAGACAGTGGTGATGAAAACTTTCTTATCAATCTAGCCAACCAAGGTAAACAATCTATCGATGAGAACCTTGGTGTAGGTGATGCTTACAAAGACGCTTACATAGTTAAGGTTGGAGAAGCAGTAGGAAGTATTGGATCATTATTTGCATTTGGTGGTGTTGGCGGCCTCTTAGGCAGAGCTGCTTCTGGGGCAAAAGCGGCTGGTTTGTTGGGTAAAGTTGGCGCAGGTGGCGCTACTGGAGCGGCTGGTGCAGGTCTTGGCGCTTCAGAGCAAGTCGCTAGGATTGAAGAGGCGAGAAGTCGAGGAATAGAAGTTAGTGATGAAGACGCCGACATAGCTATTTTAGCTGGTGGACTTGTCGGCACCACCGAGTCTCTTGTTCCACTAGGACAGCTCAAGAAAATCCGTGGCCTTAAAACTCCAGAGCGAAACATAAAAGAGTTGAAAAAAAGGCTTGATGCTGCGAATGAGGCTGGTGATGAGCGCTTAGCAACAGAAATATATAACCGATTACTCAGAGAAGTTCGGTATGAGAAAGCGGCAAAAAGCAGTTTGGAAGCAGTAAGAAGCGCTGTTAAAACAGGTTCACAAGAAGCTATTCAAGAAGCCGTTGCCTCTGTTGCTCAAGACGCCATCCAGAACTATACATACGATGATAGCGTAAGCTTTACAGACTCTTTATGGGATGACCTGACCGTCGGCTTTGGTGCTGGTGCCACTGTTGATGCGATAACGACGGGCCTATTCAACAGAAGGGCTAGGATCAGCCGACAGATAGAACAACAAAAAGAAGCCGAGCTAAGAGTTAAAGAGGAAGAATCTAGGCAGTTTTTCCTAGATCAAGCTGATGCAGCAAAAGAAAAACTTCGACAGCAAGAGATAGCTGCGCAAGAAGAGGCTGAAGCAAATCTTCGCAAGGACGCTAGAGATAGAAGGCTTGCGGGGGAGATGGCCGCTATAGAGGCAGGCCGTGAGGCAGAGCGTCAAAGACAAAGAACCTATGAAGATTTGGTTGAATCGCAACAAGGTCGCGGAGAAACCTCTTTAACCGGCAAAGCGCAAGATTACGCAAGACGCCTTGCTAGGAACGTTACAAGCAAAGGGGGCCAATTCCCTGACGCAGGCACATTCAGTATAGACCAAAGAACAACCCCTGACGGAGTGGAGTTTTTTGCTAAGCACTCAATATCCGACGAAGTGTATGGATCTGGGTCTCCGATATACGAAGAAACTGCGCATTTAGTTTCTAATCTAAACAACGAAATAATTAACCGTCGCGTTAATCAATCCATAATTGATGCGATGGACTTATCCCCTGAGCCGTACAGCCCAGAGCAATCAGAAAGTTTGTATGCGATAGGTCAAAGATTAAATCGTCCAGATAGATTCACCATCACAGCCTCATCTCTTAATCAGGCTGCTGGAACAATAGACACTCCAAAAACCCCTTTTGCAGAAGGAGTCAGTATAGATCGGCTGCATGAAATGCAGTATGGGGTGCCGCCACTTACAGATCGTGGCAAAAAAATATACAAAGATCTTACGGGCCTGACTGCTGCACAGAAAATAAACTTTGAGCGTAGAAAGAAAGGGCTGAAAGAAGTATCAAACTTTGACTTACAAGAGGCTAGAGAAGTTTTAGGAGAGGATTTTCCTAAAGTCTTTGATGTGCTTTTAGATGCTAAGACATCTGATATCAATGCGCCTATTAGGGAGTTTGGGCAGGTTGGGGCTAAACTCAAAACAAAAAGAGAGATAGGCCAGATACTTAGAGATAAGAACATAACTTCAGGCTTAGAAACGCCAGAGGTAGAGTACATCTTTGACAAGATAGTTAACGAAAAAGACGTTAACAAAATGACCCCATCTCAAGGGGAGTTTTTGGCGTCAGAGTTGCGTCAGCTACCTAGATTACCAACGCCAACAAACATCCCAGACTTTAGGCCTAAGCCATACACGCGCAAACAATACGATGAGGCACAAGCCTTTGTCATTGAATCTGGTGATGGCACATTACAAAACATAGAAAGTTTTCTTTCTGATCAAGGATCTGAAAAGAGAATAGGCGTCGTTGCTAACGCAATCAGAAATGATTTAAAGAAAGCAGGCACGATCCGAGAGGACGATACGGTTGCGGTGACGCCGCTTCTTGAAGATCAGAGGCCTGTGGCTGCCCCTATAGAGAAAGTTCCCTTTACATCAACGCAAAAGAGGGACGAAGACGCACTTCTGAAAGACCTACAAGAATCTGTAGACAAAGAGCTAACTGGCCTTGGTTTGTCTGACATTAAAGGCAGGGTTCTAGACGTATTAAAGTTTGGCCCTGTAACAAGAGAGGGCGAAGTAGTTCTAGGTGATTTTGAAAGAGAATTATCGGCAGACACAACAGGTTATTTCTTACCGTCTGCCAGAACAATATTTACTGCAATAGATAGAGCCAAGAGAAAGTCCAGAGATAATAGCCCAGAGTCTTTGAGGGCTTCGATCATGGATACTTTAGACCATGAAGTACTTCACGCAACAAGAGAGCTGGATCTTTGGGAAGACAAAGAGTGGCGCCTGTTAGAAAACCTTGCAAGAAAGAAAACGGTGCCAGGTAAGCCCAATGTTACATTCTATCAGTCAATAATAGATAACCCTGGATATCAAAATCTTAGCCCCGTAGGCAAGATGGAAGAGGCTGTTGCAGAGCTAATACGATCAGGCCGCAAAGACAAAGCGATGATCGCTGGCAAGCCGAGAGCAATGGTTGAAAGGATGTTCAACTTCTTTGAAAAGACCAACAATGCCTTGCGCGGCACAGGATTCCAAAGCTTTGAGGATGTTCTAGACAGGCTGGAGAGTGGCGAAGTTGGCGCCAGAGAACGAGGCAAGGTAAGAACGCTGAGGTCTTTAGAGAAGTCTCTGCTGGCTGTTCCCGAAAGAGGAATAGGTAGAGAGCGAGATGTAGCTCCAGACTTTATTGAAGACCCATCTGATGAGCCGCTCTTCCAAAGACGCCCGTCAACTACACCGATAGAAAGTGCGGTCAGGTTAGCTAACAAGAAGTACAACGACTATAACACCGCTGTCGAAGATGAGTTCTTTGGTAAGTTCTGGCCCTCTTTGATGAGTGAAGTTGGCGGCACCGTATCGTCAGACAAGGTGCGTACTGCCTCTAAGAGAGCGATACGCGACATAGAAGACTTTATAAAAGAAAACCCAAAGTATCGTGACTACTATGCAGAGGATCTTTCTGCTACTCGCAGCGCCTTAGAAAGCAGGTACGGGCAGATCACTGATGACGATCTTTTGTTTTATCAAGTTGCCAATGGACTGACTTCACCAGCCACATCACTGCCTGCAAATGTTGGCGATGCGTTAAAGATATTTGATCTGTACAAACAGAAAGGGAACTTAGATGACATTGAACTGGGGCTTAGTGCTAAAGGTAATAGAGTTATCAAGAGCGCTCCTTTTACTATCTCAGGAACTACAAGCGCGACAAAGGCTAAGTCACTAAAGGTTATAGATGAACTGATCTCTAACTTTTCTAATAGCCCAACTCCCGTTAAGAGCGCCATAGATTTTCTGAAAGAGGGCGTCAGCGTAAAAGAGCTGCAAGACTTCAATCGGCAGATGGGATACAAGAGTAATGTATCCAACATTGGCGCCATCAAATCGCTGGTCAAGCAAGCCACAGGGCAGGATCAAGAGATCCCCCGTATGTTTATATTTGGCAAAAAGATTGGTGCCTACACTTTAAACTTAGCTGGTGATCCCAGATACACAACCATTGATGTATGGGAATCACGATTCATACGAAGCTATTTCAACAACCTGTTTGAGAGAAACACAGGGTTGCCTGCAAATGTTGAAGAGGATGCTCTGTTCCAAGACTTCTCTAAAATATTTAAAGAAGAGTATGACAAGCTAAGCGGGGTACAAGCTGATCCAGCAAGCTTGCAAGCTATGCGCTGGTTCTACATGATAGACGCTGCAAAGAAAGCAGGATACAGAGGAGCTTCTACCAGTGAAACAATCTCGGAAATCACCAACAGGTACATCAATAGGGATGGAAGAACTAGCGAAGCTCGCAGGCGAGAGGGCGATGCAGAGATTGTTGAAGAAATACGAAGTCCAAGCCAAGAGGTCAACGACCAAAGAGACCAAGACTTAGTTCTAAAAACAGACGAAGCTGCTGATTTATATGTAGATAGTCTGAAAGAAAGAAACGACGTAGACAGTCCGCTCTACTCCTTAGATCAAACTCCTGAGATAAGAAAGCCTCTCAAAGAAAGCGAAGCGAGGGGGGAGCCTCCTTTATCTATCCAATCAGGCACCTACTCCATAGGTGACAAGATTATCTATCAGCTCCAAGACAAGTTTATTGGGCTGAAGAAAGCTGTTGCAGATGTAAACAAGTACAGGCGGTCTTTGGGTTTGTCGAATATCCCCCCAGAGCTAGACCCGTACATTGGTGAAGAATCAATCCCAGGTAAGCTAGGGCAAAAGTTCCGAGAGTTTAAGCAAAATAGACTTGAACCTCTGGCAAATAAGATTGCAGACAACAACTTTTCTACGGATGAGGTTGATGAGTTCCTGATACTCAGGCATGCGATTGAACGAAACAAAAGAATACAGCAGCGCAATCCTCAAACAGATCCAGAGACTAACCCTGGCTCTGGTAAGTTACAAACAGGGGAAGCTTTAACAGACTCGTTTGTAAAGAAGCGCATGATGGATCGTTATGGTTTGAGTTGGGATGACGCCACACAGACTTGGAGCGGCGGGAACAAAAGAACCAAAAAGCTTTTAGACATCGCAGCCGACTTTGATCAGATCAACAGAGAATCAAACTTGGAGTTGTTGCGTGGGGGCCTGATCGATCAGGACGGGTTCGACTACATAGACAATCTCTACAAGTATTACGCACCTTTGTCTGGTAAAGATCCTGACGAAGACGCTGCTGAAGCTGCAATCATAGGTAGCAGCATGAGCACCAAAGGCAAAGAGTACTTAACAGCGAAGGGCAGAACCTCTGCTGCGCAGTCTCCGCTTGGTCACGCTATGTTTAATGCAGAGCGATCTATTGCGCGATCTCTGAAAAACAAAGAGTTTGGACAGAAGCTACTTAACTTGGTTCGCGAAAACCCAGACGCAGATTACTGGCGTGTGATAGGGCCAGGTGACCCAGAGTACGTGCGAGCCTTGGAGTCAAAGCTAACCTATGTGGGGTCAGATCCTGCGCTACAAAACCAGAAGTACAGCAGTGTGCCACCTGGGCAGAACCCCAAAGACTTTATTAGGCAAGTTGTTTTCAAGCCCGACAATCTAGGCAAAGCTTTCAACAAAGAATTTATCGGCGTCAAAGAAAACGGCCAACAGTACTACGTGTTCTTAAAGGACAAGCGGTTGCGCGAGGCGATTGCATCGTTTGACGTAGGGACAGTTGACAACCTGTTTACTAAGTTTGGAATCGTAAACAGATACTTGTCTATGGTTAACACCTCGCTCAATCCTGAGTTTGTTGTAGGAAACTTTACCAAAGATCTTCAAACCGCCATATTCAATATCCTTGGTGAACAAAACATGTCCCAAGGAAAGGCCAAAGACCAAGCGCTAATCAGCAAAGTTATTAAAGATGTAATCCCATCAATGGGTGCTTTCTACAAAGGGTTGAGGCGTTACGACTCTAAAACAAACACTGTCAATCCAGCGCTGCTAGCTAAAGAGTTCTTTACTGGTATGAGTCCAAAAGATCAGGCGGACTTCAATGAGTTTACAAGCGCTGGCGCCAAGGCGGATTGGTTTCACACAAGACCTCCAGAAGAGCAAGTAAAGACAATCAACGACATGATCAACATGTCTAGAGGCACTTTCTTTGGTAGTTTTAAAAAGCGCTATGACGCAGTGTTGCAGTTTGTAGAGGACACAAACTCAGCGGTAGAGAATGCTGTACGATTTGCGACCTTCAAAGCATCAAGAGATGAGCTGATTGATTCAGGGATTCCTAGAGATAGGGCCGTTGCCCAAGCAGCTAGTCTCGCCAAGAATCTTACGATCAACTTCAACAGAAGAGGTATGCAGGGTGAAATCGTTAATGCCATATACTTGTTCTTTAATGCCAGCGTTCAAGGCACAGCAAACTTTGCCCGTGGATTGTTTGGGCCAAAAGGTAATCCGTTTAGTAAAGAGGCCAGCAGGGTAAAGCAGGCTGCTATCGGTGGCCTAATCACTATGGGTGCTTTGTCTGCGCTTCGGGCAGAGGAAGAAAGCGAAGAGAACCCAGAGACTGGACGATCCTACTACTCAGAGATACCTGACTACATCAAAGAAAGAAACATGGTCATCATGGCTGAGCCTAATATCGCCAGAACAGAGGGCGCATCCAATATTTATGTCGATGATGACGGTAACGAATACGAAGGTAAGCAGTATTACTACACCGTGCCACTGCCATACGGATACAACGTGTTCCATGTCTTGGGTCAAAACATTTTTGAGATGACGCAAGATCACATATCACCAACTAAAGCGGCGGGTAATGTAACCAGCGCATTCATGGGATCGTTTTCACCCATAGGATTTAGTGGTATATCATCATTAGCCCCTACGGCCTCACAGCCATTTGTTGAAGTTGCAAGGAACAAGAACTTCTTTGGTGGGCCAATCTATCGTGAACCAGATTTAATACCTGGGCAGGCACCTTTCCCAGAATCATCGTTAGCCTTTGGATCAACGAGGCAACCATTTATTGACACGGCAAAGACTCTAAACGCTCTGTTTGGCGAGGGTAGTGAGAATGTGCCAGGGTACATAGATATATCGCCAGACATACTGGAGCATTTCTACGAGTTCATACTGGGTGGCGCTGGAACCTTTGCGATTAGAAGTGCCACAGCATTCGATAAGTACGCAAAAGATGAAGATCTGTTGCCAAGCGAGAAGCCTTTCTTGCGTAGGCTCAAAGGCGAAACCAATGCATCTGAAAGCCAAGCGGACTTCTTTGAACGGAGCAATCGGATAGAGCAGCGATCACGCCAGCTAGAGATTCTGAGAGGCCAAGAGCGTGTTGATTACCGGCGTGAGCATGGAGATCAGTTAGCCATGTTATCTCGACTAAAGCTTGCAAAGAAACAGATCCGAGAGTTGCGTCAAAGAATCAAGGTTGCAAAGCAAAGAGCCGCTTTATCGCCAGAAAACGCACTCAAGTATGGTAAGTTAGAGCAGGATTTATTTGATCGCATTGATTCTATTTACAACAAGTTCAACAAAGCCTACGACTCTAGGGTGGGCCGCACTAAGATCTGACAGTTGCCATCCACAAAAACATGTATCTGCCCTGACTTATCGCAGATGTAGGTGCATGTTTTGCTGCCATCCTCTGCCTCTTTGACATCAACCAAACGCCACTCATGGAAATGAGCGCTTACTGTGATTGGTGACAAGATCAGAAGAGCAGCAAAGATTAGCCTGCCTTTTTTGACCACAACGGACAGGCACGTTGATAGGAGAAGTGATGGAAAACTTCGGTCAGAAATATACTTACACATATTTTTGGGGTCTGTTAGTTTTATTGAACTTTGGATCATAGTACTGCGTCAGCTTCTTCTCCCAGTGCAGCTTCCTAGAATCCAAGCACCATATAATTTTGAAATAAGAAAACTCTTTGTTGCTCTTTAAGTGCTGATTGATTCGTTGCAAGGGCCTGACACTTTGCCCCACATACACAACCTCATAATCATCATCGTAAAGCAGGTAAACACCAGTGCGCTGATAATGGTCGCTAACCTTTTTGATGCCTGCTTTTCGACGTTTTTCTTGCAGTCGATATTTGCGTGCACGCGCTTCTATTTGTGCATGGTTTGCAATGGATTGGTCAGGAAAGATCAGCTTTTCTAGTATTGGTCGATCATCAATGTTGTTTACGATAAATTGACCACCACTCGCGCCAATGTGTAAATGAAAACTATGAGATGGCGCGATCATTAGATGGTCGGACGAGGAACCACCAAACCTAATGTTGGCTGAACATTGATTGAAAAATGTTAGCTCACTCACTGGACTTCTTTGTTCCTTGGGTCATCTCCTACAGCAACATGCAGCCACCAGATAGCTTTGCGTATGTCCTTCTCCAAAGATCCCTTTTTCATGCACCTAAAGATGTATTGAAAAGCCTGAACCAAAGCCGCATGCCGTAACGCTTTGTCTCCAAACTGTTGTCGAATTACATCCACTGATTCAGCAGTGCCGGTGTAGTGGTCAGGCTGGCTCACTTCTTTGCGCAGTTCGTCTTCTGTCACTTGACGTTTCTCAGAGTTGCGTTCTTTGATCTCTCAGTTTCCCACCTCATCTCTGCCACCCGAATCTTTTTGGCAGCAGCCTTTTCTTGCACCATAAGTTCGTTGACTCTGTTGGCATGCGTTTCCCATGATGAGCCATGCCCTGGCTGATGTTGCCCTTTGCATTTCATCTCCGCTTCAGCCGCTACCCCGCTCATACCAGTGTGCATAAAAGTTTTCTTTGTACCCGCTTCCCAAGCCTCAAAACTTGTCTTCGCGTTGTGGTATTCAATAGCTTTCCGTTCCCAGTGTTCTAAAGCTTCAGACATTTCGTCTATCGCCTTGTCCATGGGAGTAATCTCTACTCTTTTCCAATCGTCTTTGCTTTCGCGATACTGAAAATTTGCCATCATTCTTTCCTCATAATAGGGAACCATCTGCAATCAAAGACAAAGCTACTCTTAGCATTGCCTTGATCATCGTCCACCCTGTTTTTGTAGATGTGTTCCTTTGCAAAATTACTTTTGATTAAACGGTTGATCCTGGTTAGATCTGCCCAGTGCACCGCCTTGTACCCATCCATATCTATGTCGAACACGATAATGATGTTTGGATACAGGCGGTTGTACCGTTCAACGTCCTTGCGATTCAAAGATATGGCGTAACTTGGATCTAAGCCAAACATCTCTTGAGATCGGCGCCAAGCTGTGCGCACCGTCTTGAGATCACTAGGGAAGGAAACGCGCAAGTCATGGGTGTACTTGTCATTATCCTTCTCTGGGTTTGGCATAAAGTTAACAAGATGAAAATCTTGTGCCTTTAGGAAGTTTCTTTCTTCATCCTCGCCCAGGTCACACCAGGTATCTTTATCTTCTGTGTCAATCAAAACGGGATGTCATCGTCAAAGGGATCTTCTTCCAACACAGGCTCTGGTGCTGGCGCAGGTCTTTGTCTCTGTGGAGCACCTTGATCTTGATACTCTGGCACCTCTAACTCAAGACCAATATAAGGGCCTTGCTGGCCTGAATTTTTCCAAGCCGCTAGCCTGCCTGTGACTTCCTCTGCTCCGTTCTCAAAGTGCCTCACTAGAGCACGGGCCTGAGCTTTCGTTATTTTGAACGGCCCTTTAAACGCTGGTGCTTTATCACTTTTACGTTCTTTCTCTGGGTACAGTTGTCCCATTGATTTTTCCATCTTCGCATATGCCATTTACTTCTCCTTGGTTTGTGATTTGTTACCGTCCAGTCCCGCTATGTATTCTTTGTTTTTTTGAACAAGGAATGCATGGACTTTCGGGTGATCCTTTTCTATCGCCCTTAACGGGCCGATGTTGTCTTTCCACTGTCCTCTTACGCCATTCTCATTATCTTGCACCTGTAAAGCGTGGAGATACCAAGTCACATACTGGCGAGCTTCCTCTTCTGTGCCGCCCATCTCGTAGATGGTCTTGCTCTCTACCTCTTGTTCTACCTCTTGCTCTTCCTCTACACGTTCTGGCTTCGGCAGATCTTCACCGTCATAAATGTAGTGACCAAGACCAAACATCGCCATACATTTTGTCAGGCACCGCATCTTGTTATCACTTATCAAGCGAGCATCTGGATTAGCTACCGCACGATGTGAGTACCCCTTCATCACGGGGAGCCACATAGTTCTGGTGTGCTCTCCTATCGTGATTGAGCAGTGCACAGTGATGGTGCCATCAAGGTGAACTTCGTTGGCATCAAATTGGTAAGTGGCTTGCGGGTAATGTTCCATAAGCACTTCCCATGCCTTAGCCCAGCTAAGATAGGTCAAATCATCGCCAAGAGTTTTAACAAAATCGTTAACGTTGAGAGCTGAAAGGGTTTGCCAAATATCCCCGAAAGTCGGATCGGTAGACTTTGCAGTTGATGCCATGTTGTTTCTCCACTTGTTGTTCAATTAAATTAACTATTTCGATAGGCGCCAGTTCATCAAAAATTTTATACGGCACTTTTGTGATCGGCCCTTTCACCCAGGTAAACGAGACATGATCGCTTTGTACGATCATCTCTAGCTTAGGCATACGAGTGATAGACCAAATGCCCACCATCTTCTCGTATACCTTCCTATCCATCTCTATCATTCTGTCTCCTCGTACTGATCACAAAACTCTGCTACACGGCACCAGTTCTGTTTACAGCGGGTGTATTCACCGACACGCTCATCTATCACGTACTTGATCTCTGAATTGTCTTCGACGTATTTCTCAGCCAAAGACAGTTCATCAAACACCCTAGTTGCTTTTTTGTTGGTTGGTTTGCGAACAGCGTAGCTGGATTTCTTTCGCCACCGCTCCTCATCTGTGCACAGCGGTAACCGTTCACCCATAGCCTCTGCTATCTGAGCGTCTTGATGGAGCTTGACCCGTTCTGCAACGTATTGGTCTTGCTCTTCATCAGTCCATTTAGGTACATCCACTATCTGTATTGGTGCCTGTGGGTAGTCTGGGTTGCGTTGGGCTTCTCGACGGTTCCAATCACGCATCACAGCAACGATCTTCAGCTTAGTGCTAGCCCTCGCTTTTGCGTGTCTCATCAACCAGGCATAGCAGTTGAGTTGCAAGGCCCACTCTTTTTTCTCAAAGATTACAGACCACACGCTTGTGCACTTGTAATCAACCGGCCCCTCTTTGTCTTGGAGATCTATAGCTCCAGACACAGTCCAATCATTAACATCCAAAAACAAACGTTCTTCACTGATTACATCCTCTTCTACATTTTCCTCAAATACACGGTGCACGGCGGTGCCAAGTACAGACCAAAGCTTATCGCTTACATCCTCTGTAATCTCATCCCAATGCTTTCGCCTTAGCGCTTGTACTCTAGGCGAGTCTATGAGCTGTGTTACAGATAAGTGTGTGTTACCTGAGTCATAATCATTACGGCTCAGCGCCCTCACTACGGGAGATGGTAGATTGTGATCGTTGGTGACTTTCATCAATAGGCCCTACGTGACAATACACGCGCACGATTAAGCCCTCTTCGGTCTTGACCTTGCCGACGTAGAACTCTTTGTGTTCTTTGTCCCCTGGCTGAGTGTTTTGTTTTTGTTGCCACCGTCTGTAGCGTTGCCTTGCGGCTGCTGCCATTCGATCTATTTCCTCTTCGGTTGCTTCGATGTCGTAAGCATCGCGAAAAAAAAGTTGGTCGAATGGAATATCGGGTAGGTGATTTTTGTTTCGGCGGGGTATATTCATATCCACGCCCCTTTTTATCGATCCAGTCATAGATGTTCTCACTTTCTTTAAACTCAATCATTCCAGCCTCTTCAAGGCTGAGAACGTATGCGCCTATCTTGCTCATAAAAAATCTCCACTTAGTGTTGTAAAGAATACCTTGTAGCTTGTATATTGTCCAATGTCTTTTGAAGCAATAATTTACGGTGAACCTGCTAGCAAAGCTAACAGTAGAAAGATGGTGTTAATCGGCGGCAAGCCGCGCTTCATAAAGAGTAAGAAAGCCAGAGACTATGTTGAAGGCTTCAATAAGCAATGCCCTAAGCTGGACGAGCTGTTGGATGGGGATGTACGTGTGACCATGACCATTTGGTACGCAACGCGCAGGCCTGATCTAGATGAGTCTGTGATCTTGGACGCATTGGAAGGATACGCCTACGTTAACGACAGACAAGTTAAGGAAAAACATATCTATCATGCCCTCGACAAAGAAAACCCAAGAGCGCACATCAAAGTCGAAAGTCTTTGATACTAGATTAAAGAGGTTGTTGATCGGGGCCGCTAAGGATCTGGTCGCTGACAAAGAATCTTCAAGGCGTGAGGCGTCTTTATTTTGGGCCGCAGTGTTTGGTGATGAAGCTTTGTCGGAATCTTTGCAGCAGGATTTTATCGTGCAGCTATGCGACAACGTAAAGCCAATCTTGCTAGAGACACACGCTGTGCGAAAGCAAAGGGCGTTGAATGATTTCCTGACTTGGATCGAAGGGGTAAAGCGTATCGAAGGCTAGCCTAGAAGGCTTTCTGAACTCAACTTTGTTGAGTAGCGATGGCTTTCTAGCTGGCTTTCGTGTGCAGATTTAACATTTTTAATTTTAACTGACAAGGGGGTACGGTGAATAAAGAAGAGATAGAGCATTTTGTGATGGCACAGGAGCCTGGGCGATATGTTTGTCCGAAATGCTCTCCAGATCGGAAAAAGAGATTTGAAAAGACATTGAACATACAGCCTGATGAAGAGGGTGTGATGTATCAATGCTGGCATTGCGGGATCAGCGGCAAGGTGTTTTATGAAAAGGGTTCTAAAGGTTTAGATTTCTGGGACAACAAAGCCAAGGTCAAGGCCATCAGCAAACCCAAGCAAGTGGATACGGGTTTGATGAACGAGTATTTGATTAGTCGCGGCATAGATCCCAAGCTAATCACAGGGTATCAAGTGTGTGGCGGCACCAAGTATTTCCCTAACGGCGGCGAGATGGACGCGCTAGGCTTTGTATACGGCGATTACGAGGCGATTAAATGGCGAGGTATACATGAGAAGTACTTTGTCCAAGATGGCAGTGCGAAGGTTCTCTGGGGCTTAGAGAACTACAGAGAGCAAGAGATCAAAACACTTGTCATTACGGAAGGTGAGATCGATTGCCTCAGTGTAGTCAGTGCTATCAACAGCGAAGCTGCAACCAAGGGCATTGATCCAGATAGCTGCTTGGTTTTGTCTGTCCCTAACGGAGCGCCCCAACGTGTATCTAACAAACGTGTAGATGCCAAGGATGACCGTAAGTTTAGTTACCTATGGCACAGCAAAGAAATCTTTGAGTCTGCCGAGAAAATCATTCTTGCCCTAGATGATGATGAACCAGGGGTGGCGCTCGGCGAAGAAATCATGCGCAGGGTAGGTCGTGCTAAGTGCTATCACCTAGAGCTACCTGACAATTGCAAAGACAGTAACGACATCCTGCGAAAGCACGGCGCCGGTATGCTTGTTGATCTAATCAGAGAAGCGACACCTACACCTTTGGTCGGGGTGTACAGTGCAGCCGACTATTCTGATGACGTTAACTTCCTGTATGAACGTGGGCTGATGGGCGGAAAGTCTACAGGATTCAAAGATTTAGATAGCTTGTACACTGTCCTGCAAGGGCAGCTAACGGTAGTCACCGGCCTGCCTGGGTCAGGTAAAAGCGAGTGGGTTGATGCGGTGATGGTTAATCTGGCTGAGCAACATGACTGGAAGTTTGCTGTTGCTAGCTTTGAAAACCCACCGCCGCTGCACATCATCAAGCTTTGTGAGAAGCGAGCGCGGTTGCCTTTTTTTGAGGGGCGTAACGAGCGCATGACTGAGGATCAAATGGCAGAGGCTAGGTCTTGGGTTAACGATCACTTTGCCTTCTTGGATTCTAAAGATGGCGAACCGGCGACAGTAGACTCAATCATAGAGCGAACCAAAATGGCGGTATTGAGGTTGGGGTGCAGAGGTTTGGTGATAGATCCGTATAACTACATTGCCCAAACCCAAACCGAAAACGAACATCAGTCGATCAGCGAAATGTTAACCCGTATGGTTCAGTTCGCACGTAGTCACGATCTGCACATATGGTTCATCGCACACCCCGCAAAGATGAGGGCTAACGACGCTGGTAAAATGCCGGTGCCAAACGGTAATCACATCAGTGGATCTGCTGCCTGGTTTGCTAAAGCAGATTGCGGCGTCACTGTGCAGCGCGAGGGTGACCACATTGCAGTGCACTCATGGAAATGTAGATTCAAATGGGTTGGGACTGTCGGTGAATGCAAGCTACAGTATGACCCTGTGTGCGGTAGGTATCTTGATTGGGAAGGTCACTTTGATCCAAACGATCCTGTAACATGGCCTCAAGACCGTCGCAGGGACTGGAATGAAACAGAAAAAGACTGGGACATCAGCTTCTGACGTTAACATCAATGATGTTGGCAACCCAGGCACACACCTCAAGCATCGCGTGGTGTTGGAACTGGATGATGGCGAAAAGATTAGCAGAGCCAGGGTGGCTGATCAGTTGGCGATTGATCGTATGCTGTTGGCTGATCAAATCAACGCGAGTCAGCACCGTGCAGCAGAGTATCTGTTGGGTGTGTTGTTGAATGCAGGAGTGTTTGTCAGAACGGTTAACTTCACCGCTATAAGATCTACATCTAAGAGCAAGGATCAATACACCCACGGTCTTATGCGGTTACGCGACATCACCAAGGTGTTATCAGAGGAGTTTAGTGATCGGGATGTAAGCTTGGTTTACGACGTTTTGATTAGGGACATCGACTTGATCGGCGCTGACCTTGCTATATTCGGGGCGTGTTTAGATACGGTGGACGCCGCCATGTTTTCTGCATAGAATTTAGTTCTGATGTCAAGCTAGCCCCCCGCATTGCCCCGTATCCACTTAGGTGCGTGGGGGCTGCTTGTTTCTTAATGTTAGTGCAAGGGTTTTTAGTCCCGCCTTCGGTCACCCTGACGGGAAAGGGTTCGAAACGACCTCTGCCGCACAAATTGCAACAACGAGATTGCGACATCAGCCTTGACCTAAACAGTGCTGCCTAATCCAATACAACTGACCCCCCCATTTCATGCCCACCAGCGGCATCTGCGCCCTCATCGAGAGCGTCCAAAATCCCTAACTTGCTGATGGGAATGTCGAGGGTTGTCACTGTAAAACCATCATGTTCGTGAGCCGCAACTAGATCGGCTTTTGCTTTTGCTATTTTCTCTTTGCTCGTTGCGAAATATCCAACGCCATCAATTTCTACTTTATAAAGTTTCATTTTTTTGTCTCCACTTAAAACTACCCTTTCGTTTTAAAATGCGTGGGATGTGATGATTGGGTGCTGAATGATAGGCTTGACACCACTTCATCATCACTGTTTCTCAGTAGGTGCTAGCCAGGGAACATAACAACCCTAACTAACAAAGCCCTGACGCCCACGCTCGCCTGAACCGACTGCAAGCCTCACAATATTTTAGTACGTCGCTTGATCGTTACGGAACTAATCGTCACGTTATCGGACTGTAATAGGTGCAGAATATTCCTGACCTCTACCATTCCAATATCTAAGTGTTGCTCCATAAGGCCCATACTCCCGTTTGAATCAGACAGTGCAACGGTCATGTCGTAACGGTCTCCTTCAACTTTTTTTGGCGGCAGCGGGTCAGTAATTGTGCTGGCAAGCCTCAATATTTCTGCCATGTCATCCATAATTGTCATAGCTCGCCCTCGCACATTTCGCAAATAGATACATAGTTCCACCCATCCTCATCCTCTTGATCGAAGGATGTCATTTCACAATTGTGGATCGGGCAATACTCCGCATCAGGCTGGTTAAAAGGTGCCGCCGGATTGCTTAAATCCTGCAACTCTCTCAGTCGATCTACATTTCTCATCGGACTAGACCTTTGTGCGCACTGCGAAGACGGTAGACACTTCGATTTCTGCATCTGGAAATTCTCCGCATTTGTTATAAAGATCTTGAATCTGACCGGCGAGGGTAATGACTTCATTCATCCTCTGCCGTAGCTCCTTCTTTTGACGGCGATCAATCTGATCACGGTTTTCAATCAGGTACTCTTGCTCCATCAGCACCTGCTTTTCAGTCTCCACTTCGGGGTGATACCAGTGCTGGCCTTCCTCATCTTCTTTTATAAGCTTCCAGTGCGGCGATACCTTGTAGGCATACCCATCACCTGATGCCTTATAGCGATAAGTTTCGGGCAGTTTGGTGTTCCAACGCATGCCGCCTGTCAGGTCAGGGATGGGGATAGTGCACACTCGTTGCTTGGGCAGTCTTGCGTAGTCTGCGTCATATCCAGTGGTGCAGATCTTTATGTAGGCATCGCTTGAAGCCATCCAATCGGAGTTGGATGGATCGACTGTCTGATACTTTTCTCCCTCATCACCAATCTTTATGGCGTCTTCGATGTCCATTTGCTCATAGATCCTACGGGCCTCGACATATCTCAATCTTAGATCCTCGCGCTCACGGCGTTCACTCTCAATTGTTCTGTCCTTGCTATCGATTATCTCTGCCTGTTTAAGTATTTTTTGCGCAAGACGCTCGTTCTTTTTCACTAGCTCAGATTTTGTTGGTGCTTTCATCACAGTTCCTCTTTTCGTTTTTTCAGTTCTTTGTGGCAATGCACAAGGGTTTTGACTAAGAACTCTGCGCTCCTAGTCGTTGGGTGCTTGCATAAAATGGCCGCAGTCATCATCAGCAAGTCTTCGACAAGCTTGGTTTCCAAGCCTTCGATTTCGTTTAGGTCTAATTCATCGCTCATATTTAGTTTCCGTTTTGTCGGCGCTCCATGTAAGACCTTTTGTGATCGGGTCAACGATCAGGCTGTAAGAGCTGATCGATTGTTTGGTTTTGGGGTGCACTTGGGTGACCTTAATATCGTAGGCGCCGTCGGCGGCGATCTTTTCGGCACGCGCAAATGCGTCCACGCTATCGTTTAACGCGCCCATTGGCCCGTATTTGTCGCCGCGCAGCACCTCAATCACAGGGGCATGATCCTTTTGGCTCATGCGCTCATCGCTCGCCAACAGGTAGTAGCTGATTCGATAGTTAGGCATTTGCATATTGATCTCCCAGTTGCTGATATCGCCGATACAATTTAACTAGTCTCGCGTTTTGATCAGGCGTCTTGTTTGGTATTGAGTAGAGCTTTTTAATCTGCTCGCGTACTGATTTCTTGGCTTGATCGATCATGGTTGTATCTCCTTGAAATAGTTTTCGATTGCACGTTTGGTCGCTTTTGCCGACTTAATCAGCGCAGCTAGATGACTGCCGAACTCAGGGCGACCGTAGGATTCAGGATCAGCGTAGTAGTCTGCGTCGTCTAACAGCTCTGAAAGGTGTTCGCTGGTTGCGTCAATCCAGATGTGCGACTTCGTTTTCTTAACTACGGGTGGCGCTGGAAGGTCGCGCATAATGTGGTCTTCGTAGAATGTCTTAGTAATTTTTATCGTTTGCATACATTTCTCCTAAGCAGCCTGCGATTGCGGCTGCATTTTGTGAAGGAAATCGACTGCTTTCTGGCTGAGTGTTCCAGCGCTGACGATATACTTAGTGTCGTTGTCGAGGGCTTGCAGCCAGCTTTTGATGTACTGCAAATGATCCACCCGAATGCTGGGCGACACGTTCAGATCGGCACACAGTAGCGCTGCGCCTATCTCTGCGACCAGCTCTTCGTAGGCATAGCCTCGCTTGTTCTTATCACCCAGCCTATCCATGCGTGACTTGTGGCCCGTCCAGTGCACCAGCTCGTGCAGCATGGTGCTGTAGTAGCATTCGGTTGCGCTGCTGCTCTTAGTGGCTTTGAACAGTTCACGCTTTGGCATCGTGATTGTGTCAGTCGCAGGCCTGTAGAATGCTCTGCCCTCGTCCGACTGTAGGATCTCAGCCTGAGTTGACGCTATGAACTCGTCCACTAGCGGCAGGGTATCGGTTGCGTCTTGCTTATCGATCTGTGGTGGCTCCCACGGCTTGGCAGGGATTGGGTGCTTGTCACGCTTGCCGACTTCGGTTCTGACCGAATCCTTCACTGTGTCCCATCCCCACACTGGGTAAGTCTTAAACCCACCAATTCTGTTCTCTAGTATCTTGTCGCCGCTTAGATCATCTACGCGCTCGCTCTTGTACATGCGCGGCTGCGACAAAAACAGATCAGCAGATGCACCACTGGGTACTTGATACCCGAGCTTCTGCCAGCCCTCGTAGGTGCTGTAGAAGGTTATGCCCCTGAGCATGCACAGAAGCGCGTTAACGCCGCTCGCACGGTGATCAGTGGCTGGGTTATAGGGGCGCCCGTAGGCGCCTGAGAATGGCAGCACAAAGTCCTCGCTACGCACGTTGTCGTTCTCCATTGCATCGACAATCGCCTGTAATGACTCTGTCAGTTGGTCATTCATTCGCTGACCGTGATCAATTTTCGCTTTCATTTCAGTCTCCTGTTTGGATGTGGTTCGTAGGCTGACTTGAAGTAGTAGCCTTCGAGCTTTGGTGATCCGCACTTGGTGCGGTTTGATTTACGTGAATCCCAAGTGTCGCGCACGACACCGCGCTGCACGCAGACAAAGTGGCGAGGTATGCACGCGATCACTATCACATCGATCAAGCGCAGATACATAATGTCTGACAGATCGCATAGATATTTGTTGGGGGTTAGAGACAGTCGGTAACCGCGATCAGTGAGGTACTTGTGGAGCACCGGCACTGGGGTGCCATTGTTACATGATCGCTGCAATCCGCCGGTCATATCTTGCAATAGTTCGTTCAGCTCAGCCTTGGTTTTGCGGTAACCCTGATTCTCTGCGATTGCAGCAGCGCGTATTCCGCAGTCAGCAGAGTTGGCTTTGCCCAGCCCCGCATCTGCCTTGCCGCCATCGCTGTACATGTATTCCATCATGCTGCGCTCTCCTCTTGATCGATTAGTTGCTCCCATTCCTCGACAGACAATTGCTTGCCGTTGAGTTTGCGGATGAATAGACGGGTGCCTTCTGCGTAGGCGTCTTTACGCCAATGCCCAGCGAAGCAACGTCCGCCCTTGTTTAGCGGCTGCCCTGCATCTATCCATGCTTGGTGCTTGCGGCTCGACTCCTCGCTGAATCTCTTCTCGACAAGCTTGATCGTCTGCCACGCTTCAGGATCACGTCGCAACTCGCGGATCTCAGCGTGGGACATAAAGGGACAAAAAACGCAGCTCGACTTGGCGACTGTCACGCCATGCGCAGCGAGCAGGTTTAGGCAGTCTTGGCGCGTCATGCCCATATCCTGAAGCGGGTATTCGTAGGTGGCTGTGTCACCCTTGGGTGGGGTGAACGCCTCTGTACGGCGTCCCTCGTTGGCCTCAATCCCTATTAGGTAGGTGATCGGCTGATCAGGGTAATTGGTGCTGACCCATTTCTGGATCACGTCGCCCTTGTATTTCTTGCTGCATACATGAGAGCCGCCAGCCATGACCGGCACAATTCCTAAACGGGTGACCCATTCGGTGATGGTCTCAGTGGGGTTACCGTTCTTATCTGATCGCCGCACGATATGGAACGGCAGCTCTGCGTCTTTGCATAGGTCAGCAAAAAACTGAATGTTGTCGTAGGTGGCTCGCGACTCTGCGCCAGTGTCCGCGAACACGACTGCATCGATGCCAAGGTCTGCAACCATCAGATGGTGCAGGAGGATTGCGGATGAATCGACGCCGCCGCCGAATGATAAAACGCGCATTACTTTGCACCCCCAAGGTTAAATCCATATCTCGCTGCTGCATCAGCGTATATATTCAGAATCGCTGGGGACGGTTCTATGTCGAATCGATCTAGCACCTGATTGCACATTGCAGGAGTCAGATCAAAACCCATCACCATGTCAGCTAAGTGCTGGCAAATGTCGGCGTCGTTGCTAAACCGTCGCGAAATGTTCAGCAGCTCCTTTACCAGATCGTCCTCTGACATGGTCACGTTTGGATCGATGATTGGCTCGTGGGGGTTGAAGCTATCGCTCTGTTGGTGATCGATATCGTCGGTGTGGTTCTCTGGGGTGACCAGATCTATCTGGGCGTTGACCTTGGTGATCATCTGCTTAACTGCGTTAGCGATCTCGCTCTGGGGTAGCTGCGCTTCTAACTCGCATGCTGTTGTGTGGCAGTCCTCTTCGGATCGCTGGTGCTTGCGGTACACGGCAGTGTCATACAGATCTATGTCATCTAAGAAAGCCTGCATATCTACGTGATAATCGACGCGCCGCAGCGCTGCGATGTACTTGCGCACTGTGACTGCGTGATCAGCGTGTATTGGGGTGATGTCCTTAGCCACCTCTGTGTACTCAGTGATCGCTGGGAGTTGCTTGTTTGTGTTCATGTTGTCTACCTGTTTTGTTAAGTGGTGTTTTCAAATTGTCGGTCACGGGGTGGATTATAACTATATAGCGTACAACGTCAACAGTAGTGCGTAGCCATATGTGACGGGGTTCACGGTATAGACGGGCGTCACTGATCGGCTGAGAATCTGTGCAACTAGATCGGTCAGGTGGCACATGTCAAAACTCACGCCTAAACAAGAGGCCTTCGCACAGGCAGTGGCTGGGGGTCAGTCTTATGCGGATGCATACAGATCTGCATTCAACAGCAATGGCAAGGATTCGACGGTTCATAGCGAGGGGTCGCGGCTTGCGAAGAACCCCCAGATTTCCGCAAGGGTGGACTACCTTGTTGGGCTAAAGGAAAGGGCTGTGGCTCGTAAAGCGGTCTCGGACAGAGAACTGGTCGTGAGCAAGCTTAGGTCATGGGTGCAGGATGGTATCGATCCGACGACTGGCGACGAGCCAACCAGCGCAATGCTCCAGGCAGCTACTTTGCTTGGCAGATCAGTCGCGCTGTTCACTGACAAGCTAGAGCAGACAACCGACGATAGGTCGGCGGCAGATGTAGCCAGCGAGATAGAGCGCCGACTAGCAAATCTCCAGCAGCAAGACGAACAGAACGTACACTAACCGTTCGCGTAATGCGTAACTTAGTCTAACGGTTTGCGTAATGCGTAGCGAATAGTACCCGTTACTTGCTGTGGCTAGCCTGGCCGCGCTCACACCCCACACCCCCCCCTAGCGCATGCACGTACCTACACACATATACATAATGATTTGCTCAAACAATTACCCATTTTTCTGACACTCACTCACATAAACAAACTGTTACCCCCTAAAACCCCAGAATCGTTGGCAGGAGTCCCAGCCCCCAAAAAATTTTGCAAAAAAAATTGACTTACTTTGTCAAGGCCATCAGTATGCTAATATTACGATAGTTGACACGAAGGCAATCCTAGTTTGTCATCGATTAGGTAGCTTTCTAGATGGCCCTGATGGGCCATAGATATCTGAACTAGCTGTCTTCACATCGCAAGTCTTTCGTGTTGGAGAGCATGCCGAAAGCAATAGATCCTAATCTTTTAAAATCTCTGCCTGATCTTCCCGTAGAAGAACAGCGTGAGATCCTTGCCCTACTGGAAGAGCTTGAAGAAGCCGAAAAGCGAGAAAGAGCGCAAGATGAGTTTATGGGTTTTGTGGACTATGTGTGGCCTGCGTTTATAGAAGGGCGTCACCACAAGATCATGGCAAACGCTTTTGAGCGTGTAGCGTCGGGCGATCTGAAAAGACTGATCGTCAACATGCCGCCAAGGCATACTAAGTCTGAGTTTGCTTCATACCTTCTGCCTTCATGGTTCCTGGGCAACTATCCCGAGAAAAAGATAATACAGACTGCACACACAGCAGAACTGAGCGTAGGCTTTGGTAGAAAAGTACGAAACCTTGTTGCCAGCGAAGATTATAAAAAAGTGTTCCCAGAAGTGGCTCTTCGATCTGATTCAAAGGCAGCCGGTCGATGGAGTACAAACAAAGGCGGTGAATACTTTGCGATAGGTGTAGGCGGTGCCGTAACAGGTAAAGGTGCGGATTTGCTGATCATCGATGACCCTCACAGTGAACAAGAGGGGCAGAGTGCAGATCCAAGTGTGTTTGATCGTGTTTATGATTGGTACACATCAGGGCCAAGACAGCGGTTACAGCCAGGTGGCTCCATCATTGTTGTAATGACACGGTGGCACAAAAGAGATTTAACGGGGCAGATCATAAAATCATCTGTTCAACGTGCAGGCACAGATGAATGGGAAGTCATAGAGTTCCCTGCGATCATGCCCTCTGGTAAGGCCTTATGGCCTGAGTTCTGGTCTTTGGATGAGCTAACTTCTCTAAGAAACGAACTACCGGCTCCCAAGTGGAATGCCCAGTACCAGCAAAACCCCACATCAGAAGAAGGTGCGCTTGTAAAACGTGAATGGTGGCGTGAGTGGGAAGATGATCATGCACCAGCTTGCGAGTTTATAATTCAGTCTTGGGACACGGCGTTTTTAAAAACACAGCGTTCTGATTACTCTGCATGCACCACATGGGGCGTTTTTTACAGGTCTGATGATTCAGGTGCCACGGTTCCAAACATAATACTGCTTGATGCATTCAAAGAGCGGATGGAGTTCCCAGAGCTAAAGAAAACGGCTTTGGAGTACTACAACGATTGGCAACCAGATGCCTGTATCGTGGAAGCCAAGGCGGCAGGTACACCGTTGATATTTGAGCTTAGGGCTATGGGTATCCCTGTCTCTGAGTACACCCCATCTAGGGGAAATGACAAGATTGCGCGTGTTAACGCAGTTGCAGATTTATTTGCCTCTGGCATCGTTTGGGCGCCAGGCACCCGATTTGCAGAACAGGTGATTGAAGAGTTTGCGTCTTTCCCTGCGGGGGAACACGATGACCTAGTAGACTCATCTACTCAGGCTTTGTTGAGGTTCCGACAAGGTGGATTCTTGCGGTTAAACTCTGACGAAGATGAAGAACCTTTTTATCCGAAAAAGGCTAACTACTACTAAGGGAACTGATGGCTTTCTTGCAAAGCAATATCCCGTACTTTAAGTGCTGGGTACGAAAAGAATACACCCACAATCACAATAAATATCATGGAGAGTTTCTTCATGCTATGGCGATTGCGGTAACTACAATGCCAACCCGCTGCCTGAGTTTTCAGGTGATCTTTACGGGAGCTGAAACCTACGACACCGATGAGCCTAATGTTCATGGCGGTGCTATGTGGGCAAGGATGCCGATAACGGCGCTTGTTGCCGACACACCGTATGAAGAGTGGCCTGATCCTATGCCGGTATGGGCGGCTCAACCTTGGGATTGTAGCTCCAGAGATCACAGTGTGTATGTTCTAGACAGAGCAACACCTTGCCCTTGGTTGGCAAAGATCGATGGAGAGTTCTACCCTGCAAAGTATTATTTCACGGTAGATTACACAGATAACGAAATAGCGGATGATCCTGCTCAACACAAGCAGTCTCATGTGCTTGAATTGCTCGACGCAGGCCGATGGACTGGCAACATGGTCGCACTACCAAACAACAGGGTAAGAGTGACCCACCCAGCCTGGTTTGAGACTGGAGAAGGGGCGCCTGATTTTAGGCCGTCACAACACATTCACTATAGTAAGTCAGATCTGGATTACACCTTAGATGTGAATCAGGTTTTTGATAATTTATATGCAGGAGATCAGCATGAAGATGAAATCTAAAATGGGCATGGCTGGTGGCCGCAAGACCAAGATGGGCATGGCTGGCGGTAAAAAGACTAAAATGGGCTACGCTGGCGGAAAGAAGACCAAGTTACCTATGGTAGAAAAAGACGGGAAAATGGTTCCGTTTTTTGCTGCTGACGGCGAAGGCAAGATGAAGGGCGGCGGTATGGTTCCTAAAACCAAGGGCTATTTTAAGGGCGGAAAGACCATGCGAAGCAAGATGGCAACCAAAGGCGGAATGCGCGGCGGTAAAGGCTAGATGGCAATTGATCGGCCTCTAATCACGCCAGAGGCGATGATGGGTCAGGGGCAAGACCCTGATGTCGAAATAGAGATTGTAAATCCTGAGTCGGTTTCGATAGAAACTGAGGATGGGGGCATGACCATTGATTTCGATCCAGATGTTATCCCTTTGGATGCGGTGCCTCACGATGCGAATCTTGCCGAGTTTATTGATGAGAGAGATCTCAGCGATATAGCAAGTGAGCTTGTGGGCGCTTACAAATCAGACAAAGAGAGTCGATCTGATTGGGAAAGAACATACGTTGAGGGTCTGGATTTACTAGGCCTCAAGCATGAAGACCGAACCACACCTTGGGATGGCGCTTGTGGAGTGTTCCATCCGCTGCTTACAGAGTCTGTAATTCGTTTTCAGTCGCAGGCGATACAAGAGATATTCCCAGCAAGCGGCCCAGTTAAAACAGCAGTTGTAGGCGCAATCGACGCTGAAAAGCAGGAGCAAGCGGATCGGGTAAAAGATTATCTAAATTATCTTTTAACTGAGCGGATGACTGAGTACCGCACAGAAACAGAGCGGATGTTGTTTTCTTTGCCGTTAGCAGGTTCTGCATTCCGCAAAGTTTACTACGATGGCACTATGGGCAGACCTTGCAGCATGTTTGTCCCTGCTGAAGACTTTGTAGTGAGCTATGGAGCATCAGACTTAACAACCTGTGAGCGATCTACGCATGTGATGCGAAGAAGCTCCAATGAAATACGCAAGCTACAGGTATCGGGGTTTTATCTAGATATCGATTTACCATCGCCATCTGCGGATTACGATGAGATAGAGCGTAAATATAACGAGTTAACAGGCGACTCTGCTAACTACGATCTGGACTACAGACACACTATCCTAGAGATGCATGTGGATTTAGACCTTGTCGGCTTTGAAGACACCATCAAAGGTGAGAAAACAGGCATACAACTGCCTTATGTTGTGTCTATAGACCTGTCTTCTCGCACAATATTGTCGATCAGACGTAACTGGTACGAGTCAGATCAGCGCAAATTGCGCCGACAACACTTTGTTCACTACCAATATATGCCAGGGCTAGGGTTTTATGGCTTTGGTTTGCTGCATATGATCGGTGGATTAGCCAAATCTGCCACATCACTGCTACGTCAGTTGGTGGATGCAGGCACATTAGCCAACTTGCCAGGTGGATTGAAGGCAAGAGGCCTAAGAATTAAGGGCGATGACACCCCAATCATGCCAGGAGAGTTCAGAGATGTGGACGTACCTGGCGGAAGCATTAAAGAAAACATCAGTTTCTTGCCTTACAAAGAGCCAAGTACCGTTTTGTATCAGCTCATGGGCGATATTGTTGAAGAAGGACGGCGTTTTGCTTCTGCTGCTGACGTAAAAGCAGCCGATATGAACGCAGAAGCGCCTGTAGGCACCACTTTAGCCATACTAGAGCGCTCTATGAAGGTGATGAGTGCGGTGCAGGCGCGGTTACATGCCTCTATGAGGGACGAATTGCGCCTATTATCCAATGTTGTGCGTGATTTTGGGCCAGAAGTGTACCCATATGACCTCACAAAGCAGCCTTTAGTGTCTAGAGACTTCGATGAGCGGGTAGATATCATCCCAGTTAGCGATCCTAACGCAGGAACGATGGCTCAACGGATTATGCAGTACCAAGCAGCGCTGCAACTAGCGAAACAGGCGCCCGAAATGTATGACATGCCGCTTTTACACCGGCAAATGCTAGAAATATTGAATATTCGGGACGCAGATAAGATTGTTCCGACTGATGAAGACATGCAGCCTACTGATCCTGTCAGTGAAAACATGAATATCATCAATGGTAAGCCTGTGAAGGCGTTTATTTACCAAGACCATGAGGCACACATACAGGCTCACAAGGCTTTGGCAGAAGATCCAACAATATTGGAAGTTATGTCAAGGAGTCCAAACGCGAAAAAGGCAATCGCAGAGCTTTCTGCCCATGTACAAGAGCATTTAGCATTCCAGTACAGAATGCAGATAGAACAAGAGCTTGGATTTGAGCTGCCGCCCCCAGGAGATCCACTGCCAGAGGATATTGAGTTCAGAATATCAAGACTTGCAGGCGCAGCGGCAGAACAACTCAAAGGCCGAAACATGCAAAAGGCTCAACAAGAGCGAGCATTGCAACAAGCACAAGATCCGATACTGCAAATGCAGCAAAGAGAGCTGCAACTCAAGGAAGCAGAGGCTCAAACCAGAGCACAGTCGGAGCTGGGAAGATTGCAGCTTGATGCACAGAAAGCGGCGGCTAAAGCAAGCCTGGATCAGCAAAGATTAAACCAGCAAAGAGATATTGAGCAGGCGCGTATAGGCGCAAAGATTGCTGAAACAAATACAAAAGAGGAATTAGAGGCGGCAAAGATTGCTTCTAGAGATCAAGTCGAGGGATTAAAGGCTGGTATACAGATCGCAAAGGACTTGATGAATGACTAGTTCTTCAGATAACCTCTTTGATCATCTGCGTGACACGCTACGGAAAAGCATGAACGAGTATGCTGATCATGTGAGTGGCGGTGGATGTAAAGACTATAGCGAGTACTCAAAAGCCTGCGGGATTATTGAGGGACTTGCGATAGCGGAGCGGGAAATTCTTGATTTAAAACAAAGGATGGAATCCGCTTAATCTCTGCGTAATGCAGTGCAAGCGACTCTGGACGCTTTTTTCCAGTGCAAGGAAATACTAATGTCTGATGCATTAGCAAGCGTTGTTTCTGATAACAACAAAGAAAACGAGAACAGCGAGTCTCGCAAGGCGCAACAGTTGCCTGACCCGAAAGGGTACAAGCTGTTAATCGCTCTACCTGAACCCGACGAAATGACAGAGGGCGGAATACTCAAAGCCGCAAGAACTCTGCAAGACGAGGAAACAGGTTCTATTATTGGGATCGTTATCAAGATGGGTAGCGATGCTTATAAAGATATTAAGAGATTCCCCAGTGGGCCTTATTGCAAAGAAGGCGATGCTATTCTTATGCGCTCTTATTCAGGCACTCGATTTAAGGTGCATGGTAAAGAGTTTAGGTTGATCAACGATGACTCAGTGGAAGCTGTGGTTGAAGATCCAAGAGGGATATTGAAGGTATGAGCGAAGTTCAAGAAGATTTTAATGATGCCACGACTCCAGAAGATAAATTCTTTGGGGTACGCACCCAGATAGGCAAAAGTTCTGAGCCAGAACAATCCGACATTGAGCTAGAAATAGTAGATGATCGCGAGGAAGAGGACAGAAGATCTCCTAAATCCGCTGAAGCTTCTCAAGATCAATCGGACGACGTAACCGATGAGGAGCTAAGCGGGTATAGCGAAAAGGTTCAAAAGCGAATCAACAAGCTCCGATATGAGCAGCATGAAGAGCGCAGACAGCGTGAAGCGGCTGAGCGTATGCGAGAAGAGGCTATTCGCGTTGCAGAGCAATTAAGCAATAAAAATAAAGAGTACGAGTCTTTAATCAATAGAGGCGAAGGCGCTCTTGTTGCCCAAATAAAACAACGGGCAGAGTTGGCTTTGCAGCAAGCTAGAGAGCAATACAAGCGAGCCTATGATGAGGGTGACACTGACAACATAGTCACCGCTCAAGAAGGTCTTAATAGAGCGCAAGCTGAGTTCACTGAAGCAGAAAGATATGAACACAATCTCGCTTCACAAAACGCTCAGAGACAACAAGCAGAACAGCAAAATTATCAAGCTCAGATAGCGAATCAGGCGGTTCAAAGTGTTGCACAGCAACCTCAGCCCCAGGTTGACCCAAGAGCAGAGGCATGGACAAAAGAAAACCCTTGGTTTATGCGTGATGGTTATGAAGAAATGACCAGCACTGCTTACGGTATTCATGCTGAATTAGTTAAGAATGGCATTACCCCTAACAGTCCAGAGTACTTTAGAAGGATTGATGAAAGGTTAAGGGTTAGATATCCAGATTTTGGTTGGCAGGATGAAGGCGACTCAGATGGACGTGACGCATCCGTGACTGCTAGCCAGCCCTCGACGGTGGTGGCACCCTCTGCAAGGAGTAACGGTGCTAAACCGCGCAAAGTACGGCTAACGTCCACTCAAGTCTCTCTCGCTAAGAGATTGGGTTTAACCAATGAACAGTATGCAATGCAACTCACAAAGGAGTCATTGAAATGACTGAAGAGCGCACACCAAGAAAGAGTAACTCTCGCAAGAGTGATCAACGACCAAGCGATGAATGGATTCCCTCAGGAATATTGCCAGACCCAGATCCACAGGATGGCTGGGTATATCGATGGGTTAAAACCAGCGTGTTAGGTCAAAGCGACAACACTCACGTTTCTAGAATGTTTCGGGAAGGTTGGGAGCCTGTAAGGGCAGAAGATCATCCAGAGCTAATGTTGGAGTCAGATATCAACTCTAGATTCCAAGGTAACGTGGAAGTTGGTGGATTGTTGTTATGTAAAGCGCCAGAAGCAAAAATGGCAGCTAGAACTAAACACTTCCAGCAAGTCGCAGATCAACAGATGGCTTCAGTTGATAACAATTATTTGCGAGAAAACGATCCAAGAATGCCAATGCTCCAGCCAGAGCGGTCTTCTCGGACTACATTTCGTAAGAGCTAACCCTTTAGCAGGGGTATGCTCTATTAACTAGGAGTCTATTATGGCTACTTCTGCTACCCCTACAGGTGCGGAACCAGTTGATACCTTGAGTGCTAGCGGCTCGTTCACGGGAAAGATTCGCCACATCAAGATTGCAAGTGGTTATGGCACCGCTATTTTTTACGGAGATTTCGTAAAACTAGTCAGTACCGGCACTGTTGAAAAAGCCGCTGTGACAACTTCTGTTGTTGCAGGCACCGTTGGTATCTTTGTAGGCTGTGCTTACACTGATCCCAGCACAAGTCAAAAGACATTTAACCAACAATATCCAGCATCAACTTCTGCTGATGACATTGTTGCTTATGTTGTCGATGATCCTAAGTTGTTGTTCCGTATGCAGGGTGATGAAGCAATCGCCCAAACAGGTCTAGGAAACAACATCTCAGCGGTTAGCACTGCTGGATCAACTTCCATAGGTCGAAGCAAGAATGCTTTAGATGGCGGCTCTATTGCTACGACTAATACACTACCACTGCGTGTTATTGATTTCGTAGATGGCCCTTCAAGCACTGTAGGTGATGCTTTCACAGACTGCATCGTTACCTATCTGCCTTTGAGCCATGCTTACGAAACCAAGCTCGGCGTATAAGGAGAATAGGCAATGGCAATTTCTAGAGCGCAAATGCTTAAAGAACTCCTACCTGGGCTTAACGCTCTGTTTGGTTTGGAGTATGAAAAGTACGAGGACGAGCATACTCTCATTTATGAGACTGAGACTTCTGATCGTAGCTTTGAAGAAGAAGTAAAGCTTTCGGGCTTTGCAGCAGCGCCTGTTAAGGCGGAAGGAGCGGCGGTTAGCTATGACTCTGCGCAAGAGTCGTTTACTGCTAGATATAATCACGAAACAATAGCTATGGGTTTTTCGATCACCGAGGAAGCGATGGAGGACAATCTTTACGATTCTCTGTCCGCTCGCTATACCAAGGCACTAGCTCGGGCTATGGCTTATACCAAGCAAGTTAAAGCAGCTAATCCGTTGAACAATGGTTTCACTAATTCGTTTCAATCTGGAGATGGGGTTAACCTGTTTACAGCATCAGGCGATGGTGTTACTGGCGGTGACGGTCACCCTCTGGTAAGTGGTGGCAAAAACAGCAACCGTCCTACAACTGCTGCTGACTTAAACGAAACCTCGTTGGAGAACGCAATCATTGAGATTGCTGCGTTTACCGATGAGAGAGGATTGCTGATTGCAGCTCGTCCGCTTCGTTTGATTGTCCCCCCTGCGTTAATGTTCACAGCAGAAAGACTGCTGGAAACAACGCAGCGTGTTGCAACATCTGATAATGATATAAACGCGATCCGAAATATGGGAGCGATCCCTCAAGGATATGCGGTCAATCACTATCTGACTGACAGCAATGCATTTTATCTGATCACTGATGTTCCAAATGGTATGAAGATGTTTGAAAGAATGCCTTTAGAAACCAGCATGGACGGTGACTTCGATACTGGCAACGTGCGCTATAAAGCTCGCGAGCGCTACAGTTTCGGCGTTTCTGACCCACTTGGAATATACGGGTCTCCAGGTTCTAGCTAAGCTAGACAGCAGGGCCATCTTAGGGTGGCCCTTTTTATTTCCTGACTAATTGTTTCACATGAAACATTAGACACTAGCCAAGACAGGAGAATATTATGGCTAATTCAACTTTTTCAGGTGCTATCAGATCTGAAAGCACTTTCAAAACAGTAAGCAAAAACTCTACTAGTGGCGCGATAACTGAGGTAGTGACTCTTGGCGATGGCCCTGTCAGCCTTTCAGATGGCAATGTTACGCTTACTAACGCTACTCATAGCGGCAGGATTTTACTTGTTCCAGACGGCAGTCAAGACAATACCTATACTCTTCCGGCTCCTATTGCGGGATCAATTTTCAGGTTTGTTTATGCCGGTGGCGCCGCTGATGGCACTGATGCACTAATTGTTACTCCAGGTAACACTAACTTCTATATTGGTGGTGTTACATTCCTAGATACAGATAACGAAGTAAGTGCAGTATTCTCTGATGGCAACTCAAACAGCAGCATACAAATCAATGTGCCTGCTGGATTTGATGTAACGATCATAGGGCTGAACACTACGAATTATCAGATCTTTGGAACGGTTACGGGCGCAACCGCTCCAACCTTTGCTGATCAATAATAGGAGAGCGTCATGGCTGATGCAGTAGCAACGCAAACAATACAAGACGATGGAAGCACTGCTATCTTTCGGTTCACTAACGTGAGCGACGGAAGTGGCGAGTCTGCCGTAACTAAGATCGATGTTTCTGCATTAGCCGCTGACCCAATGACTGGAGCGGCTTGTACAAAAGTATCAATACAAAAGATTTATTACTCATGCATTGGTATGGGTGTGAAGATATTTTTTGATGCGTCGAGCGACGTTTTGGCTTGGCAGTTAAATGCAGACTTCTCTGATACTTTAGACTTTACAGATTTTACTGGCATACCAAACAACGCAGGATCTGGTGTGACAGGTGATGTGCAGTTCACCACTGTTGGTCACTCTAGTGGAGATGTCTACAACATTGTTCTTCAGGTTAGGAAGCACTTCTAATATGGCGACAAAAAAGAAAAGTAAATCTCGCGTAAATGAAGCTGGCAACTATACGAAGCCAGCTTTACGCAAGAGACTTTTTAATCAGATCAAGGCCGGTGGGAAAGGCGGCAAGCCTGGGCAGTGGTCGGCGCGTAAAGCACAAATGCTAGCTAAGCGCTACAAAGAGGCTGGCGGCGGATACAGGGGATAACCCTCTTGGCTAAAGATCCAAAGGTTGGTACAGGAAAAAAGCCCAAGGGATCAGGTCGAAGACTGTATACGGATGAAAACCCCAAGGACACTGTGCCTATCAAATATGCGACGATACAAGACGCTCGCGACACTGTGGCGAAAGTTAAAAGAATAAGAAAGCCTTTTGCTAGAAAGATACAAATCCTGACGGTTTTAGAGCAAAGAGCCAAGTTTGCAAAAAAGCCAAAACAAGCTGAGATAGCCAGGAAAGGTAAAGAGGCTATACGCAAGCAACGGGGGAAGGACAATGGTCGCAAAAGTTGAAACCATCAAAAAGAAGTTGCGAAGCGGCAAAAAGCTTGGAGCCAGTGAGCGCGCTCAGGCCAAGGCCCGTGGATTAGTTGCAAGGTCTGATGGTAAGAAACGCAAAAGCCCTAAGTATAAAGGTAAGTAATGGCCTTAAAGAAATCACAAAAGTCATTAAAAAAGTGGACAAAACAGGACTGGGGAACTAAGTCTGGCAAGCCTTCAACGCAAGGTAAGAAGGCTACAGGTGAAAGGTATTTGCCTAAAAAAGCTAGAGAGGCGTTAACCGATAAAGAGTACGCAGCTACAAGTCGCAAAAAGCGTGCCGATACAAAGAAAGGTAAGCAACACTCTAAGCAGCCTAAGAAGATAGCTAAGAAAACGGCGAGGCATCGCAAATGAGTTTGACTGACGCTGAGAAGAACAGGCTGAAAAAGGTTGGATTGTCTCGGCTGAATCAAGTTAAAAGAACACCAAAGCACCCCAGTAAGAAAGCTGTGGTTGCAGTTAGAGATGGCAAGAAGATGAAGATCATCCGATTTGGTGATCAGAAGATGGGCCACAACTACTCTAAAGAAGCTCGTAAAAGTTTTAAGGCTCGCCACGCAAAGAATATAGCCAAGGGGCCTACAAGCGCCGCCTATTGGGCAAATAAGACTTTTTGGTCTGGCCCTAGCGGCAGCAAGAAAGACCCGCCCAAATCTCAAAAACAGAAGTTTGGTAAGAAGTAATGCCTATAACTAGAGCGCAAGAAAAGAAACAAATAAGCAGCTCTCCTGCAAAAAAGAGAAAGCAGGCAAAAGTGAAAAAGGTTATGAAAGAGTTTAAGCAAGGTAAGCTTAAATCAGGCGGTTCTAAAAAGAAGGTAACCAATCGAAAGCAGGCTATAGCAATAGCGTTGTCAGAGGCTGGTGTTTCAAAGAAAAAAAAGAAAGCTAGGAGGCCTTAGTGGCAACCAGTGGAACGTACACATTTAATTTAGATATTGGCGATGCGATTGAGGAAGCTTTTGAGAAAGCTGGCCTAGAGCTTCGTAGTGGGTACGACTACAAAACCGCTAGGCGCAGTCTTAATCTTTTGATGCTGGAGTGGCAAAACAGAGGTCTTAACATGTGGTCTGTGGAGTTTGGAACACAAGCTTTAACAGCAGGCACCAACACATATACGTTGGCTTCTAATGTTTTGGATATTGTAGAGGCGTTTATTAGGACGGATTCTGGAGAGATCAACAAGCAGTTTGATCAATCAATGACCAAGATATCTGTGAGCCAGTACTCAAATCTTTCCAATAAGCTTACGCAAAGCAAGCCCTTGCAATATTACGTTGATCGAAACAACGACAGTATTACCTTGAATATCTGGCCTACACCAGATGATCAGGAAACATACACCCTTGGCTACTACTTTATGCAGAGAGTTGAGGATGCTGGATCTCCTGCATCAAACAACATAGACATACCGGCTAGGTTTTTGCCTTGCTTAGTATCGGGTTTGGCGTATCAGATCAGTATGAAGTACCCAGGTGTAACAGATCGGGCTACGTTACTGAAGCAAGACTATGAGCAGCAATGGACATTAGCTTCAGAGGCTGATCGCAACAAGGCATCGTTATTTGTTGCGCCAGGGGGATATAGATTTTGAGTTCTTTTGCAAGAGGCAAATACGCTTTTGGCTATTGCGACAAGACAGGTTTTAGATATCCCTTAAAAGATCTTGTGCCTGAAATAGTAAACCAGCGGCCTACTGGGTTCTTAGTTGGTAAAGACGCTGTAGACCCTGATCAACCACAGTTGCAGTTAGGCAAACTAAAGGTGGATGATCCCAAGTCGCTTAGAGATCCTCGCCCTGATCGCAGCATGGATGAAAGCAGGATACTGTCTTCTTTTAATCCTGTTGGTCAAGTTGGGTTAGAAATGGTTGGATCGGTAGGCTCTGTGACAGTGAGTACAAGCTAATGGCATTTACATTTACAACTTTGAAGCAGGCAATACAGGACTACTTAGAAACTGACGAAACAACATTTGTTAACAATCTGCCAACAATAATTAAGCAGGCTGAAAATAGAATCCTAAAATCTGTGCAGCTACCCAACTTTCGTAAGAATGTTACAGGCACTGCAACAGGTTCAAGTCAATATTTAGCGACACCGTCTGATTTTTTGTTTACATATTCTCTAGCAGTTGATAACAGCGGTTATGAATATCTTTTGTTTAAAGACGTTAACTTTATCCGTGAAGCGTTCCCGTCGGCGTCTACAACTGGTGTACCAAAGTACTATGCGTTGTTTGACGATACGACATTTATATTAGGGCCTACTCCTAGCAGTGGGTTTACGTTTGAACTTCATTACTTTTATCAGCCGCAATCTATAACCGAAGCTTCAGATGGCACATCTTGGTTAGGCACTAATGCTGAAAGTGCAATCTTGTACGGATCTATTCTTGAAGCATATGTGTTTTTAAAAGGTGAACCTGATTTGATGCAGCTTTACTCGGCAAGGTATGACTCAGCACTAGCAGATCTAAAGAAACTGGGTGAGGGCTATAGCACTACAGATGGTTACAGATCTGGCTCTGTCAGGGTGTCAAGAGCTTGATAGAAATGTCCGTTGGGTCAGTGCTGGTTGATACGACAGTAGAAAAGGGACACGATCCTGAATACTGGGCAAAGCATGCAGCAAACAGAATAGTTTCTGTTGGTGGAGAGTGTCATCCAGCGATAGCTCAACAAGCGCAAGCGTTTAAGGAATCAGTGTTTCACACTGTTAGTTTTTACATTAAGGAAGCGATCAAAAGCGACAGAACGACATTGATTGCCGAGTTAGAAAAGCAAGGTCATGGAGACATGGCAGAAATACTCAGGAGACTCTAATGGCTATATCTTCAGCAATGTGCACCAGCTTTAAAAAAGAGCTTATGGAAGCAAAGCACAACTTTTTAAACACAGGCGGCGACACATTTAAATTGGCTTTGTATACCAGTTCCGCAAGTCTAGGCGCCAGTACAACAGCTTACACAACATCAAATGAGGTGTCTGGTACAGGATATACAGCTAAGGGCGCAACACTGACTCGCGTAGATCCTACGACTAGTGGTACGACTGCGTTCACAGACTTCGCTAACGTTACATTTTCTAGTAGCACAATTACGGCAAATGGGGCGTTGATTTTTAACGAAGACACATCTGGCGATACATCAGTCTGCGTTTTGGCGTTTGGCGGAGATAAAACTAGCACGGCTGGTGATTTTACAATCACCTTTCCAACAGCAGATGCATCTAATGCGATTATTCGTATCGCCTAACATGCTGTGGCTCAGCAGGCTCAACAACGGCAAATGACCGAAAAAGAGTTTTTAAAGTGGATCAAGCAACAACAAGATCAAAGTCATAATCAGTAAGGTTTAGCGTGTGGCAAGCATTACTGGATGGGGCAGAGGTACTTGGGGCGAAGATGCGTGGGGCGAGCCTGATCTCGTCGATGTTACAGGTGTATCTGCAACTGGAGCCGTCGGTTCGGTCACGGTTACGGCAGACGCAAATACCTCTGTCACAGGCCTTTCTGGAACGGGATCAGTCGGATCGATCACCGTATCTGCGTCGGCTGTGGTATCGCCTGCCGGATTATCTGGATCAGGCGCTGTTGGCTCTTTATCAGTTACGGGAACGGCTAATGTTACATCACCTAGTGTCGAAGGCACTGGCGCAGTCGGTTCGGTTTCCGTTAGCGCGGATGCAAACACTTCAATCACCGGATTATCTTCGACAGGAGCGGTGGGATCTGTTTCAGTTGCCGCTTCTGCGAATGTCAGTCCTAGTGGCCTTGTTGGTACTTCAGCCGTTGGCTCAGTCACGGTCACAGGTGAATCAAACACCTCAGTCACAGGTGTTGGCGGAACTGGCGCTATTGGCTCTGTTACTGCTACCGGCGCTGCTGGCATTGCTCCCACTGGGGTTAGCGGCACTGGCGCAGTTGGTTCGGTATCTGTTACTGGTGATTCATCAGTTGCCCCATCAGGCGTTGAAGGGACTGGTGCGATTGGCACGGTATCTGTCGAGCTGGGGATCACAGTCAGCCCGACAGGAGTGTCGGGAACAGGGCAAGTTGGAAGTGTATCAACCACATCCGACGCAAACGTCGAACTCACAGGAGTTAGCGGCACAGGACAAGTTGGGTTCGCGTTAATTTGGAGTTTAGTAGATGACGCACAAGATCCCAGTTGGTCAACAATAAACGATTCACAAACACCTGGTTGGTCTCAGGTATCAACAAGTCAAACACCTAATTGGGATGAGGTAGCGTAATGCCACGTAACGTTAAAAAAGTTATTAAGGGTTTAGAGAAGGCATCTAAGACTCACAAAAAACAAGCAGAGACGCTCAAGAAGCATGTTGCTTCGATGAAGAAACCAAAAGGTAAAGGTCGGAGAAAGTAGATGGCAGTCTATACAAATGATTTACGCCTCAAAGAAATTGCCACCGGAGACGAAGCCGGAACTTGGGGTACGAGCACAAATACAAATTTAAGTCTTATTGCAGAGGCATTTTCGTTTGGTACGGAAGCTATTACGACTAATGCTGATACTCACACTACTACTATTGCCGACGGTGGTACTGACCCTGGCAGGAGTTTATTTCTTAAATACACTGGGACTCTTGATAGCGCTTGCACCATCACTATAGGCCCAAATACCGTCAGTAAGCTTTGGCTCATAGAAAATGCCACAAGTGGATCACAGAGCATCATCATCAAGCAGGGTTCTGGCGCAACTGTCACCATAGCTAACGGTCAAACCAAGGCCATCTATTCAGACGGTGCCGGATCTGGCGGCGCTATGGTAGATGCCTTCCAAGACCTGTCGATTCCTGATCTGTTTATTGACGATGACCTGACGGTAGGCGATGACCTTATTGTTAATGGTGATATAGATTTAGAAGGCTCTATTGATGTCAACGGGACAGCTAATTTAGATGCTGTTGATATAGATGTCTCTCTTACGGTAGACGGCACAGTAAAACTCAACGGCAACTTTCCTACAGGCACAGACAATATTGGTTTAGGTAATAATACGCTCAACGGTTCATTGAGTGGTGCTGGAAACATTGCCATAGGCGATAGCGTAGGTAACGCAATAACTTCTGGTTCAAACGCTGTAGCAATAGGCCGTGACGCTCTAGGAGGTGTTTATACCGGGGCTGATGGTATTGCAATAGGCCGGGCTGCATTAGCAGCTTTGACCAGCGGTAATTACAATGTGGCTATTGGAGGTCTAGCGGGTACGGCACTTACTACGGGTGGTAACAACGTAGCTCTAGGCTTTGAAGCTCTTAAAACTGAAGACACAAGCGGAAGTGCTACAGCCATAGGTTATCAGGCGTTAAGAGTCCAAAACTCTGGAGGGTCAAACTCTCACAACAGTGCAGTTGGGGCTGGCGCGGGTACATCAATTACTACCGGAAACCAAAATACAATTTTTGGTAGCGCAGCAGCAGACGCTCTTACAGATGCCGACTTTAACGTGGCGATGGGATACAACGCTTTAAGCTCTGACACTTTAGGAAGCAAGTCTACAGCCCTTGGCACCGATACCTTAGCTACTCAAAACTTCACTACAGCTACAGACAGCTTCAATACGGCGGTTGGTTATCAAGCAGGCACAGCAGTCACCACGGGAATTTACAACACCTTACTAGGCGCTCTTTCTGGAGATGCCCTTACTGATGCTGATAATAACGTAGCCGTTGGTTGGGGTGCTTTAAGCTCAGATACTCTAGGCAGCAGGTCTGTAGCTATAGGTAGGAGTGCTTTACAAAGCCAAAACTTCACGACGGCCACAGATACATACAATACTGCGATTGGATACACTTCAGGTCTGTCAATCACTACGGGAACCCAAAACACGTTTGTTGGGGGTTTGTCAGGCGGTTCGATTACTACTGCGGCTGACAATGTTGCTTTTGGTTATGGCGCTTTGAACAATGATGTTTTAGGCCAAAAAAGTACAGCTTTAGGCAGGGGCACTCTAGGTTCGCAAAACTTCACTACGGCTACAGACTCTTACAATGTTGCCGCTGGATATTTTGCTGGTGTATCAATCACGACGGGAGTTCAGAACACCCTAATCGGGGGTGCTGCCGGTGATGCTATTACTGATGCTGACCGAAACGTTGGATTGGGTTATAACGCATTAACCACTAACACTGTGGGCAGTCGCAGTGTGGCGATAGGGACAAGTGCGTTATCGGTTCAAAACCCAGCTACAGCTACTAATATGTACAACACAGCCGTGGGTGATGATTGTGGCAAGTTAATTACCACTGGAACTAGCAACACTCTCATTGGTGGCCTAGCAGGTGATGCTCTGACAACGGGCAGTCTCAATACAGCAGTGGGTCTAAACGCTTTAGGTTCTGATACGACAGGCAGTAGGTCTATCGCGGTAGGCAGATTAGCCTTGGGCAACCAGAACTTTACGGATTCTACAGTAAGTTACAATGTAGCTATGGGCTATTCAGCAGGTGGTGTACTTACCACGGGAACCCGCAACGTGATTATTGGTTCGTTAGCTGGTGACGCTCTTACTGATGCTGATAAAAATGTGGCGGTTGGCACAGATGCGCTTGGAAGCAACTCCATAGGTAGCAGATCAGTCGCTGTAGGTGATTCTGCTTTGGCTGCACAAAGCCCCGCAACTGCTACAGATATGTACAACACCGCTGTCGGCCACGGTGCTGGGTCAGCAGTCACCACGGGAAACCTGAACACCCTAGTGGGTGGCCTAGCTGGGGATGCTATAACGACAGGCACGGACAACGTAGCGATTGGTTATGCTGCTTTATCTGCTGAAGACGCGCATGGATTAAACGTAGCC
>VTLG01006972.1_pt1 | contig 48352 bp, 48 predicted proteins | sample 4694571 | NCBI WGS metagenome assembly VTLG01 (sample SAMN12604809, study PRJNA352737) | marine metagenome | biome: ENVO:00000447; feature: ENVO:00000209|ENVO:00000569|ENVO:01000036; material: ENVO:00002151; isolation source: viral sequences binned using virsorter ... | reverse complement strand
TCTAACATACGACCAAGGATCTGGTGGTGTTACTGTTCTACCTTCCTTTGATAAGACTGCTAGTTACAGTATTGATGCTTCTACCACGGTTGTATCTCAGAACTGGGGTCTTCTTGGTGATCAACAGGTCGAACCTAGAGCTGACGCTCAATACACTCAAGAAACTCCACACTTCACTGGATTCAAACATCAGAGTGAGGGTACTAGGAACGGACTTGAAGACTTTGGTTGGGTTAATGAGACTGCACCAACAGCGAACAGGTATCCATTCCAGACTCCAATCAAGATTGTTGATGCTTCCCCTCTTGCTAAGACTCAGTGGATTCCGAAGTATCATGGTAAAGGCCCACTTATTGTTACTGGTCTTTCTACTGCTATTGAAAGAGTTGCTGTTGCAAGTAGTAACACAACACTATTCGACTTTGTTGGTACTACTTCCCCAGAGAAGTTTATTGCTCAGACTCCAGATAATACAGTTCTTTACGATACCTCTGGTACTCTCGAAGAGAGTGTTGCCAAGGATTGGGTTGGTCTTGGAACAGTCAGTCTTACCAAACACAACGGTGTTGGATTTACCACTTACAGAAGAATCATCTTCCCACCATCAAGTGGTATTGCAACATTCAGTGGTGCTTCAGGTATCAAGTGGAGTGGAGAACCTCCAATTGGAACATACCTACACATTATTGGTGGAGCATACTCAGGTCTCAAACTTTCATACGCCTCTCAGGCACAGAAAGTTACCACAAGACTTTATGGGGCAACACAACATCCTCAGATCGACTACACTCCTCATTATGGTATCGACAGAAATATCGGTATCGAAACAGGATTTACATTATCGCCTGGTGGTGGTACAGACAGACAAACTGGTATTACAACTTCCAAGTTTATTCCGAAGTACCCAGGCGGTCAGACTCCTGCCGATGGAAAAGGTGGAAACACTCACGAGGTACTTACTTTCAGTGGTCGTTCTATCTCCAGAACCAACGCTCCTATCAGTACTCACGGTGTTATCTACATTCTGGGTATTGGTACAGAAGGCAATGGTGTTATCGATCCTCAAACAGGAGTCGGAGATCTTTATGGTGTCGAATTTGGTGCAAAGGAACGCTTTATACCTGCAACCGAATACGGTTTCGGGTCGATCATGTTCGACTTTACTGGAACTGCTCCAAGCAGAACTATTTCAGTATTTGGTTACTACGGAGACGACAGAGATCCAGGCGCTGGTACAAGTGGTCAAATCAGTATCAGGAACGAAGGTACAATTGGATCTACCGAGAAACTTATTATTCAGGAAGTTGGAATATCCACATACAACTTCAGTGGTGCATACTCAGATCTCAAGGCAACCTTCACAGAAGTTGGATCTGGATCTCTATACTCCATTGGTGGGTCCTCAGAGAATGTTGCAGCTGCGGAACTCGTTGCTGGAACTTCCATATTCAATGGAACCGCACAAGAGTCCTTCATTGCTCAGACTCCAGAGAATACAGCAACTATTACACTTTCTGGAACGGCAAATGCCTTCCGTCAGCGTATATGGGTTGGTACTGGAAATATTACCATCAGCAACACAATCGAGGCTGTTACTGGAATCAGAGTTTCCTTGGCTGGAGATGGTACTCTATTTGGATTTGGTTCTGCTGCAGAGGCAATTCCATATCAAGGATTCGCAAGTTCTGTTCTTGTCGATTTTGTTGGAGAGGCAGAAACAAGAGAGATTGCCAACTACGGTTACTACGGAGACGACAAGGATCCTGGCACTTCTGGTATTCTTACATTCTCTGGAGCTCTATCACATCCACTTATCGATTACACTCCAGCACCAAAAGGTTCTGGATTGTTCCAAGTTGGCGGTTCTCTCGATCTCAAGGTATTCACCAAAGAGATTGGTATTGGTACGGCTACATTCTCTGGAGCTTCCACAGTCAGATTTATCAGTCAGGCTGGCGAAGGTACAATTCTTTACGATCTCAAGGGCGCTTCTGCAATCACGAAGCTTCATTGGGTATATCAAGACTTCGTTACTTCTGGTATTGTTACTGTCTCTACAAATGCAGATACAGCACTCAATCAGAACTTTGGATACTACGGAGACGACAAAGATCCTGGCACATCAGGAAAACTTACGATTTCTGGAAAACCACTTATCCATCCAGATGTTCGATTCATCCCACACGTTGGAATTGGAGTTGCCGTTCTATACGATATCGGGGGAAGTTCTACAGAGAGAAGAGCTTGGGCTCCAGTATACGGAACAGGATCCTTCAAGAAATTTGCATCTCTTGATGAAGCATATGCAAGAACATCATATCAGGCTAGTGGTCAAATCAATGTTCTTGGTATTGCTCCAACTGAGATTCTCGTATTCGAGGAAGGTAGAACCTACGTTGTTATAATTTAAAACTATAAATAAATCAGAAGCATAACTATTTGACCTCTTGAAATATGACTAAGCAGGTTCAATTCAGAAAAGGTACGACAGCTGAACACTTTAACTTTACTGGTGCTTTAGCAGAGATTACCGTTGATACCGACAAGAATACCGCAGTTGTACATGATGGTACAACGCCTGGTGGATTTGAACTTGCAAAAGCAAGATGGACATTTGTTAGCGGCAATTATACTGCTGGTACGAACCAGAAATATACTGTGGACTCGACTAATAGTCCAGCAGGATTTAATCTTACTCTACCAACCCCTCGTGCGGTTGGAGACTGGATATGGGTGGAAGACTTTTCTAACTTTTTAAGTATTAACCCCATAAATATAGTATCACAATATTCATTTGAAAATGGACATTTAGTTCAGGCCTCTTCGCCTTTCATTATGGATGTTTCTGGTGCGTCTGTAACTTTCATTTGGAATGGTAGTCTGTGGAAAATCTTTAACAACAGGGCAAGTTAAAAATGGCACTAACCTTAAGTAACTCAATTTCGGGTGAATTCGTCCCCTCAGAATCGTCGGGTTTTTTCACGTACGCCCTCAGAAGAGATGCAGAGCATATGCTTTACTTTTCTAAAGTTAGTGCTGCTGGAACAGAATTAGGAGAGTTCTATCGATTAGATGGAACCGCTATACCAGAATTCGGTGATGGTCTTGATTATGGATGCTACGATGTCGGAGTTGGTAAAACATCTGTTATCCGATTGGATGTTGCTACCGATAAAAAAGCTTTAGATGACCCAAGTGATAAATATCAACAGATCCGCTTTGACAGAAGAAATCTGTACTATTACATAGATGATGACGGTTTCTTTGTCATAAGGTTCAATGGGCCAGATTATGATTATTCAACCATCGGACCAAAATAATCCCATTCAGATAATTAACTAGGAGAAACAATGGCTGAGTTTAGACTTGGAAGAGTAAAATTCAACTGGACAGGTGACTGGGCTGTATCCAAGTCTTACCTGATCGATGACATCGTTAAGTTCGGTGGTAACACATATGTTGCGACTGTTAATCATACATCGACTGCCAGTACTTCAAACTTTTACAGCAACGATTTAGGTAATTGGAACGTTCATATCGAGGGTCTTCAACAAAAAGGCGCTTGGACGACTTCAACCTATTATCGTGTCAATGACCTCGTTACTTATGGTAACGTGGTTTATCGTGTGACAACGGCTCACACTTCAGAAGGTACTTTCATCGACAAGACAAAAGTTGTCGAATATGTCGCTGGATTTAAATCAGAAGGCGATTGGGATCTTACTACAGAGTATCAAACAGGTGACGTTGTTAATTACAACGGATCTTCCTATGTTGCTCTTTCAACATCTCTTGCAGGTTTCCAACCTCCACAAAACTTAGGTCTTTCAACAGATCCTAATGCTAAGTGGAGTATTTTATCAGATGGTCTTGCTGGTGCTGCTGCTACATATTCTGAGAACCCTTATTATAGAGGTGACTTGGTTCAATATGGTGGTAACATTTATCGTCATAAGATTGGTGTTTCAACCAACGTTTCTCCATTACAGGTTGGACTCGGATCAATTGCACCAGAGAAATATCAAGGTTCAGAAGTTTGGGATCTCCTAGTTAAAGGTTTCAATTTTGTAGGTAACTTCTCTACAACATTCACCTATCACCCAGGCCACCTTGCAAGATACGGTTCAACTTCTTACCTATCAATTGGTGCGTCACACGTTAACGTCGTTCCAACTGCTGGTATTGGTACTCAGTGGGAAGTTCTTGCTCAGGGTGACTCTTCTGGTGCGATGAACACCAAGGGTGACATCATCACTTACAACAGTGGTAATATAAGAATTGGTATTGGTTCTACAGGTTATGCACTTGCGGTTCAGGCTGATGGATTGCCAGGATATGAGATTGTTGGTAACCAGACAAGAATCTACTATGTAGACTCTGAGGATGGTGTAGATACAAACAACGGTCTTGCACCTAACCTTGCGTTTAAGACAATTAAGAAGGCTTGTCAAGCTGCTCGTCCTTTAACAAATATTACTGGATTTAATTACACATATCAAACTGGTGTTTCAACCGTTACGGCTCCTGGCCACGGACTACAAAACACTGGTACGTTCGTTCAGTTACAGAATATCGACTTTGAGTGTCTATCAGGAGGTAACTTATTCAGTATCCTTGGTATGACATATAACAAGGCAGTTGGTCTTGCAACTATAACTGCTATTGGTCTTGGTGCTGCTCCTGAAATCGGAATAGGTGCTACTGTTAGAATTAGAAACTTACATGTTACTTACACTGGTTCTGCACAGTTTGCTCACCAATTCCAGAGTGCGGCCGCAGGTGCTGTTATCTCAGGTGGTAACTACTCTCATAACTTCATTAGTTGTGCAACCAACGGTGTTACAGTTGTTGGTGGATCAAGTGTAACTCCAACAGGTGCTACATACGATCCTTCAAATGGTAACTTGACAATGACCCTTTCTGGTCACAGTCTATCAACTTCTGATAAAGTTACTATCGCTCAAAACGCATTTACCTTCACTTGTTCGATGAACGGTAATGCTTCTAACAAGACATATCCTCGTACAACTGACCCAACATACGGTGATCAGTTGAATATTACTGGAACAACAACTAATACCATTACGGTTAACGTTGGTGCTTCTCCAATAGTCAATTACACACCGACTGCTGCAACTTACAACCAGGCAACTGGTGACATGACGCTCACCATTGCTAACCACGGTTTAACTGCTGGTACTGCAATCAAACTTGCTAACGATGGTTTAACATTCCGTTGTTCAATGGACGGTTATACAACCGATCACACATATCCAAGATCAAGTGATCCTAAGTATAACACTTCAATTGATATCACTCAGGTTACAACCAACACAATCACAATCAATGTTGGTGCTGCATCCAATAGTACAACAATTACAGGTAAGTTCCCTGCTGTACATACTCAAGGTTCTTATCAGTTCAACGTACAGGCTGTTCCTGATGCTAACTCTATTGTATTGAACGTTGGTGTTTCAACAGTAACTTACAACTATGCTACTGGTGGTACTGCGTTCGTTGGTTTAACTACAACCACATATCCTAATAAGATTTCTAAGTCTTACTTCGAGATTCTTGAAGTTCCAGATGGCGATACCTTTAAGGTCAATGTTGGTGTTTCTACTCAGTCCCACACTTATGTAAGTGGCGGTACAATGACTGACTTGACACCTGCTATCCTGAAACTATCTGCATCGCAGTTCTATGAGCAACTTCCAATTACAGTTCCTCCTTATACTTCTATCGTAGGTAACGCACTTAGGGGATCACAAGTTCTACCTACTACAGGTACTTCTGATGACGGTACTACACCTAACAGAAGATCTCACATGTTCAAGATGTCTGACTCTACAACGATTCAGGCGATCTCCATGAAGGGTATGGAAGGATTTACATATGATCCTAATGCACCATTTGTACTAGATAACTCCAACCTAAGAACTGGTGTTGGTACAACTGCTGCTGGTGTATTCGTTTCATTCAACCCAGATTCTCCAATTAACGACAAATCACCATACGTTAAGGACTGTACTGCGTTCTCAGACAATGCTTCAGAACAGTCTCCTGCTAGATGGGGTGGTGGTGCAGTTGGTGTATTCGCTGATGGTGGAGTACATGATGAAGGTGCAAAATCGATGGTATTCGATGCCTTCACACACGTTGCATCTGACGGTGCTGGATACATTCTAGACAGAAGTGCAATCGCTGAAATTGTTTCCTGTTTCACATACTACGCTAAGTGGGGTTACTACTCAGGTGGTGGATCAAGAATCCGTGCTGTTGGTGGTAACAACTCATATGGTGACTATGGAGTCATCTCTTCTGGATTCTCAACTGATGAGGTTCCAAGAGAAGCAAAACTATTTGGAGATATGGTAACCGTTCAGGGCGCTACTAAGGCAGGAACACTTGCAATTGGTGCTACTATGTTCGGTGCAACATCTAAGGCAACTGCATGGATGTTAAACGATCAAATCTCTGCTGATAAGATTTACTTTAAGTATCAGCCAGGATATGGTAACGCTGGAATCGGAACCACTGGTTTCGTAGATGGTGAGACCATTTGGTTCGGTGCTGGTGCGGAAGCAAGTGCTGGTGTAGGTTCAATTACAGTCGGAGCTGCTGCTTCTTCCGTAACTGGACAGAAGGGTACAATTCTAGAAGTTGATAATACTTCTGGAACACTACTAGTTGGTGACGCAATCGGAATCAAGACATCACTCTTCGGTGCTGATGAAAGATTCTACATTATTAACACAGTTACAAACGTTGCTGCTGCTGCAACTTACTTCAGATGGGTCGCAGGCACGGGCGCTGGAATACAAACCAACTATTCCAACCGTGCTACTCTGACAATTTCGCCAGAGAAGACAGTTGGTACATGGGATACAAGGGCAGTCGCAAGTATCGGCTCTACGATTGACGTTAGAACATTGTTCTCACAGTGTCGTCTAACAGGTCACGACTTCCTCGCAGTTGGTACAGGTAACAAGACTCAAACTAACTATCCTAATGTTGATCTCGCTGGAGTTATTCAGGGTAATGAGACTAACGTATATGGGCCTGGTAAGGTGTTCTTCGTATCTACCGACCAAGGTGGTAACTTCCGAGTTGGTGAATTCTTCTCGGTTGATCAGCTAACTGGTCGTGCTACATTGGATGCTTCCGCCTTCAACCTTTCTGGTTTGACAGAGTTGAGACTGGGTGCTATCGGTGGTCAGGTTGGTGAATCTATTAGTGAATTCTCCTCTGACCCAACATTGGCAGGTAATTCTAACAGTGCGGTTCCAACAGAATTCGCTGTTAGAGGATACATCACTCGTGGTTCAATGGGAACCAAGGCGATGACACCTCCAGTAGGTACAACCGCTCAAAGACCTGGCGGCGTTGATGATGAGTTTAACACTGGTTGTATGAGATTCAATACTACTCTTGGTTCTCTTGAGTACTATGATGGAACTACATGGAAACAGCCTGGTAACTTAACCTTCAGTTCAATTTCAAGTAACACTAACGTGCTTGCTTCAAACGTCTATTTCTGTAACACAACAGGTGGTCAATTCACCGCTACATTACCTGCATCTCCTAACCTCGGAGATACAATAAGGTTCTATGACGTTGCTAAGACATTTGACTCAAACTCATTGATTGTAGGACGTAACGGAAAACCAATTCAAGGAGACACTGCCGACCTAACAGTTTCAACTGAAGGTGCTGCATTTGAACTCGCCTTCTCAGGTGATACATACGGATGGAGACTATTCGCTGTATAATGCGAGTCTCCTCCTATATTATGATTTTTTAACCCCCTATTTTAGGATTGTAAATGGCTAGTTATCGATCATATAAAAAGGTTACATCAGCTATGATTCCAGCAGGAAGCATAGGTGTTGAGAAGCTTGCGCCTGGGTCTGGTCCTTCCTTTTGTGTAAAACACGTTTATGGAGCTCCAAACGCATGTACTCCAGGCTGTTGCTGTAACTGGCAAGTTCCAACAGGTGCTTCACGTATAACGTGGGAAATCTGGGGTGCTGGTGGTAATGGTAATGGTTCTTGTAACTGTAGTAGATGTCATCACTACAGTGGTGCTAGTGGGGGTGCTTATAATATAAAGACTATTCAAACTCAAGGTGGTTGTCAGTATTCAGTATGTGCAGGTGGAGTTTATAGGTGTTGTTCTAGGGAATGTAACGGTTGCGAAGGATGTGCATCCTACGTTAATGGTTATAACTTAAGTAACTTCTGCGCTAGAGGTGGTGCAAGAGGTTGTGCTAACACCGACTGGTCTAACCATTGTCACTCTACTTGGTGGTGTTGTATTGCGCCAGGAAGTTGGGGTGGAGACTTCACGATGACTGGCCATAAGGCACAGTGGTCTGGTCACTGGGATTGCCATTGTGGTGGTTCTATTGGTAATGTTTGTAATGTTGGTGCTCCATTCATGGCAATGGGACAAGAACATAAATTGACACACTGTTGGGTTCGTTGCGGATGCTGGACTGCTCCATACGCAACAGGTGGTAAAGGATCTATAACCTCATACTGCGGAAGTGGTCACTGTGGTCAGGGCGGTCAGGGCGGATCTGGCGTTGTACGTATTACTTGGATGTAAGGAGAACCCATGGCAACTTATTCATCATATAAAAAAATAGCAGGAGACCGATTTGCGGACGGTAGTTTAACGTCTGATAAATTCAGTACTTCTCCCACAGGAACATGGGGTGTTAAGTGGGTATATGGTACATGGTGTAGATGTTCGCCAGGTTGTTGCTGCTATTGGCAAGTTCCAGTCGGTGTTAATAAACTTTGGATCCAACTTTGGGGTTCAGGTGGTAATGGAGCTGGATCTTGTTCCTGTAGTAGATGTCATCACTTCCAAGGTGCAGGTGGTGGAAAATATAACAGTCAGATAGCTACTACTCAATCTGGTTGTCAATATACAGTATGTGCAGGTGGTGTTTATCCTTGCCTATCAAGAGAGTGTTATGGTTGTCAGGGATGTTCATCTTATGTTAATGGACAAGGTTTAAGTAACTTCTGTGCTTTAGGTGGATGGAGAGGTAATGCTAATACCTCATGGACAACTGAATGTTCATCTACTTTCTGTGACTGTGTATCTCCTACTGCATGGGGTGGTCAAATGGCTATGGCTAACCACTCTGATGGTTGGAGTAACGCAACTTATGATACATATAGAGGATGGTGTCACTGCTATAACCAAGGTATGACACCTACAAGTGCTCCTCTGATTGGTACTTTCGTCAGTCAGGCACAAAGGGGTTGTTGGATACGTTGTGGTTGCTGGATTGTACCATACGGAAACGGTGGTCAAGGCGCTATGAACTCATATTGTGGTAGTGGTCACTGTGGTCAGGGTGGTACTGGTGGCGGTGGTCTAGTCAAAATTACATACTTCTAAGAAGGAGAACCAATGGCAAGTTATTCATCATACAAACAGATAAAAAACTCACAGGTAGTAGATGGTAGTATCCCAACTAGTGCTATGGGTGGGGCTGCTTTCTCCAATTGGAATGTTAAATGGGTTTATGGTTCTCCTAACTCATGTACAACTGGTTGTTGCTGTTATTGGACTGTTCCAACAGGTGTTCAAAAGGTTACTTGGGATGTTTGGGGTGCTGGAGGAAATGGACACGGTACTTGTAACTGCAACAGATGTCAGAACTGGCATGGTGCAGGTGGTGGATGGTATAATTCAAAAACGATTACTACAACTGGCGGTTGTCAATATACTGTCTGTGCTGGTGGTGTTTATAGGTGTTGTTCAAGAGAATGTACAGGATGTCATGGATGTGCATCGTATGTTAATGGACATAACTTAAGTAATTTCTGTGCCTTGGGTGGTACTAGAGGTTGTGCAACTGGTGGTTGGGATAACGCATGTTTCTCACAGTTTGAGAGATGCTGCTTAAATCCAGGCGCATGGGGAGGAGATTTTGGTATGGGTAACCATACAGGAACCTCAAGAAGATTAGATGGTTGGAATTGTCATTGTTACTACAACATGTCACACTCAACAGGAGCTCCATTCATTGGAACCCTAGGTGTTGTTTCTGCTATTAGACACTGTTGGATGCGTTGTGGTTGCTGGACTGTACCATATGGACATGGCGGACAGGGTGCTATAACACCATACTGTGGTAGTAGTTGTTGCGGTCAGGGAGGTCAAGGTGGATCTGGTCTAGTTAAGATCACATACGTCTAAAAAAAGAGTTCGAGATGGATCGGAGGGGTTCCCACCCCTCTTTTTTTATGGAAATGTATAAATAGAAGGCGAAGGAGTAAACCCGAACAAATCCGAATCAAGAAAATGGCAACTAAAATTATTTCTCACGAATGGAACCTACCTCTGCCTAACGACTTCCTTGTGGATCACAGTTTTAGTGATGGCAAGAGTAGAAAGGCACAGTATGATGGTCCAGACAAAATTTATCTACAGCTAGGTGCTGATGGTAAAGAAAAGTATGGTCCTCTCACCGAAGACGATATTGCTGATGGTCGTCCAAGGCCCGCTGATGTAGTAGAGTGGTTTGAAGTCGATTGTGCTGCAAGCGATGCTAATACATTAATCTGTCAATTACGTGGTCCTGTAATTGATGAGAAGGAAGAAGAAAGAGGTACTGGAGAAGTCGTACATGCAGGTTCTCCTGATGTTGGAGCTGAGTATCCAAGACTATCTTATGCTACACCTTTGATGACTGATGATATTTACAATTTTGAGTCAATCAAAAAGAATGATTCTAATCAATTAGAGATTTCTGCTTTCACTGTTAGAGAAAAAATTAATGGTGCTGATGTTGATCTTACTTGGGATAATATCAGATCCATGCGTAATAGAAACTTAGAATCAAGTGATGGATCAGTTGCTTCTGATATGCCTACTGCTTTGTCTGATCAGTGGAAAGATTATCGTCAGAAGTTGAGAGATTTTCCTAAGAAAATGTTAGATGCAGGGGTTCATCCTAATATCGCACAGAACATGTTCCCACAAGAACCAAACTTTGCACCACCTCCAAAGGATCCAGAAGCAAATGCAGATGGTTCTTCTCCTTGGGCGCCTCCAGCTGGTTAATTAATAACATATATAAATTATTAAAGATGATCGTAAGGTCATCTTTTTTAATGCAAAGTCAGTGTATTATTATGTTTGAGACAGATGATTGGCCAGATGATTGGCCAGAAAAAAATAAAAAATTATATCGAATACATGATCACTTTAAATATCTTGATTGTGGATATACTCACAGAACTATATTTCAAGTAGATGGTTTTTATAGAAATCCAGATGAAGTTCGTGATTATCTTTTATCTTGTGAGACAACTGATGAGAAGGATAAATGTGGTGGTATGATAGGTAGGAGAGTATATGAAACTGGCAGTAAAGCATTTGAGATGCAATGTAATTTAAAATCAACTTTTAATAGATTATGCAAACATAAAGCTTGGGAAAAGAATTTAGAATATACTGGTAAAGGTTTATATGAACAGAATGAAGTTGATCGTGTATGGGAGAAGATGCCAGTTATAGCTAACGTTACATATGGATCAGATTTTGCTAAGAGGGAAGATAATTATAATGGTAAAGTAGTAACATATCATAAAGATGCCGAAAAACATAAGTGGGCTGCTTTGGTATTTTTAAATAAACCAGAGGAATGTGAAGGTGGTACAAGATTCTATGAATTTAAAGATGATACTCCTATGTGGGAACCAGATCCAGAGGGTGCATTGACTGTTGAAATGAAGTATAATAGAATGATATTATATGAAGCAGACCATTGCCATGGAGCTGTACTTAATAGGGATATGTTTAAGGTAAATCCCCGTCTAGTACAAGTCTTTTTTATGTAGTCTATATACTATAGGAATCATGAAAAACATTATTCTATTTTCTTTGAGGTGACAAAAAATGAGATCAAAAGCCTTTTTCATTAATGGAGGAGCTGGAAGAGTTATCTGCTCTATCCCTGCATTTGAAAAGTATGTTGAATCAAATCCAGATGAAGATTTCATCATAATTGCTGAAGGCGGTACAGACTTCTTTAAAGGTCATCCAACTTTGGATGGTAGAGTTTATGATGCATGGCATAAAGGATTATTTGAAGAACATATAAAAGATAGAGATTGTGTTAGTCCTGAACCATATAGAGTTTGGCATTACTATAACCAGAAATGTAATCTAGCACAGGCATATGATATTTCTATAAATGGTTTAGAAGAACCAAGAGAATTACCAAAGCCAACAATCAACCTTTCTAAGATGGAGGTTATTGGTGGTTATAATGTTGTTCAAGAAGTAAAAGCTGTTACTGGATTAGACAAGACTGTAGTTATTCAACCATTTGGAAGAGGAGTTGAACAACTAGGTGATTTTATTGCAGATGGTAGTTCTAGGAGTATGTCTCTAGTAAATACCGTTGAGATAATTAATCAACTCAAAAAAGATTATGCAGTTATTGTAATGAGTGAGATTCAGTTTCCAGTAGAGGAAAATGAAGAGAAGACAAAATATAAAATTGCAAGACCTGAAATCGCAGATATGCGACATTGGGCTGCTGTAATAGATGTTGCAGATCACTTCATAGGATGTGATAGTATGGGACAACATATTGCAAGAGCTCTTGATAAAACAGCAACTGTAGTTGTTGGTTCTACATTCCCAATTAACATATCATATCCTGACCATAAAGACTTTGATATAATTGATATTGGTGAGGGAAGAAGGAAATATTCTCCAATTAGAATTAGTCAGGAAGAACACATTGAAAGGTTTAACGACCAAGCAATGGAGATGGATAAAGCTCAGATTAAGAGTGTTGTTGATTCTGTAAGAAAGAGACTTGGTAAATCAAAGAAATTTACTGGTACATATACTCCTGTTCAACAGCAACAACAATCTTGTTGTGATAAATCCAATCAACCAGTTATTCCACAAGGAGGTCAAGCTCCCCAGTATCCAGATGGAAACACTTTAGCACAATCTGCATATCAAGGTGGTGGTAGAATTAAACCAGAATCTCCAACACCTAATTTCACTTTAACTAAACCAGCAAAACCAGCTAGGATTAATAAAGGATTTAAACAAGAAATAAACAGTCTTTTAAAGGCTGACAAACCATTATCTATTGAGAAAAAGAGTGAGGCTTAATAATGACACAGTGGATTGCAGCAATTGCTAGAGGTCACAACTCTGGTGTTTGTCTTCTTCGAGATGGTGAATTAGTATTTGCTATAGAAGAAGAAAGATTATCAAGAAAGAAGTATGATGGTGGTCCATATGCTTCTATAGTTAAAATATTAGAATATACTAATAGGTTGGATTATCTTGTTGTTGCACATACTCAACCATTGAGTGATGCTGGACAGGTAGATTTTACTGGTGAAAATGTATATACAGGTCTAGCAAGTAAATTGGGATTAATTGATAGATCACTTGATCTTTACGATCACCCACAGGTGATTGATATGAGTAATATTCATCATAAACTTCATGCTTCTTGTGCTTTTTATAGATCTGGTTTTGAGAGTGCCGTTTCGGTAATTGTTGATGGTGCAGGGACATTTATTCCTATGCATATAGGTGGTCAAGATGAGATGACTTGGGAATTGGAATCAATTTATAATTGTTCATATCCCGATAAGTTTAAAACTCTTTATAAACATCAAGGTGGTAGAGGCCCTTGGCCAGCAGTTGTAGTACCAGATTTTCCTTCTGATAAATTTGGCGAAGAAGGAACTCATACTATGATATTAGATGATTCTGCTGGTATTGTTAAAGCATATGAAGCAGTAACACAATACTGTGGATGGCAACCCATTGAAGCGGGTAAGACGATGGGATTATTTCCTTATGGAAAGGACAATGATAATATCCCAGAAGTTTATACTGACTATGATGGTATGTCTTCTTGGAGTACTACTAATAGGGATCTTATAGTTCCAACGTATCCTAATGGTGCTTTAGTAAATCAAGGTAGATTTTCAGAATTAGTTACTTTACCAAAAGATGAGAATAGTGATTTAACAAAATTGCAAAACCGTAGAGATATGGCATATGCAATTCAAACTCAATCTCAACAGATGGTATTGGATCTTATTCTAAAGGCAGTTGAGATGAGTGGAGAGAAGAATGTAGTTCTTTCGGGTGGATATGGATTAAACTGCGTTGCAAATTATTGGTTCCTTCAGGAACTAGAACATGAGGATATTAATCTATTTGTAGAACCAGTAAGTAATGATGCTGGTACTGCGATAGGTGCTGCATATCTACAACATCATAGAATAACAAAAGATAGTAAGATTAAACCCATGATTACTGATTTATATTATGGACCGCAATATGAATATAACAATGAGGAGATATTAGAAGTATCTCAAAAATATAATGCAACACGAGTATTTGAAGCTACTCATAAAGATGCAGTAGAACTTATTACTAATAAGAATATCGTTGCATTGTTCCAAGGAAAATCGGAAGCAGGTCCTCGTGCATTAGGTAACAGGTCTATTCTTTATGATGCTCGTGATCCAGATGGTAAAGATCATGTTAATAATGTTAAGCATCGTGAATACTTCAGACCATTTGCAGGTTCTATTTTAAAAGAACATGTACATGATTGGTTTGATCTCCGTGGTATGGATGACACTCCATTCATGATGTATGCAGTTAATTGTAAGGATGGTATTCAAGAAAGAATACCTGCAATCATTCATGTGGATGGTACATGTAGGATTCAAACTGTTACTGAAGATGTCAATAAAAACTACTATGATATTATTAAGGAGTATTATAATCAAACAGATTGTCCGATTATATTCAATACATCCTTTAACCTTGGTGGAGAACCTCTTGTAGAGACCCTAGACGACGCTCTAAGGACGTTGGCGAATAGTTTGATAGAATACCTCTATCTGCCTGAATACGGTCTTATGATCGAAGTAAAGAACTAATGGAGACAGTAGGTATCAATATGACACATGATGCTTCTTTCTGTCATTGTGTGGATGGTAAAGTAAATTTGTTTATAGAAGAAGAGAGACTTAGTGGAAAGAAACACGATCATACTCCAATAAGATCTATCATAGAATATTTTCAAAATAAACATGCTGGAGTTACTGGATTAGATTATGAAGATTGTGCTCTAGATGAACTAACACCATTCATTGAGATCACACTTAATAAAAAATCAAATACTGTAGTTGATCTTTATAGAGAACATCATATACTACACGCAATGTGTGGATTTTATAATTCAGAATTTGAAGAAGCTGATGTGGTTGTAGTAGATGGTATGGGAAATAATGGTGAAGTTGCTTCTAGATTTAGAATATCGAAACCAAATAATATAGAAATACTAGAAAAACAAGTACATATGGGCGTAGGTATGATGTATGCTTCCATATCAGAATATCTTAGATTCGGAACTCTTGGATCAGGAAAAGTAATGGGTCTTGCTCCTTATGGGAAAGAAGATCCTGAGATAAAACCTTTTATAATAGATGGTGAAGTTAATCCTAAATTATTCAAGAGAACTAATGTAGGTGCTAACTTTATTCCATATGATTATCTTCCAAAAAGTAGAAACTTAGATGATCAAAGAATAAGAAACCTATGTTACAGATTACAGAAAGATTTTGAAAAATGGATGATTGATTTTATCCTTAAGTGTGATAATAAAAATATCGTTTTAACTGGCGGATGTGCTTTGAATTGTGTTGCAAATTACGAATACTTGAAATATCTTCCAGAAGGTGTTAAACTATATGTCGAACCTGTTAGTACAGATGCTGGTACTGCTCTTGGTCTAGCAAAATACCTGTATCATTCAAGAGGTCAAGAATCATGAGTGAAATTAGAGAATATGATTATCCTCACAAAGAAGATAATCCAAAACTTTTAGAACTCATTAAAAATACATCTGGTAAATACATACCAGAAAGTAATCGTGAAAGAGGGGATAACTGTCATATTACAGAAGATTGGATTGAGGATTATTTTCATAAACACTCGGAAGTAAATAATTTTGTAAAGTGGTTGGAAGTTACTACAGAACAAAAAGTAGAAAACATTTGGGGTGTTTTATATTATGATAATGGTGGAATAAAATGGCACAGTCACCATCCCAATGATGATGTGTCACATTCATTTGTATATTATGTTAATGTTCCCAATAATAGTTCATCAACACGTTTTTCTAAAGATCCATCTAAAGAAGGAAATGATGTAGATGTTCCAATAATTGAAGGTCATTGTTTAGTGTGGGATCACAATTTACCACATTGCGTGCCTCCTAGTAATCATAATGGTAGATGTGTTATTTCAGGTAATTTAAAATGAAAATTGTTATAGTTGGTGGTGGTACTGCTGGATTGATGTGTGCAACTGCAATGGCACATAAACTTGATTATGCAGATATAACCTTAATTGATAAAGAAGTATCAACCCCAGTTGCTGTTGGTGAAGCAACCCTTCTTAGTTTTGAACAATTCTTAGAGAATTATTGTGGATTAAATCTCAAAGAATGTTTAAGGGAACTTGATACTACTTTAAAAGCTGGTATATTGTATCCAGATTGGGGATATGATGGTAATGCACCATGGCATCCTTTTTATTTTTTAGATTTTCCTGCTGATGATTGGCCAGCAAATCCTTTAATAGATGGATGGTCTCTATCAAAAGAATTTAAGTTTGAGTCCTTAATGGCTCTGTATGGATCAAGTATGGATAACTGTATCGATAAGGAACAGTTGGAAGGTGGGTATGCATTACATATTGATTGTATAAAATTAGTTAAATATCTTCGTAAAATATTAAAAGGTAAGATCAATACCATAGAGAAAGAAGTAGTTGGTATTGCAAAGCATAATGATAAAGGTATTGAATCTTTAATTGTAGAAGGTGGTGATATTGTAGAAGGAGATTTGTTTATAGATTGTACTGGACATGCAAGTATCCTTAAAGATGTTAGAGATACTGTAGATTTATCTGATAGATTATTTACTAATACTGCTATTTCCGCTCATGTTTCTTATGAGAATCAGGAAGAAGAATTAAAACCATATACCACAGCTACTGCCGTGGATCATGGTTGGATATGGAACACTCCCCTACAATCAAGGATAGGGACAGGTTTAGTTTTTAATAAAGATATAACTCCTATAGATGAAGCAAAAGAATATTTTTGTAAGTTTTGGGATGGAAGATGCACTCCAGATCAGTTAAGAATTAATAATTGGACTCCATATTATGATAGAAATCAATGGCATAAGAATGTAATATCCATTGGACTTTCAGCAGGATTTATTGAACCACTTGAGAGTACTGGAATTGCTTTGATATGTGAAGGTGTAGGAACTGCTTGTAATGTACTAGAGAGTGGGTATTGGAGAGAACATGATGTTGAATATTTCAATGCTTGGATGAAACAGTGTTTTGAAGTTTGTTCTGATTTTGTTAGTATGCATTATTCAAAATCAACTAAAGATACTCCTTTCTGGAGATATGTAAGAGAAACTTTTATTCCATCTCAAGCTCTAGAGTATTATGCTGCTAACATGAAAACCCAAGATAAATCTATTCTTGGTGGTAAGGCATGTATATTTGGTGGAACGAATTGGATACATTGGATGATTATGTTGGGACATGAGTTTGAACCCAAAAATTATATGATAGATAAGAAACCCAAGGAGATATTTCCTCAGATGTTAAGATGGGATAAGAGTATGAGAAAACAACAATTTGGAAAGTCTATTGTAAAACATCAAGATTTTATTGATTCATTTTTAAAGAAAAAAGAATCTCTGAATAATGTTATGAATAATTTAAATGATTTTAGAGGATCATACAAAAAACATAGAGTATAATGCAGAGATTTAAAAAGGTACAAAATATAACAATTGTTGGTGGTGGTACTGCTGGATGGTTAACTGCATGTTATTTTGCTAGAAGGATTAGTGTGCATCAATGTGCTCCATCAATGCCTTATGGCGATACTTTAGATATTACAATAATTGATAAAGAAATACCAAACCCAATTGGAGTTGGAGAAGCTACTATTTTACAGTTTGCCAACTTCATGGAGAACATGGGGTTTAAAAGAGATTATTGGATGCCTGAGTTAAAGGCAATTTATAAGGGTGGTATTCTTTTTTCTGGATGGACAGATGGTGCTCCTGATGATAATGTTTGGCATCCTTTTGGATTTACTGATATAACATATAATAAGATTGCAGAAGAATGTTATAAGGTAGCTCCTTTATGGGATGTATGGAGTAAGTATAGAGATAAGTTTGATTTAATACAGACATTAGCTTGTTACCATTCTGCAATGAGTAATAAAGTTGAAGAAGAGAAGATAACATGTTATGCAGATCATATTGATGCATCACAGTTACCCATATTCTGTAAGAAAGAAACTAAAGATATGGTTAATCATATAGAGAGTGATGTTGTAGATGTAGTATGGGATGGAAATGATATTGATCATCTAGTTTTGAAAGATGGAAGAGAAATTAAATCAGATCTCTTTATTGATTGTACTGGATTTACTAAATTATTATCTAAGGATAAGAAACATGATGTAGATTTAAGTGATAGATTATTCACTAATACTGCTGTTGCTGGAAGGATAGAATATAAGGATAAAGATACTGAAATGCACCCATATACACATGCATGTGCAGTAGATACTGGATGGGTTTGGATAACTCCAATTACAACTAGAATGGGGTCAGGACATGTCTTTAATAGAGATATAACTCCTATAGAAGAAGCAAAAGATATTTTTTGTAATTTCTGGGAGGGTAGAATATCTAAAGATGAATTAAAAGTTTTAAAATGGGATCCAGTTATGTCTCATGATCCTTGGAAGGGTAATGTTGTTTCTATTGGATTGAGTAGTGGTTTTATTGAACCATTGGAGAGTACTGGTATAGCTTTAATCTGTAGGGGTATTGAATTTTTGGAAGAGTGTATAAAGGGAGGTTGTTGGGAAGAAGATGAAAGAGTGGGATTCAATAGTAGGATGAGAGGTCATTATAATAATGCAGTTGATATTGTAAATTTACATTATGCATATAGTCAGAGAGATAGTTCATTCTGGAGGTATGTGAGAGAGAAACATACAAAGTCCGATCTTCAAATAATATTTGAAGAAGATATGGCAGATCCAGATAGAGTAACCAGACAGACTGTTAAGAACGGCATATTTGGTGGCCATAATTTTGCTTGTTTAGCTGCTCAACATAATCCAGAGTGCCTTTCAGTTAAAGACTATTTCTGTAAATTGGAAGAAGAAGAGTACTTATTATCATATAATGTTGATAAGTATTTTAAAGATCTGAGAGGATTTATAAACAGAGCCGTACCACTTAAAGAGCTTATCTATGACTAAAACAGTATTTGTTAATGGAACATTTGATATTCTTCATCCAGGCCATATGCAACTCTTTAAAGTTGCAAGGTCATTGGGTGATAGGGTTATCGTAGCAACCGATAGTGATGAGAAGATTAAAACTGATAAACCCAATACAGGGAAACCTATCAACAATCTTCCTTTTAGACTCACTATGTTGGAGTCTTGTAAGTATATCGATACTGTATTATGGTTTAATACTATGCAAGAACTATCTGATTTGATACAATTATATCGTCCAGATATTCTTTTACTTGGAGATGATTGGAGAAATGGTGTTGTTATTGGAGCAGAGTTTGCAAAAGAAGTTAGATTCTTTCCAAGGATACCTTGGTACTCTAGTACAAAAGTAATAGAGAAAATTAAGAAGACTGTTGATGAAAAAAATATAGCTGAAATGTATAAGTCCCAAGAACATAGGCCGTTAGATACACAATGAGCAATATTCTTATTATTGGTGACTCTTGTGAAGATAAGTATATCTTTGGAGAGTGTAAAAGATTAAGTCCAGAACAACCCATACCTGTACTGGATCAGACTCATGTGGAAACTAGACCTGGCATGGCAGGTAATGTTGAAGAGAATTTTAAAGCCTTTGGAGATAATACTCTTTTACTAAAACAAAGAGAAACTATAACAAAGACTAGGTTTGTAGATTCAAATAGTAAATATCAATTATTACGTTTAGATGAGACACCAAAAGTCACAAGAATAACTTCACCAGAAGTTCAGATGGCTTTGATGCATATGAATCCAGATGCTCTGGTTATATCTGATTATGATAAAGGTTATCTTACTTCAGAAGATTTATTGACTTTATGTGACCATTTTAACAGACCAGTGTTCATAGATACCAAGAAGACTAGACTGTTTCAAAAGGATAATGTATATTGGAAAATAAACAAAAAAGAATATGATGCACTGGACAAAGATTATTTACCTGATGATACTCATCTCATTGTCACTATGGGATCTAAAGGTGTTAGTTATAGCGGAATAATCTATGATTCAGAAAAGGTTCCTTGTTTTGATGTATGTGGAGCAGGAGATACATTTATGGCTTCTTTTGTACATAGGTTTCTACAGAGTGATGGAGATATAATTAAATCTATAGATTTTGCTAATAGGTGTGCAGCAATATCCGTACAATATCCAGGCGCATATCATCTAAATCAAGATGAGATTGATAAGGTATATGCTAGATTATGTTAGATTCACCAATAGTTTTTAATCAAATATTACCACAGAAAACATTCGACAGTTTATCAAGTTGGATGGTTTTGGGTGATTGGCAACTTAGTAATACTGCTGATGTAGAGAGTGCCACAAAACTTAGTTGGGAATTAACTCATACAACAGGAGTTCGTCCTTCTGAGATGATTTGGTATGAGGTTGGAACTATTGTAAAATATAAAATTAAGAAATTTATTAAAGAAGATTTAGATTTTTATAGAATTCATACTAATGGGCAAACATTTGGTATGGGATCAGAATACCATACCGATTATGATGAAATAGGATATTTTACTGTAGTATTATTTACAAGTCCCTACTGGGATACTCAATGGGGTGGTCAATTTGTTTGTAGAGATTTTAAAGGAAATCATTGGCAAGTACCATATTTTCCCAACAATGCAGTAGTAATTCCAGCACATTGGGAACACTATGGTGCTTCACCTAATGTACATACTGATAAATTAAGAACTACTGTAGCTCTAGGTTATAAGGTCGCCAGGTAATATTCGATGTGAATCTGAATCTGAATGTTCTGTACTGAACTCAAATAGTTCGGTATCTTCTAATGCATACATTCTATGTTTCAGACCAATAGGCACATGAAACTTATCTCCTTTTTCTAGGATTGTTATATGTGCATGGTTTATATCATCTTCCCATCCGTGAAAGAGTTTAATCTTTCCACTTTGAACAAAAAATACTTCGTCTTTTAGTTTATGGAAATGCCATGAACACTGTTTGCCCTTGACAATAAACAATAATTTACCACAATATTTCTCACAGTTCGCTATCCACTTTTCATATCCCCATCCCTTCGGAACATACTTAATAGGTTCCGCTGCTCTCGCATTACGAGGTCTTCTACTTGCACTAGGGGATTTGGGATACGTTCTCATTTCACATCATTAAAGAATGTAGTATCTGGCCAAGCCTTATCATCAATAAACATATCTGCATGGGGTTTGCCCATGATTAGTTCATGGTATTTAACACCCCAATCCTTAAGTTGTTGTTGAGTTAAATCAAATAAAACTTCTTCAGCCTTTACTTGTGCTATTTTGTGTCTCTCATCTGAGAATCTACCCATAGCACGAGCTGTGAGGAAAATAATATAGTTTCCTTCATTGTATAATTTATTTATGGTGTCAATTCTACTCTTAAATGGTTGGGCACTTTCGTAATCCCTTCCCTTAGTTGGGGTACAAATCGTACCATCTATGTCAAAGCAATACCTCATTCTTCCTCCACTGGTTCTAAATCTTCAATCATTTCAACAGATACTTCATGTTCTCCTATTCTATAGAAGTGTTGTTCTATACCTAGGACATCAGGACGAAGCCCCAAATACTCAATGTCTGCACATTTATTTTCACGGAGCCACGCTTGCAACCTGTAGTGCATTAGCTCCCCTTTTGTCGGCATTAATGTAATCTCTTACTGTAATAAATTTATAGTCACCCCATATTGGTAACGCAGAAGTAAATTCTTGATACTTACCTCTTAGGTGTTCTGGGAATGGTATATGTTCTATTTTACCATTATACTTGTTTGCAACTAATTCCGCAATATCTTGGAAAGTGACTGCATTACTTGTGCCCAAATCATATATTCCAGAACCTTTTTGATTGCTCAAAACAATTGCAACTACATCTTCAACACATATGAAGTCTCTGAAATACATATCAGAGTTTTCAAATAATTTTATAGTACCTGTTTCTTGAACTTGTTTTGTAAATTTACTTACTGGACTTGCTTGATTACCTTTATGTTCTTCTCCTTCACCATAGACATTAAAGTATCTAAACCCTTGTACTGATTTAAATTCAGTTATATGATCTTTAACCCAATAATCTACAGCAACTTTAGATAATGCATAGTAGTTTAATGGATTTATTATCTGTTCCATTTGTCCATAAACAGATGCCGAAGATGCGTATTTGACTGGTATCTGATACTCTATTGCCTTTTTGAATAGTTCAATAGAAAATTCTACGTTATACTTATGGATTTTATTTAAATCGGTTTCTGTTGTACTTGATATTGCTCCTTGATGTATTATCAGATCTACTGTATCCCATTTTTCATATTCTTCTAGAAATTGAAAAGCACCTTCAGCTTCTACTCTATAGATATTTTCTGGATCAAGAACACTTGCAAATGCTTTGCCAATAAAACCGTTATAACCTGTTAGAATAATCATACTGGTAGGAAAAATGTTTGAACTAATCTATAAGAACTATCCGTAAAATAATCTGGTTTATCATATGCTCCATGTAGAACATGAGTTGGATAGAATATTAGTCGGTTATATCTCATTTCTGCAAGATGAATTAGTTCCCAAGGTCCTATACTATCAGATACATGTTCTTCTTTCCATATATCTTCTTGTGTTGGATCTACCTGTTGTCCTTTATAGTTATAAAAACCAGTTCCTCCCTTACATTCATCATCTTTATTGAGATATATTAATCCTGCCCATCCTCTTGGTTCTACGTTTTCTTGCATTTCATAGTCCATATGGGGAACTTTTTCCCTAAGACAGTTATCTCTAGATTGCGTTACATTGACAGAGAAAGGAGTTCCTAACATTGAATGTACAAAATTTGTTTCTTCTTCTTTCGTTAATCCATATACATTTTCTGCAATCTCCTTCCATATTGGAAAGAAATGATCTAGATTCATATCCATACCTATTCTAGTTCCAGGCATTCCTCCACATATTCTAGGATTGCTTGTGCCTGGAGATCTAAGTGCAAGATTTCTAACTTTATCTGGATTCTTGTAGAAGTTATCCATATAAACAATTGGGAATTCTTGCCATCCCATTAATTCTACTCTTGCGTTCAACTCTTCGTTGATTGCGAAAGTCTCTTGTTCATTGATAAAATACTTTTTCATACTTCACCTTCTGGAAAATGTAATGGTAAGAAGAATACTTGCACTAGACGATATAGATTATCTGTAAAGAAATCTGGTTTATCATATGCACCATGAAGGAAATTATCTGGATACATTACCATTCTATTATACTTCATCTCTGCTAGATGTACAAGTTCCCAAGGGCCTTTACTATCTTCTATGTAATGTTCTTCTTCTGGAAGATCACCCCAGTCTTTCTTTTTATTCCCCCATATGCCATCTTGGAATGGATTGACTTGATTTCCTTTATAGTTATAGAATCCAGTACCACCTTTACACTCTTTACCTTTATTCAAATATATTACTCCAGCCCATCCTCTAGTGTCACCTAAGCCTGGAAAATCAATATGTGGTAATCTCCTTCTAAAATTAGATTGTGTTATATTTACAGAGAATGGAACTCTTTGTACTGCTTGGTCAAATACCGTGGATTCTGTCATACTTAATGCATATACATTCTCTGCAACTTGTTTCCAAACTTCACCTAGAGCATCCAGATCCATATTCATATCTACTCTTTCTCCAGGCAGACTACCACATATTCTTTTGTTCTTAGTGCCTGGGCATCTTAGTGCTAAATTTCTGACTAGATTTGGATTTTTATAGAAGTTATCAATATAAACTATAGGTGTTTCTTGCCACCCTATAAGTTCTACTCTTGCTTCCAATTCCTCATTGACTGCAAAAGTCTCCTGTTCATCAATAAAATACTTTTTCATAGATAACTAAATACTTCGGAGAAACTTATGAATTACTGGAATGGCAAAACCCAACAGTAAAGACGGGTTAAAAGAGTACGCTCTTAGAAAACTCGGAAAACCAGTACTGGAAATAAATGTCGATGATGATCAAGTAGATGATCTAATCGATGATGCCATCCAATATTTCCACGAGAGACATGGTGAGGGAATAGATCGTGTCTTTCTTAAACACAAACTATTAGAAGTTGAGAAGACTACTCTTACAGGAATTGCTTCTACAACAACAGTAACCAGTACTCAAGGTGGAATACCATCATTAGAGTATGAAGAAAATGCCAACTTCCTTCCTTTACCTGACTCAGTTATTGGAGTTAATAAAGTATTCAAGATGGATTCTTCGTCCATATCTGATGGATTGTTTAATATCAAATATCAGATATTCCTGAATGATTTATACTACTACGGAGCGATTGATTTATTAAATTACTCTCAGGTTAAATCATACCTTGAGACTATAGATTATCTTCTTAATCCAGATGCTCAAGTTAGGTTTAACAAGAAGAACAGTAAGTTGTATCTTGATATAGACTTGAAAGAATTAACTGAAAATCATTATTTAATTATAGATTGTTATAGAGTTGTTGATCCAGAAAGTGAAACAGCAGTTTATAACGATCATTGGCTTAAACAGTATACCACTTCTTTGATTAAAAAACAATGGGGTCAAAATTTAATTAAGTTTCAAGGTGTCAAACTTCCTGGCGGATTGGAATTGAATGGTCGTCAGATATACGATGACGCTGTTGCAGAAATCGAAAAACATGAAGAGAAGTTAATGACAGAGTATGCTTTACCACCTTTAGATATGGTAGGATAAATGCCCTTATCTCCTTTCTTTTTACACGGATCACCAAGCGAACAAAGACTTGTTCAGGATTTGGTGAATGAACATCTAAAGATGTTTGGTCAGGATGTCTTGTACATGCCTAGAAGGATTGTTAATGAGAAGACAGTTATAAAAGAAATTACTGCTTCTAGATTTGACGATAGTTTTAGGTTAGAAGCTTACCTAGTTAATTTTGATGGATTTGGAACACCATCAGATGTCTTAAGTAAGTTTGGTGTTCGTGCAACTGATGAAATAACATTAGTCGTATCTAAAGAAAGGTATGATGATTTCATATCTCCGTTCCTAAAGTTATGGCCAGCAGATGAAATTAAAGTTGCCCATACTCCACAAGAAGGAGATTTGATATATCTTCCATTAGACAATGCATTGTTTGAGATCAAATATGTTGAAAGGAAAGTTCCTTTCTACCAGATGAATGATCTGTTCATGTATGAACTTAGATGTGAAATCTTCGAGGTTGAAGATGAGATTATTGATCTTCCAGATAGTCTTACTGATAAGGAAGGTGTTCCTGTTGAAGATACCATTGCAACAATGGGTCAAGTAGTTACTCTACAGATGGCTACCGAAGCGAATCAAGATGCTCTTGCTACTGTATCTCTTGCATCAACTATTATAGGAACCAAGTCTGTACAGTATGTTCAGATGTTTGATGATGGTAACTATAAGGGTACTCCATCAGTTTATATCCACAAACCAACCAGAGGACATCAAGCAACTGGTACAGTTACTATTGCTGATGGTGCAATACAGACTACATCTATTACCTTTGGAGGAACCAATTACATAAATGTTCCAAACGTATCCTTTACTCCACCAAATCGTACAGCATCAGCCAACATTAAGTTTGGAAACAATTCGCTACATCATAGTAACGATACTGATGTTAATGGTTCTAACTTTAAATTTACATCGAATGTAGATTCATTCCCAGCTGGAGATGGAAGGTTATCCTTTAGTTTCTGGTTCTATCCTACTCAATTTGATCAGGATCCTAATTATGGTGCAGCCATAATGTGGACTGATAGATTCAAAATATATCACAGAGAGACAGGAAACGTAGTGTTTGCTTCTGGTTCTGGATCTATTGAGAATACTACACAACTTACTCTAAATGCATGGAACTTCATTAGAGTAGAACAGTATAATCAGGATGCCACTATTTCTGTCAATGGAACTGTAAGTAATAACTTGGGTACTGCTGATCCCATCTTATTCTTTGCAAATGATCAATTAAAACTTGGTGCTGATACTGCTGGTGCTGGTAAGAATCCTATTGTTACAAAAGGATTTAAAGGATTCTTAGATCATATAACTCTTAATTTGACTGGAGATAGTGGATTTAGAACTTCCAGTTCTCAACTTGTTCCAACTACTACTGCACAACAAGAAAGTGATCCACAGACTGCTACGGTTGCTCAGTTCATTAATAATCTCAATAATGAGTTACCAACAGTAACTGCTGCATTGAATACTGATAGAGAAGTTACTAGTCTTACTATTAATCATCCAGGCAACGGATATACTTCCGTTCCTATAATGACAATAGAACAACCAGATTTAGGTGATCAAGCAACTGCTGTTGCTATTATGACTAGTAGGACTGGAGTTTCTGGAAAAGCTATTGATAGAATTCTATTAATAAATCCAGGCACAGGATATACTACTCCACCACCAATATCATTTAGTGGAGGTAGTCCCAACTCTGTTGCAATTGCTACTGCTATTGTATCTGAAGCATGTCTTGGACCAGTTGCAATTACTACAGGTGGTCAAGGATATACATTTACACCTACAGTTGGTATAACTTCAGTATGGATTCAACAGTCTACTAGTACAATTGGTAATATTCTTAATGCAAAAGCAGAAGCTGTAGTGAGTACTTCCAATACTGTTACTCAAATTAGATATAGTAATGCTGGTGCTGGATATACATCTACTGCTGCTATTGTTGGAATATCTTCTGTTGTAGCAACTTCCTTCGGTAATTATGAAGGTGGAGAAACAGTTGTAGGAGGAAAAACTGGTACTGAAGCTCTAGTTTCTAGTTGGGATGCTGCAAATAGAATACTTAAAGTCAGTATTCCTAGTGGTAACTTTGCATTAGGTGAATCGGTTGTTGGTGCTGGAGCTAGTTACACTGTATCTTCTATCGAGAATGATTTTGGCAATCTAGACTTTGCTTCTAATGAGGAAATAGAATTAGAAGCAGATAATATAATAGATTTCACAGAGAACAATCCATTTGGTGAGTTCTAAATACAATTATAAAGTGGTAATATTATGCTAACTAACCATTTCTATCATGAAATAATCCGTAAGACCATCGTGTCTTTTGGAACTTTGTTTAATAACATTGAGATCCAGCACACAGATAAGTCTGGAAAAACTGTTAGTGTAATAAAGGTTCCTGTATCATACGGACCAACTCAAAAGTTCCTTGCAAGATTAGAACAAGGTAGAGACTATAATGAAGGAGTAGCTTCAGCTCTTACTTTACCTAGGATGTCCTTTGAAGTTATTGGTTTGCAATATGATTCGACTAGAAAGGTTTCTACTATGCAAACCTTTAAGTCAGTTAATAAAACTACCAATAAAATGATTAAGGGATATATGCCTGTTCCTTATAACATCAGTATGCAACTTAGTATTCTCGCAAAATTAAATGAGGATGCAATACAGATACTAGAACAGATATTACCATATTTCCAACCAGCATTTAATTTAACTATAGATTTGGTAAGTGTTATTGGTGAGAAGAGAGATATGCCAATCACTCTTGAGAGTATTAATATGGAAGATAATTATGAAGATGATTATCTAACAAGAAGAGCATTAATTTATACTCTTAATTTTAATTGTAAGACATTCTTATTTGGTCCTATTAATAATAGTAGTGAAGGTCTTATCAAGAAAGTTCAAGTTGATTATGCTACTGATACTGCAAACATTAAGACTGCTCCAAGACAAGTTAGATATCAAGCAGTTCCAGTTGCAGTAAAGGATTACAATACAGATGATACTGCAAGAACTAATGAAGTATTTGATGAGAAGGTAACTTCATTTACTGTAAGTGATGCAACTGCATTTAATAAAGGTAATTATATACAAATAGACGAAGAGAAGATGTTAATTAAGTCCAAGTCTGGACAAAGATTAACTGTAAGAAGAGGTGAATATGGAAGTACTCCTGTTCCGCATGATATAGATATTCCTGTACATGCCATTACTATACAGGATACTGAACAGATAGCTGATGGTGATGACTTTGGATTTGGTATAACTAAAACTGAATATACTGATGGACAAGTCTTCAGTATTAGTCAACAAACTGATTCTGACTTATGAAAAATGAATTTGATGCTATAGATAATGCTTTGGAGGTTTCTGCTGAAATAGTTTCTAAAAAAGAAATTGAAAAGAAACCTACAAGAACAAGTATTAAACAATCTAAGGGGGATGCTCCTGAGATTCAAAGAGACTATGAATATAGTAGAGCTCAATTATATTCTTTGATTGAGAAAGGTCAAGAAGCTGTAGATGGTATATTGGATGTTGCTGATCAAAGTCAATCCGCAAGATCATATGAAGTTGCTGGTCAGTTAATCAAACACGTTGCTGATACTGCTGATAAGTTAATGGATCTTCAGAAGAAGGTCAAAGATATTGAAGAGGTAGATACTAAATCCAATACTACTAATGTAACCAATAACTCATTGTTTGTAGGAAGCACTGCTGAATTACAGAAGATGCTTAAACAGACCATGAAGGATTCTAAATAAGACGGAGACCTGCGTTCTACTATGAAATCTTATAGACACTTAAGAGAAGAGAATTGGAAGAGGTTAAACCAGTATGGCGCAACTTATTCTATAACTTTTATTTTTAGAGGACAGACTAAGTTCATTCAAATGTTCTTTCCTCAGAGATCTAGACCTCTCAAAAGAGATGTTCAAGGCGAGTTAGAGAAAGTATATCCAGGCGGTAAGGTAATATATTTCTGTCCTTCCGAGAAAGACCCGACTAAACCTTTACTTGTAATTAATCCCTGATGGCTAAAGAATCTGATCATGTATATCTTGGTAACCCGAATCTAAAGAAAGCCAATACCCCGATTAATTTCACTAAGAAACAAATTTCCGAGTATCTTAAGTGTAAAGACGATCCCGTATATTTTACTGAGAAGTTTATCAAGATTATCAACTTGGATGAAGGTCTAGTACCTTTTGACATGTACCCTTTTCAAAGAAAGTTAATTCATAATTTCCATAACGGTAGATTTAATATCTGTAAGATGCCTCGACAGTCAGGTAAATCAACGACTGTGGTATCTTATCTTTTACATTATGCATTGTTCAATGACAGTGTAACTATAGGTATTCTTGCGAACAAAGCTGCAACCGCTAGGGATCTACTAGGTAGATTGCAGATTGCATATGAGGCATTACCTAAGTGGATGCAACAAGGTATTATTGCATGGAACAAAGGTTCTATGGAATTAGAGAATAAGTCTAAGATTGTTGCTGCATCTACCTCTGCATCTGCGGTTCGGGGTATGTCATTCAACATCATATTCTTAGACGAATTTGCGTTCATTCCCAACCATATTGCAGATGATTTCTTTAGTAGTGTATATCCTACTATTAGTTCTGGTAAGTCTACTAAGGTAATTATTGTTTCTACCCCTCGTGGTATGAATCATTTTTACCGATTGTGGCATGATGCAGAACTAGGTAGAAACGAGTATATAACCACAGACGTTCATTGGTCTGAGGTGCCAGGCAGAGATGAAGACTGGAAAGAGCAGACGATTAAGAACACATCAGAAGCACAGTTCCGTGTTGAGTTTGAGTGTGAGTTCTTAGGATCTGTTGATACTTTAATATCTCCAGCTAAATTGAAAGTCATGGCTTATGATGAACCTGTTGGTAAAGGTCAAAGAGGAGGAGAGATATATGCTAACCCAGAATCTGGGCACAATTATATAATAACAGTTGATGTTGCCAGAGGTGTAGAGAAAGACTATTCTGCTTTTATTGTTGTGGATACTACTACCTTCCCATATAAGGTAGTTGCAAAGTATCGAAACAATGCAATAAAACCAATGATATTCCCAAGTGTTATCATGGAGTTTGCTAAAGCATATAATAATGCATATATTCTATGTGAAGTAAATGATGTAGGAGATCAAGTTGCATCTATATTGTTTTATGATCTTGAATATGAAAACATATTAATGAGTTCCGTAAGGGGAAGAGCGGGTCAAGTATTGGGTATAGGTTTCTCAGGTAATAAAACACAGTTGGGTGTTAAGATGTCTAAGACTGTTAAGAAAATTGGTGCTCTTAACTTAAAGACTTTGATTGAAGCAGATAAGTTACTAATAAACGATTATGATATAATTGCAGAACTAACTACATTCATTCAAAAAGCTCAATCGTTTGAGGCAGAAGAAGGATCCAATGATGACCTTGCAATGTGTCTAGTTATATTTGCATGGTTGGTTTGTCAGGATTTCTTTAAGGAGATGACTGATGATGACGTTAGAAAGAGAGTCTATGACGAACAGAAGAATGAAATAGAACAGGATATGGCACCATTTGGTTTTATAGAGGATGGTTTAGGTGAGGATAGTTTCGTTGATACTACTGGTGATAGATGGAATGTAGATGAATATGGTGATAGATCCTATATGTGGGAGTATCTCTGATGAATATAGATGAACAGTTTGACCTTGGACATCTGTTCTTACAAGAGAGAAAGTGTAGAACGTGTGGTATAACTAAGGAACTTATAGAAGGGTATTATTTGATTCGTAAGAATAGGGGACAAAACCCATCATCATATTCTTATGAATGTAAGATTTGTACCATAAGAAGAATAGTTAAAACTAGAAAAAGTAAGAGGAAGAATAGACCTAGACCTTTACCTCCATATCTAGCAGACTATCCAGACTGGTAGTTCATGCATGGTTTCCCCATTAAAAACATGCAAACAATAAATAAGTTTAGGGAAAAAGATGTAACTCTTCAAGGGGAACTAACATGGCATTAAATTTAGTATCACCAGGCGTTAGAGTCAAGGAAATTGATTTAACTATCGGCAGAATTGACGATATTAATGATCAGGTTGGTGCGATTGCAGGTCCTTTTGAAAAGGGTCCAGTAAATGTACCGATTCTGGTAGAAACAGAATCCGAATTACTTGACACGTTTGGATCACCAAAGTCCGAAGATGCTCAGTATGAGTATTGGATGACTGCATCCTCGTTTCTATCATACGGAGGAGTCCTTCGGGTAATTAGAACTAGTGGTGACAAACTTGCAAATGCTAATGCACCAGTTGGAGCTGCTGTTACTAACTTATCAGTAGAGTCTTCTGAAGATTACTTCAATAATCATACGACAGATACTGAATGGCATTACGCTGCTCGTAACCCTGGCTCTTGGGCAAACGATCTTAAAGTTTGTGTTATTGATGCAAAGGCAGACCAAAGACTTGCAATAGGTACTGACGGACTTGCAGTTGGATATGCTGTTACCGCTGGTTTCTCAACTAGTGTTGCTTTAACAGATGGTACTGTTGGAGTTCAAACTGGATATCTTAAGGGACAAATAACACAGATCAATCACGGATCTTTTGACGTTAAAATTCTTAGTAAGTATGATTCTTCAAATAGTGTTTGGTCAGATGCTGATTATGAAGAGGGTTCATCCACAACTGCTTTCCAAGGATATGAGCAGGGAATATTCGATTGGCAGGAAGCTAATCAAACTCCTAACATAAACTACCCTAACAGAATAAGAATTTTTAATAACTCTGGTGTTGAACAGAGAGTTGAAAGAACTAGGTTCCAAGCAACAGTTGGAATTGGTTCTACAATGATTACTTTTGGTACTGATTTAGATACCTTTAAGGCACATATCGGAGACCAAATTAAGTCACTAAACAATACTTACAATGGTAATATTGTAGGTTATACAACTGGTATTGGTGACACAAAGGTTATAATGGATACTGCGGCTACAGTCGCATTTGCTAACACAGACTTCATTGTTAGTTCTGGTGTTGGTAGTGGTATTAACTTACGTGTAGGTAACACCGCACATGATTGGTATCAACAACAAAAACTTGGACTTTCTAATAGTAATCTCTATTGGAAGAACCTTGCTGCTGCACCTGGCACATCTGCATATGCTAAGGACAGAAATTCAAGATTCGATGAAATTCATGTTGCAGTTGTAGATGATACTGGTGCAGTAACAGGAACTGCTGGTAACGTTATAGAGAAATGGACTGGATTGTCTAAGGCTTCTGATGCTAAGATCTCTCCAAGTACTGCTACCTTCTATAAGGATTATCTTGCAAACTTCTCTGAGTTCATATATGCTGGAGCAGTAGAAGTTGGAGTTGGACTTAAGTATTCTACTTCTAGTGGATATAGTGTTGATGCAACTGGTACTTGGGGACAAAAAACTCAAGGAGTTACATTTAACGGTATAGGTGCTAGGGCTCATACACTTGCGAGTGGTAATGACTATGGTAATGTAGGTTCTTATAACGTAACTCTTGGTGACGTTATTAATTCATACACAACCTTAGAGAATCCTGCTGAATACGATATTAACTATCTTATTCAAGGACCTTCTGGTGGTACTTCAATCTATGAGGCTCAGGCAAAAGCAAATAAACTAATTCAGATTGCATCAATACGTAAGGATTGCATTGCAACTATCTCACCATACAGATCTGGAGTAGTTGGTTTAACAAATTCAGATACTCAAACAAACAATATCGTTACTTTCTACGATAGTTTGACATCTAGTTCTTATGCAGTCTTTGACTCTGGTTACAAATATACATTCGATAGGTTTAATAACACATTCCGTTATATTCCTTTGAATGGTGATACTGCTGGAATCATGGCAAGAACCTCGATTAATTCTTATCCTTGGTTCTCACCTGCTGGTTCTCAGAGAGGAACAGTCAATAATGCAATTAAACTTGCATATAATCCTTCACAGGCACAGAGAGATCTTCTATATCCTAAGAGAATTAACCCAGTTATCTTCTCTGCTGGTGCAGGTATGATACTCTTTGGAGATAAGACCGCACTTAAGGAAGCTTCTGCATTTGATAGAATTAACGTTCGTCGTTTGTTCTTGACAATAGAATCTACAATCGAAAGAGCTGCAAAAGCACAACTCTTTGAGTTCAATGATACTCTAACAAGAACTAACTTCTTAAATATTGTTGAACCATATCTTCGTGATGTTAAGGCTAAGAGAGGTATTACCGACTTTGTAGTCGTCTGTGATGAGTCTAATAACACACCTGATGTTATTGACGCTAATCAGTTTAAGGCAGACATATTTGTGAAGCCTGCCAGATCGATCAACTTTATCGGTCTAACCTTTGTTGCAACTAGGACTGGCATCAGTTTTGATGAAGTCATAGGTACTGCTTGATATCCACTAAATAACATACGAAGGAGCTAAAACAACATGTCTTTCAAGAATACACCACAAGTAAAAGATCGCACCATAGACATATTCAGGTCGAAGTTAGTTGGTGGTGCTGCCAGGCCAAATCTATTTGAAGTTAAATTGACATTCCCAGATTTTGTGAAGGGTAATTCATTGGGGGATTTCTCTCGCTTCATGGTTAAAGCTGCGGCACTTCCTGCCTCAAACATTAATGTAATTGATGTTCCTTTTAGAGGAAGGAATCTTAAGATCGCTGGTGACCGTACATTTGATGTCTGGACTGTTACTGTTATTAATGACTCTTCCTTTAATTTGAGAAATGCATTTGAACAGTGGATGAACGGAATCAATAAGCATGATAGTGCAATGGGTTATATCAATCCTACACAATATCAAACTGATGCTGAAGTTTATCAACTAGGAAGAAATACAAACTCAAGTGCTAACCAAGGTTCTGTTAGTGATATCAAGAACGATTTACCAAAAGGTAATGATAAGGTTCCCATCCTTAAGAGATATCAGTTCAATGGAGTATTCCCAACAAATGTAAGTGCAATTGAAGTTTCTTACGATTCTGCTGATAGTATCGAAGAATTCACAGTTGATCTACAGGTTCAGTGGTGGGATGCTTGGAATGGAGATAATGAGAATATCTTCAATACAGAGTCTTCAGAGGCCGATCCTAAGACCGCAGATACTCTTCCAGCTTAAGGATTTTCTACTATAATAAATAACTGGGAACGGCCCAGTTATGTGAATGTAAATGGCTAAATTATTTGGTTTTAAAATTCAGAAGGATGACGAGACTGCAAAGTCCGTCATTTCTCCTGTCCCTAAATCCGAGGAGGATTCCTCGGATTATTATGTGTCTAGTGGTTTTTATGGGCAGTATGTAGATATCGATGGTGTCTATAAGTCTGAATTTGATTTAATCAAAAGATATAGAGAAATGGCATTACATCCCGAAGTGGATAATGCTATAGAAGATATTATAAACGAAGCGATTGTTTCAGATCAGAATGATTCTCCTGTTCAGATTGACTTGGAGAATACTCCAGGCTCTGATAAGTTAAAGGAATTAATAAGACAAGAATTTAAAACCGTTAAAGAACTCATGAACTTCGATAAGAAGTGTCATGAGATTTTGCGTAATTGGTATGTTGATGGCAGAATCTTTTATCACAAAGTCATTGATATAAAGAAACCACAAGAAGGAATAAAAGAAGTTAGAAATATTGATCCACTTAAGATAAAGTTTGTTAGAAAATTAAAAGAAGATAAGACTCTTGCAGGGGCTATACAAAGAGTTAATCAAGATTTACCTAGTAATGTAGAGAATCCTGAGATAGAAGAGTATTATCTTTATGATCCAGGCACCAATCAGAAAGGAACTGGTGGAGTTGGTGGTATTGGACAACCATTTAAGACTTCATTAAAACCAGTAAAACTTGCACCAGACTCAGTATCGTTTGCTCATTCTGGTTTGGTTGATAGGAATAAGAATACTATTCTTTCTTATCTAAACAAGTCTATTAAGGCACTTAATCAACTTAGAATGATTGAGGACTCTCTTGTTATATACAGATTGAGTCGTGCTCCCGAAAGAAGGATATTTTATATCGATGTAGGTAATTTACCTAAGATTAAAGCGGAACAATACCTTAAAGAGGTAATGAACCGTTATAGGAATAAGTTAGTTTATAATGCATCTACTGGTGAGATCAGAGATGACAGAAAGCATATGAGTATGCTTGAAGATTTCTGGTTGCCTCGTAGAGAAGGTGGTCGTGGTACAGAGATTACAACACTCCCAGGCGGACAAAACCTAGGAGAACTATCTGATATTGAATACTTCCAGAAGAAACTTTATAGATCTCTTGGAGTTCCAGAATCACGTATCGCTGGATCTGGGGAAGGGTTTAATCTAGGAAGATCTTCAGAAATCCTAAGAGACGAAATTAAATTTACTAAGTTCGTTGGTAGGATGAGGAAGAGATTTGCAACTGTCTTCCTTGATATGTTGAAGACTCAGTTAATACTGAAGAACATAGTTACTCCAGAAGACTGGGAAATTCTTGCAGATCATATTCAATTTGACTTTGTATATGATAATCATTTTGCAGAACTAAAAGAGACTGAACTTCTCAACGAAAGACTCGGTGTAGTTGCTGCAGTTGATCCATATGTTGGTAAATACTTCTCTGCTGATTATGTCAGACGTAATATCCTCAAACAAAAAGATGAGGAAATTATCGAAATGGATAAACAGATGGATAAGGAAATTGCTGATGGCATTATCATGGATCCTATGGAAGTAAATCAGTTGCAAATGGGTATCCATCAGGAACAATTACCTGGCGGAATGCTTGATCCTAACGCACAAATGGATCCAAATGCACAACAAGCACCACCTCCACAAATGCCTAAAGGTGGTGAGATATAAATATCTTTAGTCCAATCTTATATTTACTGTTATGAGTGATTCTGATTTAATTGATATGATAGCGAAAAATGAATCTCCCTCGGACATTCATTCAAAGATAAAGGATATCTTGTATGCTAAATCAGCCGATAATATCGATGCTGTTAAGCCCGCAGTAACCTCGTCTTTGTTTGGGGGACCCAATCCTTGGATTGATGGCGAACCTGAAGAAACAACTGCTGATGCAGATTCTGACAATTCGGAAATTGAAGCTAGTCAAGAAGAACCAACTCCAGAAGTGGAAGTTGATTCTGAAACCCCTAGTGCTGAATTGGAAACTGAGACTGAGACCGAAGAAGAGAAACCAGAGGCCTAAAAAATGAAACTCATTAGAGAAGAGATCGAAACCGCTAAGGTTCTTGTCGAAGAAAAAGACGGCAAGAAGCATATGTTCATTGAAGGTATTTTCTTACAAGGAAACCTTAAGAACAGGAATGGTCGTTTCTACCCTACGGAAGTTCTTGAAAAAGAAGTTGCTAGGTACAATGAGTCATACGTTGGAAAGGGCAGAGCTCTGGGAGAACTTGGTCATCCAGAAGGTCCAACTGTAAATTTGGACAGAGTATCCCACAAGATTATAGACCTCCACAGGGAAGGAAATAATTTTGTAGGTAAAGCAAAGCTTTTAGAAACTCCAATGGGGGTTATCGCTAAGAATCTTTTAGATGAAGGCGTTAGTCTTGGAGTTTCGTCAAGAGGCATGGGTAGTCTAAGAGATACCAACGAAGGATACAAGGTCGTTGGTGAAGACTTCATGCTTGCAACAGCAGCAGATATTGTTGCTGATCCATCCGCTCCAGATGCTTTCGTAAACGGCATCATGGAGGGAGTTGATTGGGTTTGGGAAGCTGGTCTTCTTAAAGCTCGTGAGGCTAAATTGGTTGTTGTGGAATCTACTCCAGAACCAGTTGCAGTCAAAGAGCCTGAAGAAGTAGTGGAACAAGCAATAGAGAAAGCTAAAGAATCAATAAATAAAACTGTTGATCCTTTAGAGCTTGAGGAGAAGAAGCTGGAAATCTTCCAGAACTTCCTATCAAATCTCTAATTTAATAAATAAATACAGATTACGATATCTACTAAAGCCTTAGAGGAGAGTTCAAATGTCTCGTGGAGATTTACAAGAAATGGAAGTAGGCACAAAGCAATCCAAAACTGCTGTAAACGCCAACGCTGGTGCAGGGGATCCAATGCCTTCTACACCATCAGATTACGTTAAAAGTTCTCAAGCAGTGGAAGATCTGGGAGGTCCTACCCCTCAGAACTCTAAGCCTGATGACGATTCTAACAAGCTTAAGACTCCTACATCGACGATTAAGCAAGTTAAAGATGTAGTTACTAAAAACGGCGGGAAGGCCGACGCTATGCCAACAATTTCAAAAGGAAAAGTTTCTTACGAAGAAACTGAAACAGTCGAAGACGAGAAGGTGGAAGCCATCGCTGAAGACGAAACCGTTTCTAAGGAAGACGAGGCAAAAGTTGATCTCAACGCTGCCATTGAAGAAGATGTTAATGCACTTCTTTCTGGCGAAGAACTCTCTGAAGAGTTCAAAGAAAAGGCAAAGGTAATCTTCGAGGCATCTATCAATGCTAAGATTACAGATATCGAAAATCAATTAAACGAGGCGTACGCACAGAAGCTTGAAGAGCAAACTGCTGAAGTAAAAGTAGAACTCACAGAGCGTCTAGATTCATACCTCGAATATGTTTCTGGAGAATGGTTAGAGGAAAATGCACTCGCAGTTGAGCGTGGCATTAAAGCCGAAATGACTGAATCATTCCTAGACGGCATGAAAAAGCTTTTTGAAGAACATTATGTATCCTTACCTGAAGATAAATATGATGTACTTGAGAGCATGGTAGACAAGCTTGATGAAATGGAGACGAAACTCAACGAGCAGATAGAAACGAATGTATTCCTCAATAAGAGATTATCTGAGAGTACTGCTCAAACTGTCTTTAACAATGTTGCAGAAGGACTCGCTACATCCCAAAAGGATAAGTTAGTAAGTCTCTCTGAAGGTGTTGAGTTTGAAAGTGAAGAATCTTATCGTGCAAAACTAGAGACACTTAAGGAGTCCTACTTCGGAAGTAAGTCTGGTTCTGCAAAGGACGGACAGACTCAGGAGTTGAAGGAAGAAGCTGAGCATATAGAAGCCCCAACGGGATCTATGGCCACTTACCTTGCTGCACTCTCAACTGTTCAACCTAAAAATTGACTTAGTAGTTTTTAAACACCTAAAGGGCATTACAAATGCAACAAAACATCAACTATCAGGCCCTTACTGAAAAGTGGGCCCCTCTACTCGATTACGAAGGAGTAGATCCAATCAAAGATTCGCACCGTAGAAATGTAACCGCAGTTCTACTTGAGAACCAAGAGCAAATGCTCCGTGAGAACCAAGAGTTCCTAGGAGAAGCTTCACCAACTAACTCTGCTGGAACAGCTGGATTTAGTGGTTCTTCAACACCTGCTGGTCCAGTCGCTGGTTTCGACCCCGTACTGATTTCATTAATACGTCGTGCAATGCCAAACTTGGTCGCTTATGACCTCGCTGGCGTACAACCAATGAGTGGTCCAACTGGACTCATCTTCGCAATGCGTTCTCGCTACACGAATCAGAGTGGAACTGAAGCTCTATTCGATGAGCCAGATTCAGCATTCTCTGGACAGAACAGCGCTGAGAACCTCACAGGAGGATTCACAGATACCGCTGCTGGTTTCGGTACTACTTCACAGTCTGGTACTAACCCATCTGTTCTTAACCCAGTTGGTTCTGCTACAACCTCTGCCTACGACGTAGGACAAGGTATGAACACAGGAGACGCTGAAGCCTTAGGCGACGGTGCTTCTAACCATTTCCAAGAAATGGCGTTCAGCATCGAGAAAGTAACAGTTACTGCGAAATCTCGTGCGCTAAAAGCTGAGTACAGTTTAGAATTGGCTCAGGACCTTAAGGCAATCCACGGACTAAACGCTGAGTCTGAACTCGCAAACATTCTCTCAACAGAGATTCTTGCTGAGATCAACCGTGAAGTTATCCGTACAATTTACAAGATTGCTGAACAGGGTGCAACTGTTAATACTGCAACTGCTGGTGCTTTCGACTTAGACGTTGATAGTAATGGTCGTTGGTCAGTTGAGAAATTCAAGGGTCTTCTCTTCCAGATCGAAAGAGATGCAAACCAGATCGCTCAAAGAACTCGTCGTGGAAAGGGTAACGTTGTCCTTTGCTCTGCTGACGTTGCTTCTGCTTTGACAATGGCTGGAATCCTTGATTACACACCTGCACTTAATGCTAACTTAAACGTTGATGACACTGGTAATACATTTGCTGGTACATTGGCTGGTAAGTTTAAGGTCTATATTGACCCATTCGCTGCTAACAATAGTGCTGATCAGTACTATGTAATCGGTTACAAGGGATCTAACCCTTATGACGCTGGACTGTTCTACTGCCCATACGTTCCTCTACAGATGGTTCGTGCAGTTGGTCAGGACACCTTCCAACCAAAAATTGGATTTAAGACTCGTTACGGAATCGTTGCAAACCCATTTGCCGAAGGTAACGTATCTAACCAAGGTCTTGGAAGACTTCTTTCTAACGCTAACCGTTACTACCGTCGTGTTAAGGTTCAAAACCTTATGTAAGACAGAAGGAAATAATTCCTTTATTCAAGAGAGACTCCTTCGGGGGTCTCTTTTTTATGTGGAAACGTATATATACTTAAGCCTTACATTATAATCATGGGTGATTCATATATTAAGCCTGAGGATAGACCTCAACCACTAAGCACTTCCCAGAAGAAAAATATCAGTAAATGGAAATGGATATCAGCTGGAACAGTAGGTGCGTTATTTGCCCTGTCTCACATTGGTATGATAGGAATGATCTCACGCAGAAGTGAGTTCCCTGTTGTCAATGTACCTGTTGGCCCCTATACATCTTATAAAGTAGAAGCAAGTAAGGAAGGTTATGCTATTAACTATCGTGCTCATGATCCTAAGATGTCGCATGTGGAACGGGATATAAAGAAGAAGTCTGGCTTTCTGGGGTTGGGTAACGACCTTATTCTCGAAAGAAAATCATATCCAGCGACGAGGCTTGGGACTCAACATTTGGTTACTCAAACCACAACAGGAACAGGTAAGTCAGAAGAATGTATCGAAGCAATCGGATCAGGAAAAGGAACAGGTAGAATGGTCGGTGCTAGTGTTGGTGCTGCTGTGGCCCCTAGTCTCACTGGGATTCCTTTCGTTGGTTGGGTTCTTGCTGGAGCTGCTACAATGATGGGTATGGATCAGGGTGCTGATATTGGAGGTACAATGGTAGAGAGTATTAATCCAGAATGTGATCCCCCTGAGTTGCAAGATAAATAAAAGTAAAAAGTCATGGCAACGACTGGATCTGGCAAGCTAACTGCTTGGGATAGACAACTTAAGAATAGGAACTTCTTATCCCCTGCTGGATTCAAGTTTAACTTGTCACGAGCTCCTAAAGTTGATTTCTTTTCCAACTCTGTAAATATACCAAACATAAACTTAGGAGTTGCAATTCAAGCAAGTTACCTTAAGGATATCCCAGTTCCTGGCGATAAAATTGCCTATGGTGATCTTGAAGTACAGTTCTTTGTAGATGAAAATCTAGAAAATTATTTACAGATACATGATTGGATGAGAGCATTGGGTTTTCCAGAATCTATAGGTGAAACAATACCTTTAGATATTAATCCAGATGATCTAGAGGGTAGTGCATATTCAGATGGAACACTCTTAATTTACAATAGTAGTTTCAATGCAGTAGCTAAAGTAGATTTCCAAAGTCTATTCCCTACTTCATTAACAGCAGTGGAATTTAACGCTCAGACTACTGATATAAATTATATTATGGCGACAGCCTCTTTTAAATATACTATTTTTAATGTGGAGAGTTTAATAGGTAATGAACCTTGAATTTATACAAGAACTTTGGGAAGAGGACTCTATAATTGATAATGAATTATTACACTCTGAATCAACGAAAGTACCAGCTTTACATGCTAAGTATTATAAAATCTACAATAATATCTTAACGCTTAAGAAAGCTCAGGAAACTAAGTATAAAGTTTTAAAGAAGGAGAAGTGGCAATATTATACAGGTAAAGCATCACCAGAAGTATATCAAGAGAAACCTTTTGACTTTAAAGTCATAAAGTCTGACTTGGGAATATACTTTGATGGAGATGAAGATCTGATTAAATGTGTCGCTAAGATAGATTACTATCAAATAATGATAGATTATCTTGAGAGTATATTAAAAGTTATATTAAATCGAACGTACCAAATAAAGAATGCCATCGAATGGCAGAGATTTACGAGGGGTTATGACTGATCTTACCATTGCTAAGAAGAATGAGGTCTATCTCACTGTAGATGCACAACCTCATGTTCAACAGGAACTATCAGACTATTGTACGTTTGATGTTCCAGGCGCCAAGTTTATGCCTCAGTATAGGAATAGACATTGGGATGGTAAAATTCGTTTATTTTCAACTGCCACTGGTGAGGTTTATGTAGGACTGTTAGATAAGATTGTCGCTTGGGCAAAGAAGTCTGGATATACAGTACAGTTTCTTAATAACGAACACTATGGAACACCCTTTGAACAAAATGAAGAGATATCAAAATCGGGTGTAAAGGATTATATGAATTCTATATCTCAGATTAAACCTAGGGATTATCAGATAGAAGGAGTATATGATGCATTAAAACATAATAGAAGATTAGTTATATCACCAACTGGGTCTGGTAAATCATTAATGATATATTCTATTGCCAGATATCATGTTGGTCATAAACGTAAGACTTTATTAGTTGTTCCAACAACATCTCTTGTTGAACAAATGTATAAAGACTTTGAGAATTATGGATGGGATTCTGAAAGGTATTGTCATAAAGTATATTCAGGTCAAAGTAAGAGTACTAATAAGGTTATAACCATAACAACATGGCAGTCCATTTATAAGATGGATAAGAAATGGTTTAGTCAATTTGATGTTATAATAGGAGATGAAGCACATCAATTTAAATCTAAATCATTAGTTGGTATCATGTCTAAACTTAGAGATACAAAGTATAGATATGGATTTACTGGTACTTTAAGTGGAGCACAAACACATAAATGGGTACTGGAAGGATTGTTTGGTCCCAGTTATAGTGTAACTCAAACAAAAGATTTGATAGATAAAGGTCACTTATCTAAGTTAAACATTAGAATATTAGTACTAAAACATGAACCTAGAAAGTTTGAAACGTATGAAGATGAACTACAATATATTATTTCACACGAAAAAAGAAATAATTTCATAAAAGATCTAGCTTTAACATTAAAAGGAAACACATTAATACTCTATAGTAGGGTAGAAACCCACGGTGAAATATTATATAACTCTATAAATAGTTCGGTAGATGATGTACGCAAGGTCTTTTTTGTTCATGGCGGAGTGGATGCAGAAGATCGTGAGTCCGTCAGAGAAATAACAGAGAGAGAAAAAAATGCGATTATCGTTGCGTCTTATGGTACTTTCTCTACTGGTATTAACATTAAGCGATTACATAATATCATCTTTGCGTCGCCCTCGAAATCCAGAATACGAAATCTTCAATCAATAGGTAGAGTATTAAGGAAAGGAAAAGGTAAAACTACAGCAATGCTGTACGACATAGCAGATGATATAACTTGTGACAATATTCGCAATTATACATTAAATCATCTAGTTGAAAGAATAAAAATATATAACTCTGAAGAATTTAATTATGAATTTAACTCAATAAGGTTAAAATAATATGGACGAAGAATTTTATGGATCTATAAAATTAGTATCAGGCGAAGAGATCTTCGCTGAAGTTCTTCCTGTGGTGGAAAATGGACGAACAGTTTTGGTGTGTAGTGATCCTGTAGAAATCGAAACAGTTGCAGTTAATGGATCTGCCGAAGGTTTAAGAATGATGCCTTGGTTACGTAGCATCCCTAAAGAGGGATTAGTAGTCATTCCTATGGATAAAGTTATTACTGTAGTAGAAGCTACTGAAGATTCTGAAGTAGTCTCTTACTATACTAAATTTGTTATGGCTAATTTCACTAATGGTTCTGAAAGAATTAAAGTAACTAAAAAAATGGGTTATTTAAATTCAGTCGAGAAGGCTAGAGAACAATTAGAAAATATCTATAATGGCTCTCCTAATCCTCCAGAGTAATTCCCTTTGAACCCTGGCAGAGTTATTGTACTGTTGAATTTGTTACTTGTCAAGTTGATATTATTATGGTAATATATAACTAACGTTAGATCGAGAAAGGATAATGTTATGCCCGCAGCTAAAGGCAGAAAAAGATCAGAACACTATGTAAATAACAAGGAGTTTCTGTACGCCATCGTTCAATACAAGAAAGATGTAAAGGATGCCGAAGAAAACGGTGATCCAAAACCACGTATCAGTAACTATCTTGGCGAGTGTTTTCTTAAGATAGCAACACATTTATCATATAAACCAAATTTTGTCAATTACATGTTTAGGGAGGATATGATCTGTGATGGCATTGAAAACTGCGTTCAATACATACATAACTTCAATCCAGAGAAATCTACAAACCCTTTTGCATACTTCACCCAGATTATACACTACGCATTTCTTCGGAGGATCCAGAAAGAGAAGAAACAAATGGAGATCCGTACGAAAATCATTGAGAAGTCGGGGTATGATGAGGTCATGCATGTGGATGATGATTACGGTGCTCCTAGTGATTACAATTCAATAAAAGAGGCAGTTCAAACTAAGATGTATCAGTAAAATGAGAACACAAAATAAGGAGAACTATTACTATATGTTTTGGGTAGTAGCTATGGTTGCCTTTATAGTTCCGCAAGTCTTTACTGCTATAGCATATCATAGACTTGCTGATCTACTTACCAAACCAATACAAGTGGAGCATGTAAATTGAAATTAACTCAAGAAGTGATTGATCAGATACAAGAGGCCATGAATCATACTAAGATGAATGGTGATCCTAATTGGTTAGATGGTGATGAACTTGAAGTATGTTTGGCAGGAACATTTGCTGCGGATAAGTTTATATCAATTATTAATAGGAGAACAAACCCTAGACCCACTCCTAATAAATGAAGATAGCAATAATAACAGACACTCACTTTGGTGGGAGAAGAGGTTCTAAAGCCTTTCATGATTTTTGGCAACAATTTTATGATAATATTTTCTTTCCTGAGTTAGAGAAAAGAGGAATAAAAGAATGTATTCACATGGGTGATGCATTTGATAATAGAAAGAACATAGATTATTGGTCACTTGACTGGGCAAAAGAACATGTATATGATAGGTTTAAAAATCTGGGCGTGAAAGTCTGGCAACTTGTAGGAAACCATGATGTTTATTATAAGAATACCAATAAGATTAACTCTGTTGATTCTCTTTTACGTAGTTACGATAACCTTATCCCTATATCTGAGCCTGGAGAATATGATATTAACGGATTCAAAGCCTTCATGCTCCCTTGGATCTGCGATGAAAACTATCAACTCACTCAATCTACTATTGCGGCCACGAACGCTAAGGTCGCTTTTGGTCACCTAGAGTTAGAAGGATTCCAACTATATCCAGGCTGCGTTCAACAGAAAGGTATTGATAAAGGTATCATATCAAAGTTTGACACAGTATTCTCAGGACACTATCATACTAGAAGTAATGATGGACAAACATTTTACTTAGGTAATCCCTATGAGATGTATTGGAATGACTGTGGTGACAAGAGAGGATTCAATATATTAGATACAGATGATATGACGATGGAGTTTATAGAGAATCCATATCATATATTTGAGAAGATATATTATGAGGATACTCCTGCTGCAGTATTACCTTCACATCGATATAAGGATAAAATAGTTAAGTTATTTGTTAGAAAGAAAACCAATCAGTTGCAATATCAGAAGTTTGTTGATAAACTACTTGACGCTGGGGTACAAGACCTCAAAATTATAGAAAGTATGGAGGTCAATGATGAAGAGGTAGAGTTTGATGGTGAGAAGGTTGAAGATACCTTAACACTTTTAAATAAATATATTGAAGACTCTGACTTTGAATTAAAAAAAGATAGAGTAAAGGAACTTTTAAAAGAGGTTTACATGGAAGCTTGCGAAATGGTATAATGTATATACTATCTCTCTCTGGTCAAGAAGGTTCAGGTGCTTATGCCTGTAAAGACGATCAAGGTAATCAAGCCTTGTATTTGTTCCAGAAAGAGGATGATGCAACAAGATATATGGGACTCTTGGAAGCAGATGATTCTGCACCACTTTCAGTAGTAGAAATTGAAGATGATCTTGCTTTTGAAACTTGTAAAAAACACAACTACAGATATGTTATCATCACTCCTGATGATATTGTGATACCACCAACAGATTATGATTACATTCAAAACGATACGGTGGCGTAATTTTCTATCTACTGGTAATAACTGGATAGAAATTGACTTAACTAAGTATGTTACAAATTTAATAGTAGGTGCTAATGGTGCAGGGAAGAGTACCATTCTAGATGCATTATGTTTTGTATTATTCAATAAACCCTTTAGGAAGATATCAAAGGGTCAGTTGGTTAATACAGTTAATGAAAAGGAATGTGAGGTACAGGTATCTTTTAGTATAGGTTCTAGGGATTATCAGATAGTTAGAGGAATAAAACCAGGCTTATTTGAGATCTATATTGATGGTAAGGTTCAAGATCAGTTTTCTTCTGCGGTAGATCAACAGAAACATCTTGAAGATAATATATTAAAACTCAATTTTAAATCATTCACACAGACAGTTATATTAGGTTCTGCAACTTTTGTTCCATTCATGCAATTGAAATCCTCACACAGGAGAGAAATTGTTGAGGATCTTTTGGATATTAAAATTTTCTCTGGTATGGCTACCATACTTAGAGATAAGTTGCGTGTGGTAAATGAATCTATAAAGGATCTTTCTATTAAGAGAGATATGGCAGAAGAAAAGATTCAGATGCAGAAGAGTTTTATTACAGATCTTGACAAAAAGAGTAAAGATACTATTAAGAATAGAGAGAAGAGATTAATTGACTTAGAAAATCATATAAAAGAGCTGTTACAAGAAAATAAACAGTGTCTAAGTAAGTCAAATTCCTTTCAGGAAGAGATGCAAAAGTTGTCTTCATCAAAGGCTTCTCTTAAGAAGATGAACACAATTAAAGCAAAACTGGAACAACGGATACAAAGTATAACATCAGAACATAAATTCTTTAATGAAAACGTATCATGCCCTACATGTTACCAGAAAATTGAGGAGGACTTTAGGCTAAATAAGGTGGGAGAAATCGAGGAGAAAGTAAAGGAGATTGACTCCGCTTACAAGGATCTTCAAAAGTCTATAACCAAAGAACAAGAAAAGGATCAACGGTTCATAGATGTTTCCCAGCAGGTAACGGCACTAACGAATGACATTTCAACAAACAATTTTAAAATTTCTGAGTACCAACGACAAACTAGAGAATTTGAACGAGAAGTTCAAGACATTACCGATCAGATTGAGAACAGAAATACTGAACGAGCCACACTTAAAAAACTGCAAACAGAATTAAAAGAAACTGAAAGTAATAAATCCACCCAAACTGAAGACATGTCCTACTTGGAGTTTGCAAGCTCCTTAATGAGGGATGGTGGGGTCAAGTCTAAAATTATTAAGAGATACCTTCCTGTAATGAATAAGCAGATTAATCATTATCTGCAATTGATGGATTTCTATATTAATTTTACTCTTGACGATGAGTTTAATGAAATAATAAAGTCACCTATACATGAGAAATTCAGCTACGAGTCCTTCTCTGAAGGTGAAAAAATGCGAATTGATCTTGCTCTTCTCTTTACTTGGAGAGATATTGCTAAGATGAAGAATTCTTCTTCTACCAATCTATTGATCCTTGATGAGATCTTTGATAGTTCATTGGACAATGGTGGTACAGATGAGTTCGTAAAGATAATTAGATATGTAATTAAGGATGCACATATATTCCTTATTACTCACAAGTCAGAAGATTTAAACGATAGGTTCGATCAACTTATAACTTTTGAAAAACTCAATGGGTTTAGTAAGATGACATAGACAGTTAGAAAAGCTGCACACTATTGTCCCATTGACCTCTTAATGCTGTTATTATAAGTGCATACAAGAGGAACAAATGAGTTATTACAGTAGAAGAGAGATCGCATCCCCAGTAAATTACGAAGTAAAGGGACAACTAGCAAAACTCCTTGCTACTGAAGATATTATAATAGAGAACAGAAAGGTTCCTACAGCGTCCTTTGATGTACAGAGAAGGATTCTTACCTTACCTTTATGGGAGAAGGCCTCTGAGGTCGTATATGACCTTCTGGTAGGACATGAGGTTGGCCACGCACTTTATACACCCGAAGATAATTGGAAGAAAGATTATCCAACTGTTCCAATGTCATTCGTTAATATATTAGAAGATGTTAGAATAGAAAAATTGATGAGGCGTAAGTATCCAGGCCTTATAAAAACATTCCGTAATGGATACTCTCAACTATCCGATCAGGATTTCTTTGAGATTGAAGAGGTTGAACTTGATACACTAGGTCTTCCTGATAGAATTAACTTACACTATAAGGTTGGTAGTTTCAAAGAGATTCCATTCACTGTTGGTGAGTCTATCTTTCTTAGAAGGGCATCTGAAACTTCAAGTTTTAAAGAGGTTCTAGATCTTGCAAAGGATCTTACCGATTACCTTTCATCTGAAGATGATAAGAAGACAAGAACACAGGTAAATGTAAATGGTGATCAAGAATCTGAATCAGAAATAGAAAAGCAAGAGGTTCCTTTTGATAGTTCTGAATCTACTGATGCAGAACCAGAAATAGAAGGTGAGTCTGAACGTCCTGATCTAGGTGAAGATACAACTGAGTATGAGGATGAAGACCGTCCATCTAATGATATGGGTGATTATGGTGGAGATCTTGATACTGTTACTGATAAGACTTTGCAAGATAATATTGATAACTTGACAGATACTTCCAGTGAAGGAGATGAACCATCATATGTTGAATATCCTGAGTTGGATGTTAAGAGACTTGTTGCATCATCTGAAGAAGTAAATGAATATCTAG
>VTLG01002234.1_pt1 | contig 48388 bp, 78 predicted proteins | sample 4694571 | NCBI WGS metagenome assembly VTLG01 (sample SAMN12604809, study PRJNA352737) | marine metagenome | biome: ENVO:00000447; feature: ENVO:00000209|ENVO:00000569|ENVO:01000036; material: ENVO:00002151; isolation source: viral sequences binned using virsorter ... | reverse complement strand
ATATAAAAAATTAATAACAACTAAACAAAGAGGTATAAAATGAAATATGCAATTAAAGTATCAACACAAAACAAAAGTAAATCTTTTATATTTTTTGAAAATGATAATTTAGATATTTATCAAATTCAAAATAAATATAGTCAAATGGTTAATAAATATAATCATTTAAAAACAAATGGAATAAAGCCAACTATAAAAGACAATAGAAATAATTATTTATTAATTAGAGAAATTGAAATAATAAATACTACAAATATTTTTAAATAAATGGGAACTTATAATAAATAAACTCTTATAAGGGGTATAAAACAAATTTTCATAAACAAAAGGAAAAAAAACATGAAAAACTTACTCAACCAATTACATAAGTTAAGATTACCAAAATCTATGGTTATAGCAGTAATGAATAGAGCAAAAAAAATAGGCACTGCTAAAATACTTTTAGGTTCTGATAACTCTATTGAATTTGTAGAGAAATACTACAAGGAATATAATAAAGGTATTAATGGTAGATATTACATGACAAAGATTGACAATATGAAATGGTATAATCTTAATTATAAACATAATGGAAAGCAGGTTATCGATTTGAGAAACTAAACATATTAAAGCCAAGACAACAAGCCCCCTTGAAATATTAGGGGGTTTTTTGTTTTAGGGGTATATGTTGGTATACCTTAACCAATTATAATGGATTGTAGGCCTATTTTAGAGCCTTTTAATATATGTTTTATTGGTTACTTGTGATTAACTTGGGATTAATTAAAGGGTATTATATAAAGTTTATAAACATGGGAACTTTTATTAGTGTATATAGTGTAAGTAGTATAAATAAAAATATTAACTTAAAAATAGGAAATACAATTATGAATTTATTAGAAATGAAAAGAAAATTTAATGGGTTAGCAATGATAATTAATAGAACAAAAGAAGAGCAGTTAGAAATGGATAGATTAGAGGCTTTAATAAAAGTATTATCTTTTAAATCTTCTTTTAGACCTAATACAAGCAAGGCTACTATAAAACTATTAAGAGAACAACAAGAGCAATTAGAAAGAGATGTAGCGCATGATAGAGCTCTCATTGAAAGCAGTGCAAGTGTTGACAAGATACTGAAAGAGATGCTATCCACTCTTAAAGTAAATTTAGAAACATTAAAAGAAATTGAAGAAGAGCATAATAAAACAAGTTAGATAATATACATATATTAACCATAGGAACGATAATTCCCTTTTAGGTTTTTCAACCTAATTGGGAATTTTCAATTTAAAAATGGGGGGGTGGGTTTTCGCAAGGAAACAAGCTCACACAAAATCCTATAATTTTTTGGGGAATTTTTTTCGTATTAAGGTTTCCCGAATATTAGGGTCCTTAATATGTAATGGAGGGTTAGGGTACCCTACATAAGGTTTCCCTAATAGGGATTCCTTAATAAGGTTCCTTACATAAGGTAATACCTTAATAGGTAAGAACCAAAAGAGGCCTTTTAAGATAATATATAATTCAAAGCAATCCAAGAAAAAAAGAATAAAAAGAACAAAAAGAATTTATTTTGAGAAAAACCACAAATATGTATTGTAAAGGACATAGAAATGTTTTTAACTTTAATCAAACTTAAGGAGAACCCGATGGATAACGTCAAGAAAAATATTAAAGAATACCAAGATACATTTGATAAACTAGTACAGGAAAGACAACAATTAGTCAATCGTATGAATGAAATCAATGTAGCAATGGAACAATTACGAGGTGCGGTTGGAGCATTAAAAGGATTAGATGCTAATACCGAAGAAGAAGAAAAAAAAGAATTACCAAAGAAGGATAAAAAATAAATGGAACTGGGGCGAGGCATTAGACGATTAAAAACTCTAGCAGAGGATTTAAAAAGTGCAGAGATATTTGCCCCTAACCCAGATGTCCTTGAACAAATAATTGAATTGTTTGAGGTTATTGAATCGATAGATGAACCAACACTAGTTGATTCTCTTGATATGATACAATTTACACACGATGGCGAAGAACCAAAAGCTTAAAAGGGGAATCGTATTTCCCGACATACACTTTCCTTTACATGATGAGAAAGCACTTTCTTGTGCTTTACAAGCAGTAGGGATTGTCAAACCTGACATCTATATCAATATTGGAGATGTTGGCGAGTGGCATCACTTCTCTGCTTGGAAGTATAAAGGAAAGAAGTTACCTGACTTGGAATATCAAATCCCTTATTGCGAACAAGATATTGCAGATGTGAATGCTGGACTAGATAGAATTGATGCGGTATTAGACAAGCATAAGGTTAAAGAACGATATATGCTACAAGGAAACCATGAGATATGGTTAGATAACTTTGTAGACAGGTATCCCTACATGTCAGAGTATAGATTTCCAAAAGCTTGCAGAATTAAAGAAAGAGGATATAAGTATTACGAATATAACCTTCCATTAAAGATTGGAAAGATTAATTTTATTCACGGCACATACGCAACTACTTATCACGCCAAGAAGCATCTTGAGACATATGGAGCCAACATTATGTACGGACATACTCACGATATTCAGCGACATACATTAACAAAGCTTGATGCAGGAACGATTGGAGCTTGGGGGATTGGATGTCTTAAAGATATGTCAAGAGAGAAAAACAAGTGGTTGCGAGGCCGTCTTCATAACTGGAACCATGCATTTAGCATTATTACCTGGTTTCCGAATGGCAATTTCCAAGTGGAAGTCATTGAGATTGTCAATGGGAAATGTATCGTATGGGGTAATACTGTTGAAGGCTAATGCATAAAAGAGTTATCAAAGGAATCCCTCGTTATGTATTTGATAATGAGCAAGAATTTCGTGACATGTTTCCTGATGCAACGTTAGTTAAAGACTGGAGAGATGGAGAAAAAAACGATTGGGTATTGACTGACGATAAGAAAGTTACACAAATACTCAACAAAAAAACAATGAAGAACACAAGCATCAAAGCTTTTGATGAATACTTTGTTACATTGCTTGGCCCATGCTTCGGTTCCAGTAAGATGGAAGGGGAGCCTAAAAAAGATTATAATTCTTTTAGCACACGAAAAAATATAGAAGACAAACCATTAACATGGAGAGAGATACGATTTGTTAAGATGGTTGCTCATGGGGAAGTTCCTATGACTGCATACTTAGAATGTTTTGAAACTAATAATAAAGAGACAGCAAAAGTTAAATCGTCAGTTCTCTTAAGGCAAACAAGGATAAAACAAGAAGTGGAAAAAGAAATAGAAGAATTACTAAGTGAGATTGGTATTGATAAACGATGGACACTAGAACAGGCAAAGAGCATTGTAGAGAATGAAGATACATCTGATGCTGTGAAATTAAGAGCCTTGGAAAACTTTATGAAGATACAAAGCATGTATCCTAAAGAAAAGAAAACAGACCAGTTGTTACTTGGACAAGCATTTACTGGATTTAGTAAAGATGAAATATTAGAAATGAGTAAGGTGAACTTAATTGAAAGCGGAGAAAAAGAAGATTAATATAATCCCTGGTTCGTCTACTATGGCGGAAAGAGATGAAATATTAGCTAAAGCATATAAAGATTTAATATTCTTTGGCCGTGTATTCCTACCACAAGACTTCCTACATAAAAGTGAAAGCCCTCAATTTCACTATGACCTATCCAAGAAACTGATTAATCATAAGCCTGGAGCCCGTATTTGTAATATTGTTCCCCGTGGTATGGGTAAGAGTATCTTATCTAAAGCAGCTATTATGCATAAGTTTTTATTTGCAGAGACTGATAAGCAAAATTTTGTGGCCTGGGTATCAGAAGAGCAGGGACAATCTGTTGACCATCTTAAATATATTAGACATCACTTTGAAGAAAATGATATTATTCGTTACTACTTTGGTAATATGGATGGTGGTAGTGTAGGGAAAAGATGGACAGAGAAAGATATTGTTACTCCTAAAGGAGATAGAATTATTGCAAAAGGTTCATCTCAAAGGTTGAGAGGTAGGGCAGAAGTAGGAGTAAGATACACTGGAATTATTCTTGATGACTTTGAATCAGAATTAAATACTAAAACACCAGAGAGAAGAGCAGAGTTAAAAAAGTGGATTGTGTCTACTGTATATCCATCACTAGAAGAAACCCCAGGTAACGAAGGTTGGATTTGGTTGGCTGGAACTATTGTTCACTATGACTCCTTTTTGCAAAATATTTATGATGGAGTTAGAGAGGCGGAAAAAGATAATCGTAAATATCCTTGGGATGTAACATTTCATAGAGCTATTGAAGATAGTAAACCTTTATGGCCAGAACAATTCTCTTTAAAGAAGTTAGAAAATAAAAGAAAAGAATTTATTGAAGCAGGTTTAGTTAATAAGTTTGCACAAGAGTATATGAATGATGCTCGTGATTCTTCATCCGCCGCATTTAAAGTGGATAGAGTTCAATACTATAATCATAAATTTGAAGTAAGAAATAGATTTTGTTATTTAGTAAATAACGAAGAAGCAATTCCTATTAATGTTTATATAGGAGTTGACCTTGCTGCTACTGCAACTAAGACATCTGACTATCAAGTTATATTAGTTATGGGGATAGATGCAAACAAGAATAGATATATATTAGATTACTTCAGAGAAAAGATACCTGCGTTTGATATGGCAGAAAAAATTGTGGGCATGGCTAAGGAATATGCACCAGTAAGAAGAGTTACTATTGAAACGGTAGCGGCACAAGAAATGGTTAGAGATATGACAACTCGTATGTCTGTTAAAGATAGAAGGCTGATGCCAGGAATATTTAAAGGAGTAAAACCTCCACACGGAATTAAGAAAGAAGATAGGTTGGAAACATCACTTGGACCTATTGTTAATTCTAAAAAACTTTACATTAAAAAACACATGACTGAAATAGTAGATGAACTGTTTGAACATCCAAAACCAAAGAATGATGACTTAATGGATGCTTTATATTATGCAGACTACTTTGCAAGAGCTCCTAGTAGCACAGCTATTGAGGCAAAAAACTTTGCAGAAAACATTGAAAAGAACGTTAACATTAAAAAAAATAAGATATATAATTGGATAACTGGGTCTATTGACTGAAAGTTCTTGCTTAAGGAAACTTAAAATTTGTAAATTTGCACACGAATAATTATATCTTTTTTTCTAAGGAAACATATGGAATACGATAAAAGAGCATTGACAAACCAAGAATTGTTTGACAGATACAGAAATGATAGACAAGGCTGGGAAGTTGATGCAAGAGAAGATTTAGATTTTTATTTGGGTAATCATTTTTCTGAAAGCGAATCAAACGAACTAGCTGCAAGAAATCAGGCAGATGTTCCTATGGATAGAATATCTCCTGCAGTAGAGAGGTTAAAAAGTATGTTAACTTCAAGACCTCCTTCCTTTACAGTAGTGCCAAGAGAAGACTCTGATAGCTCTTTAGCTTATCTATGGAGAGAGATTATGGGTTTTGTTTGGCAGAACTCTGATGGAGATGCTCAAGTAAAACAAGGGATTCACGATTATTGTGTTGTGGGTTTGGGTTATTTATATACTTACATAGATTATGATGCTGATTTTGGGAAAGGAGATGTAAAGTTTTCTTACCTAGACCCATTCAGGGTTTATGTTCCAGCATCATCTAGAGATAGATTTTTTTCTGATGCGGACAATGTAATTCTATCTACGGTATTATCAGAAGACCAAGTATTAAATTTATATCCAGAATTAGGGGAAAGTATTGACCCAGAGACTGGAGAGCCAATAGACAGGCTAATTGATAGTATATCAACTTATGCTCATGATAATGATTACCCTGATGGAATAAATAAAAATTCAATGAACTCATATACCCCAGATGTTGTAAAGGGGTATACAGACGCTAACTATAAACAGTTCCAAATACTGGAAAGGTTTAGAAAGGTTAAGGTTCCATTCTATCGTCTTTACGACAATCAAAGTGGGCAAGAGTTTATTGTAGATGAAGCAGATTTTAGAGTATTCATAGAGAACAATAAAAAGATGGTTGAGGTTGGCCAGATAGACATTACTCAAGTGTTTCAAAATAGAATTAAAGTAACTGCCAGTATTGGTGAGGTAGTGCTATATGAGGCTGTTTTAAACACTGACGTTTACCCTATCGTACCTATAGCAAACGTTTGGACTCAAACTCCATATCCTCGTTCTGATGTTTCAAGGGCGAGACCAATGCAACGATTGCTAAATAAGTTATGGTCCTTGGCACTATCTCACGCACAAGCATCTGCTGGTTTAAAATTATTAGTTCCTATAGGAAGTGTTGAAAATGTTTCTCAGTTAGAAAAAGATTGGGCTAATCCAAATGCGGTTATAGAGGTTGATTCATCTCAAGGTGAACCACACTATCCAGCTCCTCAACCTTTAACTGGAGAGTTTTATAGATTAATACAGCAGTGTGAATTTTATATTAATTTTATTTTTGGTATTCCAGAAATAATGCAAGGGGTTGGAGACAAAGCTCCAGACACTGCAAGGGGAACAGAAAGATTAATTGCACTAGGGAGTGAACGACCTAAGTCAAAATTAAGAGATATTGAATTTAGTATTAAGCGATTAGGAAAAATAATGTACAACTATGCTAAAACACATTATGATGTTCCTAAGCTTTTAAGACTTGTTCAACCAAATAATGACATTACAGAAATGATGTCGCAAATATATAGTGATAAGTCAAAAGTTATATTTGATTTGAAAAAAGATAAACACAATTTAGAACAACATGATGTTGGTATTGAGTCTGGCTCTACATTACCAACAAGTAAATATGCTGAACTCGCTGTTTATATGGAAGCATATCAAATGGGAATTGTTGACCAGGTAGAAGTATTAAAGAAGAACCCAGATATTTTTGATAAAGAAGGAATTTTAAGAAGGCTAAATCAAAGACAGCAAATGCAACAACAAATTGCTCAAATGGGTGAAACAATAAAGAATTTACAGGGAGACCTGCAAACGGCTACAAGAGAATCTATATCTGATAGAAAACGAACTGAAGTTGAAAAATTTAAGACTCGTTTAAATAGTATAGAATCTGACGCCAGTGCCGATAGGCGAATAAATAAAAACAAGTTAAACGACAAGGTGTTGCTAGAACTAGAGAAATTACGTGGAGAGATTAAAGTAATTGAATCAGAAATGCGTAGTTCAACTCAGGAAGAGGACTAGACATCAAAGGAGATTAAATGGAAAAAGAAACATCAACAACCGATACTCAAGCTCAAGAATCTATGGATATGGTTCAAGCTGAGTCTCAACAAGAAGGTACTTTAGAAGTGAATGAAGATATGAATTGGGAAAAAGAAGCTAAAAAGTTTCAGTCTATGTATGATAGAGCTGAATCTGATAAGAGGCATATGGACCAATACAAACCCTTAATTAACTTATTAGAGCAACGACCTGACCTTGTAGAGACTTTACGAGATAATATTGTCGGTAGTAAAGGTGAAAGCAATACAACTGAAGCACAACAGTTAACAGAAGACGAGTTCAATCCGTGGGATGCGTATAATAAGCCAGGTTCAACTTCATACAATTTTAGAGTGAAGGAAGAAGAGGCTAGAATAAATAGTGCAGTTAGCAATGCTATGAGAGGGCAAGAACAAAAGCAGTTTCTTAGTGAAACTATGAGTAGTTTAAAAAGCGACTATCAAATGGATGAAGGTGAAGTTCAAGAGTTTATGACTTTTGCCAGACAACCAAAAGATAGAGTTCCGTTAGAAAACTTAGTCAAGTTATTTAAAATGAATAAAGGCGAATACAAAGAGCCTGTCATTAAAAAACAAGATACAAGTAATCAAGCGAGAACAGCTGGAGTGTTACAAGGAGGAAGTGTTCCTACTAAATCTGAACAAGATAGTATGTGGGACAATATTCTTAGTGCAGCCCAAAGAGGTAGTATTGCTAAAGGAATAAAACGCTAAACAATAATACCTTAAAGGGGGAAAACAATGGCAATAACAAGCGGACAAATGAAAGCGTCAAACTTAACATCCGCAGCTACTTCCGCTGATTATGGACAGGCACCAGACCAAAGACGAATATACAATTTTTCTGATAGGGTTGCTGAACTCGCACCAGAAGAATCACCGTTTTTCGTTTATTTGGCTAAGACAGCTAAAATGCCTACTGACGATTCTTTATTTCGTTTCTTAGAAGATAGAAGTAAAGTTGATTACACCAGTAGAGAATTTTATATTGACGGTGCTGTAGGTACTGTTGCTGCAGGTAGCTCTTACACAGTTACTGTAGACGACGGTGCTTCAAGTCCTGCATCTGTAGACTGGCTTATCAAAGGCATGGTCTTTGCTGCTAGAACCGTAGGGGATTCTGATACTGCTGGATTTGGACAGGCTATTTTTAGAATAGAAACTGCACCAGCAGACAATGGAGCTGATACTAGCTTTACAGCTAAATGTATTAGTACTTCAGCTACAACAGGCTCAACTACACTTGCAGATGATGACAGATGTCAGGTAATCGGTAGTGCATTCGCAGAAGGGTCTGGTTCTCCAGACGTGTGGTCAAACAGCATTGATGATGATTATGGGTACACCCAAATCTTCAAAACAGCTGCTGAAATCACAAACACTGCTTATGCAACAAAGATGCGTGGATATGCAAATGAGTTTGAACGTGTATTAGCTCTTAAGATGAGAGAGCATAAAGTTGACCTAGAGAGAGCATTTCTCTTTAATCAAAAAGCAAGACAAGGCGGTATTCAATATACTGAAGGTCTTGTTGGTCACATCATCAAAAACAGTTCTTTTGTAGGTGGAACAACGAACCTATCTTATAGTTCAGGTAAAGCCTATGCAAGAACTTGTACAACTGCTGAGTTAACTTATGACAGACTATTAAGTGACTTAGAAGTTATCTTTGACCCAGCAAGAGGCGGAGCAAGTGAAAAACTTGTATTAGCTTCCTTGCCAGTCATTACATACTTTAACAAAATGGGCGATGGTGCATTCGTTGATGCATCAGCAGGCTCAGCTAATAACATGCCTTACAGAGTAAACATGGACAATGTTGATGGTTCTTTTGGCCATAAACTTATGGAAATTAATACTGTGCACGGTAGCATGTATCTAGTGAAACAACCTCTATTCAGAGGTCACTCAGCTGGATTAATGCTTATGGCTGATATGAGTAAACTATACTACAGACCTTTAGTAGGTAATGGAGTCAATCGTGATACTCAAGTTATGACAAATGTACAAGCTGCAGATGAAGACTTGAGAAAAGACATGATTCTTACCGAAGCTGGTTTAGAAGTATGTTTACCAGAGTCACACGCTCTATACAATGTAGAGGGGGTATAAGATGGCTAGAAGTAAAGTGTTGAATGAAAGTAGTGGGCATCACAATGCTGACTACCGCCAAATTATCAAAGTAGAAGATAGCACTAATGATAGAGCTTTATTAGCTCAAAACAGTGGTGCTTTAGTTATTTTGAGAGCAACAGGCGGAGCTGCTGACATTCAGTTACCAGCTGCTTCAGGAAACGAAGGCGTATGGTACGAGTTCGTTATTAATGAAGCTCTTGATGGTAAAATTACTATAGAAGCAAAAGACGGAACAGACTTCTTCGTTGGAGAAGTATCTGATGTCGAAACTGCTACACCTTCTAATGTTGCATTCAATGGTTCATCTCACGATGAACTTGAGGTTGCATCAGGTGCTGCAATAGGACATGTACATCTTGTTATTACTTCTGATGGTGATAATTGGGTAGTATGGGGACAAGCTCACGATGTGAGTGATGTTGCTGCTGCTGCCTCATCAGGTAACGCATAAACAGTATAGGCTACTGGGGAGTGGGTTTATCTCACTCCCAAAAGCCAAAAAGATTTTTTTAATTAACAGGAGAATAAAATGGCAGCATATAATGCAAATGTAAAAGTAGTTATTAATGATATAAGCGATGCAGCAGATTCAGTATCTGGTTCTTTAGCAGCAGATATTAAAGCAGCGGTAAATGCTTTAGACAGCACTAGTGAAGCAATTATAGATATTTCAGTTGTAAAGTTAGACCGTTCAAGAGTGGCTTATATAATTCTATATACATAATAGATGAAGTGTCAACATTGCAATGAACCTAATCCTGAAGGATATTTTAATTGTCCTTCATGTGGGCAAAGAGCTGCTAAGTCCAAATGGGGTACGAACTTTGTTATAAGAGAGAATACACCATGGGCAAGAGCTATTAGACAAGATAAGATAAACTTTGGGACTAAAGATATGGATAAACATATTAAAGAAACAAAGAAGAAGAATGAAGAGACAGCTAAAAAGAAACTATATGATTCTATTAGCTGGGATAGAGAAAGCACAACAGTTAAAACTTAATGGGAAGAAATAGAAGAAAGTTTGGGAATAAGAAAAAAGTGAGAAGAGCTATGAAAAAAAGAAAACCATATCCACCTAAAAGAAAACGAAAGAGATATTAAGATGTTCGATAATAACAATCCAACATCTTTAATAGATATGATGGCTCAACTTTTAATGGAGTTGAATTTTTCAGAAGAGCTTAAAGATGCAGGATATGGCGAAGGGGAATTTAATAAAAACCCAAATTCTGAAGTTGCAAATAAAGTAATGAGACTATACAATGAATCTTTATATACGGTTTCAATACCAAAACATTTAAGAAGACATAGAGATGATATAAAAGATATTTTTGCAGATAATTTTGCTGAAAGTCTTGAATCTAAAATAAAAGCTCGCACTGGAGAAAATAATGTCAGCAGTGAAATGCTTAATAAGGTTAAAGAAATTGAATCCAGTTTACAAAATTCTTTTTTACTTAAAGGGTATTTACTAGATACAATAAAAGAAGAAAAAAATTACGATGAAGAAATACTGAATAATGTGTTTGGGTTTTCTTCGGATAGTCTTTTATATCCTTTAATTGAAGATAAAGATTATGGACAAAATGCTGCAGATTCATTATATGCTTATTCTGAAATCGCTAAATTTTTAGAATCAGGAAATGATTATAGTGCAATTCAAATGAATGAAGGACCAGGAAGAGGAGCCCAACAGTATGAAATGAATGTATTTACTGGAGGATTAAATGAAAACCCTCAAGGGGGAGCAGAAACAGCTGTAAGAAGAATGAGAAATGCTTATATAGACCAAAATTTAGAAATGTCAAAAGCTTGGGAAGATACATTAAACATATCAGAATTAGATAATCCTTCATATAATATAGATTTTTCTAAACTTGAACCAGCATTACAAAATGAATTGTTTTATTCTGATAAACAACAAAACCCAAACTTAAGTTTAATGAAATTAGGTTCTGGCGAAACAACTATAAAGGATGCTTGGTTGGATACACATTGGGCTGGGTGGCAAACAGAAGAAAATCCAGAGCAAGCAAGGCAAGAAAAATCTGAATGGTATGATGAAAGAATTGGGAACTTTAACAGAAAAGAAGATATAGATAATTTATTAGATTTATACTACACACCGCAAAAAGTTCAATTAAAAAAAATAATTAATGACCAGATACAAGGAAATAGATAATGGCTGAAACATTTAAAAATCAAGTAGACGCTTTAACAGGCTTTGGAAATACGGAAGACGATGCTTTATCTGATTGGCTTACTGCAGGAGCTAGAACTATTTTCAATGTATTACCAGAAAATAAACTGGAAAGAGTTGCAAGCAATACAAACTTTACAGACTCTTTAGATGTAGAAGGAAAAAAGATATTATCTGTTCTTAGAAAAGATGCTAGTAACAGTAATAGATATATGTCTTGTAGAAAGCTTTTACCTAGCCAAATGGGAACAGTGCATGATTCTTCTTATATGGAATATGCTACAACAAATGACCCTGCATACATTGTTCATAACGATGTTCTAAATACATTTCCTCAAAGTGTTGCTTCTAATGATAGTCGTGCTGTCTATATTAATGCTGGCATTACAGTAGCTCACGGTGATAGTTCTATAACAAATTTTCCAGATGAAGCAGAGCATGCAGTTGTATTACATGCATCAAGAAATGCTTTACAAAGATTAATGAATAACATACAGTCTAATTCTGATATAACAACTGCCTTAACTGCTGTGAATACAGAATTAGATGAAACACAAGCAATCTGTGATTTGATTAATACTCAGGTGGATGCTTCTGTAGCAGAAATAGCAGAAACTGTAACTAATGTAGACGATAATGTAGACACAGCTTTAACAGCAATGAATACATCGGCAGATAAAATAAATGCAGCGGTGGAATTAGCTAATGGTCAGTTTGACCAAGCTGTTTTAGAATCAGCTCAAGCAGAGGGAGAAGCAGATGATAGTGCAGTAGCAACTGCATTAGGATTAATTAACACACAGATAGATGCTGCGGTAGCTTTAATTACTTCAGACCCTGGAGTTAAAGATAGATTAGCGGCTGCAGAAGTTAACATATCAAATGCTGCAACAGAAATTGGATTAGCAAAAGCAGAAGCTGCAGAGATAGCAACTCAGACAGATAATAGTGGAGATTTTGAAACAGCACTTGATGCAATTAATACAGAACTAGATAAAGTAGACGAAATTATTGTACTAGCAAGTACTGAATTTGATAAAGTTGATAATGTAATTGTTGAGGGAAGTGTAGAGTTTGATAAAACTGATGCATTTTTAACTAATGAAGATACAGAACTAGTTTCCTCAGCTGTATCAGCTGGTAGTGCATACCTTCAAGAGTCTCAAGCAATAGTAGGAAATGGAAATGCTTTTATACAAGAAGCTCAAGCAGTTATTTCTCAGGCACAAGGATATGCTGCTGAAGTTAGTGCTAGGTCAACATTTACTGGAGCAAAAGGTCAGGCTGTGCAATCATATATAAATACTGCTCAAGGATATATAGCAGAAGCTCAGTCTAATATAGCATTATCAAATGGTTATAATAGTGCAGTGGGAGCATATATTAATGCTGCACAAGGATATGCTAGTGAAATTCAAGCATATATATCTACAACTCAAATGTTTATTAATACTGCATCTAATAGAATTAATGCTGGTAATGCATTTTTAGCAGAGGCAAATGCAAGAACTGGCGAAGTAAATACATATGGAGTAGAGGTTCAACAAAGATTATCCCAAGTAGGAGCACAGGGACAGGTTGCAGCAAGTTATATTGCAGCAGCACAAGGATATGCCAATGAAATACAATCTAAGATTAGTATTACTTCAGGATATTTACAAGAAATGCAAGGAAGATTAGCTGTAGATAATGCTAAATATACATGGTATACACAGCAGTATCAAATAGTTGATGCTCAATACAAAGAACAAATACAAACATTGCAAGGTAGATTATAATGGCAGTTACTACCAGCTGGACAAAACAAGCAATAGAGCCTAGTAGCACTTGGACTGAGACAACTGCATCGGTATCAACTGCATGGACCGAGCAGTCTATTGCACCAGCTTCAAGTTGGAGTGAAGATTTAAGTTCTGTATCAACTGCATGGACTGAACAGGTAATAGCACCTGCTACAGATTGGAGTGAAACAATAGGAATATTCTCTTTATGGGAAGATGGAAATATGATGTGGGAAGATATTAATATTATGTGGGAGGATTTATAATGGCAGCAATAGAATTTAGTGTAAAAGAAATTATTAGCAGGGTAAAACAAGCAGTCCCAGATGCTAGTGAAAACTATATAATTAATTTAATTAATCAAGGATTAGTTGAAATGGGGAAGTATTCTACTAAAACAGAATATGGAAAAACAAATTTAGTAAATGGTCAGCTATGGTATGGATTAGATGACGATAGAGATATTACTATAAACAAAGTATTTAGAGTGAGTATTCTAAATTCTGATAGTGAATATATACAAGTTCCAAGATTAGTTAACCAAGAAGTTAAGATAACAGATACGGAGTAAAAAATGGCAGCAGTTACCAGCACATACACAGACCCTTCCGATACATTTGTATGGTGGGTAGAAGGAGATAAGCTTGCTATAGCTACAACTAAAGGGGATGGAAGTACATCAGAAACCGCAGAAGGAAAATATAAAGCACCTATTATAGGTTCAGGTTCAGACTATATATCAAGTGGTTTATTAATTTCTTATTATGCAGAGCCAGATGAAGTAACAGCAGTTACAGGCTCAGGAAGCACAGTAGATTTAGATAATCAACTACAACCTTTGTTGATAGATTTTGTTAAAGCACATTTATTATTTGATGCGGCAGCAAAAGAGAATGACCCTAACCAATCTGCTATAAAGATGCAATCTGGACAATTATTTTTAAACAATTTTAATCAAGGATTAATAAGATATGGCTCTAAAAAGCGTGATAAAACAGGCGGAACAAGAGCAATTCTACCATTTAGTTTCAAATAGATTATGGCTACACTTACAGGACAAAAAGTTAAGAACAGCTATAAGGACTTGTTACAGGTTTCTAATAGCAATTCTGGTATTGACGGAACTCTTCGTGCTTTAATAGATGGAGAGAGCACTAGCAGTGTATTACAACTTAGTAGTTCTGCTGTTAACATATCATCAGCAGGTGCATTACAGTATGCAGGCACTGCTATCACTTCTACCGCAGCTGAACTTAATATTCTAGATGGAGTAACTACAACAGCATCAGAGTTAAATGTTTTAGATGGAATAACTGCTGGAACAGTTTCAGCTAGTCTAGGTGTAGTAGTTGACAGCAATAAAGATATAGGAACTTTTAGAAATATAACTCTTTCTGGAGAGTTAGACGCTGGTTCTTTAGATATTTCTGGTAATGCAGATATTGACGGAACATTAGAAGCAGATGCATATACAGTAGACGGAACAGCATTAAATGAATATATTGCCGATACCGTAGGTGCAATGGTTGGTTCTAATACCGAAACAAATATTACTGTTACTTATGAAGATGGAGATAATACTTTAGATTTTGTAATTGGAACTCTTAATCAAGATACTACTGGAACAGCAGCTACAGTAACAACTGCTGCCCAACCTAATATAACCTCACTAGGAACCCTTACAACTTTAACAGTTGACAATGTAATTGTTAATGGCACAACCATAGGGCATACTTCTGATACAGATTTAATTACATTAGCAGATGGCAATGTAACAATAGCAGGGGAATTAGACTTAACAACATTAGATGTTTCAGGTGACGCTGATATAGATGGAACTTTAGAAACAGACGCTTTAACTATAGGTGGAGTAACATCCGTTCCTTTTGAGTCAGCAGACCATTCTAAATTAGATGGTATAGAAGCAAGTGCTACTGCTGACCAAAGTAATGCAGAAATTGTTGCAGCCGTAGAAGCTGGTTCTGACTCTAATACTTTTACTGACGCTGACCATAGTAAGCTAAATGCTATTGAAGCAAGTGCAGACGTTACTGACGCAACAAATGTAACAGCTGCTGGTGCATTAATGGATTCTGAAGTTACAAACCTTGCATTTGTAAAATCTTTAGCTAAGGGTATTTCAGATGGAAATGTTTTAACAGCTAATGATGCAGTTACAGATAATGATTTTCTTAGAATTGATGGAACAGAAGTAGAAGGGTTAACCGTAGCTGAAGTCTTGTCTGCGTTAAATGTAGAATCAGGAGCTACAGCAGACCAAACAGATGAAGAAATACAAGATATTGTTGGAGCTATGTTTACAAGCACTAATACCGAAACTGGTATTACAGCAACATATCAAGATGCTACAGGAGATATAGATTTAGTTGTAGGAACTTTAAATCAAGACACAACAGGAACTGCATCAAAAGTTACAGTAACAGATAGCACAGCAAATACAAACTTTCCAGTTGTATTTCACGATGAAGGAACAGGAAATGTTTTATTAGATGATACTGGTGCATTACGATACAATCCAAGCACAGGAGAATTATTAGTTCCTAAACTAACCGTAGCAGGAACAACTACTACAGCAGACACGGTAACAATGGAAGCATCAAATGCTATCGTATTTGAAGGAGCAACTGCTGATTCTTATGAAACTACATTATCTATTGTTGACCCAACAGCAGACCACACACAATACTTAATTAACCAAGGTGGTTATATTCCAGTATTAGCAGCATCTACGACTACTGCTATTACTTCTACTCCCGCTGAACTAAATGTATTAGATGGATATACTGGTAGTGTTACAGAATTAAATTATTTAGATACCTTACACGCAACAGGCGTTACTAATACTGAATTTGATTATTTAGATGGAGTAACTTCAAATATTCAAACGCAGTTAGATGCTTTACCAGATACAGCAGGAACAAACATTACTTTATCAGGAACAACTTTGAATGTAGATGATGCTTTCTTAATTAATAGTGGTAACGATACAACAAGTGGAACAATAACTGCTGGTGGATTTACAACAACAGGTGTTGTAAGTATTCCCGATGGTTCTAATAGTGCTCCAAGTTTAACAAACACAGGAGATACGAATACTGGTATATATTTTCCAGGAGCTGATGAAATTGGATTTACTGCTGGTGGAGTAGCTACACTTAAATTTAATAGTGATGGTAATTTATTATACACAACAAGTATGCAAATACAGTCTGATGCACAAACTGGACAACTTGCTCTTGCAGGTGGTAATAATTCTAATGATGGTGCGAACATAGCTTTATATGGTCCTTCTCACGCTTCATTGGCAAATATTGGAAGATTTAGAGCTGATACTGTTGAAACATTTCAATTTGGACCTACAGGTTCAGTCTTTAATGAAACTTCAGCAGATTTAGACTTTAGGGTAGAATCAAATGGTAATGCTAATATGTTATTTGTTGATGGTGGTAATGATAGAGTCGGTATAGGAACTGCATCAACTACAGATACTTTACAAGTAGAGGGTAGTATTGGAGTAGGTGTAGGCAGAGATGGACAATTAACTTCTGTTAATAATGGATTAGCAATGAGAAGTCTTGTATCTGATGCAGATATGTTCTTTTATGTTAATGATGGTGGTGTAGATACTTTAGCATTAAAAATAGATGCAAGTGAAGTAGGTAGTGTATTTATGCCAAATGATAATGCTACTTTAGGACTTGGCGCTGGTAATGATTTAAGATTATGGCACGATGCAACAAACTCTTATGTCTATAATTATGCTGGAGAACTTCGTATAGGAAATACTGTTGATGATGCAGATACTGTATTGTTTGGAGATGATGGTAGTGGTAATATGACTGCTTACCTAACATTAGATGGTAGTGCTACAAGAACTAATGTAGCAAAAGATTTAAGATTAGATGATAGTGTTAATTTCCAACTTGGTAGTGGTGGAGATTGTGGATTTTCTCACGATGGAACTGATACTTTAATATCAAATGCTACTGGACATTTAACTATTCAAACATCAGCCGATGACAAAGATTTAATTTTCAAGTGCGATAATGGGAGTGGTGGATTAACCAATTATATTCAATTAGATGGTAGTGAAGTAGAAACAGTATTTAATCAAAAGATTAAAATAGAAGATAGTAAGAATTTGGCATTTGGTGCTGGTAGAGATGCAACTATTCAACACGATGGAAGTAATACTTACTTCTCTAATGGAACTGGTAATTTATATATATCAACTGATACTAATGATGGAGATTTAGTTTTAAGATGTGATGATGGTAGTGGGGGAACTACTGCTTACCTAACATTAGATGGTAGTGTAGGTTATATGACTGCACAAAAAGAATTAAGATTTGCTGATGGTGTATCAGTTCAAGTTGGTAATTCTGGAGATGCAACATTTTTCCATACATCTGGTAATACTACTTTACAAAATGGAACTGGCAATTTTACTATTCAAAATTTAACAGATGATGGAGATTTAATTTTTAAATCAGATGATGGCTCTGGTGGTGTAACTGCATATTTAACATTAGATGGTAGTGCTGCATTAACACAATTTGATAAACACACTAAACATACTGATAGTATTAGAGCAGATTTTGGTAATAGTTCAGATTTACAAATATATCACGATGGTTCTAATACTTATATGGCTAATTATGCTGGTAATTTAATACTGGAACAACAATTAGCCGATGGAGATATTATTTTTAATTGTGACGATGGTAGTGGAGGTGTTGCTAATTATATGATAATGGATGGTGGTTCTGAAATAATTACTGTTCATAAAATTATGAGATTTGATGATAGTATAGATTTGAGATTAGGTGCTGGAAGTGATTTAAGATTATATCATAATGGAACAAATAGTTATGTAGATAATTATACTGGCGATTTATACATAAGAAATACTGTAGATGATGGAGATGTTATATTCCAATCAGATGATGGTAGTGGTGGAAATACTGCCTACCTAACCTTAGATGGTAGTGCTACCAAGACTCTTGCTCATAAATCAATTGAATTTCAAGATAGTATTTATTGTGCTTTTGGAAATGGAACTGATGCTGGAATATATCACGATGGAACTAATTTTTATTACAGAAATTGGACTGGTGCTATGATTTTCCAAAACGAAGGCACAGACCAAGATTATTATTTTAAAGTAGATGATGGTGGTGGAAATACTATTACTGCATTACAAATAGATGCAAGTCACGTAGGTAATGTTCTTTTACCTAACGATAATCAGGGATTGTTTTTAGGTGCAGGAAATGACTTATATCTTAAACACGATGGAACTGACAGTTATTTTCAAAATTCTACTGGTAATTTATATATATCAAATGATACAGATGATGGAGATATAGTCTTAAGAAGTGATGATGGTTCTGGTGGAGTAACTGCATACTTAACATTAGATGGTAGCGTAGGATATACTACTGCTCAAAAACATATTAGATTTGAGGACCAAGTAGAAGTTCAATTGGGTGCTGGTGGAGATGGAAAGATATATTCTTATAATGATAATTTCTATCTTGCAAATGAAACACAAGACAAAGACATTTACATAAGAGTAAATGATGGTGGAAGTCATATTAATGCTATCTATATTAATGCAGATAGTGAGGGAGATATTTACTTCCCTAACGACTATCAAAGACTGATAATGGGTGCTGGTAATGATTTACAATTTGTCCACGATGGAACTAATAATTATATGGAGGGCTATACTGGAGATATTAGTATAACTAATTATGCAGATGATAAAGATATAATACTAAAATCAGATGATGGCTCTGGAGGAACTACTGCTTACTTAACATTAGATGGTAGCAAAGGATACACTACTGTTCAGAAAAAAATTGCATTTGAGGATAGTGTTGAACTTCATTTAGGAACTGGCAATGATTTAAAACTATGGCACAATGGCACTCATAATTATTTCAAGATGGCAAATGGTAACATATACTTTACAGATGATGGAGATAATAATGTATTTACTATTTATAGAGAGGGTGGTGGAGTTCAATTAAACGAGGGCGATTTAAAAATGCCTGCAGCTTCAAAACTTTATTTAGATGGTGGTAGCAATACTTATATTTATGAACAATCATCAAATGATTTACAGTTTATAGTTGACGCCGAAAATCATCTTCAAATTGATGTGAGTAATAATATAACAAAAGTTAATGCAGATGGGCAAGACCACGATTTCCAAATATCAGGAGATAATCAAACTGAATTGTTTTATGTCGATGCAGGTAATGACAGAGTTGGAATAGGTGAAGATAGCGTTGATGCAAAGCTACATATATCAAATGGAACTGGATTAACTAATGTTAAAATGGAAAGAGTAGGTAATGCTGCTTGGAGATTTGGTATTGCAGCAAGTGGAGTTGATTTTGTTTTAGACGATAGTTCAGATGATTTATCTACTCCTGAATTTGCTTTCCAAAATGATGGAGATTTCCACGCTGATGGAGATGTAATTGCATATTCAACTACAACAAGTTCTGACGAAAGATTGAAAGAAAATATTAAGGAAATCCCTTATGGGTTAGAAGAAGTATTAAAAATGAAGCCAGTAGAATATGACTGGAAAGAAAAAAGAGGTGGTAAGCACGATATTGGTGTGATAGCACAAGATATTGAAAAACTTATACCTGAAATTATAAAAGAAAATAAAGACTTAAAGACTAAAGAAGATTTTAAAAGTGTGGACTATGGAAAAATGGTAGCAGTTTTAATTAAAGCAATACAAGAACAACAAAAAGAGATAGAATTGTTAAAAGCAAATCTTGACCAACTTAAATATAATAGGAGATAAAAATGGCTAAGAAAATAGCAGAAAAAGCATCAAATGCAACACAACCTGAAAAACAAGTTGAAATCACACATCTTCGCACAATGAAAGATGACAAAGGAAAAGATGTTTCAGTCGTTGATAGAGTTGAAAGTAAACCAGTTGATGAAGCAATTTCAGATGCAGAAGCACAATTAGCAAATGCAGAAGCAAAAGTTACTGAACTTAAAGCAGACATTGCTGAATATAAAAAGATTAAGGGTTAATTATGGCATTGCCTAAAGTCCCAACAACAAATGTAGGAATATATAATCATTTGAGAGTATCAACTGATTGCAATGAAACAACCAATTTGAGCTTGGGAAGTTTGTGCAATGGTGGAGATATTGGTGGAATTGACCATACATTTGGTGGTGCAGGTGGTCCAGCAAAAGACTTTGATGTGATTGGTGGAACAAACAATCCAATAACCACAACAGCAGATTCAACAAACTTACACGATGATACTATAGGAACTGCACCATATAATTTGGCTAATTGTATTGGTGGACAATATACATAATGTTTAATGGTCCAAATGGAGTTGGTAAAGGCGACAAACCAAGAATGGGTATTTCTCCAAATGAATGGGCTAAGCGTTGGGATAAAATATTTGGTAACAAAAATAACAATAAAAGAAAGAAGGTTAAGGAAAGTGGCACAAGAAGTAAGTAAAGATAGCAAATTTACATTAAGTCTAGAAACGTTAGCTGGTATAGGTACAAGTATTTTTCTTATAGTGGGCATGTGGTTTACTCTTCAAGCAGATATTGAAGAAGCTAAAGAATTACCAGTACCAGAAGTAGGTCGAACAGAATATGATTTGAAAGACCAAATGATAAGAAATACTATCATCGAAACACAAAAAGATGTGGGAGAGATGAAAGAAGAACAAAAAGAAATGCGTAACGATGTTAAAAACATTGAACGCATGATGATGCAGAAGTGAGGAAACATTATGATGAAAAAATATTTAATGCAATGGTTATTGCTTGTTGGATTCTTTTGTTCGCCGCCATTATTGTATGGGCAATCAAATCTTAAAAGCTTACAAGAAGTACAGTTTTTAAGTCAAAATCAATGTGTGGTGATACAAATTAATGCAGACTGGAATGCAAAAGCGTCTATAGATTTAGGCAAAATGAAGAATTGTATTTGGTTTAACGCTAGTATTGATAATCCAGAATATGGTGCTGTAATAGCAAATGAGTGGAAAATAGCTTCAGTCCCAACAATAATTATGTTTGAAAAAGGGAAAGAGATTAAAAGGTTTGAAGCAGGGTTATCGTTTCAGTTAAATGCAGGCGATATTAAAAAAGAAATAAAGAAAGAAATTGATGCAATTATGTTAAGAAGGTTTCAGTGATGAAAGCAATATCTGACAACAGCTCTATGAAAATTTCACTTGGGACTTTAATTCAAGCTGTAATTGGAATAGCTAGCTTAGTATGGATATATGCAAGTTTAACATCTGCAATTATTACTATACAAAATAGATTAGATTCTATTGAGGCTGATGTTAAAGCTAATTTTGATTGGAGAGAAAGTTGGGAGAGTGGGGGAATTCTTCCATTAGATGTTTCTCAAAATGAAAAGATTGCTTATTTGGAAAAAGAAGTTGAACGATTAAGAAATAAATACGGAGATTAATATGAAAAAATTATTAGCAGGATTGATGTTAATGTGCTCTTTAAATGCTCAAGACTTTTTTAAGTTTGGGACTATTTATGGTGCATATAACCTAACAAGTCCTTTAACAAAAGACCAAACCTATCAAGTTAGTAACGGTGCTTTACAAGAAATACAGGAAGAATTAGAAGACCATGGTTCTCTAACCTTTGGTATTAGAAAGTTAGCACGCTACGATTATGAGAACAAGCCTGAAGTATGGTATACAGGTAAAGAAGCTCCTATTAATGAGAGTGTTATGATTGGTAATGGTATGGCACAAGGTTGGGAATATGTATTAGAATACTCTCAACATAAACAATTTGGTGAAGAGTTTGATGACCATGAATATATGCTTAGATATTTAGCACCTAAATTTATCTTTAAAGCAAACTATGATGCTAAAGGATTAGAAGACTTAGAGTTTGCAGCTGTTGATATGAGATATAGAAAGAACTTAGGAAACTTTGATTTGTCTATGGGGATTGCAGCTAGAAGTCATCCAGCATATTTAGACTTCCTACCTATTGATTTATGGTGGGACGAACAAGGAATAGACATAAGTGAGTATATTCCATTTTGGTTATTTGCATATGATAAAGGATATACAGATGAATGGACACAGCAGTATACTCAATATGGTTATGCATATTATGACTACCTATGGTGGGATGAAGAAGGCAATTTAGTAGCAACTACTGATGAAGAGTTTTATACTGCAGTATATGGTGATATAGTAGATGACTACAATGAAGAATATGCTCGTGATTTAGGATACCAAAATGAATTATCTTTATCTGTAGGTCTAGATTATTATAAATACACAGATAAGAACTGGTTTCATTTCTGGTCAACAGTATATCCATATACAAATGGAATGTCAGACTATTCATTTAATTATGAAGCAGCAGACAATAGCATAGACTATGATATGGGTGTAGTATTAGGATGGAAATTAACTCCTAAGTTTGGAGTATTTCTTCAAGGTCGTTACTTATCTATGTATGACGTCCAAAGTTATGAGGCAACTACAGGGTTAAACTGGTTAATATACTAATGACTTATATAATTGCAGAACCATGTATAGGAACTTGTGATACGGCTTGCGTAGAAGTATGTCCTGTGGATTGTATTCATGGGCCAATAGATAATAAAGGGGCGGGGGAAGAAGTTAAAACATTAAAGACCCTTCATGGAATGCAATTATATATTGACCCAGAAGAATGTATTGATTGTGGAGCATGTGAACCTGAATGCCCAGTGGATGCAATTTATGATGAAGATGAGATACCTAAAGAATATGAAAATTTTTTAGAAATTAATGCAAATTTTTTTAAGGAGACAAAATGAAAAAACTATTAAAAAAGGGGCTGTTAAAGAAAGTAGTAGGAACTATAGCTCCTACTATAGGTAGTGCTTTAGGTGGACCTATGGGGGGCATGGCAATGAATATGATAGCTGAAAAGCTAGGTGTTCCTAATAATGCTCAAGCTGTAGAGAAAGCTATACAGAATGCCACCCCTGAACAAATGATGGAAATTAAAAAGGCAGAACAAGAGTTTGACCTTAAGATGAAAGAGCTTGATGTTGACGTATTTGAAATGGAAGTAGCTGATGGACAAGATGCTAGAAAACATTTTAGTAAAGATTGGACAGCAAGAATAATGGGGTTAGGTCTTACTGGAGGTTTCTTAGGGTATATATTTTTAGTAACACTACAGCCACCTGAACAGAACTCAGAAGCTTTAATTAATTTAGTTTTAGGATATTTAGGTGGATTAACTAGTGCGGTTGTTAGTTTTTATTTTGGAGCTTCCAACAAAGGAAAGGGCTAAAATTAATATCTTGACAAAACCAGTGAAATCCATTATCTTTGAAGACTACTTCAGGGAAGCCATATTAGGGTAACCCTATTAGGGTTCCCTAAGGAGAAACATTGAGAAGAGCATTTATAAAACAACCTAAAAGAAGCAATGGTCCAAAGAAAACAAGACAAGGACAGAGCCACAATACAAAGTATGGTACAAAAGATAGTAAAAAGTATTATAAAAAGAAAAACAGAGGCCAAGGAAGATAATATATATCAACGGTTGGTTAAGATAAAAGAACGTCAAAGGAGAATAAAGATGGGAAAAACAATAGCAGGACTACTAAAGAAAGTAGTCAAAGAAGAAACTTTAATTTCTATCTTGTTAGTAGTAGGAGATTACTTAGTAGAATTATCTTCTAATGATTTAGACAACAAGATTTGGGACAAAGTTAAAAAAGCTTTAGAGAAAAAATAAATAGGAGGATAGTATGAACTGTGAATGTGGATGCGGTTGCTGTTAATGAAGACATTAACTAATCTGTCAAGAGAGTTGGAATCGGTTTTTACAAAACTTGACAAAAGAGTTAGGTTGTCAACAGCTAAAAGCTTACAACAATGGATAGTGGAGTGTGTTTCGGCTTTAGCCTACACACTCACACTTGCTATATCAATGGTTATTATGGTATCGGCAATAGCTGTTGTATTTTTATATTTAATCATAGCTCATATGGTAGAACTATTAATTAGGACATGGAAAGATTTTACAAATAACGGAAAAAAATAATGGCAAAACAAGCAGAACTTATAACACGATTTGATGGGGGACTAAACAATAGAGATTCTCAAAAAGATTTAACTGAGGGGTTTTTATCTGATGTTACTAATGTAGACGTTAGTCATATTGGTACAATAAAATCTATAGGTAAGTTTGTATCTACTGGATTTGATAATACAATTGATTTAACCCCAGCAAGTTTTCAAACGGGAGTGGGTCTGTTTACATTTAGAACAGATGTGGGAGCAGATTCTAATGATTCTGTAGGGGAATATATTGCTTATGCAGATGGAGATGGAGGAGTATTATTTGGTAGTGATGAAAGTGGCAATACATTTAATCATCAATTTAATAGCTCTGGACACATTGATAGTGCAGATTTAGGAAGTGATAGCAATGCAAAGCCTGTGTTTTATTATGCTGATGGAGGTTTAAGAGTTGCAGATTCAGACCTATCTCACACAAACAATACCGCACTCGGATTAATTCCTATAGTAAGAAGTGGAGATATATATGGGACAATATCCTCTGGTTACTATAAAACAGACTTTACATTAGACCCTCCTGTTTCTGGAGACTTTGATGCATTGTCTTCTGCTGATGACCCTGATGATGATGAAACTGAACTCACTGTAGATTCAGGAAATATATGTGACATAGCTGTATCTGCTAATACTGCAGCTGGCTCTCAACCTAGTGGACTGTGGGCAGAGGGAGCATATGTTGTTGGAGTAAGTTATGTATATTATGGAGGACAAGAATCAAAAATATCAGACTTCTTAGGACATGTTGATGTTTCAGATGGGCAATATTTACTTGCTTCAGTAGCAGTAAAAGATGGCGGTCTAGGTGCTAGTTCAGGAGCATCTAATCAAGGAGAAGGAAAATTTATACAAGGGTTGCGTATTTATGTTAAAAACTTTAATGACCCTGAAGATGAATTTACATTATTATTAGACTTAGATTTTGAAAGAGGTTCAAGAATATCTTTAGGTAATGAATTTGACCCATTGGTTGACACTACAGGAGAATGGCACACACACGACCCTTTAAATGGTCAAGCTTCAACTTCAACTGGCGGTGCAGCTTATGCCATATTTAATCAAAGCACTACCGCCTACTCTGACATTACTGGATATGATATGGAAGAACACGCTATTTCATTTCAAAATACTGATTACGGATACAAGACTGCTGTAGTTGCAAACCAAAGAGCTTTTGTTGCGAATGTGCGATACCCAGATACAGATGGGATAACAAAAAATATGGGAGATAGAATACAATATACTCCCGTAAGAAAGTACGACACCTTCCCACAAACATATTGGTATGATGTTGCAACAAATGATGGTGATGAGATTATTAAACTGGAAGAGTTCCAAGATAGGTTGTTTATATTTAAAAAGAATAAATTATTTATATTAGACATATCAAACCCTAGTGATTTTGAGTGGAGAATTATTGGAGAGTTTAATAATCGTGGGGTTAGCAATCCAGGAGCTGTATCAAAATCAGATGTAGGGTTAGTATGGGCAAATGAATATGGATTGTTTGCTTTCTCTGATAAGATAACAAAGCTTTCTGTCCCAATAGATGATGATACCTGGGCAGCTAATATTGATTCTGATAATGTGCAAGTAGGATATATACCTAAAAAGAATCAGATTGTAGTTATTGGAACTGCAGCAACTACATCTAGTGCTGGATATTTATATGATATAACAACATCCTCTTTTGTGAACTTAACAGTTAATAATGCATTATTAGGTTCTACTGTAACAAACTTTGTAAGGTTTGAACAGCAATTATGTGTTATGGGAAGCAATGGAACTTTATATAGGTTTGATACTACTGCTGCAGCTAATAGAGTATTTATAAAAACAAAAGAATTTGATTTTGGATTTCCTTCTGTAGATAAAAAAATTAATGCCATTTATGTAACCTATCAAGATGCTAATAATGTGAATTTAAAATATGCATTAAATGGTGCCGCACTAGATAATAGCAATGGGTTATCTACAATAGATAGAGAAGGAACTACATCTAATGCATTAAGCGATAGTTCTACAAGAGCAACACATAAATTTACATTTGAGAGTGCTACTACCTGTAAATCAATACAGCTTTTGTTTACATCTGGAACAAATGATACAGAAACAGATTTTGAAATAGAAGATATAACAATAGTATATAGACCGAGAGGATTAAAATAATGAGTAGACCTTTAAAGAAAGGGCCTGTGTCTGTTAGGGGCATGAGAAATGGAGAAGAAATTTTACAATACCACAGAGGCAGGCTTAAGTTAATAAGAAAAGAATTTGGAAAAATATTTGAATTAGAATTTAGTAGTCCAGAAATGAAAGAATTAAAAACATTTGCAAAACATTCTGATGTAAAATCACCAGTAAGAAATGCAATGAAAGTTTTTAAAGATGGAGTAAGGGTTGCTGTAGGTAAAAAGTTCTATGGTTCAGTGCCAGCGGCAGGAGATTCTAACACAGTCGCAGGAGAGTTTGAACAAACAGTGGATGGAAGCAATGTTATACCAAAGTAATAGGGGATTTCAGTTGGTTCATCTTGACTTGACTGACGATAAATTTGTAAATTTAACCCAAATACATTTCAATATGGGGGGATACCATGTCTTATAGTGCAAGAAAAACATATAGCACTCAAAAGAGATATAGTAGACAAGCACAACAGCTTGATACAAAAATAAAAGGATTAATCTACCAAGACCAAGATGAACTAGAATCTCAAATGCAAGAAATTATAAATGGGTGGAGAGATGCTGCAAAAGGTGGTAAATGGGGTGGCTTTTTAGAGGCTTTAGATTTAGCTTCTGGATTCACTCCCTGGTTATGGGATGATGTATTAATTGGTACCGCTAAAGCTGCTAACTATGACAAGCTAAGAAGCAAGGCAATGAAAGGCGTAGACCTTTCAAAGATGCAATATCTAGGACAGTCTGCAAAAGATGCAGATTTTAAACTTAGAGAAGAAGGGTATAAAGCTTTAGAAGATTTAACATTTGGCAATCAAATGAAAGATGTTGGTTTAGATTTGTTGCTTCAAGCTGTAATGGAAAGCGATATGATGGAAGACTTTATGGAGGATTGGAGATATGAAGATGCACAAGGGCCAGGAGGAGAACAGGTTATCCAAACCAAAGATGGAAACGTATATGTTCCAGGAGATTTAGAAATGCCTTCTTATCAATCAATGCAAGATATTCCTTCAGATTTAATTGATACCCCTTTTAGAATTGAGGATAAAATATATATAAGAAAATCAGATTCTTTAGGTGCTTTAAGTGAAATTACTGAAGACCAGCTTAAAGATATAATGAAAAGCGAAGCCTTCCTAAAACAGTATGGAATAGAATTTGAAGGAGATGTAAAAACTATTGATGGAGATTTAAAAGTATTAAAACCTTTAGAGGAAAGATTTAAACCTAAAGAGTTTCTTTTTGGTAGAGAAGATGAAACTGGTTTCTTTAAAACATTTGGACAGGAAATGAAAGATGTCTTACTTGAAGGACCAGAAGCTAGAAGAAAGAGAGCTGTAGACAAATATAATAAAGGATTAAGTCTTGGTGGAGGTATTGATGCTCAAGATATTTTATCTTCTTTATTTGGTTTTATGATGCCAGGAGATAGTGAATAATGGCAAGTAGATTACAAGGATTATTAGGAGTTGCTCCTTTAGAAATGTTAAAGAAAAAAAGAGGTCAAGGAACCCTATCTATGAATACAGATTTACAAAACCAAGTTGGGTTTTCTCAAGGGGGATTAGCACCGCTTAATCAAGTGAACCCACTTCAACCTACAAGAGAAGGAAATTATCAACAAAACCAAATGAAAATCAGAGGATTTGAAACTCCTTTATTGGATGTAGATAGCTCATTTATTAGTGGTATAAATGACAAAGGAATTGTTGGTGGTATATCAGGAGAGATGGGAGGAGATTATGGCCAACCAGAAGGAGGGACAACAGAACCTATAGATAAATTTTATACAAAGTATGAAGACATGCTTTCTAGCTTTCTAAGTGCAATGCCTTCAGAGGAAGGACAAACACAGCTATTAGAATTTTTAGGAGAAGGGGGAGCTGGTGGTACTGGGTTAACATTGGAAGAATTTGGTGCCTTAATGGGTTTTGACATTAGACATATAGAAGCAAACACTCAAGGAGTTAAAGACAGGTTAAGACCTTTATATGAAGAATACCAAGCAGAGGGACATTTTTCAGGGCTGGAAGAAGAATTAAGAAATGCACAAGCATACAGAGGAGACTTGTTTGGAACAGTTACAGATAAGTCAGAATTAGAAGCTGCTTCGATTCTTAATATGACACAAGCAGGTTCAACAACTGGAGTTGTATCAGGTAGAAGAAGAGAGGTAATGGAAGAAGGTTTACAAACTTTAGATGAAGTATTAAGAAAACAGCTTGTTGATGCGGAGTCACAATATTTTGGACAGCTTGAAGGTGTATTCAAAAGTTATGTTACAGACTTCCAAGATACATTAAAGTCTGAAAGAGATAAACTATTAGAAGAACATTCTGGACTTACAGACTTATTAAACTATTATACCACTTCATCTGTAGAAGGTGCACAAGATTGGAATATAGGTACAGTAAAATCTGAAATTACATCAACAGCAAATCAAACATGGCAAGATATATGGACTGACTTTGTAAATGCAGGAGGTTCTGTAGAGCTTCAGAACTGGTTTGATTCTCAGTATAATGCAAATCCATCATGGAGCCCTTCACTTGCACAGATTGTAGCTTGGATGAGTAATTGGTTAGACAGTGGCTATGGAGACGGTTAAGGATAAAAACAAATGTCAGACAATAAGAAAACAACAATGTTAGATTTATCAGGCTCACCAGAGTTTAACTCTATTGCTGCCGCCGATGCACTTAATACTGTAAAAAATAGGCAGAAGAGCAATAAAGATATTAGAGACTCTCTTGACTGGGCTGGTCTTTTAAGTGGTCCTTTTGAACCCATAGGGATAGGAGCAGATGTTTTAAGCGGTATACTATCTCTTATAAAAGGAGATTATGAAAGAGCAGGCATGTCTGGAATCGGAGCTGTCCCTGGACTTGGTGTATTAGCAGGCACAGGTAAGCTTTTTAGAAAAACAAGGTATGAACCTCCAAAATATGAAAAAGAACTTTTTAAGGGGGGAAGGATAACGGAAGATGTAAATGTATTAAAAAATATAAACCCTTCAGATGCAGAAGAAGTTTTAGCTGCTATAAAAGCTCAAAAAAGAAATCAGAAGTTAATGCCTGAAATTCAAGACTTTAAAGAAAGAATGGGACCAGGTGAATTAAAACAAATATACAAAGAGATTGATAACCAATATGCTCCAGCAATTAAATTATTAAATGATATTATAAAAGCAAGATAAGGTATAGATATTATGGCAAGAAACACAACAAGAAATATTAATTTAGTTTATAGAAAACCTAGAGCTAGTATAGTTGAATCTATATTTGGAACTCCAAGAGAAAGAATACAGAAAGCACAGCTTGAAGCTGATAAAGGGGCTAGAATATTACAACAAGAACAAAGAAAAATAGAAACCACTAAAAAGAATTATACAAACCAAGTTATTAGCACTATCAATGCTATGCAAAATGCTCCTTATTTTCAACTACAAGATATGCTTGATACTCTTTCAGTAGAATATAGAAAAGTTCTTGATGATGAAACTATAGATAATACCCTTAAATTAGCACACCCAATTTTAGGACCAAGAAACCAAAATTATTACAATGCTTCAAAAGAAAATTATGATATATATAAAAAATTAAAAAACTCAACACATTCAGTAATGTCAAACAATGAAATACAAACAGCAGCAGAGTTAAAGTCTCTTGTATATGGAGTGAATCCAGATGGAGATTTAAAAGAACTAATAGATTCACAAGTAAAACTAGTCTCTTTAAACTTAATACAAAATGACTCAAATCTTAATGATATGTTTACTAAAGCTTCCAGAGAAACAGACAGAGCAAAGAACTTCCTTGCTGAAGCTTTAGCCGAAGAAGAAAGACACTTAAGCTCGATGGGTATGGGGAAGACGAACCAATCACGATTAACTAATGAAGCAAATAGAAGAACTTGGATTGATTTATCTGAAGGTGATAGAAAAGAAACCATAGAAAAACTAGAAGAGGCAAGAAAAGCAGTTAATAAATATGGAGCAGAAGTAGATAGCTGGGAAAGATATGAAGAAAACCCTTGGAACTTTATTAATGATAACATAGATATTCCTGGCCAACCTGACAATGATGGTGACTTAAGCCTTAATAATGTTTTAGATAACTTAAATAAAGTAGAGAATAGAGAAGACTTAAATAAAGTTATTGAGCTTGCATCTGATATGCAACCTACTCCACCAGTATTAGCCCAACAAAAATCTATACCTTCAGATGTTCAAATAGGTATAGAAAGCACACTAGCCCTTAGTGAAAAAGCACCTAACTTATTTACAAATCAGAAAGGGGAAGAGATACCTCTGGATGACGACACAGATTACGATGAACCTTCCGATATATTAAACATAACAAATATGATTTCGTCTATGTACGGTTAGGTTTATTATGCCAGACCAAACAAAAAATCAAGAATCTTTATTTCCTAGCTTTTATTATTCAGAGCCTACGGCCCTTGAAAAAGAACAATCTGAAATCCCTCGCTTCCATATTACAATGCCAAACTATTGGTCTGACTTATCAGCACAAGCTTGGAACTATACTGTTATGGTAAATGCTGCTGACCTACTTGGCAAAACTGGAGATGAAGAACATACAAAATGGTCAAGGTTTATAGACAAAGCTATTCCAGATGGTATGAAAAAAGCTCAAGTGTCTGATGATTTTTCAACATACAATGAAGATTTATTATTTGATGTAGGAGCAACAGCATTAAGCATGGTGTATGATGTTATTCCTATTGGAGTTGCTGGAGCAGTTACAGAAGGAGCTGGATGGCTTGGTGGCGGAGTTTATAAAATTACTCAAGCGGGAGCTCTTGCAAATAGAATAGTCAACAGACTTCCTAAATCAATAAAAACTCTACAAAAAGGCTTTAAAGCAAAAGGAGTAGGAGATGCTGTCAGTAATAAAGTTGCAAAAGAATTGTATCAAACCTTTAGTAAGCCAGAAGCATTAATTAAATCTGGAAATGTATTGGGAATTTATAGCGGAATGCACAATTCAGTAAGCCAAAGACTATATGAAAGAGATAGCGATGGTAATTTAATGTATGGGGTATATGCTGATGATGCATCTTGGAACAAAGCAGTAGACACAGCAGAGCTTACAGATGCTATGGTAGGTGCTTGGCAAGCTGGTTTTTTATTCCCTATTGGCGGAGCTGCTGGTAAAGGAATTTTTGGAGGAATTGGTAGTAAATTTGCAAACAAATATACAAGTGGAACAACACACAGGGTTCTTAGTAAAGCTACAAATGAAGCTGGAGACATTATTGGTGGTGGGTATGCATTTACCATACCTGAACATGGAGTATTGTCTGACCCTGAAGCTTTCGCACATTCAATGGGTGTAGTTGGTGCATTAAAAGGAATACACGGAACAGCTACCTACCAAGTAAAAAAAGTAAATAAAATTAGAGATGCTTTCAACAATAAACTTTCTGAAAAAGAACAGAAAAAAGCTCAAGAACTTACAGAGCTGGAGATTGAACAAGAATTAAAACAAAGCACTTTATATGGAGAGGGTGGAGAAGTTGTTAAATATGACGGTGTAACAGCTAATAATAATGTAAGATATAGAGCACAACAAGCTGATGGAACACTAGGGAAAACTCAATGGATGGGTGCAGAAAAGTTTTTTAATAAGTACGGAATTAATAAAGGTGAAGGGTTGCCAGGCGTTCAACTTCAAAAACGTATTCTTGAATTAGCATCTGAATTAGGAGCTAACACTACAAAACAAAGAAGAGAATTATTTTATAAAAATCAAAAACCAAAAATTGAAAAGAACTCTGATGGTCTTGATGTAATGCCTACTCAAAATAAATATAACTTATTAAGGACATTAGAAGCGGAAAAGATAGGAAGAGATGTTGTTAAATCAATACAGGCAGAGAAAGCAGCATCACCTGCAAGGCTTCCTATAGTTGGTAGATTGTTAGATTTTGCAACCATAGATATTCCTCAAGCTTTACAATCAACAAAGCTTCCACAATTTGTTCAGGCAACAGGAAAAATAATAGAAATAATAAGTAGTCCTGAAGCTAGGTTAAGAAATAAATTATTTACTGACCCTTTTGCTATCAAGATGTGGAGAGACATAAATGCACTACCATCTAAAATAGATGCTAGATTAGGAGAGATTGCATCAAAGTTTGGCTTACATGAATATATGAAGAATGATAAAATAAACTGGGATAATATAACAGGATATTTAGAAGGTTCAACAGGAGGGACTTTATTTGACCCTGTATCAAAAGCATTTAGAAAGACTTATGATTATGTAGGAACAAAGTTAAGAGAAAAAGGTATCATATCAGAAGAAATACCTATAGAACAATTCTATTCTCCTCATTATTTAAAACCTGAAGTAATGGAATCCTTACACAAATTACAAAGAGATGTAGGGAATGGTAGATTACCTGATGGTAATTTAATAAAGGCAGCTACAGAAAATTATAAATTAAACCCAGCTGAAGCAAAAGTAGTAGAGAAAGTTTTTAAAGATTGGTTAAAGACAGCAGATAAGGGAGCAAAAAAATATGTAAACTGGTTTATGAAAGAATATACAAAGGATGGGAAGGTAGACTGGAACTTAGGATTTAAAGAATTGAGTAGGGAATTAAATCTAATAGACTCAAACCCTATTTATAGCTTTTCAAAAGGTAGAACAACAGAAATAAAGTGGGATAATAAAAGACAAAGATATGATGCGGATATATTTATTACTGACGCTAGAGTAAATATGCAAAGATATTTACAAGATGCAGCTAGAGCTTTAGTAGAAAATGAAGTCTATGGTAAGAACAATAGCAGATTTAACAAAGTGTTAGAACAGCTAGAAATAGAAGGTAAACGTTCAGAAATAAATGTGTTAAAAGATTTAGAATCAACAAAAGTATATCACAAATTTTGGGATAAGATGTGGTATGAATACGGACCAGCAGGCAAGGTTGGGTGGGCAGCTAATAAAGTAATAGAAGGACTTAATAATGTAGGTTCAGGATTTTTAGTTTCTTTAGGTATGACACCTGTATTAAACTGGACTCAGCCTTTTATTTCTTATATGCTCACTCAAGGATATACCCCAGCTGCTAGAAATTTTGTAGAAGGGTTTGCAAAAAGAAAAGAGAATAAAGAGTTTCTTGAAAAGGCTGGAGTAAAATCAATTAATGAAGACAGTTATTATCAATTAATATATGGTGAATTTGGGGGAGCTAAAAGAGGATTTACTGCCAAACTTGCTAACTGGCTTTCAAAGAGACATTTAACGACAGGGTTTATGAACTGGTCTAATGTTCCAATCTTTAAAAGACTTACACTGAGAGGCTCTACACAAGCAGTGCATGAAGGAGCTGCTTTAGCTGGAATAAAAGATATAAAAAATCTTATGGATATTGCAGAAACTGGGAGAGGGTTTTTTGAAAGAACCCTGTTTTCAGATAAGGTAAAAAGAGAGATGGAAGCAGAAATGCACGGAGGAACTTTACCAGAGGGTTCTATAAGAATTGAAAAAAATAAAGCCATAGCAAGAGAAAAACTTCTTGAGGATTATAATATTGTTTTTCAACCTGGCGTTAAACTTACAAGAAGGCAAGGAGCAGAAGGAGCAATGTTCTTTGCAGATAAAACACAGCTGAAAAGAAATGTTGCTAGTGAAAGTTATTATCTGTCTCACCCAGCCTTTAGAGCTAATTTTAGATTGAAGTCTTTTGCCATTAAACAAACCAAGTTAATGCACGACACTGTTGCAAGGCATTTAGAATATGGAAATGTTCAACCTTTAATTAGGTTGGCAATAGCAGGTGCGGTTGGTAAAGAGCTTTTACAATTCCAAAATATGTTAAGAGAAGTAGCTTCTGGTAAAGAGCAGTTATCACCAGACGATGTAGATAGTCTTGTAGATGGATTAACAAGAGTTGGAGCAATGGGATGGTCTTTAGATTTGTTTGCAGCTGAAGATAGAAATAGACAATTCTTGTTTACAGTGACACCACTTTATTATTCTGTTGGTTCTGATTTAATGTTAGATTTTTCTACTTTTATGCAGGAGGGAAGACTATTAACCTTTGAAGAACAAATGGATGCAATGCCAGGAAGACTTGCTCCATATTTTGGAGACCCAACAAAATCTTTTATAAGAAGGTTTGAATCTTATGAGAGTGAAAAAGGTAGACTGGATTACATTATGAGAATGCAAAGGAATGAATTATATAATGATTGGTTAAGAGCAAATAAATTACAAAATCAAGAAGACCAAATAGAAGCAAAAGATAAAATACGTAAACGTATTAAAGATTGGGATGATGCTTATGGTCATATCTCTCCAATGGAAGTAGATGGAGATATGCTAGTCTATGTTATTAAAAGACTTCAAAGAGAACAAAGAAAAGAAATGAAAGAAGAAGAAGAAAAAAAGATAAGGTATAGATATTAATGTCAGATAAAAAGAAAACAACTGTGTTAGACCTTTCTTCTCCTGCTTTTAACTATGAAGCAGCAGCGGATGCTTTGAATACCATGCAATCTCAACCATATGTTTCTAGAGATGTTATGACTGGGGAATATAGCTTTGTGCATCATGTTCCAAAAGAAGAACAAGAAAGCAGAAGAGAAAAAGTTCATAAAGCATTACAAAGAATTGGTTTAGGAACCGCAGGATTAAGTATAGCCTCACCATTAACTGCATTTATCACTGAAGGCGTAGGAGCAACAGCTGACCTAGTAGATGGTATTTTATATTCATTAGAAGGAAAACATGGGGAGTCAGCACTCTCCTATGCATCTATTCTTCCTTTTGTGGGTGGCACTATTGCCGCTAAAAGAGTGGCACAAGAAGCAATAGATTCAGGGGATGATTTTCTATATGCTTATAGAGGTATAGCCGATATAAGTGAAGAGGGAGCACCTGAACTTGTAAAAAGAAGTCATAGGGTAGTGGACATTGATGGTGTCCCTACACATGTTGGGGGTAATATGGCACCTGAAGTAGGAACAAGAGAATTGCTTAGGTGGTATGGTGAAGTTCCATTTCAAAAAATAAACAGTCCAGGGTTTGCTCATGTTTTTGGTATAGACAATTCAAAACAAGTTTTACATGCATCTGAAATATATACAACAACAAGTCCTCTTACATCAATACATTATGCCATGAATCAAGGCCTTCATGGTAGTAGAGAAGGAATAGAACAACTTTCAAAAATGTTTGGAAATCAAACAGGGACTGTTATAAGATATAAAATACCAATGAGCCATATTAAAGAAATGGCAAACACGCCTATGGTTGGATTTGATACAGCTTCAGATATTGTAAGAAAGAGTGGCCAGAAATCTTTACATTCAAATGATTATTTTTTAAAGAGGCTTCACGGAATTGGAACTGGTAGAGCTTTACCGCCTGATATGGTCTCAGGATATTCGCAGGATATGGCAAGATTTGGTGGAAACATTTCAACGGACTTCAGAAATGTTGATGAGTTTAATTTACCTGGAAGTAAGTTCAGTAAAATCATTGAGCCAGGAGGCACAAATGTTGTTAGGTTTGATGCTGGTATACCCGATGCTTATGTTGATAAGGTTTGGGCACATAAAACATTTAAAGAACTGTCTTCCGTAGAAGAATTAATGCAAACATCTTTCCAAAATAAAAGCATACAAAGAATGTTAAAAAATAGAAACATTCCTACTGATAATGTTTACAAGGTAAAATCTCTTATTGACAAGGGAGGTAAATAATCTTTAAATGAGCCAAGCTTTGAACTTCCTTTTTTGATGTTTGCTCATATTTTTCCAACAGTCTGGTAGTTGATTTACTGGTGCAGTTGTTGAAGCAGCACCGCAATATAACTTTTCTTCACCATCCCATTTACCTGTCTTCCTATTATATCTGGTCTTACCGCAGAATATACAGCTCTTATTAATCTTTGGACATTTTTCAAACATTTTTCTAAATTTTTATCACGAGGATAGGGCTATATGGCCGTATCTTTTTTTATTTGATATAACTATAAGCTAAATAGAGTTATAGTTTTAGAGGTAGAACCTCGTTTGTTATTTTAATTTTTTGTATTTTTCGTGCAATTCTAGAGCAACAGCTGTTAGATATATAGATAAATCTAATAATTCTTCTATACTTTCCTTAAGATTATCTCTGCTCCCATCAATAGGCACCTGCTCTCCATACTTAACAGCACCTACATCAAGCCTTTGCTTAAGCATACATAATATTTTATCGTTGTTTTTCATAATTCTTATGGGGTAACTGGTGCCAACCGTTTGTATTTGCTTAAGTTTAATAACAAGGATAAACAGGATTGGTTACCTGCGACACTCCTTTTTTGTGCCATTAAGTTTTAAGTTAATATGTTACCCCAAATTTGCTGTCAAGGGAAAAGGAAATGAACATGATTTCTCAACTAACTAGGTAAGAGGTAAAACCCCTGACAGCTAAATATTAAAATGGTAAGTCGTCAACCTTATTTTCAGATTGTTTGACTTCTTTAGGTTGTGGTCTTGCTCCACTTCTCTTGGCTTCAAATGCTTCTTTCTCTTCAAACACAATAGAAATATATTCATTTCCGTTGCTAGCTGTTTTGCTCCAACCAGAAACATATCCTTCTACTCCATTGAATGTTACAACACCAATCGTTTTCCAGTTAGGTCTCTTTGGGTTGTCACCTACATCATTATGAAATAGGTTTGCTGTATTTGGTTTTGGTTTAAAATCACTCATTGTTGTCTCCTTTATTTAATGTGTTCAACAGAGGTAGGGTTTGCTGCTACTACTTTATCTTCTTCTTTTGGCCTTACCTTTGCCGCTTCTTTTTCTATGTCAATTCTTTTTTCTATATTCATTCTAATATTACGAAGGTCTCTTCTTATTCCTTCTTCAAGCTCATCCTTCATAGGTTGTCTTGCATAAACCTCAATCATATTCTCAAGCTCTTCAAGTCTAAACTTAAATGTTATTTGCATTTTAGAAAAATCCATCTTCATCTTTCTTTATCCTCGTCATTTAAAAATTTGTCATACCATCTTCTTTCTTTATAAGAACTTTCAAACTGTTCAATAAATATCTTTACTCTCATTGGACTAACCACCTGACTATTACAAATAGCACAACACCTTCCAGTATCAATAGGGTCAGCATTATGTCCAGGTCCATCAAATTCCTCCGAGCATATAATACATTTCTTTTTTTTCATTTCTTTTTTACCTTTATAAGTTTTACTTTTGCAATTCTTTTGTGAGTTTTAGAGTCATAAGACTTCATTAATTTTTTTCTATATTTTTTAACCAGTTCATTGTGTCTTTCTATACCAGCTCCTGTTATCTTTCCTTGTCTATACAATTCCCTATAGACATTAATCAGTGCTCTCATCTCCATCTTTAACCTCTTTCAAAAGTTTTAACATTAATAAGTATCTCTCTAAGTCAATAACTATCAAAGGTTTTATTCTGTCTGCTCTAACTACCACACCTATTTCTTTTTTTTCTGGTAGTAGATAAGATGGAATAGACTTTCGCATCTTACACCCATAGTAGTATCCATCAATTAAGATGTCTCCAAGTGGATGTTGTGCTCCCCCTCTGTCTCTATTGTAAGCCTCAAGGTCGTAGTCTTTAGCCAGATTTACTGCTAGTCTTTGGAGCTCTGCTCCCCTCTGCCTGTTCCTTCTTCCCCTCTGCTGATTTGTTTTTTTCTTTTTCAACTTTTCCCTCTATGAAATCTGTTAATTTCTCTACATCACCATTCATTTCTAAAAGGGAGTTGATAAGGAAATGTATGCTTGACATTTCATTTCGCATTATCAACACCTCTTTCCTAAATTCACCCAACACAGCTAACATCTCTTTGTATGTTAACTTTTTCTGTTTCTTTGTTTTCATTTAACAGCTATTGGATTGTCCACTTGCATACTAAAAGATATAGTAACCGTATCATCAGCTTCAGTAATCTCATCTAATAGTTCATGCACTTCATCTCTCATTTCCTCAATGCTTCTTGCTTCTTCTACTGGCTTTTCAGATTCTGTTTCAGCTGGATTAACCTTTACAGGTTCATCAACTTTCACTGGAACTTCTTCTTCAAGTGCTTCTTGTGTAGGTTCTAGTTCAACAGTAGGTTCTGGTTTAACTGCTACTCCAACAGTAGTTTTTAGTTCAGTTACTGGTTCACTACTTACAACCTCTACATCTGCACTACCGCAAGAAACTAAAAGCATTAAACAAAAGAATAAACTTAATGTGTTTCTCATTTGTCTTTCTCCTTCATGTTATCTTCAATGTCTTTTAAGACATCTTTGTATTTATCTAATTTGAAATAATCACTATACCACCAACTATATTTATTGGTTAGTATTTCATATAGCATATCATGTAAATCTTTACGATTCTGTGCTACTGAATATTTCAACTTGGCTCTCTTCATTCTTGCTCCATTCAGATAAGGCTAGTCCTACTTGACTACCAAATCCCCTGTTAAAAGCAAACCCCCTGGAACGAACAGCATCTATTGTTGAATGATAAGTTATACCTGTCAACTTATCTTTCACCTTTATTCTTGATGCCCCCATTTCTTCAGCTTGTGATAGAGCCAATTCATCAAAAGCTATTGCAGGAGGGGTTCGCAGAAAATGTTTAGAAGAATCTACAGTCTTGCTGAATGTATTTCCTTCAACAGTTCCTACTACTTTTTTTCCTAATCTTACTGCTTTACTCTTCATCTCTCTAAAGTTAGCCCTTTAATACAGTAAAACCAAATGAAAGTTTATTTCCTTATAAAGTTTGTTTTTTTACGAACAGCACCTGTTCCATACCACCAACCATTCCCATTCTTCCTAAAGACTTTGTTCCTGTCTTTAATATATTTAGGGTCTTTCAAACTCTTATAAGGAAACTCTCTTGGAGCTAACTTATGTATAGGGTTCCTGTTTTTATCATACTCTTTATCCGAAGACTTCATTTACTTCTTCTTCTGTAAGATTTGGATTGTTCTTATCTATTAACCCTTCAAGCCATTGTTTTGTTTTATCAATGGTCTTTGCATTAATACGATTAGTTTCTAACCCTTCTTTTACTTTCTGTTTGACATCATCTCCCAATCCCTTACACATACCACGCAGTATCACCGCATCTGTGCTTGATATGGGGTCACCACTTACTTTTACTTTTGCAGGTTTCTTTACAGTTTCCTGTTTTGGTTTAGGTTTTGCTTGCACTGTTGAAGCATCATTATCTTCATCACTAGCAATACCAACAAATGCTGATAGACTATATCTTCTAAAGTATGTAATGGCACTACCAACAGATTGATATACATTCATCTGTCTTGATTCTACTATTGGTGATAACACTACACTGCTTATCCATTCTCCTGATGTGTGCATGTATACTGTTCTAACACCTATCTGATTATCATGGCCTACTGGCATTTGAATAAATGATATTCCATGCTTGGTTAGTAAAGGTCGAAGATGTTTAACTAATGCATCATAAGATGTATACTTATACCCATAACCTTCACTGTCTTTTGCTATGTCTTCTATCTCTTTCTGAATGTTTGCTTGTGCTACTGCTAGATTCTTAATTGAGTCAGACATTCCTGTTTGTTCTATATTCATTATTTTTCCTCTCTTTTTTCTTGTTCTAACTTTAATGATTCTCTATCCTTTATTAGTTCATCATCAACTTTTTTCAATTCTTTATATAATTTTTTGTAAATCTTATCCTGAAATATAATATTATTTTTATTTAATTTCCCTTCTTTTCTTATATCCCATGCGTCATCTATAGGTTTAATTAGTTTATTCTTTTTCATTTTTCTTCTTCCCTTTCAGGTATTATATATGTTCTTTTATATTCTGGTAGACAATCTTCACACACCCTGTCCACTGAAATAATATCTTCATCATCATCAGAAGTCAATAGTTTTACCCCTTCATCCAATTCATCTTCGTCTTTATAACATTCAGAACAACCATCTAGTGATATATCTATCTCTTTGTTGCTAGAAAAAGCTCTTTTCAAACCTTCAAACCTTGCTGGTATTACTTCATAAAGGTTACACCAGAAGCAACATATCCCCTTTGCCACAGGTTCTGCATTATGTCCCCATATATCATTTGGATATGCACCACACAGGACACATTTATATCCATCATACATTGGTCTTGTTATATGTTTTTTATCTTTCATACTCTATATACTCCCTTACTTAAATAAAGTTCCCAACTTTTTTACTGGGAACAGGTTTACTGTCAACTCACAAGCGATATAATCATGTGGGTATTATGAATTAGAGTGAGGACTTGTTGTAAACCCATTGCCCAGCAGTATTATTTATTCACCTATCAAATGATAAGTAGCATAATGATTACCTTGTCCGCCAGAGGTTTCAATTACATACCCCTGTTGTTTTAAGGTAAATATTATACCTGAAAGCCTTGTTGCATTGTATAGCTTTATAGCATCCCAACTTGTAATACTTCCATGTTCTTCCAAGTGTCTTAAAACATATAGTGTTTTGGAAGGCCTTCCCCCATACATTGATATTCTCAATCTGCCTGTTTTAATATTACTATGTTTCTTTCTACCTGTATTATATGTTGAAGTATTGTCTGCTTTCTTTCTACCTGTTTCCAATGTCTTATGTTTAGACATTCCTGTTGCATAGCTTTTTCTCATTTCAACTCCTTTATCGTTTACTCCATTTACTTTGGCCTTTTAATCCACCTCCGCAGTGGTTAAAATAGCCACAATATTTTACATTACATTCCCATTGATACACAGGAGCAGTCCCAAGTTCTACCTCTGGTATCCCAACTTCAAATCTTTTATTGACATCTTTCCAATACTCGTAAGCCTTATCAATAAAGGAGATAGGGACATTCACTTCTCTCATTAATGAGTTATCTTTGTTGTAATAAATCAAAGCTAACTTCTTTAATTTGATACCATATTTTTCTTGATACCAATAAGCATATGTTCCTAGCTGTAATGCATAGTTTTCAGCAGGTTCAGGGTCTGGTGTTCTACCAAACAAGTTCTTCCATTTGAAACTATTGCAAGTCTTAACATCATACATAGCATCATCATCAACAATACATATATCAAAGAAACCTCTAACATTTATATCGTCAATCTGTATCTCCTCTTCAATTAATACATCAACCTTTTCTTTTTCCGCATGGAAAGTTAGTGCATCTTGTATATCATTATGCACTAAATCTCCAAGCCTAAACAATCGTAATGTATTCTCATCAATAGGTGTGCTTTCTACTTGCTCAACACTATTGTAGTATATCTTTCTCATACACATACCAGAAGAAGATGCATGAAACCAATGCTCTCTATCTTCATACCTATTGATACGATTTTCTTCATTAAGCTTTTGAAGATATGCTTTATATATATCTGTTATATTAAGCACTACCCTCTCCAAGTATGAAGATTGTATCTGACTCTACATATTTAAGTTTATGTAATCTGCAAACCCTCTTAATTATGCTTTGCAACATACCAAGAAACTTGTTTGCCTTTGGATTGTCAGGAACATTGTTCATCATCATCAATTCAAACTCTAACATGTTTATAATTTCCCTACATATTTCATTTGCTTTTTTATCTTCTAGCTTTTCAAAGCCTTGTATATAAGCAGATATGTCTTCCCTTTCCAAAGGTATGATAACACAATACTGGCCTAATTGTTCTAGGTCTGCTCTAAATTTAGCCTCTATGCTATCTACTTTATAATCTCTCATTTACTCCCCTTTCTTTTTTATAATTATTAGGCATTGTGTATAGGTTGTTTATACTCAACCCCCTAGGAATAATTTTAATCGGTTTTCTCTGGGTCGCTTGTGTCCTCTCGCAACCGAGTGGCTTGTTCAAGCACTTCTTTCCGAACCTAATAATTATTTTTTTGTTCTATTGTTATATATTCTTCTTGCTTCTTTTATTTCTTCTGGGGTATATCCATCTAGCGAAACAACTCCCCCTCTTTGAAATTCTACTATCATCTTATCAGAAAGTTCCCTAATTTTTTTATTAGACAAGTGTTTCTCATATAGACTAGTATTTGTCATGCCTGTATCCATTTTTTTCAGCTAACTTAACCAGCTCTTTTTTAGTGTAGAATTTCCCACTCATAAAATCATAATATTTTTTATCTGGCTCCTGTTTAGGCTCCTTAACTAATAAGGTTTGATATTGAACATGGGCAATATTTTTTACCTTTAACCACACCATTAATTGTGTCATGTTAATCATTAACATTCACCATGTTTAGTTTTTAAGTGTTGCTCTCTTTCATAATTCCTTTCCGAACAATCACTTTCAAGGTTTTCCACCTGTTTACGAAACTGGCTTTCTAAATCATCTGTGTCCAGACTATACCCATATTCCTCGTCAAAATTGTAATTCACTTTCAGTGTTATTTTTTCTTTGGTATCCATTATTTATCTCCTTTTATGTTTATGTTTTCAGGAAATCTCTCCCATGTATGTATTTTTTCTAGCAAAGATACCGCTAACTCTTTTCTTCCATACACTATATCGTGTGTGCCATCTGATATGTCACTGATTTCATCATCAGTTACTATATTATCTGTCAACCACTCTTTGATTGCCTGTATTATTTTTTTATTCATTAGTAAATCCTTTGTATAATCATGAATAAACTCATAATCTTCTTGTAGATTTTTTTCATCTAATTCCTCTGTTAACCTCTTTTTAAATACTCCCATTATTTCTCCTTTTTAATTAACTCTTTTAATAATTCAATCCTACCTTTTAACTTTAATATGTCCTCTTGGCAGTCCTTTGTCCCATAAAGATACTGCAATCTTTTTAAATCTATTTCTGATATATGTAATTCATGTTCAAGTTTACTCATTTTTCCTCCACTTTTACATTATAGCCTAATTGTCTAAATAGTTTTAATACCTCTGACTTAAAAGATTTATAGTCATTCTTTTTTACTTTAATTGTTATATAGTCTTTGCTCATTTTTATATCCTTTCTTTAACCTTATCAAATATATGTGTTTCTATTTGTTCTATATTAAACATAGTAAGGGTTTCTTGTTCTTCTTCGTCCCTCTCACCATTATTATATTCTAACCACTTATCTAAATTGTCAGTAATGGCAACAAGGCTTTCTTGCCCATCTGTTCCAGTCCACCTTATTAGATACAAGTCTTTATGTTCACTCATTTTTTTCTCCCTCTATCTTTTGAACACCAAGCAATAGATTATCTATATCCTCTGTTGTCATAGTGTTGTAGTTCGTCAGAGAAGTTATTAAAAACTCTATTTTGTTTTCCAGTTCTCTTGTGTAGTCGTCATGCTGTTCTTGTGTCATCATTTTAAATACATCATCTTTACTCATTTTCTTTGTCCTCTTTTTCTTTTGTTTCATATTCTTCTTGGAATGCTTCTTCTTCCGCTTTTGCTTTCTTTCCATAGTGCCAGTCCGCAGGCTCCATTGATATAACTATCTGTTCTGTATCGCTATCTACCCACATCTCCCAAGTGTAGTAATAGTCTTTATCTTTGTCATATCCAATAACATTTTTAAATACTATTGGGGCTTTATCATCAACTATTTTATCAGAAGCAAGATTTTTTATATCTTCAAGGGTAACTTGCCCTGTTTCTCTTTCATACCAATCTATTTTTTTATCTTTCATACTCTATATACTCCTTTTGTTAAATAAAGTTCCCAATTATTTTTTCTGCCTCCAATCTGGTAACTTTTTTATTTCCTCTACAATCTCTATTGCTGATAGTTTTTTTCTAAATCCAAACTTATGAAATACCATTATTACCTTTTCAAGAAGTGGTATTTTTGCTCTCATTTTTTCTCCCTAGTTATATTAAAATTATCACAATAATCACTATGCCAATCATATTGACATCTTTCATTTTTACATATTGGACAAACAATATGGTTTTTATTTCTTTTGTCTTTTAACCATTGACTTTCCAACATTGAAACCAATATATAAGAATAAGAATATTTGTTTTTGTCGCTATCCTCAAACCAAATTTGAGTATAGTCTTGTGTTTCTACCTGTTTTAAATTTGGAAATTTATAATTTATATATTCATTAATATCATTATTGTATATCAATATGTTATCTATATAATCTGGTATGTCTAAATCATACTTCATTTTTTCTCCAATAGTTTTATTGCTTTACTTATTTCACTGATAGTTATTTCATCGTCAGTATCTTTTAATCTTTCCAAAACGTCTATTAATATAAACAATACTTCTCTACTCATTTTTTCCCTCTCTTTTCTTTCTGTATTCATTAATCATTTTATTCATGTTCTCATCAGTCCATACCATACCATTTGACAAAAAAGATACAAGTTCGTTTTCATTTACCTGATACATAACCCACCATTTATCAGTTCCACTATCCCTAACTACTATATCTATAAAACAACACTCTCCACCTACAACAAAAACTATATCCCCTATCCAACTTGGGCTATCAGAGAAATAATTTTTAATCATAGTCATACGATTTTTGTCAATTTCATAATCATCTTTTGTAATACCCCAGTGATTATATAATGTTTCACTTACCTCTTTATATATTTTATTATTTACTTTCATCTGTTCTCCTTATTAGTCAATGTGAAAATGCACTCTATCGTTCCTGTATATATAACCAATAGTTTCTCCACTCATATCATCTATTCTGTCAATGTCTATATAGTAAGCAAAGTCTGTGTTTGGCTCTTTCTTTTCCCACTTTTCACAAAGTTCCTGTGCATAACTATCAGTTTCGTAACCAAAGGGAATAGAACAAAATTCCTCTACCACATTTACTTCTACATTTACTTTCATCTCTATTGTTTTTCTACTCATTTTTTCTCCTTTATAAAATTATTTCTTACTCTATATAATACCTAAACCAAATAAAGTTCCCAATTATTCAACCCCTATTAAAACTACTTCTCCAAAATGTTCATAACCACTTTGTCCTGTGTCATATACTTCAATTTTATGTAACCAATAATTTTCCATATTCAAGTCTGGATTGTTTGGGTTATTTTCTAACACTCTAACGTCAAGAGTTTTATCTTCAATCTTATTGAGTTCATTTATTAATTCTCCTACTTTCATTTTTTCTCCTTTATTTTTGTTCTATCTTTCAAGATAAAGATTATTATCCTTATCCACTTTATCTCCATATACCCTCTGTGTTGCTATCCTGTTTAGATATTCAAAAGGAACAAATACTGCTCCACTATCTCCCATATCATCAGTAATTAGATATTCTACGTCTGGGTATTTATCTTTATCCATAAATTTCTGGCTATCTGGCCAGTATATTAATTTATAGTAGTCATCTACTCCATGTTCGTTACTCATTATTTTATCACTCATTTTTTCTCCTTTATTTTTGTTAGTTATAAAAACTTTCTGTGCAAAAAGAAAACTTACTAACAAAGTTTTTTTCCTCTTCTTCCTTTACCAACTACAAGAATAATAAACTAATTTACCTTTATTAAACCTATCTCTTGCATACTCTACAAACTCTAAATCCTGTTTTCTATACCAATTTAAACTATATTCCTGTGTTTGATGCCCCCACAAAAATCCCCCATCACAAAAATATTCACTATAATCAGTATTAACTGCTTTTTCCAACTCATCAATGTCGCTTGGTTTTAATCTAATTCTGTTATACTTTCCAAACTCTATTGGATACCAACCATTATCACCTCTTTGAATCCATTTATGTTTGAGATTATGTCTTTTCATGTATAATCTTGTCATAAACTCCTGCAATCGTGCGTGTTTTCTCCATGTAAAGTGTCCAACCCCTAAATAACTATGCTTTATTGTTTTACCCTCTGGATTTTCAAATTCATAAGTGTATTTATGTTTTAACTTTCCTCCATGTGCGTCTAATCCCATTTTTTTCTCCTTATTTTTCCTTTGTTATCATGTCTGTCCACTCAACCCACTTACAATTATTGGCTCTTTTAAGACATCTTTTTGCTTTCTCTATATCTTTATATTCTCTAATTCTATGGTAATCTTTATCGTATCCAAACAAGAGATAAGGATAAGATTTCCCAAAATGTATTTCATAAATTTTTACTTTATTCATTTTTTCTCCTCGTCTTGTATTTCAATTAATCTGTTTATTTCCATTTTTGTTTTATCTGATATTTCAAATCCAAAATCTAGCCAACCCTCATCATTTATTCTATTAGAAGAAATAACTTCTGGCGTTCCTAAATTAACATCTTCTTCATCAGTCCACTCTACTCCTATAACATAAAATCTTATTGGAGTGTCGTCGTGAACATTTTTTAGTATTTCTTTTAACTCTTTTGCTTTCATTTTTTCTATCATTTTTTTTCCTTTTGTTTATTATATATACTCATATTAACAATTAATGTTCCCAATTTACCCATTATTTTTGTTTGCATTCATTAATTCCACCATATCTGAACCTGCAATAAAATCAAAATAAATATTAACTTCATTATTGAAATATTTAGTTTCTATTTCATTTAATATATTACTTATTTCTGCCCATTCTTTTTTTGATAGCTTCTCATTTATAACTTTATACTCAAACTCTTTTTTAACAATTATTTTCATATTTTTTCCTTTTTTTTATTGTTGCTTACTCTATATATGCCAATCTATAATAAAAGTTCCAATAAAAAAAGAAATACTTTTATTTTATGACGATAAAAAAATAAGATTATAAGCCCCCCCTTTATTATTTATAAGGGGTTGATACCAATTAAAAAAGATATTCCTTTTAAGGTATCATTTAGGCCTTACAATAGCCTGCTATATAAGGAATTAAAGATTTTTTTTATAAATATGGGAACATTATTTAGTTTTAGTAGTAGTAAGGGATAAGAAATCTTTTCATTAAAATAAAGAAAGTAGGTTGGAAATGAGTAGAAGAAAATATAAAAAAACAATATATCCTTATTGGGTGGAAATTCCTTTGTCTTATGATAACTTTGGTAATGTTGTAGAGTGGAAATTAGAAAAAGTAAGAGATTATAAAGATAAAGTTTCTACTAATAAAGAAATTATTAAATGTAATCAGATAGAGAAATTTAGACAAGAAAATCCTAATATTGAAAATTTTTGGGACGAATTTTGTTATAGAGATGATTATTCTGATACGCAAAAAGGATATTATTGGAATAAATCATCATTATTTCCAAGTAAGAGATAAGATTATAATAAATAAGGAGAATAAAACAATGGGACGAATAACAAAAGAACAAATAGAATATCAAGTTAAAATGTTAAATGAGGATATGGGAAATAAAACAAAATCTTATGAAAATGGCAAGTCAAACATAGGAACTTATACAATAGATTATTCTTATGGTGGTTGTAAATTACATCAGATAGTTAATACTGGTGGTGGTGTTGTAGAAATAACGCATAGTAGATTAACAAAAAGAGAATTATATTATGTTGTTAACGCTATGAATAATTTAACAAGATATAAAAAATTAATAACAACTAAACAAAGAGGTATAAAATGAAATATGCAGTTAAAGTATCAACTCAAAACAAAAGTAAATCTTTTATATTTTTTGAAAATGATAATTTAGATATTTATCAAATTCAAAATAAATATAGTCAAATGGTTAATAAATATAAT
>VTLG01000586.1_pt1 | contig 48397 bp, 37 predicted proteins | sample 4694571 | NCBI WGS metagenome assembly VTLG01 (sample SAMN12604809, study PRJNA352737) | marine metagenome | biome: ENVO:00000447; feature: ENVO:00000209|ENVO:00000569|ENVO:01000036; material: ENVO:00002151; isolation source: viral sequences binned using virsorter ... | reverse complement strand
AACTCAGATCCCAAAAATAATGCATCTGCTGCTGCAGCTAACGGTAATGCTACTCGTCCTAACATTTTGAATGCTGAACCACCTATTGCACCAATACCTCCCTTTACAGATTGTATAGCACCACCTGCAAGTTGAGTTCCCTTACCTGCAAGTTGAGTAGCTTTTGTTGCAAACTTACTTTGACTAAGTCTTTTCATCAAGTTAGAACCACGACCTTTCATCTTATCTATGATTCCAGGACCTCGAGGTACTCTAGCTGCTCTACTTTTTTTCATTTGCATTGCGCGATCAAAAACAGATCTTCCGCCTCTAGTTCTTCTTGCTCTATCTCTAAGGAAACCTCTACCTCTTCCACGGAACATAGTTGCTATATCACCCAATAAACTCAAGCCTTTTCCAGCAAGTAAAAACGATAGGATACCACTGACTAAGCTTGCAATCTTTGCTAAGTAACCATCCTGTATTGCAGCAGATTTTTGTAGATCTCCTAATGTTTTTAATTGTTTTTCAGGAACAGATCCTTCTAATTGTGCTCTTCCACCCTTCTTCATCATTTGTGCTAACTGATCAGTGGATAATCCAACAGCGTCAGCTAAAGACTGCCTTTGAATAGCATTCATTTGTTGGAATTCAGCTTCGCTTCCAACCTGTTTTACAATCTCCTTCATAGCACCTTCCATGTCATTATTAAGTGCTAATGTACGAGCTCTATCTAAATTTAATTCTTTACCCAATAATACCGATGCTTCAAACTCAGAAGCTATAGAAGATTCTAAGTTTAACAATCCATCCATAACTTGACCAACAGCACTCAATTCTAAACCAAGTCTAGCTGCTTGAACTGCTGCTCTTGCCATTCCTTCCGCTGTACCGTCTGAAAACTTTGCTAACACCTGAGCATTTTGTGCCATATCTTCTAATACCTTTTTAGGTGCTACCTTATTTTGTCTAGCAAATTCTGCGGTAGCATTAAGTGCAGCTGAAGCTTGCTCCCTAGTTAAGTTTGTAGTAACGAATAAATTATCTGCTAATTCTGCTACTTGAGAAGCTGCCACTCCATAATCTAAAGTTGCTACTGCCTCATTAATTCCTATAGTCATATTTTGCATTAAAGCTAAATCACCACCTACAGCTGCTGCTGTCGTTGCTGCTTCTCTTGCTCTCTTTGCAACCTGTGGTGCAAGACCCATAGATTCCATAATACTTGAAGCAGGCATTGCAGCCATCTGTTTACCAGCTTCCTTAACAGAATTTACAAGCCCAATACCAACCTCTTCATTCATCGACCTCGCCGCTGCTTCAACCTTTCCAACCATTTTTTCCATGACACCCATAATACCTATAACAACGGCAGCAAGCGGACTGGCTTTCAGCATTTCGAACCCATCTTTAATCTTGTCTACATATCCCGACAGATCGCTATAATTATCCTCTAACTTCTTAGCTATGGATTGCTGAGCTTTCATAGTTTTTAACTGTTGAACTTGTTGTTTTAATAAATTTTTAGCGTTTTTACTCAAACCCCTTGTTAACATTCCATTTTTTAAGTTCGTCTTAGCTTGTTCAAGCATCGTATCTAAATCGGCGGTCATAAAAGCAGACTTAGATTTCATAACATCCAATATTTTGTTTTCACCGTCCATCATTTTATTGATAAGTTTAGTCTTAGACTTATCACCAGAAATCATTGCATCGGCTAATTCATCACCTAATAATGCAAACTGTTTACCAGCTTTTGATGCTTCCTTTGCCATGTCCCTAAAGAATCCACCCATATTTCCAGCTTCAGCACCAACCTTACTAACTTCTTTTACAGACTTAGCTATACCCTTAACCATATCATCAGTTGACGATACGATTGCATCCATTTCCTTTCTGACTTCTTTTAATTTAGAACGGTATTCCTTTATATCGCGAGTTCTCTCACGAGTTTTAGCAGTATCTTTAAGGTTATCGTTTTGAATCTCTTTAACTAATCGAGCTTCTTCTTTCTTTAACTCATTATATTGCTGCTGTAAACTTACGTCGTTTTTGCTTATTTGAGGCACACTAGTTTCCTAGTAATTATATTATATGTTTTGATTCAAAGGCTTTGGCTAATTTTTCAATTCGATCGCGTTTTTCCTTTGGAAGTTTAGAAATTGTTTTCTCAGCTTCTGCTGCTCCCTTATCAACTAATTTTTGAAGTTTCTCAAACTCTTTAGCAACCGATGGATCCATTTGACTGGCTTGATTTTTTATTTTGTTAGCCCTTGACTTCTCACCCCTCAATGAGCGATAAAGAAAACCAGCTAACGCACCAGTTAGTGCTCCTTTAAATTCTCGTACGAGTTTTTTAGATTGTGACATGGATAACTCCTTGGATTTTACGTATTAATACATGTATAAATATGCAAAAACGGAATTATGTTTAGCGTCTTGTTGGCGGTCTAGCGACACTACTAGTTGTTTTTTTCGAAGCTTTATCCATCTGTTTCTGTTCATTTTCTTTTTGCTTCACTAGTTCGTTAGTGTAAAATCTACGCAGATAGATAGGCATATCGTATACTTCAGAAAACGAGAATGCTCCTTCACTGAAGTAACAAAGTTGGAATATGGATTCGTGGACGTTGGGCTTATATTCCGGGGCTATCGGGAAGGCCAGAAGAAATTTGTTGATATAGGAAGATCCATTTCAGAATTTTCCCCACAATTAGGACATCCATAATATGTTGTAAAGTCAACATCTGGCATCTTCTCTATCATGTGATCTCTTAAGGCTCTGGAGTCTATAGCGAATAATTCATTCTTTATAAAGTTAGCAACTGTCTCTGTAGAATCATCTCCGTCTACCGATACAATCTGATAGCGAAGTCTAGTTGTCATTTCAGGACTAATTCCACCTGATATTTTTGCCAATCTAGTTACTTCTTTATCAATTGCTTTTTCATCTTTGTGTGTTATGAATCTAAATTCTACTTTTCTGTTGGAGTTTGGAAGTGTAAATTCATACTTGTTATCTCTATTCAAGTACCCTTCATCAATTTCCTTATACTCAAACGACGTCAAATCAAAAGAACAATCTTTTTCTGTATTACCACACTCCGGACAATCAACATCTGTGACATAATCTTTACCGTAGCCCAGTACCCTAGCTGATAACATTACTGCATTTTTGTCCCCAATATACAGGTCATCGTAGTTTACATCGGAAATAATCATAGATTTTAGTAGTTCATCTATTACTACACCTTTCTTGATTAGATTAGCAGACGTAAGAATGTCTTCTTCCCTAGCTGTCATATACTTTATTTCTATTGTACCCTTTGAAAGAGGATGTCCTTCTGGATACATTAGTCCCTTAGTTGGGAGATCTATGATCTCACTAGGAAATTTAGGTTGTTGTGGTTGCTTCTGATGAGTCGACGTAGACTCCTTCTTGGGCGCAACTTGCTGTTTACTATTTTCAGGCATTATAACTCCTTAACATTAACCTTTAGTAATATATATGCAGTAACACGAATAAAACGCAATTATTCTAGCAGGTAGTCATTTGAAGAATGCCACAACTTCTAATCACTACCGATATTTTTAGTAGTCTAAATTAGAACTGTAGTATTGCGTAGTCGTATCTAAGTGTACATGTGATTTCTACTGGATCTGTTGTACTCCAATCTAAATCACCAAATGTAGCTGACTGTATATAAGCACCTACTAATTGCCATTCTTCGACGATGTCTCCAACTGGACCTAGTAGATTAAATGTTACATTCTTCTTGTAAAAATCTGAGTATCCGTCTCTACCTGTTACGGATTCGTGTGATAGTCTTACCCATTCCATTACTGCTTGTGCAGCTGAAGGAACAACTGGGTCATAAAGTGTTATGTCTAATGTTTGCCATTCCCCTTTACCCTTCACATATCTTTTAACGTTTATGTGATCTAAAGCAACTTCTTCAAACTCAATGCTTGGACGAGATGCAGCTTTAATGGTATATGCAGGAATACCTTCAACATACATGATGAACCTATTTTGGACTTTAGGTTCAAATTGTGTGAACATTATATCGTTCGGATCGATCAATTGTGGCATTCTATTTCTCCTAAATAAGAATTTTTATATTCGATTATAAATATCGTTTTAATCAAAAAAATAGCATATAAAACAAAAAAGCCCAGCGTATTAAACTGGGCTTTTTCATTATATACCTAATTTGAATTAGCTTGGGAAGCTAGCTCCAGTAGGTTGTACTACGAAGTCGAGTACGATGAACTCAACCGCTCTAGCAGGCTGAACAAATATTTGTCCAACTAACTGGTTACGATCGATCACATCAGGTGTATTATTAGAATCGTCCATAACAACTCTGAAAGCAGTCAAGCCTGAATTTGCTTGTACTGATTCTAAGTAAGGATTAACGATGTTCAAGAAACGATTTCTAGTAGCTACTGTATTATTTTCAAATATCAAGTAGCGTGAAGAACTCGCGATGAACTTCTTGATTCTAATTAACAATCTACGTACATTGATTCGATCTAACGCTGAAGGCTTTGCCTGCAATGTTTTCTGACCAAATACAACGACTCCTTGACCTGGGAATGAAGCAATAGGATTAACTCTATCTTCGTAAAGAAGATCACGTTCTGCGTGAGTCAACCTTGTCTTGGCTTCAATTACATTTGTCAATCCACCACGATTAAGACCAGCTGGTGCAAACCACTCATGTGCTACTCTATCGTTTTGTGAATAAACTCCAGGTATTACCACTGAAGGTGGTACCCAAGTTGGTAGATTAAGACTATCATCTAACACTTTAACCCATGGATAATATGCTGCAGCGTAGTTTGTATCTGTTGTAGAAACTGCACTTGTTGTAGCACTTATTCCATCAGCGTAAGCAGAAGGATCGAATACGAAGAAAGCATCTCCTCTATCTTCAACCATCTGAATACCATGGTTAATTGGGTTTGGATGTAGTGTATAAATAAGACCAGGTGTCGCTAACATGTTAATGTCAAATTCATCCTGGTTACTAACTGCATTCATAGCTCGCTTATAAGCAACTGATCCACTAGCTGTAGAAGTAGAACAATCAAATCCCTGCTGGTTAGTAGCAGAAATATCAGATCCTGTTTTCTTCTCTATAGCTGGATTAGCACCATCAAATCCACCTTGGAAAGGTACAAAGAACTTATGCTGAGCAACGTTTGAGGTTCCTAAAGCTAAGTTACTTGCAGATGTTGCGAATGTAGAAGATCCACCAAAATCAGCAGCTGATGCCGATGGGTGACCTATTTGATCGCTCAAACTGAATGATACGTTGTTATTAGCAGCTGCACGGGTAGACAATGCATCCAAAAAGTTTCTATTTTGAACTGTTGCAAAATCTAATCCGTAGAACACTGTAGTGTCAAACGCGTTAGTAGAAGGGTTGGTCTGCTCACTAATAAAAGAAGCAGCTGGAAATGAAGTACAATTTGATCCAGTAGCAATAGGCATTTGAACTGCTGAATGACCAAAAGGTACTAATGCAGGTGATACTGCACCCTTCTTAACTTGATCATAATTGCTTATGTAAATGTACTTAGACATATTTGGCCAATCGCCATTATATGTTAGTTTTCCGTTTGCATCGATTGTTACAAACCTATCACCAATCTTTCTAACAAAGAAGTTCGCAGATTCTGGGTCTAAGTTAAGATTGTCAAACTGTTCAACGATAACATCATCAGCTGGTTTGAAAGACTGTTCATCCATCTCTCTAACCTGAATTGAGAAGCTACCATAATCTGAACCTGCTATAGTTCCAGCTTGCTTGACATTCAATATACCAATCTTATATTTTTTATGAGTTTCAACTTCACCATGTGACCTTAATTCTACTTTAAATAAGTTGGCAACTGAGCCATTTATTTTTTGAGAATTAATGTATGGTGTTTTAGCATTTTGATAATCTTGACCAAATGCTTGACCTGCACTGACAATATCTATGTTTACTGCAGCACCACCACTACCTTGACTTGATGCAGCACCCTTAAAAATTTTATATAAGTAGAAAGGTGTTGCAGCTCCAGCCGCGGTTGTTGTTGAAAGTGGGTTGCTACTTAAGACATTCTCAACGTAGCTTGCGTCCGATGGGTCTAAGGATGCAGAAAGCGTGTAAGATCCGGTTGCCACGCCAAAGTTATTGAATACACCAGAAATGGTACTACCACCAAAGGCAGCTTCTCCATTAACAGTTGCGTTCGGTGCCAATACAGCATACCCTGTATAAGCTGAACCAGATGATCCTGATTCATGAGCACCAACAATTACATGACCGGTCGAATAGCCTCCTAAACCTAAAACCCGGACAATAGTGACCGTTCCAGCACTACGTAGATACTCGCGAACGGTAAATGGGACGTATAAATCTTGATCAAGACCTCCAAACATCTCCACAAATTGATTGAAATTTGAAACTGTAGTAGGAACAAAAGCTGGACCTTTTTTGGTTGGTCCAATCATTGCCGCTCCAATTTCAGCAATACCTTGTGGAAGAAAGGAGAGATCTTTTTCTCTGGTAAATACACCCGGTGAGACGATTCTCTCAGCCATTATTTTTCTCCGGTTATTAGTTTAAAATTTTAAACAGCGCACAGCGATTCACAAATAAATATATTGTGTAACGCTCAAAACGCAGTTATCTTTTTATTCTTCTGTATTTTGAACTGACGGCGTAAAAACTCCAGATTCAGGATCTAAACTTCCTGCTCCATATTTTTCATTTAATGAAGCAGCAGTTTCCTGTTCCTTTGTATTCAGGTCTTGTAACTCAGCCATTAATTGGTCTTCCAATTCTACCAATCTTTCTGCTTGTCTTTCGTGTGCAATTTGTTGCATCTTCAGTCCACCCATACGAAGTTGTATGTTTTGATAAGCAGCCTGAATTTCCTTTAGACCTGTTAGTTCTTCGTCAGTAAATTTAACATCTTGTGCCATTTTACTCTCCTATGTTTATTTCCAATAAAGCCAATTATTCCATGGTGGTCTACCAACTGGCTTTCCTCTTTTTAATCCGTGTCTATCAAGATTAAAATGAAAACTTATTGATATTCTGTCTTCTAATGCTAAAGCGTTGTGATACTGAAAACGTGGAATATATAGTAAATCTCCAGCTGACAATTCGTATTCTGCCATTACTGTGTATTCTCTATCTTCAATTTGACTTACGCCTCCATTACGTTTGTTTTTATGTTTAGGGTTTCCAAATTCATTGTATAAAGTCCATTTTACAGATCCTTCAACATGTACTAAAAAGTTATCTGTACTATCAGCATGCGTTGGAAAACTTACAGAATCCCGTACTGGAGAACAATATAAGTTTGCAGTTCCTCTACCGTAGTATTCTTCTATTGCATTACAAACCTTAATCATTCCTGGAGTTTGGTACTCTTGTAATGCTAAAATAAAAGTTTTACCCTTTTTCCATAAATCATAAACTTGTTCCTTAGTAAGTGGTTCTTTATCATACATTTTTTTCTTACACCACTTATCTCGTAAGTTATCGTTATATGCTATTATTTGTAAATCCCCACAATTTTTTGGAAAGCCATTCATATACTTGTCAAAATCATTCCAATTATATATCCACTCATACCTAGACTTATCTCCTCTTATAACAAAATGTTGCTGTGCATCATAATGCTTTTGAAAATCTTCTACAGAGATTGGATCAATTATGTCTTTAAAATTTAGCATCTAATAATTCTGCTTTTCTTTTCTGTACATTAATATATGGATCTCTATTCCAAACTGATATTTCACCAACTTCGATATGTGGAGGTTGATTTATACACCATAAAATTATGTCTGCCATTTCTTCATAAGATAAACTTGGTAAATCAGAATCTAGTAAACCAGGATTTATGTCAATTATTCTACATTTTTTATCTGTATTGAAACGTAAATTATTTGATAAATGAGATAAAGAAGCTTTAGAAGCTGAATACATAAATCCCTTTGATATATTATCGTATTTTGCTCTACTGATTATATTGACTATTGTTTTGTCTTTATACTGCCATTCAGTAAATACTTCCATCAAAAGTTTAGTTTGATCGAAATGTGGATGAGCATTGTTTATGAATAAATCAAAATGTGGTAATTCAAATATAATTTTTGCTCGTTCATAGTTGTTAGAAACATCATAATCATTACTTGATGAAAAGCCCTTTACGTCGTCAAATCGACCATATAGTTCCTTTCCTAAACCGCTAGTGTGTCCCGTTATCGCTACTTTCATAGTACTCATTAATTAAATCAAAACTTGGTTGTCCAAATAAAGTTCCACCAACTGAACATTTGTTACAAGGACTTGAACTCCTATCTCCCTTAGATAATCTGTCCCTAATTTCTTTCATCTTATCACTCATCCATACATCGTATAGGGATTGTTTAAGAAGGTTTCCAATAATTATTTCTCTTCCCCAATCGTTGGAACAAAATAAAACGTCACCATTCCAATCTACAAACATTTTGTAATATGGATAATAACATTTAGAACCTTTAAGGTTTTCTACTTCATCTTCATCTAAGTCTAACCATGTTATTGTTCCACTTCTATTATTTAATTTAAGACCGTAATCCTCTATTGCTCCAACCCAATGTGCTCGCAAACTATATCTACTAACTGGAACCTTAGCATCTTCCATTATCTTTGTAAAATCATCGGCTTGTTCTGGTCCATCGTATAAATTAATATACAACATATCTAACCCTGCATCATATAGAGAATTTACATTCTTAGAAGTTAAAACATCACCGTTAGTATTACACTCCAACCAATTTTTGGGTAATACCAACCTAAAGTTCTTAATAATTTGTGTAAACTTTTTGTTTAGTAAATTTTCCCCAAATCCACTGAATGATATTCTTCCAGTATAATCTGCATCTTTTAATTTTCTAGCGATATTAAAGGCATCTTGTGGAGTCATATTTAAATTACGATTAGGATAAACCTCTGGATCATGTCGTGGACAAAATACACATGTCCTATTACATAATTCAGTAGCATTAATTTCAACCGTTAAAATACTATCCAACGGATTTTTGCTATTTTTTATCCTATCTAGATGTATTTTTTCTTGTTGCTTTCTGTATTCTAGAAAGGAATTAGCATCATGTAGAGTCATAATTTATTTTTTTCTAGGAACTTCTATGTACCAATTTTTATAGCTATTTCTAGTTTCACGTATGAATTCCAGATACTTATCCATTTTCAATCTCCAATTTGGATCTATTTGTGGACAAAATACTCCAGATTTATAACTAGAAAACGTTTTGTTTATCCAATCGATTCCTTGACCGCTTGCTGCATATTCAAAAACAAACTTATTTATATGATAAAACGATGACATAAATAAGTCTTGCCATACATCAGTCGTATCTATTTCCTTTCCCAAACAGAGTGCAGTTGTTGCTGTTTCACTTAGATGCGTAGTATGCACAACTTCTGATTCCATAATATATTGATAAACGTCTGCTTCCCTAGGTAACACGCTTTCTTGACCAAACAAATCTTTTATTTCTCCAATTATTGTATGATTCGTAACTGGGTGGGGTTTAAAATAAACGTCATCAAACCAAGTATCGTGAATATATCTAAGCTTATTTAAACACTGTCTTTCTTTTATTTTGTTAGATCCAGCTAAAATTACTATGTGTTTTCTAGGTGGGTATTTGTCGAAAAAGTTTTCTCTATCTTGGTATTTGTTTCCCTGACCAGCCTCAACACGCGATTTTATATATCCAGCGTAATCTAGAACTTCGGAATCATCATCATTAAAAAATGCCTGTTCCATTTGCCAAACTCTAAGCATACTATTTAATGGGTGGACAATCATAGTGCCCGCATGTTCCGTATAGTTTAATGTTCTAAAATATGGCATTTCTTCTGCCATTACATCGTAACTGGTTTCAAACTGTTCTTGTCTAATCCTTCTAAGAAGTAAACTTTCTACGTCTTTAAACGCAGTGATATTATCGTTTTTCTTTAGATCTCTAATTCGTTCATCTAAAACTTTTTTGTTAAACATTTCTGACATACGTAACTCCTTAATATTATAACATTGTACAGAAATATATATGCTTTATAATAGTCAAAAAGCTTAATTACTTTTAAAAAATCCAGTTTCCCTAACAGTTATAAACGACGTAGTAGTAGATCTACTAGTAGATGTAGACCTTGTTGTATCTGTTGATCTTGTTGTTTCAAAGGTCGTAGTTGTAGATTTGCTTGTCTCATACGTTGTAGTTGTAGTTTTCGTAGTGTTAAACACGGTATCAGTAGACTTGCTTGTTTCGAAAGTCGTTGTGGTAGTCTTATTAGTTATACTACTTGTATTAAACGTCGTAGTAGTTTCAAACGTTGTAGTTGTAGTAGTCGTTCTGTTCGTGATACTACTAGTTTGGAAAGTAGTCGTAGTATCAAATGTTGTGGTTGTAGACGTAGTCTTATTAGTAATACTACTCGTATTGAAAGTTGTTGTAGTAGTAAATGTCGTAGTCGTACTCTTGTTTGTTATACTAGATGTATCGTATCCAGTTACATACGTTGTTTCTGTTGTTCTATTAGTTATACTACTTGTGTTGAATGTTGTAGTTGTATTAATAGTCGTTTCAGTAGTAGTCGTTCTATTTGTAATACTGCTAGTATTAAATGTCGTAGTTGTAGCGTACGAAGTTTCTGTTGTTCTATTAGTTATACTACTTGTTTGAAATGTAGTTGTAGTTTCGAACGTTGTGGTTGTAGTAGTCGTTCTGTTTGTAATACTACTCGTATTGAATGTTGTAGTCGTTTCGTACGTAGTTTCTGTAGTAGTCGTCTTGTTTGTAATGCTACTAGTTTGAAAAGTAGTCGTAGTATTATATGCAGTCGTAGTGCTAGTAGTCTTATTGGTTATACTACTTGTGTTGAATGTTGTAGTTGTAGCATAAGTCGTTTCTGTAGTAGTTGTTCTGTTTGTAATACTACTTGTGTTAAACGTGGTCGTGGTAGCATACGTAGTTTCTGTAGTGGTTGTCTTGTTTGTAATGCTACTAGTTTGAAAAGTAGTTGTTGTTTCAAATGTAGTTGTAGTGGTAGTCGTCCTGTTTGTAATACTACTAGTATTAAATGTAGTTGTTGTAGCATAAGTCGTTTCCGTAGTAGTCGTTCTATTTGTAATGCTGCTAGTATTAAACGTTGTAGTAGTGTTAATAGTCGTTTCTGTAGTAGTCGTTTTATTCGTAATGCTACTTGTATTAAACGTAGTGGTCGTATTAATTGTTGTTTCAGTAGTAGTCGTTTTATTCGTAATGCTACTTGTATTGAATGTTGTGGTAGTATCAAACGTAGTAGTCGTAGACGTAGTTCTGTTCGTGATACTACTAGTTTGGAAAGTTGTTGTAGTATTAAATGTCGTAGTCGTACTCTTGTTCGTAATACTACTAGTTTGGAAAGTTGTAGTGTACTGTGTAGTTGTAGATCTATTAGTCGTTCTACTTGTTGGAAAATACGTAGTGTACTGAGTCGTAGTTGTACGAGAAGTTTCGAAAGTAGTTGTCCACGAAGTAGTATATTGAGTCGTAGTACTTCTAGATGTTCCAGTTGATCTTGTAGTTGCAAAAGTTGTAGTGTACTGAGTAGTCGTATTTGTAGATCTGTTAGTAGTTCTACTAGTTGCAAACGTAGTCGTATATGTGGTAGTAGTATTTGTAGACCTACTTGTTTCATACGTAGTTTCAAACGTTGTGGTTCTAGATGTGTTAATCGTAGTTTCAAACGTTGTAGTTGTAGACGTAGTCTTATTAGTAATACTACTAGTATTGAAAGTTGTAGTTGTGTTTGTAGTTCTATTCGTAATACTACTTGTATTAAATGTTGTTGTAAATACAGTTGTAGTAGTCTTGTTTGTTATACTACTCGTATTAAATGTTGTAGTTGTAGAAGTAGTTCTGTTTGTAATACTACTCGTATTGAAAGTAGTTGTAAATACAGTTGTAGTAGAATGATTTGTTGATCTACTTGTTGCGAACGTTGTGGTATACGTTGTGGTTGTATTTGTAGTTCTACTTGTTGCAAACGTTGTCGTGTACTGGGTGGTCGTATTTCTATTTGTAGTTCTACTTGTTGCAAAAGTTGTAGTATAAGTAGTAGTTGTATTAGTACTTCTGCTAGTCTGAAATGATGTTGTGTACTGAGTTACAGTATTTGTAGTTCTACTAGTTGCAAACGTAGTTGTGTACTGAGTAGTTGTATTTCTGTTTGTAGTTCTGCTGGGCTGAAATGACGTTGTGTACTGAGTTACAGTATTAGTCGATCTACTCGTTGCAAAGGTTGTAGTGTACTGAGTCGTCGTATTTCTATTTGTAGTCCTACTAGTTTGGAAAGTTGTTGTATACGTGGTCGTAGTGTTAGTAGATCTACTAGTTGCAAATGAAGTTGTATACTGAGTCGTAGTGTTAGTAGTTCTGCTAGTTGCGAACGTAGTTGTGTACTGAGTTACGGTATTAGTCGATCTACTTGTCTGAAATGATGTTGTGTACTGAGTTACAGTATTTGTAGTTCTGCTAGTTTGAAAAGTTGTCGTATACTGAGTAGTTGTAGCCCTATTAGTCGTTCTACTTGTTGGAAAATACGTAGTATATTGCGTTACAGTGTTTGTACTTCTAGTAGTTTGGAAAGTTGTTGTATACTGTGTAGTTGTGTTTCTATTTGTAGTCCTACTAGTTTGGAAAGTTGTTGTATACTGTGTAGTTGTATTCGTACTTTTACTTGTTGCAAAAGTTGTAGTGTACTGAGTAGTTGTATTCGTACTTTTACTTGTTGCAAAAGTTGTTGTATACTGTGTAGTTGTGTTCGTAGACCTAGTAGTTTGAAAATACGTGGTGTACTGTGTATTTGTGTTCGTAGACCTAGTAGTTTGAAAATACGTGGTGTACTGAGTAGTTGTATTGGTAGATCTGCTAGTATTAAAATACGTCGTGTACTGAGTAGTTGTATTCGTACTTCTACTTGTCTGAAAATACGTCGTGTACTGAGTTACAGTATTGGTAGATCTGCTAGTATTAAATGTCGTAGTGTATTGTGTTACGAATGTTGTAGTTCTACTAGTTTGAAAATATGTTGTATATTGAGTGGTCGTATTTCTGTTAGTACTTCTACTAGTTGCAAAAGTTGTAGTGTACTGTGTATTAAATGTTGTAGTTCTGCTAGTTTGAAAATACGTAGTGTATACAGTGGTCGTACTATGATTGGTACTTCTGCTTGTATTATATACAGTAGACGTACTCTTATTCGTTATGGTACTTGTCATTCTCTGAGTTTGCCAAGTAGTTGTATAGGTAGTAGTCGTATTTGTACTTCTAGTGGTCGACTTACTTGTTTGAAATGTCGTAGTAGTAGACTTTGTAGTTTCAGTTGCAAACGTAGTACTAGTTGTATACGTGGTCGTAGTGTTACGCTGTTCAGATGTACTTCTAGATGTGTTAATAGTTGTAGTTCTACTCGTACTCCTACTAGTAGTCCAATAGGTGTAGTATACAGTCATCCTAGCTGTATTCCACGAGGTATTAAAAACCGTAGTTCTAGACGTGTTAAACTTGGTCGTTCTTGACGTATTTCTATTGGTTTGTCTACTAGTTACTGGCACACTATTTTCCTGAATTGTGTGTAATTATACCATCTGCAATGATAGTCTTATACTTTGTATCTATAAAATTGTACGTTGTAAATGCTCCCTCTATTGGCTCGAGCTTCGTGACCTTTACTCTCTCGGGAACTCCGCTCGATACATCGTATACTTCATCCCCAACGTTTATCACTCCTGTTCCACCACCATGGTTTAGCTCATACTTGTCAATCGTACACCAACCCTTTCCAAAAATTAAGAATGGGTGGTTACCAGTTGGTTTTAATTTCTTTCCGTTTGCTAATGTCATTTCATATACATCATCGTGCATCTTTGTTTGTATTTCACAAACTTCACTTTCTTTTACTGAATTGCTATCTTCATCCCAAGCAAGTATCATTTCTCCAACATCAACATATTGTATTTCCTTTAACTCTCCATCTGCCATTGAAATCAACTGATCTGGCATGAAACACTTGATTCCATTATGGAATAAAATATCTTCTACGAAGTAAACGTCTTTTTCTTCAACGTTTATTTCCACCATGTTTATGGATTCAGATTGAAAAGACATTGAAGTAACATCAATCAAGTTCTTGTTTATGTCCATTACCTGATCTGATGTTGTTATATCTTGTGCTAATACAAATCTATATTCTCCATCTCGCTTAATAAATGTAGGGTGATCCCAACTAAATTTTATCTCTTTACCGTTTTCCAAGAACATAGAATAATATACATCAAATGAAGACTTAAATACTCCCTTTATAAATGCTGGAGACATAGAAGCCGAATCTATTTGTTCTTGTGTAGCTCTCCAATCCTCATAATTTTCAAATACATCGTCTGCAAAATTTGAGCCAGTTGGTAATCCAGGTAACCGTATACTTTTTACGTATCGTAAACTTGCAGATATTGGGTAAGCATCATCTCCAGATCCACTCCATAATGTCATGTCATGATCTTCGTCATTTTGTGCCGTTGTCCACTCTGTTGCATTCACAAGTTCGACCTCGGAGTCATCTTGCATTTGTAATAAATGACCCTCCCATAAACAGCTAGATGTATTCCAAGACGTCGTATAGTACGTTTTATACGTTGTAGTTCTAGTCGTTTCGTACGTAGTCGTTCTGTCTGTGGATCTACTCGTAGTAAAGGTGGTGATTGTCATTGTCTCTTGGCTTGTTTGATATGCCGTATTAAACGTAGTGGTATACGAAGTTTGAAACGTAGTAGTTGTAGTATACTTCGTAAGAGTGGTCCTACTCTCTGTCGTATTGCGAGATGTACTGGTATTATACTTTGTAGTAGTAGACCTATTTGTATTATAAGTAGTAGTAAAAGTTGTAGTCGTATTCGTAGATCTGCTAGTAATACTGCTCGTACTATAGTAAGTTACCCATTGAGATGTATACTGAGTAGTTGTATTTTTACTTGTTTGATACGTAGTATTAAATGTTGTGGTTGTAGCATGATTAGTCGTTCTACTAGTTTGAAACGTAGTAGTTCTTTGCGTAGATCTATTTGTTATACTACTCGTATTAAACGTAGTGGTGAATGTGGTCAACGTAGTTTTATTTGTAATACTACTGGTTTGGAATGTAGTAGTTCTGGACGTAGATCTATTTGTAATACTAGAAGTTTGCCACGAAGTGGTTGTTGACGTAGTTTTGTTGGTAATACTAGCAGTTTGCCATGATGTAGTAGTAGAAGTAGTTTTATTCGTAATGCTAGAAGTTTGCCACGAAGTGGTTGTTGACGTAGTTTTATTTGTTATACTAGAAGTTTGCCATGATGTAGTCGTAGACGTAGTTTTATTTGTTATACTGCTAGTTTCAAATGTAGTTGTAGTAGTAGTCGTTCTGTTTGTTATACTACTTGTGTTAAATGTAGTCGTTGTAGAAGTAGTCTTATTTGTAATACTGCTTGTGTTAAACGTAGTAGTCGTAGACGTAGTTTTGTTTGTTATACTACTAGTTTGGAAAGTAGTGGTAAAAACAGTATTAGTCGTTTTGTTTGTAATACTACTTGTGTTAAACGTAGTTGTTGTAGAAGTAGTCTTATTTGTTACACTAGAAGTTTCAAACCCAGTGACAAAAACAGTTGTCGTAGTTTTGTTGGTAATACTACTAGTTTGAAATGTAGTAGTCGTAGAAGTAGTCTTATTAGTGATACTACTGGTTTGAAATGTAGTAGTCGTAGAAGTAGTCTTATTAGTAATACTACTAGTATTGAACGTAGTTGTTGTTGACGTAGTTCTATTGGTTATACTAGATGTTCCAAAAGTCGTCGTTGTCGAAGTAGTTCTATTCGTAATACTTGATGTTTGAAAAGTAGTAGTGAACACTGTGTTAGTCGTTCTGTTTGTAATACTGCTTGTGTTAAACGTAGTAGTCGTAGACGTAGTTCTGTTTGTAATGCTACTAGTTTGGAATGTCGTAGTAAACACTGTGTTAGTAGTTTTATTTGTAATACTACTTGTGTTAAATGTAGTCGTTGTAGAAGTAGTCTTATTTGTAATACTACTTGTTTGAAAAGTTGTAGTCGTAGACGTAGTTCTGTTTGTAATGCTACTTGTATTAAACGTAGTTGTAAAAACAGTATTAGTAGTTCTATTAGTAATGCTACTGGTGTTAAATGTAGTTGTTGTTGACGTAGTTCTGTTGGTTATACTTGACGTATTAAATGTTGTGGTAAACGTAGTAGTTGTAGCTCTATTTGTAGTCCTACTTGTTGCAAACGTAGTAGTATAAGTCGTAGTCGTATTTGTGCTTCTACTCGTTGCAAATGTAGTCGTATACTGTGTAGTTGTAGTTCTATTAGTGGTTCTACTTGTTGCAAACGTTGTTGTGTAAGTTGTAGTCGTATTTGTGCTTCTACTCGTTGCGAACGTAGTTGTGTACTGAGTTACAGTATTTGTAGTTCTACTTGTATTGAATGTTGTCTGGAACGTAGTAGTTCTAGACGTCTCAATGGTCGTATTAAATGTTGTAGTGGTGCTAGTAGTTCTATTTGTTATGCTACTCGTATTAAATGTAGTTGTAAAAACAGTAGTAGTGGTAGTAGTCCTGTTTGTAATGCTTGACGTATTAAATGTTGTAGTAGTTTCAAACGAAGTCGTTGTAGTTCTGTTTGTAATACTAGAAGTTGTTTTACTTGTGTTAAACGTAGTTGTAGTAGACTTATTCGTAATACTTGACGTTTCGAACCCAGTAACAAAAACAGTTGTTGTGGTTCTATTTGTAATACTACTCGTATTAAAAAATGTAGTATATTGAGTGGTTGTAGATCTACTAGTAGACGTATTTTTACTTGTTTGAAACGATGTTGTATACGTCGTAGTTGTATTGGTTGATCTAGATGTTGATGTCGATTTACTAGTTGCGAACGTTGTTGTATACTGAGTAACTGTGTTCGTTTGAAACGTTGTTTCAGTTGTTCTACTTGTTGCAAAAGTTGTGGTGTATTGTGTTACAGTATTAGTTTGAAATGTTGTTTCTGTTGTTCTGCTTGTTGCAAACGTAGTTGTATACTGAGTCGTGGTATTTGTTTGTATAGTCGTAGTTGTAGATCTACTTGTTGCAAAAGTAGTAGTGTACTGAGTAGTTGTGTTTGTATTTCTACTTGTATTTGTACTTCTACTAGTTTCAAAAAATGTCGTATACGTCGTTGTGGTATTCGTTTGAATTATTGTATTTGTTGATCTACTAGTAGCAAATGTTGTAGTGTATTGAGTTACAGTATTTGTCTGTATAGTCGTAGTTGTAGATCTACTGGTTGCAAAAGTAGTAGTGTACTGGGTAACAGTGTTCGTTGTTTTACTTGTTTCTGTAGACCTAGATGTCTGAAAAAATGTTGTATACTGAGTTACAGTATTTGTTTGTATGATAGTATTTGTTGCCCTACTTGTTGCAAACGTAGTGGTATAAGTAGTAGTTGTGTTTGTTGATCTACTAGTATTCGTAGATCTACTCGTTTCAAACGTAGTTGTATACGTTGTAGTAGTATTAATTGTTGTATCTGTAGATCTACTAGTTTCAAACGTTGTTGTATACTGCGTAATTGTATTAGTTTGAAATGTTGTAGTTGTTGTTTGTGTAGTTGCAAACGTAGTTGTATACTGAGTAACTGTTTGTATAGTTGTCAGCCTAGATGTTGGGAAAAACGTAGTATATTGAGTAGTTGTAGATCTACTAGTAGACGTACTTTTAGACGTTTCAAAAGTAGTAGTGTATTGGGTTACGGTATTTGTACTTCTACTAGTAGACGTTGAGCGTGTAGTTTCAAACGTAGTTGTATACGTTGTAGTAGTATTAGTAGATCTTGTAGTTTCAGTTGTTCTGCTTGTTGCAAACGTTGTTGTGTAAGTAGTCGTAGTAGACTTACTTGTATTAAATGTTGTAGTAGTCGACCTATTTGTTGTATACGTTGTAGTTGTCGAAGTAGTTGTATTATAAGTCGTAGTAGTAGACTTACTAGTATTAAACGTAGTGGTAGTTTGAAACGTAGTGGTAGTCTGAAACGTAGTCGTTGTTGATCTAGAAGTCGTATAAGTTGTGTTAAACTTAAACTCTTTAAAAAATCCAAATCCACCTGGCATTACTCATCTCTCCTACTCTCTAGCACTATGAAAAATTACCCATGTAGTTGATAGCGACGTTAGATCCATCAATTACGTAGTAAGAAATAATACTTATATCGTTTGATCCAGAAGTAAAAGCAATATCATCACCCCTTGGAGTTTTGAAAGAAGAAGGCAAAGTCACGGTATGACCACCAGATGCATCTTGAACTAAAACAATCATACCAGAAGAACCAATTGAATGGGCTTCATTACTAGAACTTATCGTAACATCATCAGTTAGTGAAACTTTAAAATTATTTGAATCCTTAAAATCTATAGCGGTTGTAGATGTACCAGTTATGGCTTTCTGACGAGGAGTTAATGGTTTTTGACCATCAACTAATAAGTGACCAAAGGAGCCAGTAGAAGCACCTGAACCACTTACATTACCGGCGAAGTATGCAACGGTATCATTTAAAGTCAATCTAATAGTATTAGAACTATTACTACCATAAAACTTCATTGTACCTGAGTTATTTTTTATTCCACTTTCAATACTATTACCATCGTCATTAAAATTAATTCTTTGTTCATCACCAGCTCTTAGATTTAAATCAGGAAATGATTTTCTGATTTCTACATTTCCTTGTGCTGTTAAAGTGCTACCAAGTGTAAGTGCACCTTGTGCTGATAAAGAACCTGTAAACTGATGTGTATCGTCACTTGTATCTCCAAATACTGTTGAACCACTACTGAATGATTGTGTCAAGTGAGTTATTGAAGAACTTACAATATAATTCTGGGCAGTTATGTCTCCAAGAACGACTAAGTCTGTATCTATCTCAGCATCTCCATCACCATTTTGGGATATAGTAAACGATGTTGATCCTACATGAATAGCATTAGAGGCAGTAAGAGCACTAAAAGCAGGCTTAGAATCTGTACCCAATTCCTGATCTAAACCTGTAATATTATCTGCAACAGTTTTAGATAGTTCTGTTCCACCAATAGATATTGTATTTGCGTTAACTTCTACTCTTCCAAATGAACCAGTACTTGTACCAGAACCACTAAGAGAAGTAGACGTTATTTGAAATACATTTCCACCTGCAGATAAATCAACCTGATCATTTTGAAATCTAACGTATGTGTTAGAGTCTCCATTATGGTAAATGTACTCGTTAACACCCATATTTCCAGCAACATCTAACTTGTAATCAGGAGCTAGAGTATTTATACCAACTCGACCTGAAGAATTTACTATAAAATCATTTCCAGTTTCTATTTCATTACTAACAGATAATGAACCAGTAATCTGGAAACTACCAGAAGCTTTTATCTGACCAGATGCACCATCTTCAATTTTTAATTTTTCATGAGGATTAGAACTATCAAATGTTTGAAAAAGTAATGCATTGCTATCAGCTTCGAACACAATTGCTGAACCAACGGAACCATTCTGACCTTGGAAATCAATAGAACTTTTTTGATTATTATTAGTTCTTTGTAGAGTTATTACTGGAGTATCAGATTTTATATGAAATTCTGTATCGGGTGATGATGGTGCTGAGTCTCCAATTCCAATTCTATTATTACTATCATTTATTACAATAGTATCGCCGATATTCAACTTGTCATTAGATGAATCAATTATAAGCTTAGCGTTAGGTGTACCAGATGTTCCTGTTAAAAGTAAAGAACCAGTAATTCCTACACTACCTGAAACATTTAATGAACCATTAGCTTCTACTCTTCCAAACGAACCAGTTGAGGTTGCTGAACCACTTATGTTTCCGCTACCATCACCTATTGTAACATTACCACCAAATTTAACACTTTGTTGTTCTGAAGTACCAATAACGGTTTCGTTACTAGTAGTTGCTGATGAAGCATTAACGCCCTTTCCAATAAGAATATTGTTATTTCCAGTCGTTGTTATACCACCTGCTCCAGCACCAACAAAAACTGAACCACTTGCAGTTGTAGCTACACCACCTGATCCACTTCCCACCAGAGTATTATCGATACCCGTGTTAAGGCTATAGCCGGAATAATAACCAAGTGTAGTGTTACCACCTAAACCATCCGAGCCGGCTTCAAATGTTCTTAAAGATTTATAACCAATTGCTGTATTATTGTCTCCATCTACATTTGTGTAGAGAGATTGAAACCCTAACGCCACATTTCCTAAACCAGTGGTGTTTGCGGTTAATGCGTATGCTCCAATAGCAGTGATTTGATGTGCGGTATTAGATTTTGCTGCGCCCTCTCCTATAGCAACTCCTTGATTTCCAGTCATTGCTTTTAGAGCTTCTCTACCAACTGCGACATTACTATATGATGCGCCAGCACCACCTAAGGCCAAATAACCAATAGCGGTATTTGAATCGTGAGCGGAAGTGAGCTTTCCTGCCTGGTACCCCACAAAGGTATTATAATTTTTATCGGATACTGCATTTCCAGCTTCAAATCCGATAAGCGTACTTCCTACTGCTGTGGTAACCCCATTAGAAATACCAATTATTGTATTTGTATTTGGTCCTCTATTTTGATTATAATTATCTACTAAAAGACTACCAAACGAACCAGTTGAGGCGTGAGAACCACTTATGTTACCAGTTATTTCGATTGATCCAGTTGTTTGAGAGTCGGATGTTACAACATGTTTTATAGCGGCAGAACCATCATTCTTCTCGAAGAATATTCTACCGTCATTGGTGTTTATTGCTAATTCGCCTAAATTTAAATCTGATGTAGTTGGAACTTTACCAGCCGTAGACGAACGTCTAAGTTTAATTATTTGTGCCATTATATAACGGCTCCTCTATCTAAATGGGTATATACCCGTTACTACTACAAAAGCTTATATAGCTTTTTCAACTCGCTAAAAAAATTTTTATATGCGTTTGCTGCTTTACCGAATTGCCTATTGGTTTTTCTATCGCCTTCATTTGAAGCCTCTTGAACCAACCTGGAAAACTTTCTACCCATTATGGCAAAATCATCCATCATATCCTTGGCATCTCTGGAAAAGTTTTTATCCATTAGAACGATCCACCGTCAATAGTTTGAGACATTTCAAATGCAGATCCATCCCATCTTACATATTCACCAGCAGTATCTCCGTTTGTATTTGTACTTGATGGAGCTGCGACGAAGTCTACAGTTTCATCCGCTGCTTGGAAAAGTATACGAGGAACTGTTGTTGTAGAATAATTTAATTTTAAATCATTTCCAACTTCTAATGCTGAAGCACTAACTTGTAAACCTGCTTGAGCGTGTAATCCACCTGCAAAGTCTGCGGCTCCTTCTACATTAAGTGTTCCATCAATATCTGCATTTCCATCTAAGTATAAATCTGAGAATCGTTTAGAATCTGTACCAAGAGTATCTGCATTGTTAGCATTTGGTACAATATTACCCTTGGTCTCAATTGTATCAGATGCACCCATGTCGATAAATGTATTTGCATCGACACCTTCTAACTTATCTATACTTGTAATATCTACATCGTTAACATCAATTGTGCTACCATCATCAGTTATATTTGCAGAAGGTTCTATTCTACCATTAGAATCTGCTATTAGAACTTTATTATTTGTTAATGCACTATTTGATGTTTGCTGTGGAACTCTATAATGTGTTGATCCACTAACTCCAGAATACCAGTAATCATCTGCTGCATTCCATAACATCGATCCAGTGTGAGCTGAACCAGAAGCGTCTACAACTTGTATACCACCATCTGCTGCGTTACCAAATCCGTTAACAGTTATAATATTATCGCCTATATCTAATTCACTAGAACTTACATGTGTGGTAGTTCCTTTTACTGTAAAGTTACCTGGAACTGTTAAATCATTACCGTTAAATGTAGATCCTTCAACTAAAACACTTCCATTATCTGAACTAATTGTTAAGTTTCCTGATGCTCCAGTATGCTGTATATTTGCGCCATCTGTTTTATCAATAGTAATATGGCCAGCAATATTCGCTCCTCCGTTAACATCTAACGTGGTTGTTTCAGTTTCACCTGCAACTGTAAGTTTGTTCGTAGCTAATGTTAATAAATCAGTATCGGAATCATTACCAATAGTTGCTCCATCGTCTACTCTTAAACTACCGTTTATTGCTAAGTAAGCACTCTGTAGATCTAATAAATCTGTATCGCCACTAATACCAATATTTCCACCAGTAAATCTAATAGACTCGACATCTACGTATCCTGCTGTAGAGGTTATTGCTAATCCTGTACCGCCTTGGTGTGTTATTGCTGCTGTGGCATCATTTAAGAATGTTGAACCAGTAATTTGTATACCAGCTTCGGCATCAATTGAAGATGCAAAAGATGCAACTCCACTAACTGTTTGTGCTCCTGTAACTACTAAAGTACTTCCGTCAAATGTAAGATTAGATTCACCTCGTACTTCATTAGCATCTACAGATGTAATTATTCTATTGTTGCCAGTATTGCTATAAGTTGAAATTGCTGCTGATGTAAGATTTGTAATTCCACCACCATCACCAACTAAGTATCCAAAAGATCCAGTTGATAATCCAGAACCACTAACAGTTCCTTTATCGTCTACTGTTAAGTGAGGTCCATCAACTTCTAATCTACCAAGAGAAGCAGTAGCTGCAGATCCTGAATAATCTGTTGCATATACTGTTCCCCATTGTTGAGCAGAACTTCCCAATTCATGATTTTTGGCTGTTCCATCTGGTATTATAGAAGAACTAACATCAGCTGTAAAAATAATGTTATCACCTGCAGCTGAACCAAACGTAATATTTCCACTTGATCCTGCTTCGAATGTAACACTTCCTACTGCGTGTAGATTTCCTCCAACCCAAACATCAGAGGATGCGCTTAATATCCCGGAAACGCCCAAGCTACCGGTTATGTATCTATTCGCAATATTACCTGTTAAATTTAAATTCGCATTACCATCTGTATGCGTTCTGTATAAAATGTAATTATCGGTATCGTGGAATAACATATCATTGTATGATGCACCGATATCACCAGAATTTAATGTTGGTGGGGTTGATCCGTAATGAAGTCTACCTACAACGTATCCAGCTGCATTTGCTCCATCACCTATGTGAACTATTGGGGTTCCACTAAAAAGGGATCCAGTAGAAACACCAATTTCAGCAGCATTAAGAGTTTTAGTCTTTAACTGCTCCGGTGTACCCCGTCTATGTTTAATTATTTGGGCCATTTATATTCTCCAATTATGCGCACTAATTGTATTTGGTTATAAATACTACAATTACTGAAAACCGTCGCCTAAATCTACAATCAGATCTAAAGATCCTGTTCCCAATGCTCCTAAATTTTCTATTTCTAATTTAGCCTGTTCAACTTGTCCATGAACTAATCCATCAACAATTTCCATACTCCCAGAATAAATATTCTCATGATCAAGTTGTACATGGTTTAACGTAGCCGATCCACAAACTATCAATCCTCCGACTGTTAAGTCTCCATTAATTGAGTTTGTAAAAAATTTGTCTAATCCTTCATCCGATTTTAAACCACCAATTACCATGGTGTTGAATATGGGATCAGTTGTGTTAAAGTCTATTACATCCGAATAACCATCTGTTAGTGGTGGAATTGGTATATCACTCCCTGTTATTTCTAAACTATGAGAAGTGCTACCAGTAATATTTAATGTAAGTGTTTTCTGGACTGCTGGCATTACTTAACTCCTATCCAAATGCATCTCCACCCAAATCTAAGATATTTGTTTCAGATATGTTACCTAATGCACCTAATCCAGCAATCTCTAATTTTGCACGTTTAGTTGCTTCACCAATTGCTGCATCTGCAATCTTCATTGTACCAGAAACTATAAGACCAGCAGATCCAGAATCTAACTGTCTAAATACTGTTGGCCCATTAACGGTCATAGAACCAGAAACTACCATAGAACCAGAAACATTAAACTCGTTAATTGTAATGTTATCTCCTACTTCAATAGCACTAGCAGTAACTGTATTGAAAACAACATCATCTTTAACCTTAAGAGTATCTGTTACTTCTGTTGCACCATTATATTCAATAAAATCATTTCCACTAGTAAACTCTAAATTTCGGCCAGCTGTTAATTTAATTGTATTAAACTGACCAGATATTCTAGTTGTTGGACCAGAATTTACAGTAGAAATAACCCTAATTGACTTGGCACCATCTGAATCTATATCAACTATTGGTAGAACATTTAATTCTGATTCATTCTCTATTACTACTTGTTTGGGTGTTATAAATTTTTCTGTGTTTATTGGATTAAACGATTCAGGTAGTAAGTATCCTCTGATTGTAACAGAAAAATTTGTTTTTATATTTCTTCTATTTCCTTCATATTCACTTGCATCATCAAAACTATCAATTGATGTTCTAAATCTAAATTTTCCTGGTTCTCCCCAATATGATCCTTCTGCCCAATTTACTCTCTCTATAACCTGATTCATCTGATCAGTAAAGCTAGTCCAAATTGTAAAATCATAACTTAGTGTTACATAATCCGGAACAGATACTGCATACATTTCCTTCTTTGGCATTATACCCTTTAATGCAGAAAGTTTATCGTATCTATTTTCTGCAGAATATCTAGATTGAAATGTTTGAAATAATTTTGGACTTTGTGGATCTAATTTGTCTACTGGAATAGACTCATCTTTTTGCATAGAAGTTCTTCTAAATGCAATAGCTGGAGCCATAATTTTACGCTTTCTATCCCTAATATATCCTTGTCGTTGTATGGCTGCCCATCTTTCTGGATTTGCATAAATAACTGGAACCTTTACTTGCTCTCCAGCCTCCATAATTCTAGGCTTTATTACGTTTTCAAAATAATAAAATATTGCTGAATCTATATCCAACAATCCAACGTTCATATTTTTAGTAACGTCATTGGACCTAGATAATTCTCTTCCTCTATTTACTTTGTCAGCATTTGTTTGTCTATCTTTTGGTAATTTTTTTGGCATTATATCGCTCTAGTTCTCTCAATGTTCAATCTTGTTACTTCAGTCAAATAAGCAGTGGCAACTACAGAATGGTTACGATCGAATTGTCCACCAACCAACTGATTCTCGTTTACTGCACTTATTTCCCAATATGCATAGTTCCATTCTATGTAATCTCCAATATCAACAATAACGTTTGAATCAATAAGTGATTGTCTCAAAAATGAAAATGTAGCATCCTGATTAAGATCTGGACCAAACTCTGTTGCTTCGAAATCAAAATCCGTGGCTTCAATTGTACATGCTAATTTTATGCCCTTGCTCCAAGCTTTACCACCACCTGCAGTTTCTCCATATAAATTAGTTTCAGTTTCGTAAGCGTCAACCTTGTACAAGTGAATAATTTGATTTATAACACCATCTTTGCTAGTTTTTGGATCACCTACTAATTCTTTATTTACGGTATCAAAAAACTCTATGTCTCTGCTCCGTATAAATCTACCAGCCATACTACTATCCTATATAAATGCTAAGAGGTACTTTGTTTAATTTCTCTTGTAATCTTGTGCTCTCCTCACTATCAGCTTCCATCATAACTTTTCGGCTGGTTTGTTCTAGAGTTTCTCTTAATTCTGCAACTAAAGATTCCTTTTCTGTAGCAGCTTCAGATCTCAAAGTATCACCGTCTAAATTAACCTCTGAATTTGGAATTGGTATTGAACCGAATTTACTTCGTATACCACCTAAAAGTTCTTTACATAGAGCCAATCCATATTTTCTAATCCATTGTCTTCCAACGTCATTAATATGTTCGTACTGCATATTATCATAAGGAGCATTTGAGTAATCAGAAATAACATCGACTGATCCACTGTTTGCACCCATTAACGCGTTTCTATCGTCTGTTACTATATAATCAAACCATAGCTTATAATCTGATAAGGGTATAGGAAATACTCTAAGTTTATTATTAATTAGAGTGAATGAATACTGTGACTTTCTAATCTGATCATTTAACTCTATAGCTTGCAATCTTAAAATGTCTTCAAATACTGGCATCAATACAAATGATGTGGCTGGAGAAAATTGACCAAAACCAAACCCTTCTACAAAATTAGCAGTTCCATAACCAGTTGTAGAATATGGATCGTAGTATTTGTTAACTGCTGGTTTTGCTTCGTGATAAACTTTCTTTATTTCTATAGCCTTTGAAGATTCTGAAACATTGGCCCATAAAGTTTTTAAATCATAATCTTGACTTCCACTAACAACATCTATGCTTCCCTTTTTCCAGTCTACAAACCCTCCTACTCCAACTTCTGTACCATATTGAGCACTAATATTGACTACGTTTCCTAGTGTAGGTGTAACTTGCCTTTGGGTTAAGTTAGACCCTGTTGATTGTCCTTTAAGATGAAGTAGATTATCTCTTATATTAAACTGATTAACCTGGGCACTATACTCAGATACAGCTTCCTCAAAACAGGCGTAGAAAGAACCTGATTGAAGTTCAACGTCTACGATAGGATAACCTAATCGTTTAGCTGCCCAATTTGCAAAGTTATCAGCTGACGAGGTAAACTCATTATCAGAATCATAGAATCCATAAGGAGTTTGACCTGAAGAAAAAGTACTACTTCCTTCCCATATAGCTACTGCCATTTTGTTCTCCAACTTCTAAACATATTATTTCTTTTATAAATATCAATTAAACGAAGTTGTAACCATTAAAATAAAAAAAGGGGCCTCAAAAAGAAGCCCCTTTTTTATTCAACTGATATGATTAGCCTTATTAGACTAAGTCAGATCTAGATACGTTAACTAAGCCGTAGAATTCGTTGCGAACCATCTTCTTAGCGTAACGAGTCATTACACCGCGTCTTGGGGTGAAGTTAGTTGGATCGTAAACAACAGGTGTTAAGATCAACGGAACGTAAGGCGCATATACAGCACCAGTTTCTAAGAACTGAGCTCCGCGGAAACCAACAAGAATCTGATCATCTTGTAAGTAAGGATTCTTAAACACGTTAAATCTATTGTTTAATAGACCAACTTTCTGTACGCCCATAGCGTAGTTCTTGGTTGGATCACCATCTGAATCTGTAGCATATCCAGGAATAGACTCAAGAATTGTAGCAACTTCAGGTGAAATCACGATGAAGTTTGCACCACCTCTAAGAGTTTTCTTGTGGATTGCATTAGATACTGACTGTATCTTGTTACCAAGAGTTTGGAACCACTCGCCTTTTGTGTAAGCAGATGCGTTAGCAGCTGTTGCTACAAATTTTGAGCCATCCCATTCTTCACCAACTGCCGCAGTCCAACGCTCGGTTTTAGCGTTCGCGTTAAGCTTTAACATGTCAATGATTTCCATGTCGATTTCCATGGTGACATACTCAGAAAGCATAGCAGTCAATTCTGCTTCAGCGTCGACAGCATGATAAGCATTAAGATCTTGAGCAAGCTCAGGAGTCCATACAGCTTTCAACTTACGAGTTTTAGCAGTGATTGCGACTGAACGCATTTGAATGTCAACTTCTGGAATACCAGCATTAGATTCTTCAGGATTAGATCCTTCTGAAGCAAATGTGGTTTCGAAATCGCCACGAGAGGTATCTGCTGGTTGCTTATGATAAAGCACACCAACTGATTGTGAACTGGATAAAGATCCAGAGAAAATCATACTAACAGTAGTACCGCTGTATGATGTGAATGCTGGGTAGAATACTCCAATGTCGCCAGCAGCAGAGCCAGTAATTGCCCATGCTTTTGCTCCATCGATATCGCCATCAGTAGGTGCTGTAAAAGAAACTTTCTTAAGTCCAGCTAGTGAACTAGAAAGATTCGCATCACCACGGATGTCATCGTAAGAAGCAGCGCCAACAGTTCCTGCTGCGCTTGCTACTGCGTCATTAATAGAGTAACCCCATTTTCCGCCGCCATATAGACCGCCGGAAGGATCACCAGAACTGGAAGTATCACCATGAAGGTCTGCATTTTTAGCATGCAAGTTTCCAGCCTGTTGGGTTGAACCATATTTGAAATCCAAGTAGAAAATAAGACCACTTGGTAGGTTCATAGGTTGAACAGAAACAAATTCCTGTGCTGATAATTCAGCAAAAATCCTACGAACTAATGGAAGAGCAACGCCACTCCACTGTTCTTGGTTTGCTGAAGTTCCCACCTGAGAAGCTTCGTCGATCAACTGCTTTGCCTGGTTTTCAAGCAATACAGCCATTCCGCTTGTCTCAGATTCGTTTTTTAGGCCTTCAAGTAAGCCGGTAGGCTCCCACTTATTAACCAATTTACGAGAGGAATCTAAAAGCACATTATGTGGATTGTATCCGCCCATCACGTCTTTTATTTCTTTGTTATAAGACATTGAGTTTCTCCAATTAAATAATGTTAGCTAATTTCTTCATGCGAGCTCTGAAATCAGTATTCTCGCCTATGATTTGAGACTTATTTGCAGATTTGGTTGATGCCACAGGTTTAGAAGCTTTACTTACACGCTTAGCAGACTCATTAACAGACTTACGTTTAATAGACTCAGCAAATGTGCTATAAACAAGTTTAACTTCGCGAACATTAGCTGCTCTGTCAAACTGCTCAATAACTTTCATCTTTTGAGCTTCAGATACGTTTCTGCTTCTGAATAGCTTGTTGGTGTAGAGAAGTTTTGCATTAAGAAGATTAACTTCTGAAAGCTTGTCTTTAAGATACTGAACTGTCTGTTTGTATTCTTCTAGTTCAGATGCTTCTTCATCTTCCATTCCTTCCTCTTCTTTAATGTCTTCATCTTCGTCTTCCATACCTTCTTCCTCAGTTAGTGCTTTGATGATTTCGTCAAGATCAATTTCGTCGTCTTCGTCTTCCATACCTTCTTCTTCTTTCATCTCTTCGTCTTCATCTTCCATGTGCTCTCCTTCGCCGTGATGATACTCAGCTTCCATGCCTTCTTCATCTTCGTCTTCCATGCCCATTTCTGCTTCTAACTGTCTTAGGACTTCTTCAAGGTCTTCATCTTCATCTTCCATGTGTTCGCCTTCTTCGATTTCTTCGTCTTCGTCTTCCATTCCTTCCTCTTCTTTCATAGGTTGGTCTGGAGCTTCTTCCATCTCTTCGTCTTCCATACCAGGCTCTTCGTTTTCACCAAGTGCTTGATCTGGGGCTTTTTCTAGGTTTTCATCTTCGTTTCCACCTTCTTCATCAGAACCTTCAGACTCAGGACCTTGTCCTATACCTGAAGTATCACCGGCGTCACCTGCTGGCTCTTTGTTGTCAGCAGCACCAATTTCTGAAGAATCAGCTTCTTCGTTGACCTCTTCGTCATCCTCATCGGCATACCCTTCTGCGGGTGCCTCTTTTTCCTCATCTTCGCCTTCCATTTCAGCTTGTAGCTTTTTAGAAAGCATTGATTTAAGATGTGGAGTAAAGGCCTCTTCTAGAGCTATTTTAGCATTTGCTAATGCAGTTTCGCGTACTGCTTTTGCGTCAGCAATTGCTTCTTGTAATAGTTTATCCATACGGATTCTCCTTATAGAGGTTTTTACTATTCTAAAGTTATTGGGAACTTTAATCTGATTCGATTAACACGAAACACCTAACGAATGTAGGTGCATTATTATTTTAAATAAATATAATTAAAATATATTAAAGTGCGATATATTTTAAGATTCGCGTTCCTTACGAGAACGGACCTGTGCACGCAATCTGGCTTTAGCATTCTTATCACGTTTAACAGCTGAAGGTTTTACATAAAACTGTCTTTGTTGTAATTCATGTAATATACCAGAATCTTTCACTTTTCTTTTGAATTTTCTGAGAGCTAACTCAAACTTGTTATTTATAACCTTAACTTGTATTGCCATGTGTACCTCTTATAAATTTTTCTTTATATAATTTTCCTGAATTCTTCTAAATGTTCCGGTTGGAACAATGTTTTCTGCTTTACGTTGCTTATTTTGATCTGCACCGAATACATTTCCAGCAGTTGATACTCCAATACCGTAACGTGCTTTTTCACCGTCTTCATATACGTTACCTTCCGCATCAACGCCCATCATCATTCCATCATCTGTGTCTTTCCATACAATAATGGTTTCACCGTTATCTGCTTTCATTTTACCCTGTAATTCTAATCTATCTGGTACATCTTCGTAATCATCTCCACCAATTGCTTGTTGTATTCCTTGTTGCATTCTATTTATGTCTTTATCGTTTTCAACTGGTTCAAATTCTTGATTATCACGAGCAGCCTGTTTTTCACCTTGCTCGGCTTCAGAATCTTTTAATTGAGATTGTTTTTGTTTCAATATTGCTATTGCACCATTTTTTTCGGCTCTCATATCGGACAACATATCTCTAGCGTATTCAGCTTCGTCATAATCACCCATTTCCATTGCTTCTTCATATTCTCTTTTAGCGTCTTCTATAGCTTTATCATACTCTTCTATTTCCATTGTTAAGTCTTCAATTTCATTTCGTAAGTCATCGATCTCGTATTCTGAATCTTCATCACTATCATTATTGGCTGCATAATCTTTAATTCTTTGTTTTAAATCACCGATTGTTTCAGGACTATCTGGATCAATAGATGCAATAGTATCATCATCCCATTTTGAACTAACTAAGTCTACATCGTCCCAATATACGTCATCTTCATCACCCAATATGGCTGCTATTTCGGGATCATTCATCAATGTTCTTGCAATGTCATCCCTGTCTAGTTCCAATCCGTTTGGACCACCTATTTGTTTGGCATCGTCACGAGAAGGTTTTGGTTTATCACTCTTTGGTTTATCTGCTGGTTTATCAAAAATATTTACGCTCTTTTTAGCTGCAGAACCTCCGTCTTTGACCATCGCATCGTACGCTATTTTAGCGGGATGATCCTTTGACATTCTTTTTGCTGCCTTTGCAGACATCTCTTTATCTTCACCATCCTGTTTGTACTTGACTGGTGTTTCATCGTCTATGTTTTCGACAATAATTTTACCGTACATTGATTGATAAAACTCTTTGAGTAACATTAGTCTTCTTCGTTTAACTCGTTAATATCGAAGTATCTGTTAAGTATGCCTCCCATATCTTCGTATAAAGCAGCCATTCTATCCTGAAGAGCTTGTGCTTCGGAAGCAATCTTATTAAATTGACCAGCTTGTTTTTTGAGGTCATTCATATTTCTTTGAACGGTAACTCTATCAAACCAATCTGCTGTTTCTTCAGTTACATGCTTTTGAGCTGCAGCTGCTATCTCAGTAAACTTAGCTCCAACTTCTGCTAAATTATGCTTTTTGTATATTGAAGGACCATAAGATGAAAAATTATTAACTGTACCAACTAAATCTTCTTTTGTCATAAGCTTATCATCTTCTTCTTTTGCTACTAATTCTTTAGCCATCTTAAGAAGACTAGTTGTATCCATTTTTCTAGGACCTTCTACTTCAGTAAACATGTTTCCTAATGGTTTAAGTGGTACCATACCACCAATATTTTCGTTTACAATATCTTTAAGTTTGATATTTTTCTTAGCCATTATGATTCCCCATTAAAATGTTTCGTATGTCCCTCTCAACTTTTTGCCATTTTCCTGAAATAGCTTTACTTCCTTTTGATTCGTTAACGGGACTTAAAAATGCTCCGTGTGTAGAAGGATTAGAAACAAAATCAAATGCGATAAGTTCAAAATCATTTTGTACTTCATCACCCTTTGCTTCTTGCTTAATAGATCCTAATCCTCTGGAGCTAATTCCTAATTTTATTCCGCTCTTAAACAGTTCCTTTAATATGTTTCCTGCTGGAGTACTCAATACTTCAACTGTTCCAAGCAAATCATTCCCCTTCCAATGCATTTCTAATACATTATGAGAAACGTTTTGTAAATTTACGACTGAGCTATCTGGATGATCTAACTCTCCCATTGCTCGTCTTTCTTCTATAAATTCATCTGTATACTTTTTAGCTTCACGTACTAAAATTTCTTTAGGGTATACTCTACCATTTTGGTTTTGAGATTCTGCTCTTTGAAGAACTCCCTTTACAATCAACCTTCCACCGTTGGCAGCAATGGATTCGTTTATTTTTTCTGGTGTAATATCAAATGGTATTACATCAACTAATAGTGATTTATTCATTATACTAAATCCTTAACTTTTAAAGATAATCTAACCAACTTTTCAGAAATTTTACCAAGAGCAGTTTTTGTTCTCTTCATATACTGAGCCGATTCGAATCTCATTTCATTCTTAAGTTTAACATTATATTTTACTAATCTTTCAATCTCTGTAATTCTATTTCTGATCTCTGTCATGGACTTAGCTAATTTTTGCTTTGTTGACAAAGACTCATCATTTCTATAATGCCAATAGTTTTCCTTAACTACACTCATACCAGCGGAAAGTTTTAAATCATCTTCATCCTTATCATCATCTTTAGGATCTCTAAAAGCATAAGGTGTTTTAGGAGGACCTTCTCCGCCGTCTATATTACCAGTAACACTGGCTTCAGCCAATTCTTTACGAATCAACTCTCGTATCATTTCCCTAAGCTTCTTAAGATTTGATTGCAATTTTAACGTCCTCCATTAACTGATAAAATCTCATTATTTTCAAAACATTATTAGAGTTTGCACTCTTAACTGGTTTATTAGCTATAAGGTTTAAACACTCTTTAATTTTTATTTTTATTACCCTATTGTTTATTTTAGGTAACATTTTTTTGAGGTTATATGATATTTCAGTAAATTTGGATTCTAGAAATTCATTTAGGGCGTTAGTATTTGAAATATTGTTTACGTATTCTTTTAGAACTGTTTTTTGTTCTGGTAGTAGAGCCTTATATTTGTTATTAAATTTGTCTACTAAAATTTTATATGCCAATGCTCTTAGATCTGAATTTTCCTTTTTAAGTGTTTTTACCGTTTTTTCTTCAACTTTCTCTTCTTTTCTAGTCATGTGCTCTAAAACAGTAAAATGATTTCTAGAACTCTTAACTGGGTCAGAAAAATCCTGATATAAAACATTGTTTATTGCTGCTAATAATCTATAGTTGGAAACCCTTGAACGTAAAAAATCGTTTATTGAAAAATTTTCCTTTATTTGTTTAATAAGTTCGTATTTTTCTCTTTGTAGTTTCTTTTGGTTTACATGACCCTTGAAAGCCTTAACTGTACTTTCAATGAGATGAGTAGCTTTTTCTGTATCTTTGAATTTTGAATCAATGATAACACTGAACAGTTGACTCTCTTTAAATAGTTCAGATTTTTTATGGAAGCATTTTTGCAATATTGCCATTGCTTTAGATTTGCTTTCCTCATTTAAAATATCTGCTGTTATTTGTCTCGTTAAAAGCTCAAATAAGAGCCCGGTATTTTTAAACTTCGAATGTTTCAAAATTAACCCCTTAGCTAAGTTATTATTTCGATTATAAATATTATGTTATTTAACTTTTAGGACTTTTCTTTTAAATCCTTCTCTATATCTTCGACCTCGTTCAGTATCTTCTGCTCCTTTTTCTCAAAATGAGATTTCATCTTATCAAAATGGGCTAATGCTAAAGGACTTTTTCTAAACTTATGACGTATGGAATCATCTTCTCCTCTTTCATTAGAGTGCAAATAGTCATGTTTACCTAAAACATCTCTAACTCCATAGGTGTCCCTATCTTCCTTATCTCTATCATTTTCATCCTTATCTTCGTCTTCCATTCCTTTTTGTGAGCCTTCTGCACCTTTTAATTGTCCTTCTTGAGCTGGTTGTGCTGGATCGTGTCCTTCACCTTCAATAGATTGATGTCTAAAGGTCTGCTTTTTGTCTTCAATTACTTCTTCTTTAATCTTCTTTACTTCTTCATCACTAAAGTTGAATACGTTGTCATATATCCACTGCTGAGAAACTAACGCTTCAGATTTCATATCTCTGGCGATAGTATTCTTTTTCTCCCAAAGATCTAATCTCTCTTGTTCATATATTGTAGAAGGATTTGTTAACTCCAATTCAAAATCTACTAGTGCCGCATCTGTATATCCCTGAGAATATAAGTGTGCTACAGCAATTTTTGTCAATTCACTTATTACAATCCTTTGTATTCTTTCAATTGTTCTAGCAAACCTTACATCTTCTGCTGCTAGTGTTGCCTTTGATCCAACTTGTTCTTCATATCCTAAAAATGCTTTTGGTATTTTTAACGATGCTAACAGTTTATTCCTTAGATATTCAATATCTTCTACTGCTTCATAAGTCAATCCTGGTAATGATTCAATATTAGTACCAGAATCTCCACCTCTAACTGGAAGATAAAAATCCTCTGTTAGATTCTGCATGTTATATTTTAAATTGTATTCACCAGATTGTTCGTCTATAACTGGAGCCTTTTTCATCTTATCGATAATTCTCTTCATGTAAGAATCAACTTCTCCAGGTGGTAAGTTACCAATGTCAACCTTAAAGACTCGTTTTTCTGGTGCTCTCATAATTCTATGAATTAACATAGCATCTTCCATAAGACTTAATTGTTTCCAAACTCTTCTACCACCCTCAACCATTGACTTACCATAAGGTATATAGTTTGAATCTGATAACAGTCTAAAGTGAGCTATTTCAAAATTTTCAAATTCTTTTCTGTTAGAATTTCCAGCATAATTTCTAGGGTCAGTTGCATCTAATATAAACTTAACTTCATTTGGATTTTCAGGATCTGCTCCTTCGATTCTAGAAACATCGTATGGAGATAATGGTAACACATTAACAATTCCATAGTTTTCAGCTATTTCTAAATTCAAAAAGAAATCACCATACTTACACATGTTACGAATCCATGGCCAAAGATTAAATTCTATATTTAATATATCATAAAATAAATTGTGTAATATTTCTTGTATTTGGGTATTATTAGACTTTATTTCTAATACATTACCATATTCAGATTTCATTGTTGATTCATCAGCGTATACGTCTAAAGCAGAAGACAGGATTGCGTCATCATCCATTGCTTCATAATCCCTAAATAGAGAAATCCTCTGAGCTTTTGCCAATTCTCCACTGTAACCCATGTACCCGCCGTGTCCAGCTTGTGTAGTATACAGTTTTGTATATCTGTCCATTAATGTTTTAGATCCAGCCTGCATTTGACTAGTATCTACTATTTTTAACTTTTTACCACCTACGTTTCTTACGATAACGTTGGAAGAAAAAAGTCTTCTTATTCGATCAGTAAATGTATCTTGTTTTGCCATTTTATATTAACCAAGTTAGTGATTCTTTCTTATCGCCTACTCGTTGTTCCCAACCATAATCGTCTTCTTCCTCAAACTTGTAGACTCCAGAGTTACCATCCATTTTTGCCATGGTATCTCTAGTGACCCTTAGATTTTCTTCATGAAGTCTAAGAGCTGTTTCTCTTATCCACAAGCCAATTGCTAGGCTCATGACTAAATCATCATTATATCCTTTTAAAGCTTCTGCCTTACCATTATTAAATATGAAAACATATAATTCATCTATAGTTCTAATAGAGTTTATTTTTACAGATTTATCTCTACAAAACTTAGATAAATTTTCAATAATTAATGGTCTACTTTTGCTTGATGTAGTAAATCCAGGTACCATCATTTTATTTTCACCTCTATACCTATTTGTATATTGCGTTTTAGAATCTACATATTTCAAGTCTTTTTTCATCCAAAATAGATTTCTGTAATCTCTATCTATAATGGTTTGTAATACTGCCCATCCTACGTTATTATTTTCCACAACTAGAAGGGCATCATTATATTCTGTAGCCATTGCCATTAATATTCCAGCGTATCTCGTAGTGTCTTCCTTAGATCTATATTCGGCTACCTGTTCTAAAGTTGTTAAATCAAATATGTGAAATGCTGAAAAATCAGCTCCATCTCCTCTTGCAACGTCAGCAGACAGTAAATAGTTTTTGTTCGGTTCTGGATGTTTCCATATCCATAAGGCATCTTCATATCGTTTTTCTATGGGTGTACAAACAGAATGATCTTGCATTTCTTTTATTAGTTCTCCAGGAATTACTGATTGACCAGAACTTATAAAATCACAATCACATTCTTGCGCTGCCATATCAGGACCTAATAACTTATTTTGTTCATTTCTCCAATCTTGTCCTCTGTTTGGGTGAACTGTCCAATGTAATCGTATAAAATTAAAACTATTTGCTCCCTCTTCTGCATCTGTCCATGTTTTATGAAACCAATTACCCATACCGTTTGGGGTAGAAAGTGCAATACATTTACCACCAGTTGCTAGCGTCTGTTGAGAAGCTGCCCATATTTCGTCGATATTTTTAATAAATGCAGCCTCATCTATAATCAGAAGTGATAGAGCTTCAGATCTACCAGCCTCTCCAGTTGATGAAATTGCTTTTATTTGTGAACCGTTATTATATCTAAGTGAAAGTTTATTATCCTCTGCACATCCTTGTTTCAACCAATTTGGTAACTCTTTATGCATAACTCTAACTTTGGTTACTAGGTTTTTAGCTACCTCCTGCTTAGTTGCAATCACAAGTATATTTTTATCCGCATGAAAATTCATTAGCCATAGGGAGTAACCTGCAGACAATGTGGATATACCCAGCTGTCTTGCTTTCAATATTACGTTATAGTCATGTTCTTTAAAATCCCGTAATGTTTTTTCTTGAAAGGGGTATAAGTCAAATTTCATTTTACCCTTTACTGGATGCTGTATAAAACAGTACTCCCGCATAAAGTAAACTGGATCTAAAGCACACTTTACATATTCAGTTTTAATCTGGTCTTTTATTTGCTTCGAGCTCGGCATCGACTTCCTTTATACGTTCTCTAATTTGTTTGAGATTTCCTCCTAAATCAACCAATGCTTCTTCGGCTATTTCTAAAAGTTTACTATCTCTCTGATATTTTTCTATGTGAACAGCACCACTATCAACATTAATTGGTTCAACTACTGACATATCTCCTTGATTTTTCCACTCTTCTATTGATCCAATCTGTTCTTTTATAATTGATTCTTTATTTCTAAGATACCTAGATTTTTCCCATAATTCAAATGTACCATCTATTCTCATTTTATGCTCTACTTGTATTTGACAATCAAAACAATGACCATACAATCTCCACATTTTACCATCTAACTTTGCATTTTTCATAATCTTGTCACACTTAGGACAGAACATTGGCATTCTAGCCTCAGCCATAATATCAGTTAATCTACTTTTTTGATCACCGCTTTTTTGTTTTTTACCTTCATAACCAACCATTACTCTTTTAGTAACTGGTTTTCCCTCTAATATGGCTTTTAGAGCTTTATCTTCACTATTCATATTTTACCTGCTAAATTTTTCTAATCCTAAAATTTGATTAATTGGTGCAAAAAATCCTGTAAACTTATAAACTTTACCCTTATATTTAAAAACTAATCCTTCAGTTGGTGCTGCTTTTTCTAATCCCGGCATTGCTTTTAGTTTTTTTAATTGCGCTTTAAGTTTATCAACATTAGAAAAATCCTTTTTGGCCATTAGAGTTTTAGCAGCCTTTGCCAAATCATCTCTTAATTTTTTTGCAGTTTTACTTGGATTAACACTCAAATAGTTACTAGCATTTGATAATATTTCTGCTCCAACCCCAAAGAATATTTCTTCAAATGGCCTCATATTATCCTTTAGCATTTTTGCATGATCTAGTTTTTCTGTTGATTTTACCCAATCTACAAACTTTGGATGATTGTCCTTTAACTTGTTTATTTGTGTCATCTTATAACTTTTATCAGAAAATGCCCATCTTTTCATAAGAGGATATAATACATTGTCTGGGATATTCTTGTAATCTGAGGAGTTTGCTCCTGCTAATATGTATTCCAACCAAAAATGTTGATGATATAACGATAATTCATCACTATCCTTTAATCTATATATATTCTGTAACTTGTTCAAAGCGCCGATATATTTTGACTTCTTAGCTGAATAATCTTTATCCTTATGCATAGTAATTACATTCGGACCTTTAAATGCAAACTTTGTCTTTATACTCTTGTTAACTTTATTAATTATAGCTGCTAATTTTGCACCTCCAGATTTTACTTCCCCAGATGGAGTCCAAGCTTCGTTATATTTTAATATACCATGAAAAACAATTGTTGCAGGACCATCATAATCTATAACGTTTTTATTTTCTGGATATATTATTTCTATATTTGCCCAGTTTTTACCATTAGCAAATAATGACTCTTGATCTTTCTTACTCATCTTTTCAACTGATGATGCAATATCCTTCATAGAAAATACAAATGCATCTTTAACACTCTGTATGTGATTTGCAAATTTTGCCCTTACACCCTTTAAATCCATACCACCTCTCTTCAAATCACCCTTATTTCTTGCAGCAACAGCTATACCATCAATTGCAGAAATCATTATATTTTGACCGTCTAATTTTTCTGTGACGGCTTCTTCTTTGTCTAATTTACCCTGTAACCCTAAATCTATTATATCCTTCAGTTCTCCGAAGGTTAATCCATAATCATCAAACGGGTGTGCCATGTGACCATAGGCTCCTCCCATAAGTAATAACTCCTTTTGTTCTCTTATACTACGATTTAATTTTTGATGAATTCTCTTCATCTTTTTTCTTTGTGCTAAACTTGTTGGAATCCAATCTTTACCAAATGTATAGTTTTCCTTTACACTTCCAGGATCTGGATTTAAAGGTCCTTCCAAATATTTTTTAGAGAGCTCATCTCCAACTTCTTTATCAACCAAATCTATTGTGGATTCTGTCAATTCATTTGGTTCTTGTAGAGTTACTATAATCACCATTTTTCCACTTGGATATTTTACCCTTTCTATAGATTTAACCTTTGCTTTAGATTTAGAACTCCTTATTATTTCCTGTTCACTGTCAAAGTCATTATCTTCGCCGTCTATATACAAACCTCTCACTTCACCTGTTTCGTTTGGTTCTATACGTATAAGAATAGAAGCTTCATCTTCATAATCGTTTGTTGGTTTACTAAAAAATCTGGCTGTACGTGCACTTAAACTAAACCCACTGGAACCATGACCACTTTCATCTGGTATTTCAACCATTTCACCCTCTACAAATCTATCTAAAAATGTATCAACATCTTCTGTTGGAATAACAATTCCACGTTCTATAGGTTGTTCAATTTTTACCACACTTGTATGTGCAGTTTCACTCATTCTTTCGTTTCTGTCTCGTATATCTTGCTCTGAGATCTCACCATTTCTTATTGCATCCTGTATTGCTTCATAACCTCCAAGCTTTTTCCAGCTTTGTGCATCGTCTTCTAATTGTCTACGTTGATCTTCTGGCATATTTTCTTTTTGACGTCTATACTGTTCTGCTACACGGTCGCCATAATCATTTACATTATCAACTGTTTCAGCTTCTTTCGTAAACTTATATTTAAAATGTTCTAAATCATCTTCGTTTCTAATTACATCTACACCATCAACAATATTTGGTTTACGTGGTTTATTGCCATACTTTGCTTTCTTTTCTGCTTTTTTCTTTTGTAAATCAGCAAAGCTAGGTATCTTAATTTTTGGTGCTTTAAATTTTTTCTTCTTAGCTTTTTGTTTTTTGGTTACAACTGAAGAATGTGTTCCTTTATCTATTGCAGCATCTCTTGCGGTTTCACTATCGAATGTTGCTACCTTTCCAGAATCTTTATTTATTGCTTTATATGTTTTTTTGTCTTCTTGTAGTTTTCTAAATGTTACTACTTTTCTTCCGTTTATTGTTGGCATACCATGTTTATCTTTTCCAATAGACTTAACCTTCATCTTTTTATTTTTAAATCTACCAACTAAAATTGTATCACCTATTTCTACATCTAATTTTATTTCTTCCTTAAAAACTCCAGTAAACATCTCAAAAGTTTTCTGATCAAAATATCCAAACATTTTCTTAAAAAACTTTTTCTTTAATTTCATATCAAATTCTTCAGAACCTAAAAGCTTTCTCATTGTTGTACCACTTATTTCCATTCCACCCACTCGTATACTAGTATGTGGTATTTCTAATGTGTATCCATGATGATCAAAACCCTTTAATCTGTTATAATTTTTTCTATACTGTTTAAAGTATTTTCCACCAGTTAATCTTCCTTCATCTTTTGCACCAACTCCAAAAACAAAAGCAGTTGTCTCTCCATCAAATTTTGACATTAATTTTTTAGGAACATATACTTGTCTTTCCTTTACTATTGCTGAAGACGGTATTCCCATTTTCATCATGTGTTTTTTCTTTTGAGAAAAATTCATTGGATGTCTAGATCCTCCAGATTTGTCGCTAGTGGCTATATAAACAATATCAAATCTAGACTTTAAAAATTCGTATGACTTCTTATGATGTGGTCCAAAGGGTTGAAATCTACCAGGATAAATTGCTACTAACTTTTCAATATTATTTTCTTGTTCGGAATATATTGATCGATCTTTTCTCTTCTTCGCTTTCTTTACACCCTTTCTACTTGGAGAAGGAAGCATTCCAGCTGGTGCACCGAATTCTTCATTGTAATGGATACGAATAACAGATTCATTTACTTTGTCTGCCATCTTATCCATATCTTTAGAAGGAATTACTACAACTTTACTTTTTCTATTAGGACCAACGCCCATATATTTTATCACTTCCCATCCTAGCTCCTTAACAATCTGATCCATCTCCTTCATATACTTGTAATCGCCCGCATCTAATGACTTATCACCAGTTAATATCGTACCACCGTAAGAAACTGTATTCGCTCTACCCTTCATTCCAGAACCATCATCTACCATCATATTCAATTCAAAAAATGGATCGTTGGCCCTTTTATCTATAATATAGTCAACAATTTTCCAACCCAAAACCTTTGCTGCTTTTTCTTTTGTAACTCTTTTATAGCTACTAAACCCATTATAAAAGTCGTACAGTCCTTCATCGCTGTAAACTCCTTGAACTTTACTGCTTTCTGACAAGACTTTAGATTTTGGAATAAATGATTGTACAAAATCATCATCTATTACAACAGCATCTACCCCGTAAATTACACTATACGCAATATTCTTTCCAAATGATTTAGACATAGCTCTCCAACTTAATAGAATCTACACGATTCTAGCATAAAAGTACATGCTTTTTTTATTTTAAATTCGCAAATGGATCTGGTTTGCCCAATTGAGCTGGTGCTCCAGTACCCAAAGTAGTCGACTCTGAATTATGCTTGGTTCCAGCTGGTTGTGCTATTACACCCTTATCAACTTCGCTTGGATATAGTTTTGGATTGGGAGTTTCAGGAAATCCACTCTGTAAACCTCCTACACCTTCCCTTGCAAGCTTATCTAATTGATCATTGAATTGATCTCCAAGTCTTGTGTCTATTGAAATAGGTCCCTTTTCTAATCCACCAGCCCCTTCATACGCTAAATTATCTAAGTCTGGGTTGAATAAGCCACCTAGTTGAGTTTGATGCAAAGGAGAAGTATCGAATCTCCCCTGTGGACTCCCTAATGGTTTAATCTCTGGTGTTGGTGCATCCTTTAAAGCCATTTTATTTCTCCTTTAACAATTGCAACAATTACATTCACAATTTTTACAATTACACATTATATTCTCCAGTTAAACTTCTAAGCTTCGTTTAAACCAACCGTAGTAAAATTTTTCAAGGTCTGGTTTTCTCTCAACAAGATTTGCATAATACTTTACTCTGTAAGCACGAACTCTTTGAAGTCGAACATTTTGCAGTGCTCCAATTGTTTTTGGACCCATTCCTCCATCAACCTTCAAACCTGCACCCTTAGCATTAGCAGTTTCTTGCATTATTTTTGTTGCTCTACCTCTTCCCATGTTAACACACATATCAAAATAGACATGACGTAGATCTTCTGGAAGGTCTTCGCAACGATTTTTTTCCCAGTAATCTCTTCTATAAATATCCTTAGCTCCATCTTCTGTAAGGTTTTTAATGTCTACATCTGGATAAGCCCTTTTAGAAATTCCATAATTGGTTTCTCCACCGGGATCTTTCGGGTCATTAACGTAACCACCCTCATGATGTAGAACTACGTCTATTATTTCATCAAAAGTCGTTTTCATTGTTGTTCTCCTTAATTGAATTATTTCTTGCTTTATCTTCATTACTACAAAGTGAAATTAAAGCATATCTTGCACCCTTAAATACTGGTTTAGCACCGTGTTTGTGGGTAATTTGACTTGGATGAACGGTCAAATTTCCAACCGTTCCGTAATGTAAATATTTTTGTCTAACAAAATACGTACCACCACCTTCAAATTCTTGTTTATCATTAAGTGGCATATTAAAAGTTAAATCAGTAGTATCGTGATGAGGTTCCATTAATTCTAAATCGTTTTGAGAATACTTAACTACATAATTTAAAATATCTGTAAATTTCCAATCATGATCTAAGTCATAAAAATGTATACACACTGTTGACATAATACTGATAAGGTGCTTTGTATAAGATTCATTCAATTCACTATCTAAATCCTTTAATAACGTATCGTGGGTCAAAGGACCTGAAACATAATTTCCCCATAGATCTGCTGCTTCTGCCTTTTCTATTAACTCTTTACAAAATAACTTAGAAGCCCATGGCATTTCAAACATATACATATCGATTGGTTTAATTAGAAAGTCCGTCATACTCCTTTGTCTAATATTGTGTTCGGGAATAAGGTCGTCCATATCAAGATGACTTAATGCACAGTTTAAAGGTTCGAAAATCATCAAGGTCCTCCTTTCTTTTTTCCACCGCCTCCACCACTGGTAGATACGGTAGTAGTTGCATATCCTGATGATCCTGCTGTGTTGTTAGCCTTAACTCTAAAATTATAGGTTAAACCAGAAGTTAACCCAGTTACATTGTCTTCTGAATCAGTTACTGTAGCAAATGTAGTGTAAGACATTGCAGTTGATAGCTTATACTCAACTGTGTAACTATCTGGTGCAATTGCATTATCATTCCAGTCTAAACTAACAGATGTGGTTAGTCCTGTACCACTTAATCCAGTAGGTGTTGCAGGAAGTGCGTACGCTGGAAAATTGGCAGAGTAATCTCCAAGATCACCTCCACCATTAACAGCTCTAACTCTAAAATAATAAGTTTGACCCGCAACTAGACCAGTTCTTAAATCTATTGCTTGACTTGATGATACCATATTTCCAGTTGGATTTGAGCTAGTACCAAAGAAAACCTGATAAGAGTTTGCTCCTCCAGTTGGTGCGTCCCATTCCATTTCTACTTCATCCGTCTCAGCACCTGATTGATTAGGATTAGTGGCTGATCCAGGTAAGGTCCAACCTCTAATCGTGTTACTAAACCCACTATAAGAACCGTCGTAAGACTTATACTTTACATCCATATAATCATTTGCCCCTAAAGATATATCTGTATAGACTTCAACAGCAGGATTATACAATTGATCATCAGAGCCATCATTTACAACGATGCTTGTCGTGCCAGATCCGTCTACAGCTACATAAGTTTGATTATTAAATTTATAAGCTGAATTTTCAAAAAGTGTAAATGATGCTCCGGCGCCTTGAAAAAAGTACACTCTAGTGGCACCAGCAGGTTCGTTAAACGTAAACGATATAGTTGAAGTAGATGCTGCGGTATACGATAGAGAAGATGGAGGGTTTAAGCCTGCAAGATTATGGTCGTACGAATAAAACTCGCTCATATTATGAGGCGTAGATCCATCAGGTCTATTAGCTGCATCATTAGACGTATTTAGTGCATCGATAACACCAGTCGATGCTTCCGTTAGACTTGTTGCATTTTGCGTATCGGGTCCGTTATCGTAATCGTTTCCAGTACCAGTCGATCTAAGTTCTTTTCCAATTTTGCCTAATGAAATTTCTCCTGAAGCGGGAACAGGCATTTAATTCTCCGTTACTCGGAATAAGAACCAGAAAAGATCACTACTCCAGTTGCATCACTAGAACCAGTGTATGCTGGTATTGCAGTAAAGTACTCCTTTTCAACAACGTATGTTTGTGCATATCGAGTTTCCGAACCAACTTCCATCGCTATCCAATCACCTTCGTTTAGGTAATCCTTTAACGATCCAGTTGCCCATACAGATTCATCTGCGGCTACACCAACAAATGTTCCTGCTTGAAGAGTCCATTCTCCAGGTATTCTCAATGTTTTGGATACAGTTGCCATGACTTTATTCTCCTATATATTGTTTTATTAACTTACTATACTTATCGATATTGTCTCCGTTAAACGGTGAATATCGATCTAAAACTTTTTTCGCTCTATGATTATATATATCTAAGTTTGTATCATGAAAGCGCAAAGCTTCTTCTAATTTTTCTTCTGCTTGATCAAAATTCCAATCTTCATAATAATAACCAGCGTCCCTTATTAGTCCGTAATTGTGTACCAATGGATATTCCAAATACAAAATATCTAAAGGATAATAGCTTAATTCGTTATCTCTCTGATGACTAACTACAATATCTGTGTATGTTTCTAAATATTCATAAACTGGAAACCAACCATTTACGTACGATATGGTATTGTTAGACATCCATACATCCATAGTTTCTAAAAGTGTATCTAAATTTACATCTTTAAACCCATCAAAATTGTTTATTGATATTTGACTTATTAACTCTGGTTTTTTACGGTACACAGATTCAGAGATAAGCAAAGGTTGTACATAATTTTTTAACCAATCCCTATTAGATTCCATAATAGAAAGTCGTTTTCCTACACTTCTATTTGGTTTGTACACTGCTTTTTGAAAATTAGAATCTAAAGCATGTAATCCCTTATCAATAAATGTTGGATCGTATAAAAATGGAACGTCGGGTATTTCATCTTGTCTAAATAAAACCCTCTGATAATACTCATTTCTTTTCCAATTTTGGGGAATACACCAAACTCCATCATAATTTTGGTATCTGGTTCTCCAATATTTTTCATCCTTTGTTTTTCCAAAAATAACATCCATGACATGGAGCTGATACATTGCTCCACAATTATAATAGACGACCTTTACACCTCTATTTTGTAAACTTTCCAGATCTGAATCTACCAACTCTCCACCCAAAATAATCATCATATCAAAACCAAAAAGCTTTTCGTCCCTAAATATTTCATCTATTCCCACAACTGGGTAATCATAAATGTTGAATTCGTATTTTTTATTGTTATCCATTGGAAAGCAAGTTTGAACTAACCAAGTTTCGTGTATATGATTTAAACACGTGACAAGGTTAACTGAATTCTGTAAGATTCCAGTATTGTGTGCCGTTTCCGAATGGTCTCTTGTACCGAATGTAACTCCTATTTTCATGCTATCACCTAAACTTCTACAGAACCTGGAAAATCTTGTGCTATTGTTACTCTTAAAGCAGAATAAGATTGTGATATATAGTTTCCACCAGCCTTATCTATCTCTATTCGTTCAAAATCATAAAGATCCATTACCTTTTTTCCAGATCTGGCTGCTTCTTCTGACGAGTATATAGCCAACTGTCCTTGTGCTAGTGGCGAGATACCATCTGCAGAAATTCTACCCACAGTTATGTTTCCTATTCTAGCATAGGCTTCATCGTGTGTTGTTCCAAATGAACTTGTATATGGAAATTTGTATGCCATTACATTACCTCTTCTTTTATTTTTTTAATATCTTCCTTTAATCCATCTATTTCAGATTGTTGCTCTTGCATAGCTTGTACTAATACTGCAACTAATGGACCGTAACTCATGTTTTTGTATCCAGCTGCATCCTCATTGATTGAATACGGTATAATATCTTCAACATCTTGCGCAATAAATCCATACTTTCTACCTTCTGGTTGACCAGTATTATTTCCCCACATATCTTCGTTATCAGTGGACATCATATCGTGTTTTTGTTTCCACTCGTATGTTACACCGTCTAACATCAAGACTTTAGCCAGGGAGCCCGTAAGATGCTCTATATTGTGCTTTAGTCTTCCATCCGAATATGCTATCACATCTCCTGTTGCCCTAATAGTTCCACCAACATCTAAATGATAACTCCATGTATATCCACCGGAGCCAAGTAAATCATTTATCTTAATCATATTAGATCCACTTCTAAAAGCCATAGCATACCCATAACTTGCTCCATCAGATCCACCATTGTGACCGTAATAACCACCATCTAATGAGTTATCATACATAGAACTACCAATTGCCAATTTTATTGTACTTTCTGCATCACCGACACTTGGTTGATTAGATGTACCAAGAACAAAATGACCGTCTCCCATATTATCTGCTGAAGTATCAGTACCTCCACCAATACTGAATCCGTTTCCGGTACTGCCTCTAACCATTCTAATAGATGGAGTTCCTAAAGCCGTACCATCATGTTCATTTAGTACAAGCTTTGGATTTGCACCCTTCATTCGAACAAACATGTCACCTGAACCATCATTAGTGAAGTCTATACCGAAATCACTACTACCAGCTTGTCCTTCGAATACCTTTAACGATCCTGAAATTGTTGTATTTCCACTTGTATCTACGTGAAATTTTGGATTCGATGCATCAGGAACGTTTATCTCTCCACCACTCATAGTGATAGCTGCACCTCCCTGTGTTCTAACAAGTGCAGAAGAACCTAATACCGATTGCTGTGTGGAAACAGTAGCTGAAGAATTAGAAGTGTCTCTTGCAGATTCAGATTGCGTCTTTGCAGTTTGAGCCTGTGTCTTTGCAGTTTGAGCATCTGATTTTGCATCTTCTGCATCGTCTCTAAAATCTTCAGCTTGAGTTGAAAAGCCCTCAGATTGAGTCTTAGCAACTACAGCACTTGATCTAGCTGTATCAGCTTGTGTCTTAAATGTTTCAGCTTGTGTCTTAAATCCTATCGTTAAAACTTTTTCATCTTCGGCTTCTGCTTTAGAAGCTGAGGCTTGCGTCTTAAATGTGTTTGCTTGGTCTTTAAATCCTTCAGCTTGTGTCTTAAAGGTTCCAGATACTGTAGCAGATGATGTACTAGTACTTGCACTTGTAGAAGATGATTGAGCTTGTTGAGTTGAAGTTGTTGCACTATTACTAGATTGTGTTGCGCTGTTACCAGAAGCTGTAGCTGAAGAAGTAGATGTACTTGCACTTGTACTCGATTGTCCAGCACTTTGACTTGATTGTGTTGCACTGTTACCAGAAGCAGTCGCAGAAGAAGTAGATGTGCTTGCACTCGTGGAAGATTGTCCAGCACTTTGACTTGATTGTGTTGCACTGTTACCAGATGCTTGAGCTTGTTCTGTAGATACAGTTCCAGATGAATCTGCTAAAGTAGCACTTGAGGCTGAGTTTTGAGCTTGCTGCGTAGAAGTCGTTGCACTATTACTAGATTGTGTTGCAGCATTTCCAGAAGCAGTCGCAGATGATGTACTAGTACTTGCACTTGTACTTGATTGTCCAGCACTTTGACTGGATGCTGTTGCACTTCCTGCTGAAGCTTGAGCTTGTTCAGTTGATACTGTAGCTTGTTGTGAAGATTGTGTTGCACTTCCCGCTGAAGCCTGTGCTTGTTCTGTTGATACAGTTCCAGATGAAGCTGCTGCAGTTGCACTATCCCCTGAAGCCGTAGCTGAAGAAGTAGACGTGCTTGCACTTGTAGAAGATTGTCCAGCACTTTGACTAGATTGTGTTGCACTTCCCGCTGAAGCTTGAGCCTGTTCTGTAGATACTGTAGCTTGTTGTGAAGATTGCGTTGCACTTCCTGCAGATGCTTGAGCTTGTTCAGTCGATACAGTTCCAGATGATGCAGCTTGTGTTGCACTTCCTGCAGATGCTTGAGCTTGTTGAGTTGAAGTTGTTGCTTGCTCTGAAGATACAGTTGCTCTGCTGTCTGATACTGTTGCAGATGAACTTGCACTTGTCGCTTTATTTGCAGAAATTACAGCTTGTTCATTTGATACTGTAGCGCTTGAACCTGCACTAGTAGCTTTATTTGCAGAAATTGTAGCTTGTTGCGTAGATGTTGTAGCTTGTTCAGATGATACCGTTGAACTGCTATCTGAAAGCGTTGCACTTGATGCAGAGCTCGTGGCTTTGTTAGAAGATACTGTAGCACTTGATCCAGCACTTGTAGCTTTGTTAGTCGATATCGTAGCTTGTTGCGTAGAAGTAGTTGCTTGTTCAGATGATACTGTGGAACTACTGTCTGAAAGCGTTGCACTTGACGCTGAACTCGTTGCT